>RBWB01582141.1_pt1 | contig 16662 bp, 17 predicted proteins | sample 2014201 | NCBI WGS metagenome assembly RBWB01 (sample SAMN10133834, study PRJNA383868) | Human oral metagenome, whole genome shotgun sequencing project. | isolation source: supragingival plaque isolated from 88 juvenile twins | host: Homo sapiens | place: Australia
CGCGGCTCCGCCCACGCCAAGCACCCTCGCTAAGCGCCCCAAATATCGCCGACCAACAGACCAAACTGAGGCTCCGCCCACCTCGGCAATGGACGCCTCCAAGAGCAACAATGATTGCCCAAAGGTAACAACGAACGCCCCAGGGGAGGCAGAACTGCAAAAAAATAACATGGCAACAGGACAAGCGCGACAGCAGGGCAAACGCAGCGGCCAGCAGAGTTCAATGCAAAGAATCGAAGCCTCACAGGGTATCCTTGTAGGCTGATAGGGCGGTCACAAAACGTGACCACCCCACTTTAACCATACGGAGGTATCATGCGCCTAAAGAAACTGTCTATATTTCTATCGATTCCCGCCCTAGCCCTCTCGCTGGCTTCTTGCGGGAACAGCTCCGAGAAGCCTACCAAGGATGAAGCGAAAGCCGGGATGGCAAAGATCATCAAGCAGCTGCCAGATTTTAAGCGTGCCAACTTGCCCGATTCAGTCGTGAAGAGCCTGTCCTCGTGCGTGGTGGACAAGATCTATGACAAAGCGAAGCCCGAAACGCTCAAGGGTCTCGCAGACGGCAACAAGGGTGCAACCGTCTCCTCCAGCGACAAGACTCTCATCCAGGGGGCCTCGCTGCAGTGCACTACCGAAGTCAGGCGGCAGATGGGGGCCGGCACCGGAAACAAGTGACCGAGCGGGCGAGGCTGTGGCCGTTCTCGAACTCAGAGAGTTCTGTTCACGCCGGTCCACAGCTGCGCTCGAACGAACCGGAGGCGTTCGGGCGGAGTTGCGACGTCGCAGCTCCGCCCGTTTTCTGAGCGCCCTCGCCCGGCCGCCCCAGCCCTCCTGCCGACAAACGGCGCACAATGCCTTCAAACAGCGCCAAAGAGCCTTCCAGCCAGCTTGCCCTAACGCGAGCATGCTCCCGCAAAGTTTTCTCCTGCTCCAACTTTCTCGTCACACAATGCGCCAATTCAGCACTGAACTGCAATATTCTGCATTCAACGACAGTAAGCCGCCTCCTAATTCGCCTACATGGCACGCACCCGTGTAACGTAACTTGAACGGCAGAACGGTTCGCGCCGTCAAACATCTGCCCTCCACAAGAAAAGGAGCGCCATGCCGAGGACGAACTTGGCCGCTGTCGCGGCCCGCTCATCTGCCTCACCCTCGCCAGTTCCAGTCGGCGCTTCTCAGAAAGCAAAAATTCAACTCCTCCATTCTTTACGGAACACATCGATCTACGCCGATGACCAGTTACACGCGGATGGACGGTTCAAGCCAGTCGACTCGCTGGCTTCTGGGAAGTAATGCCTTTTCGCAGTGCAGCCTCATTAACAGTAAGGAACGTAATGCTACGCAAGAAGATCGCCGCTCTTGTCGCCATACCCACACTCGCCTTTTTCCTTCCGGCATGCGGAGGCGATGAAAAGCCCTCGAAAGAAGAAGTCAACAAAGGTCTGACAAAGATCCTCTCCTCCCATCCTCTGACTCCCAAAAGGTCGCACGTTGCCATCAAGAAGTATATGGCCTGCACCACGGACGAGATCTACGGAAAGATGAGCGAGGACAGCCTGAAGGCCATCGTCGGAGGCAAGCGGGACTTAAAAGTCAGGCAGGGCAAAGAGGATCAATTCGAAAGGGACAAGGAAATTCTCGCGAAAGCGACCTCCAAGTGCGCGACGAAATTCAACAAGGAGCTTTCGCAGACAAAGTGATCCCTCACACCCCAAAGTGAGTACGAGCGGGTGGGCGACTTTGGGCCGCCCACCCGCTCCATTTCACCAGACGCCGCATTCCGCTCACCAAGCCGCATTTCCCGCGTTGGATTGCGACGTGGAATCGCCCCCCTCTCGAAGAGTCGAAGTCGGCCGGCTCGGAAAGGCCGAAACCCGCCCTTCAAGGCCTGAGGCCCGCCTCGCCAGACTTCGAGCTTCCCTTCCGATCGGCCACGCCTGTCGTACGCTTTTCGAAGAGGAGGAACCATGACGATCCCCACGGACCCCTACAACTCGCCTCAGCGCAGACCGTTCGACGAGGGCCACATTCTCAAGCCTCTCTACGAAGAGAAGCCCAAAGCGGCGGATTTCGGGCATTCGGCGGCAAAAGAGCCCGACGCGAAGGGACAAGCCGACGCGAGCGAGGGGGCGGGCGCGAATGAACGACCCGAGGCAAGCGAAGGATCCGGCGAGAGAAGAGGATCCGGCGGCAGCGCCGCATCTGGGAACGGCGGCTCGGCGCCGTCGGGCATCGTGTTCACCCGGGCGACGCAGGTGCCGTCCGAACCCGACCTAGACGACACTCGCCCTCGCACCCTTGCCACTCCGCTTTTCCGGGCCGCCCCGGAAACGCCTTCGGCTTGGAACGCAGCCTCTGCGTCGACCGCTTCTCCGGCGACGACGTCGATTCCCCATCCGACGGCGGCCTCTCCTGCCGCAGCGGCCCCCTCCGCTGAGACGACTCCCCTCGCCGCGGCGGCCTCCTCCGCCGCAGCCTATCCGTCCGCAAGCTCTCCCGAGCCGCCTCAGGCAGCGTCGCCCCACCGTCCCGCAACCGAGGGAACCGCCCCCAGCCCAGGCGTCACGTCCGCCGAAAGCGCCTCACCCAGCCAAAGCGCCGCCTCCAGTCCAAGCGCGGCGCCAACCGAAAACGCAACACAAGTCAAAAGCGCCGAACCAGCCGAAAGCCCCACGGAGCCCACTCCTCCCATGCCGTCGGACTTCCTCCCGTCCACCGCGCCGACGCCGTCGATCACGCCTGAGGACCCGGAGGAAACCGCCTCGGCCGCTTTCCGGCTTTCGGCGCCGCGGACGCCTTCAAGCGCCTCCGGAAGAGGCGAGCCTGGGGATTCCCCCGCCGCAATGCGTGAATCCTTGGCCGCCGCCGCAGGCCTAGGCTCCTTTTCGAGCTCACGCACACCCGACCAGCAGCTCGGGCCCACGGACTCTCCGGCCGCCTCTCGCCCCTCGCCAACGAGGCGTTCACGCTCCCAAACGCCGGCTTATTCCCAATCTTCCGGACATTCCGGAGCAGGCCGACGCTCGCCCGCGCATTCGCTCTCCGTTCAGTCTGCCGTCGTCTCGGCAGCCTCGCCGTCGGAAAACAGGCATCCCATCCGCACAAGCCTCAGGCGCGCCCTCGCCGACGTCGACGCGGACGGGATTCCCACGACCGGCGGAGTCTCCAGCATCTTCAGCGACGACGTCGCCACGACGACGTTCGAAACGTCTCGGGACATCGGCGGCACATACGAAAGCGCGACGTCGTTCGCGGGCGCCTCGACGTTCGGCGAGGGCTCGACGTTCGGCGCGGACTCGGCCTTCGACACCGAGGCCGTCGGAGACTCCCTCTCATCGGAGGCTTTCCCCGCCGCATCCCCCTCCCGCGCCTCAGAAGAGGCAGACGCGGACGACTCCGGGCAAGTCTCGCCCGCGCCCTCGCGACGCCGCACAAACGCCAAATCTCAGCGGGCGGCTCTCGACGAGAGCCTGGAATCCGACGTTCCCGCCGCACCGAAAAAGCGCGCGCCCGCACACGTCGGAGTGCTTTTCGCCACAATCCTCCTCGTTCCCCCTGCGTGGTACGTGGTATCCGACGCGCACGCGCGCCTCGTCGCCGCCTACAAGGATTCATCGGTCAATTTTGCGGGGGCCGGCGAACTCGTCGGGGGGCTGGCGATCCTCGCCCTCATCTGGTTCCTTGCCCGGGCGTCGTCTTTGGGTGCGGCCTTCACCGGCTGGATCGTCGCGGCCTTCGGGGCGTTGGGGCTGGCTTTGCCGCATTGGACCGAGCGCTCGATTCTCGACCCGATCTCCCAGCGACTCGCGGGGAACGGCTTCACCCGCAACGTCGCCAATCTGCTGGCGTACGACATGCTGACCGGCCTGATGTTCGTTTTCGGCGGGGTGCTCATTCTCACCGGAGCGGTTTCGCACTGGGCCCGCCGTCGCGGCCACAAGTATGGTGTACTCATTGCGCGCCGTACGCTCGCACTCGAATCGCTACAGGAGTACGAGAACGTGTACGTACCCACATCGCGGGCTCGACGTGCGGAGCCAACAGACACAAACGACACTTAGGACGAGACGATGAGCGCTCCCGCAGACAACTCGGCGGTCTTTCTGCCCGGCCCCTGGCAGCATCGGCTCATCAACGCCAACGGGTGCCAATTCCACATCGCCCACATGGGCGAGCACCGCAGCGATCGCCCGCTCGTTCTCCTTGTCCACGGATTCCCCGAATACTGGTGGGCGTGGCGCCACCAGATCGAAGCCGTCGCCCTCGCCGGCTACGAGGTGGCGGCCATCGACCAGCGGGGCATAGGCGGGTCAGACAAAACGCCGGACTCGGCCGACGGCATGCTCCTCACGCAGGACCTCGCGGCCATTGTCCGCAGCCTCGGAACGTCGAGGGCCGTCGTCATAGGCCAAGGTCGCGGAGGATTCCTCGCGTGGTCGGTGGCGGCCCTCGAGCCCGACGTCGTCGAAGGCGTCATGACCGTCTCAGCGCCACACCCCCGCACCCTCCAGAGGCTCGGCACGCATCTGACGCTCAAAACCTGGCGTCAGGTGCTCAAAACGCTCATCCCGCATTACGCGGCGAAGCGCCTGACGGACGAAGAAGTCCTCAGAAAGCTCCTGACAGACTGGTCGGCGCCGGGAAACGCCGGCGCATCCGGGGAGGCCGCCAACTACGCCGCGGCGCTCCGTCTGCCCGAGGCGGCGTCGATCTCGCTCGAACAGCTTCGTTGGTCTTACCTTTCGACGTCGAAGATCAACGGACGCGAACACATGGCCCTCACCCGCCGCTTCGTGAACGCGACCGTGTGGGCGGTGCGCGGCGAACGCGACCCGCTCCTGCCCGCGCGGGCCTGGCGAAAGGACCTCGAGTTCGCCAGGGGCAACTATCGCTTCATCGAGGTTCCCGACGCCGGGCACTTCGTCCAAGAAGAGCAGCCTAGCCGCGTCACCGAGCTCGTCTTGGAGTTCCTGGCCCAGATCTGAGGCTCAAACGCGCCCGGCAATGAATCCGAGCCTCAAGCCCGCCCGACAGTGAGTCCGAGCCTCAAGCCCGCCCGGCAATGAATCCGAGCCTCAAGCCCGCCCGGCAATGAATCCGAGCCTCAAGCCCGCCCGGCAAGAAGCGGGTAGGAGGGGCAGACGTCGGCCAGGGCGCACGCCCCGCACGCGGGCTTTCGCGCTCGGCACACTTGACGCCCGTGGAAGATGATCCGGTGGCACGCCTGCGTCCACTCGCTTTCGGGAATGAGGCGGGCGATGTCCGCCTCGACCTTGACAGGATCCTCGCTTCTGCTCCACGCCCAGCGCCGTGCGAGGCGGCCGACGTGGGTGTCGACGGTGATTCCGGGCACGCCAAACGCATTTCCGAGGACGACGTTCGCCGTCTTCCTTCCGACGCCGGGAAGCTTGACGAGCTCTTCCAGGGTCCGCGGCACCTCGCCGCCGTGGTTCGCGCACAGAGAGGCGGCAAGGCCGATGCAAGAGGCCGCCTTGGCTCTGTAGAAGCCGAGGGGATGGAGAATGTCTTCGAGCTCAAGGCGGTCCGCGCCGGCAAGGGCCTCCGGTCCGGGATAGGCTTCGAAAAGGCGCGGGGTGACGGTGTTGACTCGCGCGTCCGTGGTCTGCGCCGAGAGGACGGTGGCCACCAACAGCTCGAAGGGATTCGAGTAATCCAGTGCGCACGCGGCGTCGGGATAGAGCGCCGTCAGGCGGCGGTTTATCTCAAAAGCTGCGTCCTTGCGGGCAGAAAGGGACCGCGGACGCTGTGGCAAAGAGGCACGTGAAGGCATGCCCCAAGCGTAACTCGCTCCGAAAACTCGAAATATGATCGACTGTGAGGTAAATTGCAATGTTAGAGTTTAGTGTGATCCACTACAAAGGATTGAACGACGGAAAGGGAACAGATGGACATTAGCGTTCTCAAGGCGGTTCCGCTCTTCAAGGACATCGACGCGGAGGACCTTGAGGCTCTCAGCCAGCTGATGAGCGAAACGTCTCTCAAACGAGGCGATTCGCTTTTCCGCGAAGGTGACGAGGGCGACCGCCTGTACATAGTCACCGACGGCAAAGTCAAGCTCAGCCACTCGTCCGACGACGGCCGCGAGAATCTCATCGCCGTTCTCGGCCCGGGTGAGATCATCGGCGAACTCTCGCTGTTCGACCTCGGCGCCCGTTCCTCTACGGTCACCGCGATCGCGCCCACCCGCCTGATCTCCTTGGCCCATAAAGACATGATGAACTTCATCAACCAGCATCCCGACATGGCCATAACCATGCTTCGAGAGCTGGCCCGTCGTTTGCGCAACACGAACGAGCAGATGGCCGATCTGGTCTTTTCCGACGTCCCCGGCCGCGTCGCCAAGGCGCTGATCGATCTGGCCAATCGCTTCGGAGAGCGGACTCCCGAAGGCATCTACGTCGCCCACGACCTCACGCAGGAAGAGCTTGCCCACCTCGTGGGCGCCTCCCGTGAAACGGTGAACAAGTCGCTTGCCGACTTCGTTTCGCGCGGCTGGATCCGCCTCGAGGGAAGAGCGGTTCTCCTCATCGAGATCGGGCGCCTCCAGCGCCGCGCCCACTGACGGAGCCCTCGGCGGTCGGAAGCGATGAGACTTCCGACCGCCGGAGCCTTGCGACGTGCGCGCGGTTGAGGCTTTCACACGGACCTCGCGACGCTTGCTCGGTTGCCGCGTTCACACGGTTGAGACGTCCACGTTCACGCGGCTGGGCCGTCCACGCGACCCTCGCGGAGCTCACACGGTCGCGAACTGGACCTCGACTTCGACCGGGGTGTCCAAGGGGAGGACGGCTACGCCCACGGCCGAGCGCGAATGCCTTCCCGCTTCGCCGAAGATTTCCCCGAGAATTTCGGACGCGCCGTTGGCCACTGCGGCCTGCCCTGTGAAATCGGGCGCCGAAGAGACGAAGACGGTCACGTGCAGGACCCGAGACAGGCCGTCCAGCCCGCCGGCCTGCGCCGCAGCTGCGGCCAAGGCGTTGAGGGCGGCTACGCGGGCGAGGCCCTTCGCGTCTTCGGCGGGGACGTCCAAGCCGACTTTGCCCTTGGCGGGCAAAGCGCCGTCGACGAGCGGAAGCTGGCCAGAGGTGCGGATGACGTCGCCAAAGCGGGTCGCCGGCACGTATGCGGCGACGGGCGCGGCAACCGGCGGAAGCTCGATCCCGAGCTCGGCAAGGCGATCTGAGACGCCCATCCGTCAGTCCTTCGGCCGTTTGAGGTAAGCCACCAGGTTTTGCCCGTCGGGTCCGGGGATGACGGCGACGAGCTCCCACCCGTCGTCGCCCCAAGTGTCGAGTATTGCCTTTGTATTGTGAATGATCAGAGGAATTGTCGCGTACTCCCATTTCTGCATGGAGACAAGCTTACTCCCAGCCGCAGCGCGCGTCACTCGTCGTCCTCGTCGCCTTTGCGTTCCCCCTCTTTCTTCTGAGCGTTCCGACGCGAGAGGCGCAGCGGCTTGCCTTCGCGGATCGCGACGAAAACGGGATCTGGGGAGGACGTGATGGACTCGTACCAATCCGCCTGTTCGGGGACGGCGCGCAGAAGCTGGCGCCGCTCGCGCTCGGTCAATCCGCCCCACAGGCCGTAGCGCATATTCGACTGAAGGGCGTCGGCGAGGCACATGAGGCGAACCGAGCAGTTGCGGCAGATGTCCCTCATCTCCCTTTGCGCCGAAGAAGTGGAGAACAAAGCCTCGGCGTCGCAGCTCCCACAGTTCGCATTGTCCGCCCATCGCGGATCCAAAGGTCCTGCAGGCATATTCGCCTCCTAACAACGTCGTCGTTGTTGCTTGCCCTTAAACTCTTCGTACCCAGCCCTTATACATGACGAACGGGGACCCCCACAAGACCCCCGCATCCCCGCCCGCCGCAGCTTTCCGCGGCTTTCCGCGGCATCTTGCCCCTTCCAGAATTTAACCCCCTCGGAGTTTCTTTCCCGGCGCGTCCCTTTTCACGCCGCCGCGAGCCGCATGCACCCTTGCCGGGGCGGTTCCGGGCAACGGCCGGTTCGACGGCCGGGCCTGCCAGGTCGGCAGCGGTTTGACGGCGACGCCCGGTTCGACGGCGGGGGCAGCCGCCCCTCTTCCGACTCGGCGCCGATCGCGCCGCTTGCACCGGGCGCATATGAGCGTGCCGTCCAGTCCGGTCTCGCGGAACACGATCGCGCCGCCCGCACGGGGCGCATATCACGGCCGGATCTGCTTTGCCGAGAGGACATCCCAAGGTTCACCACGTATCCTGACACTATGTCGAATACGAGCCGAGGCGGCGCAACCATGCGTCAAATCTTCACACTCGTCGGAGCCATCTTGGGCATGTGCCTCATCGGCGGGACCCTTCTCGCAGGCCTCATCATGCCGATAGCTACGACCTCCGGCACCGGAGTCAATGCGGTGACCGCCATGTTCGAGGAAAGCCCCGACGACCTCGGATTCGTCGAACCCTCGGAGCAATCGGTGCTTCTTGCCTCCGACGGGAGCCAGATCGCGACCTTCTACACGGAAAACAGGGTCGTCGTCGCATCGAACAAGATCTCCAAGCATATGAAGAACGCCGCCGTCTCGATCGAGGACAGGCGTTTTTACGAGCACCACGGCATAGACGTCCAAGGCCTGGCGGGGGCGTTCGTCAACAACCTCACGGGAGGCAGCACGGCCGGCGGCTCGTCCATCACGCAGCAGTACGTCAAGAACGCCCTCATCGAGCAGGGGCGCGTGAAGAACGACCACAACCTCATTGAGCAGGCCACCGAGCGCACGATCGCCAGAAAGATCAACGAGGCGCGGCTCGCGATCGCCGTCGAACGGAAGATGTCGAAAGACGAGATCCTCGCCGGGTACCTCAACCTGGCCCAATTCGGCCCCAACCGCTACGGCGTCGAGGCTTCCGCCCAGTACTTCTTCTCCAAGTCCGCGAAGGACTTGAACATCCCCGAGTCCGCAATGCTCGCGGGAATCACGCAGTCTCCGGCGCGCTGGAACCCGGTCAAGCACCCCGAGGAGGCAAAGACCAGGCGCGACACGGTCATCCGCGAAATGTACCGCAACGGCTACATCACGAAGGAGGAGATGACCTCCTCCCAGAACGTCCCGATCGCCGACATGCTCCACATTTCGGAGAAGCCCACGGGGTGCGCGGCGGCGGGGAGCGCAGCCTACTTCTGCGAGTACGTGCGCAACGATCTGCTGAACGACGAAAGCTGGGGCAAGAATCGCAATGACAGGGTCGCAAAGCTGTACCACGGCGGCCTGACGATCCAGACCACCCTGGACCCGAAGAAGCAGAAGGACGCCCACGACGCCCTCGTCAACCACATCCCGACCGACGACGCCTCCAACATCCAAACCGCGATGTCGAGCGTAGAACCGGGCACCGGCCATATCGTCGCGATGGCGCAGAACACCAACTACGGCAACGCCACCGAGGCCGACCCCCGCGCCACCAAGGTCAACCTCAACGTCAGCCGCAGCATGGGCGGCGGAACCGGTTTCCAGTCCGGTTCGACGTTCAAAGTCTTCACCCTCATCGAATGGCTGAAGAGCGGCCGCTCGCAATACGACATCATCAATTCGAACGGAGGAACCCTCCCCCGCGGTTCCTGGAACATCCCCTGCTCGCCCAAGTCCCGGGACAACTACAAGTTCGGCAACCTCGAGGCCGTGGGCGGCGGCATGATGTCGGTGCTCGAATCCACCCGCAAATCCGTCAACGGCTCCTTCGTCCGCATGGCAAACAAGCTGAACCTGTGCGACATCGCCGACACGGCCAAGAACATGGGCGTCGAGCGAGGCGACGGGGGCAAGTGGAAGTACTTCCCGTCGATGGTCCTTGGCGCCAACGAAGTCACCCCCCTGTCGATGGCGAGCGCCGTCTCGACCTTGGGCGCCGAAGGCCTTCGCTGCAAGCCCCAGTCCTTTACGAAGGTCTCCGACTCCAACGGCAACGTCCTCGCCTCGAAGGACCCGGATTGCGATCAGGTTCTCGACAAAGAAATCGCCCGCAAGACGACCTCCGTCCTCAGGCAGGTCGTCGCGCCGGGGGCGACGGGCGAGAACGCTCAGGTCCCCGGCCGCGAAGTCGCAGGGAAGACGGGCACGGCCAACGACGACACGAACGCCTGGTTCATGGGCTACACCCCCCAGTTGGCCAGCGCCGTGTGGCAGGGCCACATGTCTCGGACGAAGACCATGTTCAACGCCGTCATCAAGGGAAAGCGGTACGGTGAGGTCTACGGCGGCCTTTTCCCCGCGATGATCTTCTCGACGTACACGAAGGCGGCCCTCGACGGTCAGCCCAACAAGCACCTCAACGACGGCAAGCAGTCTGCCCCGCCCTCGAGCAGCCCAAGCAGCAAGTCGCCCAGCCCCACCCCGTCTGCCGTTTCCCCGAGCGAGGGTTCCAACGGCTCCCAAACGAGTCAAACGCCCTCAGAAGACCAGTCCAAGCACAAGGACGACGAGGACGACGGCAACGACGGCGGCGAAGTCGACGACGGAAACGACTGAGCGGCAATGAAGCTGAGCCACCCTTTTCGACGCGGACTCAAGCCGTGAGCTTGGGCAGGGCAGCCGCCCGAATCGCGGCAGCCGGAACCGCCGCCGGGTTTGCAACCGGACTGTGGAGCCTCGCCGAGGCTCAGGCGTTTGCGTTGCGCCGCCGCACTCTCGTTTTGGATCCGAGGGCATCTTCAGCCGATGCCTCCGTCGAGCCCGTCGCGGGGGGCTCGACGGCATCTGAGCCGAAGGCCTCCGTTCGGGGGCAAAGCGATGCATTGGACCCGCCTTTTTCCGCCCCCGCGAAAGACGCAGTTTCCCTCGACGACGGCGACCCCCGGCGCCTGAGGGTCCTGCATCTGTCGGATATCCATCTGCTCGCGTGGCAACGGCGAAAGCTGGCCTGGATCGAGAAGCTGGCCGACGAGGGCCCCGACCTCCTCGTCCTCACGGGAGATTCCATCGCCCACTCGGCCGCTGTCGCACCGCTGCTTCGCACGCTCTCCGTTTTCGCGGGGCTGCCGGGGCTGTTCGTCTTCGGCTCGAACGACTACTACCCTCCGCGGCCCAAGAATCCCTTCACATACTTCAAAGCGCCCTCCTCGCATTCCCACGGGGGCAAAGTGCGCGAGCTCCCCTGGCCGGAGATGCGAGCCGGCTTTGAGAGCTTCGGGTGGATCGACCTCAACAATCGGCGCACCGCCCTCACGGTCAACGGGATCGACGTCGACGCCGTCGGGGTCGACGACCCTCATATCAGGCTCGACAAGTTCCCCTCCGCCCACGCCCGGCCGTCCGGCTCGAAGCCTCGAATCGCAATCGGCTTGGCCCACGCCCCTTACGCGCGGGCCCTCGACGCCATGGCCGATGACGGATGTTCGCTCGTGTTCGCGGGACACACGCACGGCGGCCAGGTGTGCGTCCCTGGAAAGGGCGCGCTGGTCACCAACTGCGACCTTCCCACGCCCCTCGTGGCGGGCTTGTACAGATGGCCCGACGCCGGCGAGGTCATACGCCGCGACGGCGCCGCCGTCGCGGCGCACCCCGGCGCATGGGTCAACGTCTCGGCGGGCCTCGGCGCCTCGCCCTTCGCCCCCGTCCGCTTGGCATGCAGGCCGGAGGCGATTGTGCTTGACGTCGTCTTCCCCTGATCAGAGGCGGCGCCCCGCAAGTGTGCCAACCGTCTCGAAGCCGACGTTTCACATTGAGCTGCCGACTCGGCTATCATTAACGGGTTGCAGAAATGCCGCACCGGGGTATGGCGCAGCTTGGTAGCGCGCTTCGTTCGGGACGAAGAGGCCGTGGGTTCAAATCCCGCTACCCCGACAGTGAGCTTTGAAACCGACTTTTCCCGCCGATTTTAGAGCGAGTCGGCTCACTTGCCCCACAGATTCAACACATCGCCTGTCCAAGCGCCTTGATGCGGGTGCGGGCTTCTATTCCTTTAGCGTTCCGTTTCCGTGCGGTCTTGTTCACGACATGCATCTCAAAATCGAGAAACCTGCTTTTTATTTGCGTAACCTCGACTAGAATGTCATTGTCACTGCAATTTTAGTAGAAAGTTGTACAAAATGGGCTTTACCGTACCTTTGGAGGGAAGTACGTCATGCTAAATTGCACCACCGCAGGCCGACGCCACTCACTCTCCGGGAACTAAAGCGATGTTCTACGACACTCCCACGAACGGTGCCGATTCGGCACGGCGTCACCTCGACGCGCAGATAGCGGCAGCCGAGGCGAAGCTCCAGCGTGCCAAAGAACTCGAAACGAAGGTGCAGAACCTCAAGGGACGCGCCTCCAGCCGTCGCGGCGAAGTCAGCGTCACGGTCGACAGCTCGGGAGGTCTGAGCGACCTCAAGCTCACCGACGCCGCCACAGCCTTGACGGCTTCGGACCTTGCCGGCCTCATCCTCGAGACCTTCCACAAGGCCCACCGCAAAGTCACCGAGAGCTACGTGGACATGGTCAACGACGAATTCGGCAAAGACTCGCCCACCGCCAGAGCCGCAGCGGACGAAGCGTGGGGACGCGTCACAACCGACGTCGACGACGAAGACGACAACAAGAAAGCAGTATCCAACCTCTGGAGGCGTCGGTGAAAGAGGATGGGTACAGAGTCCCTAGAGGGGCGCAATCCCTGCCGTGACGCTGTTTTTCTTGACGCGAGCACGGCGGCGGGGAGAAGTGAGACGACCATCCCCTTCTTTTAACCCTCCGGTAGCGTTAAGATATAGCTGTTCACCCCGACACAATCATGACTTTCGGGAGATACATATAGTGTTTGAAGATTTCTCCGGTGCCGATTCGGCACGGCGTCACCTCGACGCGCAGATAGCGGCAGCCGAGGCGAAGCTCCAGCGTGCCAAAGAACTCGAAACGAAGGTGCAGAACCTCAAGGGACGCGCCTCCAGCCGTCGCGGCGAAGTCAGCGTCACGGTCGACAGCTCGGGAGGTCTGAGCGACCTCAAGCTCACCGACGCCGCCACAGCCTTGACGGCTTCGGACCTTGCCGGCCTCATCCTCGAGACCTTCCACAAGGCCCACCGCAAAGTCACCGAGAGCTACGTGGACATGGTCAACGACGAATTCGGCAAAGACTCGCCCACCGCCAGAGCCGCAGCGGACGAAGCGTGGGGACGCGTCACAACCGACGTCGACGACGAAGACGACAACAAGAAAGCAGTATCCAACCTCTGGAGGCGTCGGTGAAAGACGGAATGCAAGTAGATCCCTCCGCGCTAAGCGGGCATGCGGCAAAGATAGCGGAAATCAGCACAAGCGTGGGCGGCTCGACCTCCGCCCTGACATCCACGAGTCTGACGGGGCAGGCCTTCGGCGATCTGTGCTCGTTCCTCGTTTCGCCTTTTGAGTCGGCGAAAAAAGAGGCGGACGCGGTCATCACGGCGTCGGCGGCCGCCATCGATTTGACAGTGTCCGACCTGCGCACGACGGCAAGTTCCTACGAGACCGCGGATTCGGAATCCACGCGCGACTTCCGCAAGCTGGGAGAGATCCTGGGAGGCACGAATGTCTAAAGATGCAAACAACGATTCCCCCACCCCGTTCTCAGGGCTGGGCCTCGTCCAGGAAGGGCAGGCACTGGCCGAGCGCATCGAGGGCCAATCCTGGGTCAGCCCTTCGCTCAACAGCCTAAGCCCCGGCGGAGGCTCCGGATCCTTCTCGATGAAGCCGGTCGAATTGCTTTCCTCGCTCGGCGCCTCGTGGCTTTTGGACCACCTGTCGCCGCTCAAAGACTGGCTCGACCAACTCGCCAGCGACCCGACGCAGACGGAGAACTTCGCCCAGGCGTGGAGCTCAGTGGCGGACTCGCTCCAGAGCAACGCCGACGACCTGCTGCGTTCCATCCACGCGGACGTCTCCCCCTTGGACGGAACGACGGTCTCGACTTACTCCGATCTTCAGAGCGACGTCGCAAAGCACGTCGACTTGGCGGGAACCTGCTCGCACGCACTGTCGACGGGACTCACCGTGGCTTCAAACCTCGTCGTGACGGTCCACAACACGATTAGCGAAGCCATCGGCGAGATCGTTTCCAGCGTGGTGGACCGTTCCGGAGAATTCGCGGTCTCGCTTCAAGCGACAATGCCCAAGGTCATCACCGAGGTCTCGTCTCTCTCGCTTGAATGGGCGAACAAGATGCGTCGAAATCTTGACGATCTGCTCAATTCCACGCAAGAGCTCGCAAAAATGACGAAGGAGACCGAGGACCTCTTCAAGCGTCTGCACACCGCGATGGCAAGCGTAAACGGAGGGAACAACAACGACCCCAACTCGGATTCGTCGCCGCATTCCTCTGACCGCGTGACTATCGGCGAGTCTGCCGAGCAAGAGAACGCGCCCGCCGCCGAGGAGGCCAGCGCCTCCGAAGGCGCAGCGGAAAGCGGATCCGGAGGCCTCGGAGGAGGCAACAGCATGCGGGAAGGCATCGAGTCCGCAAGGCAGAGCCTAGGGAGCATCGACCGCGAGGCCGGACCCGACGCCGAAACGGACAGAGCCGCCCTCGATCCCGACGAAGACGGCGGCAGACCCTTCGTCCCCAAGGGGAAGCACAGTCTCTGACGTCGTTGGACGCGGCCGTTCGCCAATGAGTCGCGTCCAGCGGCGCCGGCGGAGCACCTGCCCGCAGGCGCTTCCCGGCCGCGCAGGCGCTTCGCCGGCTCGGCTGGAGCAGCGTCGGCGCCGTTGCCAGCCCCGCTTTTCTAGAGGGCCTTTTCTAAGGGGCCGTTGCGCCGGAGCTATCATTCAGAGGAGCACGGAAGGAGAACCGCATGAGCGAAGAGGAACACGATCAAGACGGGCAAGGCCAGGGCGGGCAGGATCAAAGCGAACAGGAGTTCGGGAAGGCGGCGCACAATCGGATCGACTTCGTCGAGTTCCCCGCGCCGGACCGCGAGGCCCTGCGCCAAGCCCAGGAATTCTACACCCGCACCTTTGGATGGAGATACCAGAAATGGGGCGAGGACTACATCGACACCGCGGACAGCGGCGTCGGCAGCGGCCTTGCTTCCGACGAGCCGACGTCGGCGCCCCTCGCCGTCGTCTACGTCGTCGACCTGGAACACATGCGGGAGGAAGTCGAGCGAAACGGCGGCGTCATTGTGCGGGACATCTTCAGTTTCCCCGGGGGCAGGAGATTCCATTTCAAAGACCCCGCGGGAAACGAGCTGGCGGCTTGGTCGGAGTAGCCTTGACCGGAACAAGCGCCGACGGGCACGCAAGGGTCAGCCTAGGCCGGTGTGAGAAGGCTCGGCACAGGCCCGCCCGAAGGCCCAGGTCTGGGCTCGCCCGAAGGCACCGGTTTGGGCTGGCCCAAAAGTGTGGTCTGGGATGGCTCAAAAGCGCCGTCTGGGCTGATCCGAGAGTTCGACGTAGGCGATTCTGGGCGCCGGGTTGGCGCGAGAGGACCGCAAACCACACGGGCGATGCCCCAAGGGCGGCGCGAGTTTGCCATTCGGTTCGAAAGGACAACGGCCGCCCAGTTCGAAAGGACAGCGGCCGTCCAGTTGGGGAGGGCCGCGCGACTCGTTAGGGAAAGCTCCACGCGAGGCCGAATGACGCTCGTCCGCATGGCGTGAAACGGCAGAAGATCGCGAATATGCACAATGTTTTAAATTACCTTGCATCTAGTTTTACCTATTGAAAACACCTAGCGTCCAGCCGTATATAGAACTACTATCGTGCCATAGCTAAACATTTTCAGAGGCTGAGAGTGAAAGGCTTCGCATGGATACACCGCATAAGCAGAGTCAGGACGGGGAGGGCGCAGTCGAGGCCCTCGTCGCACGTTTCGATCTGCTCCTGGGAAAGCTCGACTCGATATCTTCGAGCATGGCCCGCATTGAGAACGCCGTTGTGCCGGAGCCCCCTCTCGTCGGCGTCGGGCCGGCCAGGGCGCAGGACGACGCGGCATCCGACCGGGCGTCGCTTGAGGCGGCGCCCCACGAAACCACCGCGGCCTTCGAAGAGACGGAAGACCGCGCGGGTCCGAAGGAGGACCCGGGCAGGCCGGGCGACACGAGACGGCCCGACGGCGCAAGCCGCCCGAGCGACGTCGACCGGGCGGGCGGCGTCGATCGGACGGGCGGCCGCACTTCCGCGGACGCTAAGATCGGCGAGCTTCCCTTCCCCGAATCGACGGCCTACGTGGCGGTCCCAACAAGCCATGCGAGACCGGATGCGATCACGGCTCGCTACGTCGTGGAGACTCCTCACGATCCGCACCTCGAAGGCTCCGCGGCGTCCGCCGCTTCTGCGGCATCGGCGTCGGCCGCATCCGACTCCGCCGTTTCCGCGGCGTCCGCCAACGAGAGCGGCGATTTCCCAGACGATGCGCCCAACGTTCAAGTCGCGGGCGACGAGCCGATCGACCTTCAAGTCGCGGGCGACGAGCCGATCGATGCCGGCCAAACGGGCGAAGGCCACGTCGAGCCGGCCGAAGGCGAAGTCGCCGGGTGGGGCGTCGGCGGCCCATTCGACAAGTGGGCGAACTATCGCCACGGGTCTGCGAACGAGGCGGCAGCGCCTCCTCTCGGGAACGAGGGGCAGACATTCGAAGCCCAGCCCGCCAGGCCAAACGAGAGGCCGACGTTCGAAGCCCAGCCGGCCAAACAATCCCTGTGGAA
>RBWB01582144.1_pt1 | contig 16650 bp, 21 predicted proteins | sample 2014201 | NCBI WGS metagenome assembly RBWB01 (sample SAMN10133834, study PRJNA383868) | Human oral metagenome, whole genome shotgun sequencing project. | isolation source: supragingival plaque isolated from 88 juvenile twins | host: Homo sapiens | place: Australia
GCCGCAGCCACGCACACCGCTGCCAGGACCACGCCGTAGCCGATCATCGCGGAACGGGTCCGGCGGACCCTGAGGCCGAGCCCCGAGGCCGCGTCGTCGCCCATCTCGAGGATCCTGCCGGGCCCGGCCAGCCACATCCCGGCCGGGAGCAGCAGGATCGCGGTGACCAGCAGGGGGGTGACGGTCGCCCAGGTGATTCCGTTGAGGCTGCCGTGTTGCCAGGTCTTGGCCGCCTCGGCCGATTCGATGTCGGTTGCGGCCAGCAGGTAGTCGTTGAGGGAAGCGAGCATCTGCCCCAGGGCGATACCGCTCAGCACGAGGGTGTCCCCGCCGACCCCGCGCCGCATGGTCAGCAGCACGACCACCGCCGCCGTGGCAGCGCCGCCGATGATCGCACCCGCCCCGGTGACCAGGGCACTGGAGGAGGCGAACACCAGAATGGCGAACAGGCCACCCGTCGTCGCGCCCCGCGTGAAACCGACGATGTCGGGGCTGCCCAGCGGGTTGCGGGAGACGCTCTGGAAGATCGCGCCCGACATCCCGAGCATGCCACCGATGACGACCGCCCCCGTCACCCGCGGCAGCCGCTGCTCGAGAACGATGAAGGGGGCCAGATCCTCACCCCTGCCCTGGAACACATCCAGGAGCATGTCGAGGGACACCGGATAGGCCCCCGTGGTCAGTGACGCCACCGACCCCGCCAGGACGACCAGCAGAGCGATCCCGGCCACCACCAGCGACCGCCAGTGCACCAGGAAACTGAAACGGGCCCGGGGCCCGAGAGAGATCCGGCGATGGCCGGTTGGGGCGCCCAGGGTGTGAACCGGATCCGGGATCATGCGCTTCTCCTGACCGTCCGGTTCGTCAAAGCCAGGACCAGCAGCACGGGTGCGCCGATGAAGGCGGTCACGATTCCCGCCTCCAGCTCGGTGGGGCGCACCAGGAGCCGTCCCACCACGTCTGCCGCCAGCAGGAGCCCCGCCCCCGCCACGACCGACCACGCCAGCAGGCGTCGCTGATCGGCCCCCACCAGCAGACGAACCACGTGGGGGATGACCAGGCCGATGAAGGAAATCGGGCCGACGGCGGCCGTTGCCGCCCCGCACAACAAAGTGATCGCGACGAACGCCCCGCCCCGCACCAGCGCGAGGTTCACCCCGAGCGCCGTGGCCTGCTCGTCGCCGAGGGCCAGCGCGTTGAGGCTGTGCGCCGACGCCAAGGCCAGGACCAGACCGACCGCCAGGAATGGGGCAGCCCAGAGCAGGACCTCCAGTTTCCGGTTCTCGAGCGAACCCACCACCCAGAAGCGGTACGAGTCGAAGGCCTTGCTGTTGTACATGGTGATGGTGCCGGTGATCGACGACAGACTGGCGCCCAGCGCGACCCCGGCCAGCACCAGGCGGGCGGGCCCGGCATCGGCCGAGCGCCGCGACATCGCGTGGACGAGCACCGCGGCTGCCGCCGCACCGGCGAACGCGAACGGCAGGTACTGGTTCACGGAGGTCAACCCGAGCCCTCCGATGGCCGCCACCACCGCGAGGGAGGCGCCCGCGTTGACGCCAAGGACGCCGGGTTCCGCCAGGGGATTACGGGTGAGGGCCTGCATGACTACCCCGGCCACGGCGAGGGAGGCGCCCACCACGATCGCGAGGATGGTGCGGTGGATGCGCAGCCCCCACACCACCTTGCTGGCAACCGAGTTGTCGTGCGCCAGGAGCCCCTGCCAGACCTCCTCCGGGCTCAGGGTCCGGGAACCCAGGGCCAGGCTCTCGGTGATCAGTACGAGGAGGATCAGAACCGCCAGCAGCGGGGCCAGGAAACGCAGGGGTCCGCTGCGTTGCCTGGTGTATCGGGGACGGCCGGGCCGAGCGGGGGCGTCGGCCTGATCAGTGGAAGATCGCATGGAGCGCTGGTCCTGTTCGGGTCGGGGTTTGGGACGAGCTGCGGAATAGGCTGGCCTTCGTCATGAAGTTAAGGTTAGCCTTGCTATCATGAGTGCTTCTCGAGCCACGCGTCCACATCCCTTCACCGTCTCCCGCCGCACGATCCTGGCCGGCGGGGCGGTCTCCGCCTTGGCGGTGCTCGCGGCCTGCTCCTCCAAGTCCGCTTCGCAGGAAACCTCGCCCGCCGCCTCCGGTGCGGCATCCACGGGTTCCGGCAGTTCCTCCAAGAGCCTTCCGAAGAGCACCGTCGTCCCCGCCGAGCTGGACAGCGGACTGGGCTCCGGGCAGGCCGATGGCGTCTTCCCGCGCACCGTCGTCCACTACCAGGGCGAGACGACGATCAACGCCGCCCCCACCAAGGTGGTCGTCATCTCCACGGGACAGGCCGACGCCATGCTGTCCCTCGGCATGTGCCCGATCGGCTCCACCACCGCATCCGGCGCGGAGGGTCCCGTTTCCCAATACTTGAAGGACGCCTACCCCGACCAGGTCTCCGCCATCGAGGCCATCACGAGGGTCGGGTCCCGAAACGAACCGGACATCGAGGCCATCGGGGCACTCAAACCCGACCTGATCCTGACCAACATCGCGGGCAAGGACGACGCCGACACCCTGTACAAGAACCTGACTGCCATCGCCCCCACTGTTGTGATGCGCGGCACCGGACAGTTCTGGAAGACCGACTTCCTGCTGCTGGCCGACGCCCTCGGTAAACGGGAGGCGGCCCAGTCCCTGCTGGACAGGCTCAAGAAAGAGGCGGCCGAGGCCGGTTCAGCGCTGAGCTCCGCCGGAACGGTCTCGCTGCTGCGCAAGAACAGCGACAAGCTCCGGATCTTCGGGCCGATCTCGTTCGCCGGGTCCGTCGTCGCCGACATGGGGCTACAACGCCCCGACACCCAGCAGTTCACCAACGGTGTCTCGAATGAGCTGTCCTCCGAGACCCTCGACCAGGCCGACGGCAACTGGCTGTTCTACGGAATCCAGGGCGACAAGGACGAGGAACTCACCGGACAGGCGCTCTGGGGTTCGCTGAAGGCCGTGAGCGCCGGACACGCCGTCAAGGTCGATGACGACCCGTTCTTCCTGAACGCCGGGCCCACTGCGGCACGCGTCGTCCGCGACCAGATCGTCAAGGCCGTCCGGGGTTGAGCGGAAACGAAGCCCGGTCCTTCGTGCTGGAGGGCCGGGACCTCCATCTGGGATACGCCGGTGGCGCCGATGTCGTGGCGGGCCTCGATGTCGCCATTGAGACGGGGTCGTTCGCCGTGATCGTCGGGCCGAACGCTTGCGGCAAGTCCACCCTGCTGAGGTCGCTGAGCAAGGTGCTGCCGCCGCGTTCGGGAACCGTCCTGCTCGACGGCAGGGAGATCGCCGGGATGCGCCCCAAGGCCTTCGCGCGGGAGGTCGGCTTCCTGGCGCAGTCCTCCATAGCCCCCGAGGGCATCACCGTCCACGAACTGGTCAGCCGTGGCCGGTACCCGTACCAGAGCGTGCTGCACCAGTGGTCCGACGAGGACGACGAGCAGGTCAGCACCGCCATGGAACGCACCAACGTCAGCGCGCTGGCCGCGCGGCGCGTCGCCGAGCTGTCCGGCGGTCAGCGGCAACGGGTGTGGATCGCGATGGCACTGGCCCAGCAGACGCGCGTGCTGCTCCTCGACGAACCCACCACATTCCTGGACCTGGCCCACCAGGTGGAGGTCCTGGAGCTGTGCCGGGAACTCAACCAGGTGCTCGGCACCACCGTGGTGGCCGTGCTGCACGACCTCAACCAGGCCTGCCGCTACGCGGACCGGATCATCGCCATGCGCGACGGCCGGATCCTGACGCAAGGAAAGCCCTCCGATGTGATGACCGCGGAGACGGTGGAACAGGTGTTCGGCCTCGAGGTCTCGGTGACCCCTGACCCGGTGACGGGCACACCGCTGGTGCTCCCGGCCCCGCCGAGGACACACGGCACCGGATAGCGAGCATTCCCGAAAGGTCGCGCGACTGTTTGAAAGAGAAAATGACCCTGATGGTTTGTAACCTCTGTCCCAGCTGACGTTCACCGGGAAGGGGTTCTCGCAATGGAGCACACGGAAACACCCGAGAAACAACGGAATCCAGAAGCCGGAGTGAATAGAAGGCTTTTCGGATGGCGTCCTGGGTGGATCATCCTCGCCGTGACTGCCGCTCTCGTCGTCGCTGGAGGGGCGGTGATACCAGGCCTGCTGAACCGCTCGGCGCCGGAATCCGAGAGATCCTCTTCCACGCCACTGGCACTCCCGACCTTCACGCCTCTCCAGGACCCCGGAACCAGCTTCACGAATGGGGCAAGGAAGCTGTGGGAACTCGACCTCGTCGCGGCCTTCCCCGATTACAAGGAGCCACGCATCTGCTACGACTGGTCGAAGACGCCGCAACACGACGGAAACACCTTGAGGGGCGGTCCCCTGGACGACGGTCCCCTGGTGATCGGTGACGTCTGGGTGGTGTGGGTGGTCGACAACAGGATGTGTGATGCCACTGATCTCGGTGCGAATGGCAGCAGACTCGCAGGTGTCTCGGCAGGGACCGGAGAAGTGGTGTGGAGCCTCGACGCCGACTCCAAATGGAGCTGCGACACGCTTCCCTCCGCTCCCAAAATTATCTGCACCGATCTCGCGGGAACAATCTTCACCCTGGACGAGGCGGGAACTCGAAGTGACCTGATCACATTCCCCCGGGAGAGCGCGGGCGAGGACGGCGGTTCAACGGAACCGGGACGAGTGGCCTCCTGGGCCGACGGGGTGGTCGTCGTGATCCCCGGCGGAAAAGGGAACGGCGCCCACCTGCTCGGACTCGACGGCACGGGCGGCGAGGTCTGGCGAGATGAGCTTCCTGGGGGGTACAGCCTCGGCTGGGAAGTCGGATACCTCGGGGTGACCGGTGATGTTTTCACGATCTGGGAGTATTCGAACGACGCCGGGACGGAGAGAAAGGAACCCACCGAGAAGCTGCGCTCCGCGAGAAACGGGGAAGTGTTGGCGACCAGGGAGAACCCCGTCACATCCCCCTATCCCATCCATGTCGGTCCACGGACTCTGGACGGAAGGAGCAACCCGAGCCTGGCCGAGGCGGGTGAGGGAAGTTTTGAGATCGTCGACACATCGAAGACCGATTACGAGTACGTTTCGTGGCCCGATGGCGTCGGAATCTTGATCCGTGCAGGAGAAGAAGGTGCTGCCAGCCCGGAAGGGCGCTGGACGAAAAGACGCAACCTCTCGCTGTGCAATGAGCAGACCGCCAGCAGTTGTCGTACGGTTCCGGGTCTTGAGGGAATCAGCGGGAAAGCGTACGGGGTGCGTTGGCCCCGGCTGGTCAACGTGGACGGCAAGGCGCATGTGATGACCTCGTTCAAGAACGAGGAGGAGACTCCGAACCTCGGCTATGCAGTGGCTCCTGTGGATTTCAGCCACGAAGCATCGAAAGGCGAATTCGGATTCACCATCGGTGATGAGGAGGTGATGGGGGTATCCGACGGTTTCAATTCCATCGTCGTCGGCAAGAGATCCTCGGATGAGGTCCGCGCCCAGTACGTCGGCTCCGGTGACGTGGTCGACATCTCGGTGGGCGACGGCGGTGATTGGTACCCGGTGCCCCGCATGCCGGGGAACCGAATACTCCTGGGCAGGAGCGAGAAGGTCGGTGAGGTCAGGGGAGAAACCCACCTGGCTGCGTGGGGGCCCGCCTGAGCGACCACGCCGGGGCCAATGGTCGTCGGTTTCGTTGGCGCGCACGGTTGCCTGAAAATCGCCGAGGAACCGCGCGCCCGGCGTTCGGAGCCGGTCACGCGGTCAGGGTGCTGACCGCCACCACGTCGGATCGCTGGCTCGCCGCATCCGTGGCGGGTGAGGTCGAGGTGAGGACGGCCGTTCCCAGGGACAGGGCGATCAGGGTTGCCGCGGCCCACATCTTCGTGTTGCGGATGAAGGTTGTCATGGTCTGCTCTCTTTGCAAGGGTTGTTGCTGATTCCATCGAACAACGTCTGGCTGTGGGTTTGCTGTGCGCCTGCTGAGCCGTGGGTTTGAGCTGGGGTGGGGAATGAGTCAACCACCAAAGCGATTTACAATCCAATCAGCTTTGGCTTGTCCGATAAGAAGACGTGCAGTTCGGAATCTTCAGCGTCGGCGACGTGACCACCGACCCCGCCACCGGGCGCACCCCCACCGAGCACGAGCGCATCAGGGCCACCGTCGAGATCGCGAGGCTCGCAGACGAGGAGGGGCTCGGGGCGGTCCGCACCGGGGTCTTCGCCGCCACCGAGGACTTCGGAGGCTTGGGGTGGCGGCACTCCGGCGGCGCATCGACGAGGCGGTGGGGGAGCTGCGCTCCTGCCTGACGGGCCCTGAACGCCGACTTTCCCCGTAGACGGGTTCGAGCAGGTCACCCCCTTTGAGGAACTGCTGAAACGGGGACAGCAGGAACACCCGCGAGTCGATTCGACCGGACCGGGGGCCAGGAGAGCGGCCATGGAAACGACGAAACGCCTGGTCACGTATGACCAAGCGCGTTTCATCCGCGACCCCGGTTGGATTCGAACCAACGACACCCGCTTTAGGAGTGAGCCGTCGGGGTCGTTTGCAGGCGTTGACAACAGCGTTTCCCCTTGTCAGCCCAAGTTGAGTCTGTTGAGTCCGTTGATGTCATTGGCTACTTTTGGTGCTCGTGCGGGATGAATGCGGGATCATGCCGTGCGTCGGCGGTAGCGGTTGAGGACGGCCTGCTCCATGAGATTGAAACCGTTCCAGCTGTAGACCGTCCGGGTGAAAGGACCAGTTGTTTCGGTTGTGGTGAGACCACCGGGGTTGGTGAGGGAGCGGGCCGCAGCGGTGACAATCACAGCCCGGAGTTCAACGTTCGGGCCACTCGCCGGATCGAAACCATTGCTGCGGGTGTAGGCCTTCACGAACTGGGACATCTGTTCGACGTGGCCACGTACCTGGGGAGTGGTGTTGGTTTCCCCCAAGTACGTGCCGACCTCGATGACGAGTTCGTCGAGCCAAGACATCAGGCGATGCCCGTCAGGGTGACGACGGCTTCCGGGTTCAGCGGTGCGGCGTCATAGCGGGCGACGACGCGGATGGCCTGCTGATCGAAGTCGGCGTAGCGCTCGGTCAGGATCTTCACAGAAGGAGCCGTGTCGCGGGCTACCGCGATCTGGGAGAAGTCCGCGAGAGCGGCACAGCCGGCTGGGATACGGGAGGTCACGGTCACCGGAGCCCCCAGCAGCCGGAACACACCGTCCTGGGTGGGATCGGGCTGCAACATGTAGCGGTTCGCGTTGTCCTTGATCTTCCGCAGCTTGGTGAAGTCGCCGGGCAGGATCAGCCAGCGGGTGGCGGCCATGTTGACGTTCGCTGCCAAGGCTTTGCCCCAGGCATCGTGCAGCAGGTCGAGGGTGAGGGGCCCGGAGGCGTCAATGGTTTGGACATCGGCGTAGGCGAACAGGCCCTTGGGGGTGGTCTTCCCGTCGCCCTGGTTCCCGAGGAACTGGGCGTCAAGTTTGTTCGCAACATCAGTCACGAGACGGTCCCGGAGGGTGGCGTCGAGGGCGATGATGGACTGGCGGGCCAGTTCGTTGCTGAACCGGGTGATGACCTTCACGGACTTCATGGTTGAGGGCAGCAGAGTGATTTCACTGAAGGAAGCGTCCACTTCACTGATCTGTTCGTTCTCACCGTGCCATTTCGGGTCGGTGGCGGCACCCATCTTCGGGATCCGCACCTGGGAGCCATTGGTGTCGAAGACGCGGGGGCCGGCAGCCAGGAACACGGATCTGTCCGTCAAGGGCTGGATGAGGATTCGCTGAACCTGTTCCTGGGTCAGTTCGGATGCGGTGCTGAGGGAGTTGACCATGGTGGTCCTTTCAGTAACAGAAGAGGGGGTTGTTACCGTCGGACGCCTGGTCGGGACAGTGTTCGAGGGGTGCGCCTGGCTCCCTGTTCAAGAATATCATTTGGTCTCTGCCGCCAGCCCCGAACTCAGCACAATTCTGGGTGGGGTGCTTTCGGGGCACCCCACCCAGAATTGATTGTCTGATCAGTCCGTATCTCTGCGGCGGAGGGCCGCGAGTTCGCCAGCAACTGTCAGCAAGGCGGCAATCTTGCAGACCTCGAAGCGCCGATCGATCGGCAGGTCGTCCAGGTCCCCGATGTATCTGGGGGACTTGCCGCGGCTGGTCCCGATGATCGGGGCGAGTTCGTCACATGTGGTGAGGAAGGTCTCAAGCATGGTGTTTCACCTCCTTTCAGGCGTTGTGTCGGAGAATGGCGGCCAGGTCGATGCTGGCCGGGTCGGTGGTTGCGCCTTGGCCGATGTTCCCGTGGAAGGTCCTGGCAGCCAGGTGCGGTTTGCGAGTCAGCAGTTCATCGATGGCTGCGGTGAGGGCTTCGGGATCGGCCAGATGGGCTTCGTCGAATGGCAGGTCGGTGGCGTCGGCCAGACGGCCGGTCTGTTCCACGAGGACGCGGTGAAGACGCTGCGCCAGGGTGTCGCGGTCTTTCGCTTTGGTGCGGGCTGCGGCGTTCTCGCGGCGGAGTTTCTCCACCACGTCACGCGGGAACATGTCCTGGTCTTCAGGGGTACGCGTCTGATGCGTGTCCTCTTCGGCGGGCGTTGCAAGGAGGTAGTGTTTCGCGACCCCCTTGTCTTCGAGGGTTTCATCAGGAATAGTGATGGAACCCTCTTCGATGTTGGGGATTTCAGTCGGGGTGAGAGTGTTGGTCATCTTGACCCTTTCGATTGGGCAGCGGTTCTTCTAGCTGCATCGTTGGCTTGTTGAGTGGTTTGGAAGTTGCTGGTTCGCTCGTTGAAAACAGGCTGCTGATGACAGGTGCAGCCGGTATGCCGGGGCATCTTGTGGGAGGTTTGGAATACGCGACCGTCCCGTGACCACCAACGGCACAATTCACAGGCATCCGGTTCGAGTTTCCGACGCCACCCAGAAACCCGAGAAGCGGCCATACGATTGCTCAATTCAGCGGTGGCCGCGTCGACGGGTTCGTTACGTGCAAGCCGGGCCAACCGTGCCAGCGTGTTCCCTCCGGCATCAGTGATGGTTCTCAAGGCGTCTTCCAGACGGGTGAGCTGGTCATCACTGCCCAAGGCATCGATTGGGACGACCTGGCCGACGTGGGTTTCCAAGAACGCCCGGAAAGCCAGCCACGCAGCTGCCTGGCCTTTCGAGCGGGCGACTTGGATCAGGTTCGCCGCCAAACGGATGAACTCATCCAGGGTGAGGTCCCCGCTCTCGGTGCTGGTCCACATGCGGGCTAGCATTCGTTCCGTGTCGCTGGAGAGTTTCCCCAGAATGGTTTGGAAGCTCACAGCTCCACCTTCGAGAAGTCCACTCCGGCGGCATCGAGGGCGGCTCCGCGGCGGGCCTGCCGTACCCGTTCAATGTCCGAGGGAGACATTCCGAACACGTCGGCCAGAGCCACTTCCAGGGGCATGCCGATGTTGACCAGCTTCGCGGCTGCGTCGGCCTGCTGGGCCGGGGTGCGGGTCTCGGCGGACTTCCACACGGTTTCAATGTCTTGGGTATCCGCGTCGGCCCCGGTACGCACGGCCAGCATCAACCGGGCCACTTCCGCCCAGGCCGCTCCGAAGGTGCGCTGCAACGAATGGCAGCGAGCCACCAGGGAGGCTTCCGAAGAGCGGATGGCGTCGGCACTGGCGGGCTGGTCGCCGTGCAACCCCAGGTAGTGGGGCGGCAGGCCCGTCAAGGCTCCGATCTGCTGGGTGATCAACGCGGCCGCGTCGGTGTAGCCGTCGAGCCGTGCGGCGTCGAACTGGCCGAACTTGGTTTCCGTGGCCTCCGACTGCCAGATGTCGTCGAGGGCGGCGGAGAAGGGCTTGACGGGGTTGCCGTCGTCGTCCTCGACGATCTCTAGGCCCGTTGCCCAGCGGCGTGGGCGGGCGTAGTACTCGGAAGTGACCATCAGGTCGGCCATCAGCTTGTTCAACGCGTCGGACAGGTCCAGAACATCACCCATTTCACTGACCCCGTCGGCTTCCAGCAGGCGACCCCGGTTGACTACGGGAACCACCGGCACGACCCCGAAGGGATTGGGAAACGTCTCGACGGTTCGGAAACTGCCTCTGGGGAAGGCAGCATCGTCGACGACGTTCCCGACGGCCACCAGACGTGTGATCCGGTCGGGTTCGTACAAGAACGCGTGGCCCTTCCCGTCGGCCCGCCACCGCTTCAAAGCAGCAATGACCTGCCGGGTGGCCGGGTCCCGGAGAACCGCGACCTGCTGCGCGGTCTCCACGGTCACCAACGGTCGCTTGTCGAGGGCCCACACGATCACGAACGCCCTGCCGTACACCAAGGCGTCGGTGTGGGCCTGCTGCGCGGTCTCCAGCATGCCGTTACGTCGCCAGTCACGCCACAGATCGAGGTTCACTTCCCCGTCCACCTTGAAGCCGGTGACCTCCAACCGCTCGGCCAAGGCCTCAACCACCATACGGGGAAAGTTCACGGCCAGGTGACGGAAGGCGTTCCCCAGGGCCTCCTTCGATTTCGGCGCCAGGAAACTGGCCGGCTGGGTGCCGGTCCAGTACTCATCCAGCCGGGCCAACTCCGGACGGGTCTTGTCGAGTTTGCTGTTCAGAAGATGAATCAGGTTCATCGGAATGCTGCTGCCTTTCTGCGGGTCTTGCCCGCGTGATGCGCTGCCCGGTCGTTCGCGACGATGGCGGCCACGGCCGCGTCGATCTTCCGCGATGACATGCGCTTGTCCTTGGAAACGAGGTCACCCATCGGCGTTGACTTCGCAACACAGTGGGCGACGTGGGCGGCGAGCCGGGTATCGCCGTCGTGGGTGATCTTGTGTTCGATGACGGCCTGATAGAGCCGATCCGTTGCTGGAGCCATGCGCTTGGCGTAGGCGGTGTTCCACTCAATGACCCGACGCGGCCCGTACCGCTTCGCCCAGGCCTCCAGCTCAGAACGCCACCCCCACGGGTCAGCGGCCAGCTCCGCAACATCCCAGCGGCCGAAAGCGGCATCAACCGCCAAGTCCACGTCGCTGCGTGGCACCCGCCAGCCACGATCCCCCGGGTTCTCCCACAACCCAACCTTGAACAGGTGCGGGTTCTTCTCGACGGTGGCGCCCACCAGGGCCGTCGAATCCCCGGAAGCCGACCCGTCGAACGCCAGCACCACACGTGTCCCGTCGGGCACTTCCCGGCCCGGGTCGGCACACTCGTCCCAAGCCCCGAACGGCAGCCACGTATCCGACTGGCCAACCCACTGTCCCAGCCGGTACCTGCGGAACGCCGGCTCTCGGATCGTCTTCAGCGTCGAGACCAAGGCATCTTCATGCAGGAAGTCACCCAACGCCGGATTCGCGATCCGCCACGCCTTGCGATCATCAATGGCACAGCCATCCGGTGCCGCATACTCCCGAAAGAAGAACGACGGATCCTCCCCGGAACGGCCATGCTGAACCAGCTTCCACATCACCGAATCCACGGACTCCGCCGGAGTGGAAATCGCCAACGTCAAACTGGAATCCCGCTTACCGCTGGCAGACACGACGGCCTCCCACACCGCTTCGGTTACCACGTGCAGTTCATCAACGATCATCAGCGACGGATCCCAGCCCTGCAACGCCCCCGGATCAGCAGGCAGAGCCCGCAACTCCCCACCATTGTGAGGAGACACGATCCGGTCCTTGTAGATCTGAGTGCGCTCCGCCAGCCGCTCGTCGAGCTCCAGCATCCGAGACACATTCCGGAAGGTGTGACCCGCCTGTCGTTCATCCGAAGCCACGATCAGCACCTGCGCGCCCTCAACGCCGTCAGCCAGCAACGCATACGCCGCCAGCACCGACGCCAAGCCCGTCTTCCCATTGCCACGAGGCAGACTGAGTAACCCCTGCCGGGGGCGCTTCCCCCGCAGCGGATACAGGCCCTTGACGATCTCCAGCTGCCAGTTCCGCAACCGGAACGCCCCCAGGGCGCCAGTTCCCTTCGGAACCTTCAGGTACTCCGACGCGAACGCCTGCACCCGACGCCACCCGGGGCGCCCGTACTGGCCCCAGTCGATAGGGGCCGCAACCACCGGGGCTTTCGGCCCTCCCTTCACGATCCCACCCCCAACAGAGAGCGAAACTCTGCCTTGGCCTGAGGGTCGGTGGGGCGGGTTTTGGGGGTGTCCCCCCTGGCTGCTCCGCGTTTGGCGTTGCAGATTCGGCAGACGACTTCGACGTCTTGGGGTCGGATGGGTTTGCCTGCTGCTCGACGTTGCCAGGCTTGGGGTGTGTGGTCGAGGGTGAGGTCTTGGGTGGTTCCGCAGTCGCTGCACCAGGGTTGGGCGGTGCGGAGTCGTTCGGAGAGTTTCCGCCAGGTGGTGTCGTAGCCGCGGCGGGTGCTGGAGGGTTTGGGGGTTGTGGCGGGTTGGTGTTGTGGGCAGTGGGTGCCGGTGGTGGGTTCGCCGCATTGGAGGCAGGGGCGTAGGAGGGTCATGATGTCGCTCCGGGGGGTTGGCAGGTGGGGTGTGTGGTGGCTCCGTCGCTGGGGATGAGTGGGTCGCCGCAGACGGTGCATGTGCTGTGGTCGGAGCTGGGGGATTCAGTGGCGCCATCAGTCGCGCCAGTGGTGCCACGTTCTGGACCTTGGCGCGACTGGCACGACTGTGGCGCCACTGGTGGCAGGGACCAGGTGGTGGTTCGGGGGTAGCCGCTGCTGGCGGTGAGGATCCCGGCTTTGCCCCGGGCGCGCTGCAAGGTTCGCTTCGAGTAGCCTTCCTTCACCCCGGCTGCGGTGACCTCCTTGGAGGGGGCGGTTCCGCCTTGCTGGGTGAGGTAGTCGGTCATCCAAGCGGCGGCGTCGTTTCGTTCGCTGTGGTCTTCACCGCTGTTGGCATCCCGAAGCATGTCGTCCACGGTCCTGTCGGACTCGCCACAGAACACGAACCGTCCCGTCTCTGCTGTCCCTGAGAGTGTGGGGACCATGGCGGTTTCGATGTTGTAGGCGAGACTGGGCAACCCGTCCAGACCGAGGCTGTTCTTGACCTGGGTCATGACCCTGCCGTCGTCGTCCTTCGCGAACCCGAATACGGCACGCGGCACGTTCTTGAAAGCCCCCGACCCGGTGATACGGGTTGCGGCATCCCCGCCGGCGCTTTTGTTGAGGTGTGCTATGCCCAGGATCACCGCGCCGGTACGGTCGGCGATCTTGGCCAAGGGGTCGAGGGCGCGGCGGGTGTCTTGTTCTCGGTGGGAGTCGAGTCCTTTTCCGAAAAGACTCAGCAGCGGGTCGAGGATCACCAGGGCAACATCCTCGTCGAGGATGGCTTGTTCCAGCAGGCTCAGGTCGGTGGGCAGACAGAGAATGCTTTCCCGGCCCTCGTCTTCGACGGCGTCGAGGCGGCCGATACGTGACAGGTCGGCCCCGGCAGCGATGAGGCGGGGTACGAGGGTGTGGGCCCATGAATCTTCCACGGCGACGTAGAACACGTTCCGTGGCTGGCCGTAGAAGATACCCGGGAGGGTGCCGCGACTGATCCGCGCGGCCTGCCATATCCCGAATGATGACTTGCCGGTTCCTTCTCGGCCGGCGGCGATGCACAACGCCCCGGCGGGGATGCGTCCCTGCCCGTTGTCCTGCCATGCCCAGTCCACGGGTTCGGGTTCGATCCGGTCAGCCCAGGTGACCTTCAGTTCCCGGGATGGCGTGGCCGGCTCCTCAAGGGGGTATGTCAGACATACCCCCTCGTCTGGGCTGGGGTATGTCTGACATACCCCAGCGGGGGAGCGGAGGGGAATCACTTCCCCGGCAGGGGTACGCGCTGCCGCGTACCCCTGCTCGGTGAGTTCACTCATCGTCGAAGGCCCCCGCCCTGATCAGCTGGGCCCGCTGGCGGCATGCCACGGCCACGGATGCCATCCGACGATCCTGTTCCGCGATCTGCATTGGCGTGGCCCGTCCGGTGCGGTCTCCGGGCTTGGGACGTGCCCACTCGAAGTACTCGGCGCGCCGTTCCCAGTAGTCGGCGCGGGCTTCCTGGCATGCGTCTTGGATCAGCCGCCGCTGGAAGTTCTCCAGGAACCCGGTTTGCCGTGTCAGCAGATGCACGGCCCTCGGGACATCCGGCTTCAGCACTGATCCCGCCTGTCTTCCAGGGCGGTGATGATCCCTTGAAGGGCGTCGTGCAGCTGACTGGCAGCTGCTTTCAAGCCTTGAAGAGAACCCACAGCCACGATCTCCGGGAGCACCAAGTCGGTGATCTTGTAGTGGCGGTTGATCTGCCCGGTTTCGTCGATGCACAGGCGTTCATCCACGCTAACCGACACCGTGCCGGCGGCCGTGTCAGCGATGATGTCGTGTCCGCGGGTGACGAACCCGTCACGGTCCGTCCCCCAGACTTCAGTTCTGTCTAGGCTGTTGCACCATGCCGGGCATGGCGCCCAACCCAGCGGGATGGTATCGTTCGACATGTCAAGGTCGAACTGATCTTTCTGTCCCTCACCAAGTGGCCGCTTGGTGGGGGCATTTTTCTTCGTGTAGGCCATGTTCAGGCCTCCTCTCCCATGTACTGCTTCTCGAGCCAGGTTGTTACGTCGGACTTCTTGTAGGCGACCTTCCGCGCCCCGAGCTTGAAGGATCGTGGGCCCGAGCCGACGAATCGCCAGTAGCGCAGCGTTGCTTCGGGAACCCCGAGCAGCGTCGCTGCTTGAGCTGTTGTGAGGATCTGTTCTTCGTTCACCGGTTACTCCCTCCGTGTCTGCGGAACTGCTGTAGTGATTCAACGCTGACAAGACTACACCATAGTGGTCTAGGCTTGTCAACGCTGCTCCTGTCGTGTGAGGATTGAGACATGGCCAAGATCAAAATCTCCGAGAACGTGGAAGAGACGCGTGTAGTGCGCTTCGGTGTCTCACGGTGGGGCGTCAAGGTCCCCTTCCAGGGAAGAATCAAGCTGGGCAGGGGGGATGCTCTAGGTGACCTCTTCGCCGAGGTCGAGATGGCGATCGACTGGTTCGACGGCGTCTTGCAGCCGACAACGGTTCGCGTCACGGCCCGCGATGGTGTTCCGCTGACCGGGACCATGCTTCGACAAGTCCCGGTTCGCGGAATGGCGAACGAACTCATCTTCACTGCGGCGGGGGAAGTAGGAATTTTCGACGGCACGGTGACTTTCGCCTACAAGGGAGGAATTGTCATCGCGGATGAAGAACGTGAGCGTATCCGGCTGCAAGGACCTACTGATGAGTCCCTGCGCATGGCGGCTGACCTGTATCAGCTTGGCCGTGCCGTGGGGTTGAGTCCTGCCAAGTTCGTCGAAACGAACCTAGGCATGCCACGAACGACGGTAACGAAGTGGATTCGCCGCGCGCGGAACAAAGGATTGATCGAGGACTTCGATGGCGAGCATTAGGAGGCGTGAGCTTCCCGACGGGCAGGTACGCTGGGACGTTCGCTATCGCCTCTCCGGGGAACATCAGGAACACTCGCGTTCCTTCGTCAAGGAACGCGAAGCGAAGGCCTATCGCAGCAAGCTAGAAACAGACATCCGCAAGGGCATCGTGGTCGATCCCCGTCGCCAGGACGTTACTGTCGCGGACTGGTGTGATGAATGGCTGGCGGGGAAGGTGAACCTGTCGCCGAAAACACGGGACCGCTACGAAGGGGTTCTGCGGGCCCACGTCAGGCCCCGGTGGGGGCGGGTGAAGTTGTCACAGCTACGACACGCCGATGTTCAGAAGTGGCTTTCGGGACTGGGGCTGTCAGCGGCGTCAGTGCGGAAGATCCACGGTGTGCTGTCCCAGGCGCTTGACTACGCCGTCAAGGACGGGAGGCTGGGGGTCAACCCGGCATCGGGGGTGAGTCTCCCCCGGATGCGGCAGTCAGAGAAGGTGTTTCTCAACCACGAACAAGTTCGTGCTTTGGCGGAGGCATGTGGACCGGAATACGAACTCGTCGTTCTTTTCCTGGCATACACGGGGCTGCGGTGGGGTGAAATGGCTGCATTGCGCGTGAAAAATCTGGACTTCACGAGGCAGCGGGTGATCGTCGCCGAGTCCGTGACCCCGGTGGGAGGTCGGCTGGTGTTCGGTCCACCCAAGGGGCATGCGCGGCGTGAGGTCCCGATTCCCCGGTTCCTCACCGCTCCGTTGATGAACCGAACTACCGGGAAGGGCCCAGGGGAGTTTGTGTTCTTGGGGCTGCGTGGTGGGGTGATGCGGACGCGGACGTTCCAGCGGGTCGCGTTGGCGAAGGCGGTCGCGGCGCTCGGCTTGGGTTACTTCACTCCTCACATGCTGCGGCACACCGCAGCATCGTTGGCGATAGCGTCAGGGGCGGACGTGAAGGTGGTGCAGACGATGCTCGGCCACAAGTCGGCGACCATGACGTTGGATTTGTATGGGCACCTGTTCGGGGATCGACTTGATGTCGTGGCTGAATCGATGGAAGCCGCCCGGGTGGCAGCTCTCGGGGGTGCTTAGGGGACAGCAATGCCCGTGTTTGGAAATATAGCACAGGTGTTCGTTGATTGGGTTGTTGTGGTTGGTGAATTGAGCGCTTGTTGTGCAGGATGCGGGATTTGGTGCGGGATGGCGTCCTCTGGGGATGACGAAAGCCCCAGCCCGACTTGCGTCTGACTAGGGCTTTCACCATGGCGACCCCGGTTGGATTCGAACCAACGACACCCGCTTTAGGAGAGCGGTGCTC
>RBWB01582147.1_pt1 | contig 16606 bp, 7 predicted proteins | sample 2014201 | NCBI WGS metagenome assembly RBWB01 (sample SAMN10133834, study PRJNA383868) | Human oral metagenome, whole genome shotgun sequencing project. | isolation source: supragingival plaque isolated from 88 juvenile twins | host: Homo sapiens | place: Australia
CGCAGACTTTATACCATGTGTTGCATTTGATAAAGCCGGCGAATTTGCAGAGAGATATTTTAGACAGGGAATGAGAGTATTGATTTCAGGTCGTATTCAGACAGGAAGCTATACAAACAAGGAAGGTCAGAAAGTTTATACAACTGAGGTTATTATAGAGACTCAGGAATTTGCAGACAGTAAGGGAGCAAGTGATGGCGCAGGTAGCTATCAGACTTCCACAAGACCGTCACCGGCATCGGCAAGCACGGACGGGTTTATGAATATACCGGACGGAGTTGATGACGAGGGTCTACCATTTAACTAGGTTAAAATAAGAAAGGGGACTTTATCATGGCATTTAACAAGGCTGATAGAGCTGATGGCTCTAGAAGAAGACCTGCTAACGGATTACGCAGGAGAAAGAAAGTTTGTACATTCTGTGGTGATAAGGAAAAGGCTATTGATTATAAAGATGTAGCAACTCTTAGAAAATATATTTCAGAAAGAGGAAAAATACTTCCAAGAAGAATTTCAGGAAGCTGTGCTAAGCATCAGAGAGAAATCACAGTAGCTATCAAGAAGGCTAGACATATAGCTCTTCTTCCTTATGTTGTAGAATAAGATATACAGATAATAAGGTCAAATGATCGTAATATAAATAACCGCTTTTGTCTTAGACAGAGGCGGTTTTTTACATTAGTTAAGGTAATCGTAAGGAAAAAAACACACTCATAGTGTATAATGTATATTAGAAGTAATTATATGGCAGTAACTTTAAAACTTTGAACTAAATATAAAACATAATGGAGTGAAATATGAGAAAAAAAATATTTTTATCGCTTTTTGCTGTTGGTTTACTTTTTGTATCACCGGGAACAGTCTATGCGGAGGGGTGGTCAAAGTCGGGATCCGACTGGATATACTTAGATAATAACAATAATAAGATAACAAATGAGTGGAGAAAGGGTGCTGATGATAAGTGGCGCTACCTGAATGAAAAAGGTGTAATGGCAACGGAGAGTTGGGTAGATGACAGTAATTATTATGTTGATGATCAGGGACTTATAGTAGAAGGCTGGAAAAAGCTGAAGTTTGGAAATGAGTATCATTGGGCATATTTCCAAAGCGGAGGCAAGGCTGTAAAAGAGAGTTGGAAGAATATAGGTGATAAGCATTATTATTTTGATGATGAAGGAAAGATGCTTACCGGCTGGATATTGGATGATGATTACTATACAAAAAGTGACGGAACCATGGTGACCGGATGGTATAAGCTTGTGCCGCCATACAGTGAGGAGTCAAAGCCGGGACCGAATCAGACATCGGGTGAGAAGTGGTTTTACTTTGCAAGTAATGGAAAGAAGTTTAAACCTGTACTGACAAACGGGATTAAATACGGTGAGAAAAAAATAGACGGTTCAAGATATGCATTTAATGAAAACGGTGAACTTGTAACCGGCTGGGTTCAAATATCGGGTGGCTCCAATCCGTCTATAAGAAATTTTAAATATATAAATGAGGACGGAACCGTAAGAAAAGGATGGTATTCCATAGAGCCTCCGGAGGAGCTGGCAGGGGGATATAATAATCTTGTTGAGTGGTTTTATTTTTCAACCACAGGAGAACCGTATGCCTCAAAGACCGATAATCTTAATGCAGGTGATTTGCTGAAAATAAATGATAAACAGTATTTATTTAATAAAAACGGAAATCCCGTATACGGTATTCAAAAGGTTTATCATGGAAACAGCTATTCGGCATATTATTTCGGTACAAGCTCTCAATGCTATTTGATAAAAGGAAAGCAGAATATAAAGGAGAGTTCAGGTCAACTTGAAGAGTATTATTTCCAGACCTCAACAGGCAAGGGTTGGACGGGAACAAAGGATTCAAAGCTTTATTATAAGGGTAGAATTGTAAAAGCAAATCCTTCTTTAAAGTATCAGGTTTTCAGTGTTCCGAATGAAAACGGAACAGGAAGCACAAATTATGTGGTAGCTCCTTCGGGGAAAATTGCATCAAATGCCAGAGTCAAGGATGCGGATAAGGTGGAATATAAGACAAATTCTTCCGGAGTATTGGTTGCAATAGACGGAGATACAAATATAAAGGGAACTTTTGAGGTTCCGCAAGAGCCCGAGTGGACAAATAATGATTAAAGTGAGGGAAATATGGATTGTATTTTTTGTAAAATAGCGAATGGAGAGATTCCGTCAGATACGGTTTATGAAGATGAAAATTTTAGAGTAATACTCGATTTATCTCCGGCAAGTAAAGGGCATATGCTTATTTTACCGAAGTCGCATGCAAGAGATATTACGGAACTTCAAGAGGATATAGCAGGTAAGGCGCTTGTACTTGCGGCAAAACTTGGAAAGGCATCTATGAGTGCTTTGGGTGCTACAGGGTTTAACACTTTGGCGAATACGGGAGAGAGTGCCGGACAGACGGTGTTCCACTGTCATATTCATGTTATACCAAGATATGATGATGCTTCAAGTATTGTCAGCTGGACTCCGAGAGAGTCTGATAAGGAAGTGCAAAAAGAGACTGCAAAGAAAATTTCAGAGTGTTTTAGATAATGGAGTTTGGAATCGGTAAAAAAAACTATATAGCTATCAGTATTATTGTAGTAAATATTATATATTTTATATTTCTTGAAACACATGGAGGCTCCACATCCACCATGGTAATGTTAAAGTATGGTGCATCATTCCCTGTAAATATACAGGGGGGAGAGTATTACCGACTTGTAACATCCATGTTTATGCATTTCGGAATAGAGCATATAGCCAATAATATGCTTATTTTGGCGATTCTTGGATGTAAGCTGGAGGATATAGCCGGTCATATAAGATTTTTTATAATTTATATGCTTTCAGGAGTCCTGGCTAATATAGCATCTGACTGGTTTCAGACAAACAGTGGTGATTATGCGGTCAGTGCCGGAGCTTCCGGAGCAATTTTCGGAGTGGTCGGAGCATTGCTTTATGCATTGATAATAAACAGAGGCAGAATAAAGGATCTGAGTCTCTATCAGATAGCCGCCTCACTTGTGCTTATGTTATATGCGGGATTTAAGTCCACGGGGGTGGACAATGTGGCACATGTGGTAGGGGCACTTGGCGGATTTTTGCTTTGCCTTCTATTGTATCGTCCACAAATTGATAAGAGCTATGAAGATATAGAGTTTTTGTAAATATATACTGTAAGTTGATGTTTGATAAAGATATAAAAGAATGTAAAAAAGGAAATATCTGCTTGACGGGTGTTTCCTTTTTTGATGGAAAAAACAAAATTCAATGTAAATTTAATATGACACATTTTGTGAAGTTAGAGTTAAAAATAACTTATGAAAATATATAAGATTTATTTAAGCAACATTTGTTGATTTAAAATGCATAAAATGGCATAAAAATATTATTAAAAATATAAAAATAATAGATGATAATAATAATAAATTAAGATAAGAACTAAATATTAATATGTTGTTACCTATTAAAATTAAATGATTTGCTTTTTCTTTCTTTAGGTAATATAATGTTAATAAGAATATAAGTTTTTGCAACTATATTTTAAGATGTTTTTAATATAAAAAACTTATATTTTTCATTGTATTAACAAAAAAATAAATACTGTTAATACAAAATAAATTAGAGAAAGGGTGAATATGAAGAAAAAAGATAAGACGCTTTTGACTTCTGTCGGAGTGCTTGCACTCATCCTCAGCATGGGAACTGTTGGAACGATAAGCAGTTCTGCAGCAGTACCCGGATGGACCAAATCCGGTGATGAGTGGATGTACCTAGCAGATGACGGAACTCCTCTTACAGATGTGTGGAGAGAGTCCAAGGGCTACATGTATTATCTTGACGAGTCCGGGAAAATCCTTAAGGACGCCTTTTTTACATGGAAGGGGGATGACTACTATGTAAAAGAGGATGGAAAGATGGCAAAGGATGAGTGGGCATTTATTTCTGAGGGTGAGGAACCCGGCTGGAGGTATTTCGGTAATGACGGAAGTGCCTACAGAAGGAAAAACGGTATTGTTGTCCACAATATTGACGGTAAGAGATACATATTCGATGAGAACGGTGTGATGCTTACCGGATGGATTGATGCGACAGGAAATCCTGTTTCAGATGAAGATCCGTTTAAGGAGGGTATGTATTTCAGCTATGATGACGGTGCAATGCTTACAGATGCATGGCTTGACTACTACGAGAACAATGCCGGTGGCTCAAATGCAGACAGCTTGGTGACACAAAGAAACTACAAAGATTATGACAGTATGTGGTTCTATTTTGATGCGAAGAGTAAAAAACTCAAGTCGACCACTGATAACCCGAAGCAAAGGGATATCAATGGAGGCACCTATCAGTTTGATGAAAACGGTGTTTTAAATCCATGGTGGGGAAATATAGCCACTGTCAGCAATGCTAACAGAAGTAATCCTACAACACTTAATAAGGATGGTAAAAGAGAAGGTACAAAGTACTTTAACGGAAGTACCAACGGTTCTCTTTCAAAGAATGAGTGGCTTTGGATGTATCCTTCAGATGAAATGAGCATTGAGGACGCACAAAGTATTGAGGCAAGCTGGTGGAGAACAGATGATACCGGTAGAGTTGTTACCAATTCCATAAGAAGGGTAAATGATGTGTACTATGCCTTTGACGGTCTTGGAAGAATGCAGTCGGGATTTGTACTGTTTGACGGAAGACATGAGTTTGTTGCTCAGTATGATGTGGATGCATGGAAGAAGGAAGACTTTATAGAAGGAAATATCTATGGAGTGGAGAGATCTGATTTATACTTCTTCTCAAATGATGAGCTTAATGATGGTGGTATGAAAACCGGACATGATATATATATAAATATCGAAGACGGTACATTCGCTTTCGGCTTTGGCAGCAACGGTAAGGCTATAGGCGGAAGGAATAAAATGAAACTTTGGAACGACTCATATTATATAAACGGTCTAAGGCTTGATGCGCCCGAAGATCTCGGATATGGTGTTGTAAAAGAGACTCTTCCATCAGGAGAACATCGTTATAAACTGGTAAATGCATCAGGAAAGGTAATAAAAGGTCATAAAAAGGTAGTAAGGGACTCCGAAGGCGGTTACTATATGCTTCTTAATAACTGTGTTGTGGGATATACCGAGGATGAGTATAAACCTGTATACAGAACAGGAACAGAGGGAACCGGATTCTATCATTATGATAAAAAAGAGTCCGATAAATATGCACGTGGTTTAGCCGGTAAAGCGGTAGAGAATCCGGAGTTTTCAGATCTTCCGGATGATGCAAGGCTGAACTTTTAATGTTAGTCGGGAGTGTAAATATGAAAAATGAAGGTTTATTTAAAAAGGCTCTGAAAAAGGGAGCGGCGTGGCTGTTGTCAGCGGCCATGACCACCACACTTTTTTCAGGGGCGATGCCTATAAAGGCTTTTGCGGCGACGGAGTTGCAAAATCCGGGAATATCATCGACCGGTGAAAATGACAATATGAAGTATTCTTGGAAGACTTCGGGTGACTGGGGAGAAACCGGAGCTGTTTCCTATAGATACAATTTTGAGTCCAAGAACGGAAACGGCACCACCGGTGATGTAACATATAGCCAGTACGGTGTGCCTCTATATATAGTCATGCCTAAAAGTAATAGTGATAATGGTGCACAAGACGGATCTTTTAATATTCCCCCGAACAGTAGCACTTACAATCCGGAAACACTTATGAACAGCCGCTATTATATGGCGAAGATGGGGCAAAGGCAGTCTGAACTTGGCGGCGGTAATGCAGTAAATGGAAGTAATCAGCCTGTTGCATTATCCGGAACCACATGGAACGGTGCTGTAGAAACTACAAAGTTCGGTTCAGGCTCCGATGAAAGAACCATTGAGAGTATGGTAACGACCACTGCGGATGAGAAGTACATATATGCGGACTATTATTTCTATGGAAGAGAAAATATTCCGGCAGGCGGTCAGAGATTTCTTATTTCAATGGCCTATGACTTCCAAGTAAACGGTTCATTACAAAAGGATGTTGTAATTACAGACAGAGGCTTTTACTTAAGAAGAACAGGTGATTTGTCTACAATTAATGTTATCTTGGGTGATGCTTCAATAGGAGCAAGTCAGGCAAGTACAAAGTGGATTGGTAACTTCGGTTCAAGAATTCCGTCTTCCTTTAGAAACGGAGTGCAAGGTAACTATTCAGCTACCAATATTAATGATCTGGTAGGTCAGGGACTTAGTAATGCGGATTTCTCTACAGTGTTCTCATGGGATATAGTACTGCGTCCATATGAGACTGTGCATAGAAGAGTTGCCTACACTTATTCAGAGGCGGCAATCTATGTATCTTCTGCAAATGGAAATGACAGTAATACCGGTATTTACAATCAGCCTTTAAAGACTATTGAAGCTGCATTTGCAAAGGCAAACGGTAAGGTGGCTACAATCTTTGTACAGGACTATGATCCTATATCAAGCACGATTGAGATACCGTCAAGCTTAAGTGCAAACACAAAGCTTACTATTTCAAGTACGGATATTTCATTTGACGCTCATTCAAGAACTTATGGAGGCGGTAGCGGTGCTGCTACTCCGGTCAGCATAAAGAGAGCCACGGGATTTGAGGGTGCACTCTTTAAGAATACTACAGGCCTTTCAATTAACTTTGACAATATCGTCTTGGACGGTGACGGAAGAGGAAATGAGGCATTGCTTATTTCCAATAACGGAACTGTCAACTTAAATAACGGTGTAAAGCTTATCGGTTCTACAGGAGGAGCACTTGATATAAGCGGCGGTTCGATAAACTTAAAGGGTAAGTCGGATGAACCCGTAAATCCGGTGACTGTTGAAAACAATGCCGGTACTTCAGATATTGAAGGAGCTGTTAAGATTACAGGTTCAGCTTCTATGACTGTATCGGGTCTTGTAAAGATACAGGGAAATACCAAGGCTCCGGCGTCCAGTGCGCCTCCGGGAACATTGCCTTCAAAGGCCAATGTATATCTTGGAAGCGGAAAGGTGGTTACTGTAAACGATGCAATAAGAGGTTCAGAGATTGGTGTTACCACACAGACCTTACCTACAGATACCACACCTGTAGTTATTGCAGAGCCGGCTTCAACTTATCCGGGAGGTGTTGTATCACCTGCACCTTTCCTTGACAAATTTGTAAAGGACAGTGATGCGGCAGGTATTATAAAGGATACCGATGATGCAACTCAGGAAAAGGTTGTATTAAAGGCAAATGAACAGACCATAAAGACTGTAATAAGGGATAATAACGGCGCTGTAATAACAGGCGCACCTACTATTGCAGACCAGAAAAAGCCTGTAGGTGAGTTGGTGACCTTAGCCGCACCTCCGGCTACATTTACAGCAGGTACTACAACTTATACATTGGATGTGGATGCTTCAGAGACTTATCCGACCTATCCTGCATCACCTTTTGCAACGGACGGAGCCTTTACAGGAATTGTTCCTGCTGAAGAACTTCAGATAACCTATAAGTACAGACCGAATACGGGAACAGTGGCATTTAACGGAAACGGAGGTATACCGGCATCAACGGCACCTCAGACAGGAAATGCCGGAGCACAGATTGCAGCTCCGAATCCTACAAAATTCGGATATGTATTAAGCGGATGGAACTCTGCGGCTGACGGAAGCGGAACGGCGCTTACTCAGATAGCAGGAGCTTATAAGGCTACCGTAAGAGCAGGTGAGGCTGATGTTTACTATGCTCAGTGGGCACCTGATACATCACAGGTATTTGATCTTACCGCACAGTATACAAACTATGATCACAGTATAACCTTCGGAAGTATTACTTCATCGGGACATGCTTTCACACTGCCTTTTACAATATCTAAAAAAACTGTAAGAGGTTATGAGTGGAGTGCGGCGGCATCGGATAAGGTGCCTTCAAGCCTTCCCGGAAGCTTTGATGTACATGGAACATATACAGGCACAATGCCTTTACAGGATGCAACTGTAAGATATGGTTATAATGTAAGCACAAATCCTGCGGACAGATCTCCGTTTAAAGTATATTACAGAGTGGGATCGGTGACAGGACCGATTGTACCTACATCTGACAGCACAGGTGGAAATGCCCTTTACTTCCCTGAGGAAAATGTAAGCTTTACACCTCAGCAGTTTATGGGATATGACATATCTGATGCACAGGTTGTGGACGGTCTTACACCAAGCCCGGCAACTGCTACCGACAATTTTGTGACTGCAATGACTGAGTATGGATTTGACAGTGATTATAACTTTACAGGAAAGATGCCTAACCAGCAGGTTACTCTTGTATATGTTTTAACAACAAACGGTTCAGCGGTGCCATACAGTGTAAGCTATAAGGATATGGATACTACAGATGAACTTCTTAGGGATATAATTCCTGAAAAGACAGATTCAATACCTGTAGGAACACCGTTTACGGAAAATTACAGAGCATTGTACGGATACAGCTTTAATTCCACAACTGAAGATCCGGCAGGAAGCGGAAGCTTTAATCCTACTACACATGATTATGATGTGGTAATGCCTGCGGGAGAGTTGCAGATCGGCTATAAGTACAACAGAGTAAGTTCAAAATGGGCTGATATAACATATGTGGCAGGCGCTAACGGCAGCATCACAAATCAGCCGAATAATGATCCTTCAAATCCGCTCTATGTTTCAACAGATGTAATGGCGGCAGGCAGCGGCTATAAGGCTTCGGTTCTTATTAATGACGGAAGCGCAGACGGTGCGGCAAATGCCTACACCTTTGAAAAAATTGTGGAAAAGAATTTAGTTCCAAATGCGACAGGCGATCAGTATTATGTATTTGAAGGCTGGTTCATCGACAGTAACGGTGACGGAATCAGAAATAACGGCGAAAGTTTGGTTGCAAATACGGAGCAATTCAGCGGACCGGTAACACTTAGTGCATCCTTTGCAGAGGATCCTCAGTGGTGGGGAGATATTTACTTTGCAGCAGGACCTAACGGAAGTATTAATGCAGGTCAGCCGACATCAATGCATCTGACAAAGGATAAGCATTGGTCGGATGTAATAACTCCTGCGGTTACACCGGTAGCAAACTTTATAAATGATAAGTGGTATGACGGAAATTCCGCCATGAGCGCAGGCTCAGGTATAACTCTCGGAAATACCTATACATTTAAATTCGTTCCGGATCCGAATGCTTTCGGAACAAATGCAGGACTTCCGGATGCTGTCGGAAGCATAAATCAGGACAGCGGAAGAGGAAGAATAACAGTATATGATACTGCACAGGGATACAGCTATATTGTTACTGAAACTGACGGTACAATAGTTGCAACCCAGAACGGAAATGCTACAGGAAGAAATATCTTTGAAGATCTTTATCCTGAACATCGCTATCATGTATATGAGGTGGTATCACCTGTTATCGCAAATGTAGGCGACAATATATCTACAGTCGGAGGAGCGGCAGGACCTACAGAGGTTTTAATACCTGCTCTTGAAAATAACTACAAGGTAGACTTTGACGAGGAAGATGAAGCTTACACCACACTTATCGTAAACCCGGCGGATCCCAATTCGGATTATGCCGTGCTTGATGAGAACGGAAATGTTGTGATAACACCTGAAACAAGGGCAGACGGATGGCAAACACCTACCGGAAGCAATCCGGCGATTGCCAAGTTCTCAAAACTTATATACAATGCAACCTACACCGTTGTGGCAAGACCCAGAGGTTCATCACTTACACCGCAGGATCAGTTGGCCGACGGAACGGTAATAGTTACCGACCCGAGCGGAGGACTTGAGATACCTAAGTTTATTGTGGAAACACAAAGAGGAAGTGTGGCAAGTGTTGCAGGCAATGCGGTAAGCACATCAAGATTTGAAGATGCACATGCAGGAGAGAGTGTTGTACTTGATGCACCTGCAAGCGGATTCTTATATTGGAGGGTAACTGTAGGATCAATACCGGGAGTAACCGGCAAGATTACAGACAGGAACTTTACATTTACCATGCCTTCAACCAATGTGCTCTTAACGGCATATTATGCAGGAGTTGCTTCACCAAGCAATGCAACCGTTGTAGATGAACTTAGAGGCGGAAGTGAAGGAGAAGTTGCATTAAATCCTGAGGATATTGATAATCTTTCAAATCTGCTTACAACACCTGAGGATATCTCATTAAAGGCTGTAAATAATGCAGATGTTATGTATAAGATTGTTTATAAGAAGGGCAAACCCACTTCAGCTGAAAATGCTCTTATAAAGACTGAGAATCCGTTTAATCTTCATGAGTCGGCATATACAGGTGCATGGTCACTTAATATCGACATTGAAAGATATGTAAACGGAAGAAAAGTTGACAGAGATATGAGCTATGCAAGCGGTGTAGAGTTTGATACCTATATCCAGCTTGACAGAAATGATGTGGATATGCTTGATTATAAGCTGTATGAAATAGGAAGAGGCGGCTCGGGAAACATTGTTTTAACTGAAGTTGCAATGTCTGAGGATCCTGAAAGTACAGGAGGTTTGTTCCATTTCAGAAGTAATCCGTTTAAGAGATATGTACTTGCATACTCTAAAGCATATAAACTTACATTTAAATACACTTATGAGAATCTTACTGAGAGATTTAAGGTAAGAAAGGGAGATGCCCCTGTGGATTATCCGCAGTATGCCGCACTTCCGGCACTTGTAGAAAAGTACTCTGAAGAGAGCACAGGATATGAATATACAAAGCTTGGATGGAGTAAGTCACTTACTGCATACAAGGCATTTGATGAGAGTGCTCCGCTTACAAGAAAGACTACAGTTTTCTCATTCTATAAGAGCAATAAGGAAGATGTGGACAGGGCAAGAGATTTACTCAATGACCTGCTTAAAAAGGCAATTTCTTATTCAGATTCTTATTTCTTAAAGAAGAAGGAAGCAAGTGAGTTGAATGTATTTATTAAGCAGATTGCAGAATTGCTTGACCGCCCTCAAAGACCAAGTTTGGTGGAGATAAATGCGGCAATAGATACTTTCAAAGAGCAGATAAAGCCATATGAAGAAGTGCTTGATATAAGATATGGTGATTATAATAACGGAACCGTAACCAGAGTTGATCGCAATACAAAGCGTTCAGAGCGTTCTACAGCCAGAAGCGGAGGAGGAACCTCAGGAGGCGGCGGAAAGGGAAGCGGAACAAAAGCAGATCCGATCCTTTCCAGAACAAAGAATGATTACCATGTCGGAGTTAACGGAAACTGGTCAAAGAATGCCAACGGAAAGTGGCAGTTTAAGATGAATGGTGGTATACCTTTAGTTTCAATGTGGGCTTGGCTTGTATATGATACAGGTAACGCAAGTATGACAGGTTGGTATCGTTTTGATGCCAAGGCTGAAATGCATGAAGGTTGGTTTAAGGATGATAACGGTAAATGGTACTATCTTGATCCTACCCTTGGAATTATGGCAACCGGATGGAAGCTTGTAGACGGCAAATGGTATTACTTTGCACGTTTTGGAGAGGGCAGAAGTACAGGAGAGATGTATCAATCCGAAACAACACCTGACGGTTATAAAGTTGACTCAAATGGAGTGTTTATAAACTAGAGATTACTTTGGATGGAACCTCCATTCATTAGAGTGAGGTAAAGAATGTGTCGTGGCGGGAAACCGCCACGGCTATGGGAGAAAAAATGAAACGAAGAAAAATTAAAAGATATTTTGCTTCAGTCCTTGCAGCACTTACCGCTTTGTCCATGATGCCTACAAATGTTCTGGCAAATGAAAGCAGTGATTATTACAATACTGTGCATGGAAAATTCGGCGCATCTACAAGTGTAGCACATGCAGCTGCAAGTAAGATAGTATTTGATACCGGAGAAGGACCGGGACTTAATAAGTCCACTTATACAGGATGGGCAGGCAGCACAGTGGGAGCAAGCGGCTATTATGAATTTTCAGGAGCGGCTGGAAGTCTTCTAAGTGCTACAGCACCGTTTAATGGCGGAAATTATGGAAGCATAGCGTTTTCAGGCGGAAATAAGCCGGATCTTCCGTGGGGAGGTGCCGGAGGTACCATACCTACGTGGAACGGTTACAGTTTTCAGGGCTGGAAAAGAATTGTGGTAAATGATGCTACAGGCGGAAATGAGGAAGCCAAAACATCTATGGAGCCGGCATATCCTTATTACAGCTATGTAATTTATAAGGCACTTTGGAGCGGTTCATCTACATTTAACTTAAAAACTACAGCTGTGAGAGATCTTGGTGGCGGAAATACATGGAAGTTTAATGAGCAGACCACAGGATTGCAGCCCGGAAACTCGGTTGAAAGAACCGCTATTGAGGTTCCGGGATATAAGCTCTTATCTGCAAACGGAGTTGAGATAGGTGAGAGTAAAACCAACAGTGCGGACAATACGCCTATAGGAGATGCTAAGATTCTTGTAAATGCTCAGGGTAACGGCTTTACCGGCGTGATGCCGAACCGTAATGTGGATGTAAATTTTAATTATGAGCCTGATACATCAAAGACCTTTAGAGTTAAGGTTGAGTATGTGGCTGATAATGGAGGAATTGAAACTCCTATAATACTTTCCGGAAATAATAATAATGTGGGTAATTTCCCGGCGGAAAGTGATAACGGAGGAGCGGGAATAACAGTTCCGCTTTTGGCAAATATTCCCTCAGCACCGGATGCTTACGGAGTTGTACAGCACAAATATAATTATTTAGGTTATGAGATTGTAACCGGAAATAATGACTCGGGAGCGGTAACGATTGGAAGTAACACCTATTATAAGGTAAGGGGACTTGATACAACAGGTTCACCATTTACTTCAAATCATGCCTCTGTAAATGCTACTACACCTTTTAAAATCAATAAGATGCCTAATCAAGGTGTAACAATTAAGTATAAATATACTGAAAATGCGGCATTCCCGACAAATGTAACTGTAAAATATCGTTCAACTGTAGGGGCAAGCGATCCTAACTTCCCTACAATTAATGATGAAACACATACACATGCGGCGGGATCAACATATAGCGATATAGTTTTACCTGTAGTAGATCATTACACCTATTCTTATATCGACTATGATACGGCACAGTTTAATTTATTTACTCCGGTTCCTCCGTCAGGAAGCACACCGGGAAGTATAACCTATGATCCTAAGGAAGGTGGAGATACAATTACAGTGTACTATTCACCGAATCTTGCGGATATGGCAACAGTTACACTTTCTTCCACAACAGGTGGAAGCCTTGGAGGAATTACAACACCTCCTCAGTTCATAGCAGGAACTCATGCATTATCCGACATTGTGGCTTCCGTTACAACTGCAGGAACTGCAAATACAGGCTATGTTGAAGACGGTTGGTACTATGCCAATGCATCAGGAAACGGAGTGTCTACGACAAATCCGAACAAACTTGAGATGACTGATATGTTGACATTAACAGGCGGTCAGACTACAAAGCTTATATTTAAGTATGTAAAGGATCCGAATGCATGGTCAACAGTTCGCTTTAGAGCCGGAAGTAATGGAAGTATAGCAGGAGCTCCGTCTCAAACAGAAAAGTTAAACGGAACCGCTCTCAGCAGTATAGCACCTACACCTACGGCAAATGCAGGATATGTATTTGCAGGATGGTATAATCTGTCAGGAAATCTTGTAGGAACTACTTCAGGATTCAGTGCAGGCGATACGGTACAGTCGGCAGATACTTATACAGCGATGTTCATGCTTGATCCACTGTTAAATGAGGATCATATATATGCAATACCGCATCTTAATCCTTCTGTTGATGCAAACGGAAACGGCAAAATAAAGGTTGAAAATGTCAACACATTAAGAGATTATGTAGTGGTTGATGAAAACGGAACTGTTGTAGCCGCAAAAAGCGGAATAACTTTGCAAAACAGAGCAATAGAGAATCTGGTTCCGGGACAAAAATACAGTGTATATGAAATTGCGGCAGGACAGCCTCAGTCAGTGGGATCACCATTTGTACCGGGAGCAAATCAAAGTCAGCCTGCGGTAGCAATAGTGCCTTCAGTGGGAAGCGGATACAGTGTAAATATAAGCGGAAACAGTGCAACGATTACAGTAAATCCGGCATCTTCATCAGCGGTATATGCACTTGTAGATGAGAACGGAGATGTTGTGGCACAGGCCGGCAGTGCTGACGGTTGGGTAAGCCCTTCATCAGGAAGTGTTACATTCAGCGGACTTTCACCTGAAAAAACATACAGTGTTGTATCAAAGCCTGTCGGAGGAAGTCAAACACCTCAGGCAAACGCTGCGGCAGGATATGGAAAAACAATATCCGTATCATCAGGAAATACATCAAGCACACTTCCTCTTACAGTTAAAATTGAAGGTGAGGGAAGAATAAGCGGTCATACAAGCGGCGGAGCTTCTGTAGCTGTAAATAATCAGCAGCTGATAAGCGATGTTAAGGCAGGAGATCAGGTAAGCATCAGTACAAATTCAACTGATGCAGCAGGAAATGCCTTTGTAAAATGGCAGCTTATAAGCGGAAATGTAAACGGATTTAACGGAAACAACCGTTCACAGACAATTACCGTAAATTCAAATACTGTACTTGAGGCGGTGTATGCGGAGCCTATTCCTGCAACTCCTTCAGTTGCTGTAAAGTTTGCACCTGAGACGGGAGCATTCGGAATAACAACAGAATCATTAAAGCAGGCAAAAAACAGCTTTAATACAAATGCTACAAGTGCAGGAAGCGATTTTGACGCACTGAGTGCAGGTAAGACTGTTGAGTATATTATTCGTCTTGACAAGAAGAGTGTGTCTGCAAATGTGTTCGGTATTGTAGAATCACAAAGAGGTGATAATACAGATACCCTATGGCAGTTAAATGTAGGTTTAAAGAGAAATGTAAACGGTGTTAATAAACCTGTTCCTACAGAGAATGAAAACTACGGACCCGTGCAGATATATACAACACTTGCACCGGCGGATATGGGAATGATCGGTTATGCACTTTACAGAGTTGATGAAGCAAGCGGAAGCGCTTCTGAAGTTCCTACACAGCCTGATTTAAATTCTGACGGATTTAACGGAATATTCTCCTTTGATGCAAATATAGGAGAGAGTTTTGTGCTTTCCTACAGCAAGCCTGTAAACTTTAAGTTGGTGGATAGCAGAACTCCTTCAAATAATGCTTCAATCCGTATCAGAAAGGGAAGTAAGCTGGTAGATAATACAACATTTACCGCATTGGGACTTGATTTTACATCAAATCTTGATAACGGAAAATATGCATTTAAGGGTTATTCAAGAAGCGAGGGAGATTATCAGGCATTTGATATAAATACTGAATCTATAAACTCGGACTTGACTTTATATGCATTCTATGAACTTGCACCTGATTGGGTACAGTCAAGGACGGACCTTGCCAATGCTATAAACACTGCCAACGGTATGTTAAACAACTCAGCTTTAAAAGAAGAACATAGAAATCTTCTTACATCGGCACTGGCAGATGCGGTTGCGGTATTTAATAAAACCAATCCGTCACCTACAGTAGCTGAAATGGATGCGGCAAGGGCTGCATTAAATGCCGTTATTCAGGAAATAAACGGATATATTCCACAGAGACCTCAAAATAACGGTGGTGGAAGAGGCGGTTCCGGTGGCAGCGGAAGAGGCGGCTCCGGGGGAGGTTCTTCAGGCGGAGGTTCTTCAGGCGGTGGCAGAAGCAGTGGAAAAGGCGGACAAACTTCCGGAAACTCAAGAATTATAATGAGTCCTGCCAGAGCACAAGCCTATATGGATAATGTAGACGGAAGCTGGAAACAAGTTGGAAACAACTGGGAGTTTAACCTTAAAAACGGTGATAAGCTTAAAGGTGTTTGGGCTGATATAATTTATCTCCACAATGGTCAAACAAAGACTGAAACCTATTATTTCAATGCTGACGGAGTTATGTATTCCGGATGGATAAACACAGAATCGGGATGGTATTATTTGTCAACCAGCCATAACGGCAGCTTTGGAAGCCTGTTAAAGGGATGGATCAATGACGGAACCAACTGGTACTATCTGGATCAGATATCAGGAGTTATGCGTACAGGATGGATCAATATCGGAAGCAAGTATTATTACTTAAGTCAGGATTCATCAAATGGCAAACCTATGGGAGCAATGTATGCAAATATGAAGACACCGGACGGATATGATGTGGATGCCAATGGCGAATGGATAAGAGAAACACCTTAATTATTGAATGATATCATGTTGATTTTATAACCAAGGTTTTCGGGGAGCTGTAAACAGCTCCCTTTTTTAATATAGGAAAGACTCTGCTTTAAAATAAAAAACTTGAAAAAAACTTAAAAAACTCATGCTATTTATTATATCTTTCTATTGAATTAGAATAAATTATATGATAAAATTTTATAGCTAAATAAGCACATCGGGTGAATAAGGAAGGTGGTGCCATAGGTCCTTTTCTTAAGCCCGTTGGAAGAAAAACCAAAGGAGAAAAACAATGAGTGTTATTTCAATGAAGCAATTACTTGAGGCAGGTGTTCACTTCGGACATCAGACAAGAAGATGGAACCCTAAGA
>RBWB01582151.1_pt1 | contig 16576 bp, 9 predicted proteins | sample 2014201 | NCBI WGS metagenome assembly RBWB01 (sample SAMN10133834, study PRJNA383868) | Human oral metagenome, whole genome shotgun sequencing project. | isolation source: supragingival plaque isolated from 88 juvenile twins | host: Homo sapiens | place: Australia
TTTGGAAGAAATATGCCCATACCCTCACCCAAGTCTTGGAAGCCTATCGCGAGGGGCGTACCTTCCCGCAGGTGGCCATGCAGGAGAACAAACTTATCTATAATCAGCGCTATCACCGTCCGCTTACTTGGATGAACGGCACCATAGCGGGCAAGCCGGTTTTGGAACGATCCGGATATGTAGTGGAGGTCAATGCCTTGTGGTACAATGCAATCTGCTATGCGTTGGACTTGGCCAAGGCCGCCAAGGATGAGGGCTTTGTAGCCCAGTGGGAAGGCTATCCCGAGCAGATTGCCCAGAGCTTCCTCTCTGTCTTTTGGAATGATAGGGTAGGCTACTTGGCCGATAGTGAGGAGGGAGGTCAGCAGGATCTCTCGGTAAGGCCGAATCAGCTTATCGCCTGCGCCTTGGACTACAGTCCGCTGAAGGAGTCCCAAAAGAAACAAGTACTTGACCTGATGAAGGAGAAGCTCCTTACCGAGCGAGGCTTGCGCACCCTGGCTCCGGATGACAAGCGCTATCGTGGGCGTTGCGAAGGAAGCATGGCCGAACAGGAAGCAGCCATCTACCAAGGGGGGACACATACATGGCTCTTGGGCTTCTATATAGAAAGCTGCCTAAGGCTCTATGGAGGGGATTTTGTACCCAAAGCAGAGGAGTTGCTCTCCAAGGAAAGTGAGGATATACACCACTATGGGATAGGGCTTATCTCGGAGTTTTACGATGGGAACCCACCTTATTCGGGGCATGGCTGTATCTCCCAAGCGCGCAATGTGGCGGAGATCGTGCGCAGTGTCTATCTGATCAACCATTATAAAGAAGAAAATTCACCCAAAAGATAATACCCTTATGAAAAAAATAAAAGTACTTATGTTCGGGTGGGAGTTTCCCCCCCATATCAGTGGCGGCTTGGGTACCGCTTGCCTTGGGCTTACCAAGGGCTTGGCCAAGAATGAAGTAGAGGTGCTCTTTGTGATGCCTAAGGCATCAGGCGATGAAGACCCTGAGGCTGCCAAGATCATCAATGCCAGCGAAGAGGAGATGCTCCAGAGCTATACCGTTTCTGATAATTACTTAGAACACATCCAATTCATGGAGATAGGCTCCACCCTCCGCCCTTACCTCTCTCCGGAGGTTTTTGCCTCCTACTGGCAAGAAGAGCGTTATAGGCAAGAGCACAGCTCCCATAGTGGTAAGGGGCGCACCTTCAACTTTTCCGGGAAGTACGGAGAGAACCTCATGGAGGAGGTCTATCGCTATGCCTTGGTTGCCGGTACGGTAGCCAGCAAGTATGATTTTGATATCATCCATGCGCATGACTGGCTTACCTATCAGGCAGGACTTATCGCCAAGCATATCAGTGGTAAGCCCTTGGTGGTGCACGTACATGCCACCGAATATGACCGAGGAGGGGAGTACAACCGCAATACCATTGTCTATGATATAGAAAAGCATGGTATGGAGGGCGCCGATCATGTCATCACAGTCAGTGACTGGACACGCAACATCGTAATAGAGAAGTATGGCATCCCCGCGGAGAAAGTGAGCACCGTACACAACGCCGTGGATTTCTCGGACGAAGACCTCGACCTACCCCCACGTACACTTGATCAAAAGATCGTCACTTTTTTGGGGCGTATCACCCTACAGAAAGGGCCGGAATACTTTATAGAAGCGGCCGCTAAGGTACATAAAAGGTGTCCAGATGTACACTTTGTGATGGCTGGCAATGGGGACAAGATGACCCCATCGGTAAGGCGCGTGGCACAGCTGAAGCTCGGTGGGCATTTCCACTTCACCGGTTTCTTGCGTGGGGACGATGTACAGCGTATGTTCCGCTATAGCGATGTGTATGTGATGCCTTCGGTATCCGAGCCTTTTGGTATCTCCCCCTTGGAGGCGATGCGCTGTGGGGTACCGACGATCATCTCCAAGCAATCGGGGGTATCGGAGGTGCTTGAGCATGCCATCAAGGTCGATTATTGGGATGTCAATGCCTTGGCCGATGCCATCTATGGGCTGATCGCCTATCCAAAGCTCTCCCAAAGCCTCAAGCGGGAGGGATTGGCCGAGGTCAATACCCTCAAATGGGAATTTGCCGCCCATAAGCTTAAAAATATTTACCAACAAGTACTCTATTAAGAGGCTCTTTTCTTGGAAAAACGGAGAAAAAAACGTATATTTGTAGGAGCCTTTAAGATAAAAATAAAGACACATGAAAGCAATATGTTTCTATTTTGAAGTTCATCACCCTGAACAGCTTCGTCAGTATCATTTTTTTGATATAGGCAAGCAGCATGATTATTTTGATTACTATCGCAACCGTACGGAGATAGAGCAGCTGGCGCGGGAGTGTTATCTTCCGGCCAATGCGCTTCTTTTGGAGCTTATCGAGCGCTACAGAGGGCGGTTCAAGGTCGCCTTCTCCCTATCAGGCAGTGCGATAGAACTGTTGGAGCTACATGCTCCAGAGGTGATTCACAGCTTTCAGGCCTTGGCACGAACCGGTCAGGTAGAGTTCCTCTGTGAGCCTTATGCCCACTCGCTTTCCTCGCTCTCGGCCGATACCAATGAGTTCGAGCGAGATGTCAAGCGCCATATCCAGCGTATAGAAGCACTTTTCGGGCAGACCCCTGTTACCTTCCGCAATACTTCGCTAATCTATTCCGATAGCATAGGGGAGCGTATCGCTCGCTTGGGCTTCCATACCATTCTGACCGAAGGGGCTAAGCATATTTTGGGCTGGCGCAACCCCAACTTTGTACATCACCATCCCAATGATGAAAAGGTAAAAATCTTGCTCAAGAATGCCAAACTTAGCGATGATATCTCTTTGCGCTTTTCCTCAAAGGACTGGAACGAATACCCCCTTACCGCGGAGAAATATGCCCATTGGCTCAAGGATAGCCTCCGCGATAGCGATGTGGTAAATCTCTTTATGCACTATCAGGCATTAGGGAAGTACAACACACCGGATTCGGGTATCTTCGACTTTTTGCGCTATTTGCCTCAATATGTGTTGGATGACCCCCAGTATGCTTTCATGACACCTAAGGAGGTGGTGGCTACCTTTGTCCCCAAGGAAGCGATCTATGTTCCCAATCCCATTTCGTGGACAGATGAGGAACGTGATATAACCTCCTGGCTGGGGAATGAGTTGCAACAGAATGCTTTTGAGGAACTTTTTGCCCTCAGTGGCAAGGTAGAGGCTACAGGAGATGAAGCCATTGAGCGTACCTATAGCCGCTTGCAGTGTAGCAACCACTTTAACTATATGAGTACCAAGTTTATCCCAGTGGAACAGCGCCTGAAGAAGGTATCTCCCTATCCATCGCCTTATGATGCGTATATCAACTATATGAATGTATTGAGCGATTTTACCTTGGAGGTGGATAAGGCGCTCTCTAAGGAAGTGAAGACCACATTGTCATACAAAGAATTTTAAGCAAAAAAATCTATCATGGATGGTATGGGTTCTCATCTTAACGTATCGAATTACTGCGATTACGGGAGAGCCCATTTCCCCCATGTGCTTTCTTTAGTGACTAATGACTAATCACTAAAACTGGAAGTAGATAAAGGCAGGGGCATCGTTAGAGAAAGTCTGATAACAGATTACTGCGACAACGGCCATGATGAGCGCCTTGACCCATATAGGGCTTTGGTAGTAGGCTTCTTCTATCTTGTCCTTGAGGGACTGGGGAAGCCAGTGAACGGTATAGCCCAAGACAATGACGGCAAAGGCATCCCTGAAATACCACAGTACTTGGCCACTGCTGGACAAGTCCATATTATTCCATAACTGATCGTAGAACTGCCCGATGCGCTCCATATCCTCTCCACGGAAATAAAGCCGCACAAAGACAATAAAAATAAAAGTAGAAAAAACCTTCCAAAAATGAGCCAGCCAATGGGTGGAATGCTCATAGGGGCTTAGCTTGCGCCAGAGTTTGTAAAAGACAATCCCCAAGCCGTTGATACCCCCCCATAGGATATATTTCCAAGAAGCGCCGTGCCATAGACCACCGAGCACCATGGTGAGCATCAGGTTGATATTGGTGGTGATATAGTGCTGGAATCGTTCGCTCTTCATTGCCAAGAGGGTACCCCCTAAGAGCAAAAGCCCTATGATAAGTGAAAAATAAGGATTGCCGACTCCGATCAGTGCCACTGAAACTAAGACAAGGGCGATGGTCACCGAAGCCCAAGAGCCGGTACGATTCCCCCCTAAGGGGATATACAGATAGTCTTTGAGCCAAGTGGAAAGTGAGATGTGCCAACGCTTCCAAAAATCACCGGTATTGATGGCCTTGTAAGGAGAATTGAAGTTGCGAGGTAGCTCGAAGCCCATTAGCAGTGCCAGCCCTATGGCGATATCGGTATAGCCGGCAAAGTCCCCATATACCTGTAGGGAATAGCCCACCAGCGCCATCAGGTTGGTAAAGCCTGAATACATGGTTGGCATCTCAAAAACCCTATCGAGGAACTCCACCGCGATGAAGTTGGCAAAGAGCATTTTCTTGATCAATCCCTTGAAAATAAAGTAAGTAGCCCTGTTGAAGTCCTCCTTAGTAATTTGGGTAGGGCGCAATAGCTGAGGGACAAACTCCTCGGCACGGACAATAGGCCCGGCCACCAATTGGGGAAAAAAGGTAACATAAAGCCCAAAATCCAAGATAGAATCCAAGGACTTGAGCTTGCGCCTATAGATGTCCACCGTATAGCTAATGGTCTGGAACGTATAGAAAGAGATCCCCACTGGAAGGACAATCTCATCCACAGAGAAGTATCCCTTGCTATGGAAGCCATTGCCCCAATAGGCTAAGTAGTTGAATACCTTATGGTCGGTATGGAAGATGGTATTGTACGCATCGGTGAAGAAGTAAGCATACTTGAAGTAGCTAAGTACGAAAAGATTCAGGCAGACACTCAGGGTCACAAAGAGTTTCCGGCGCCCTTCGTCCTGGCTTTTATCAATTTGGCGGCCAAAATAGAAGTCGGTTACGGTGCTGAATAGCAGTAACATCACAAAAAGGCCACTGGTCTTATAATAGAAAAAACAGCTGACTAAGAAGAGAAAGAGGTTGCGGATGAAAAGGCGCTTATAGGTTAGCGCAAAGCCTGCATATACGATAACAAAAAAGATCCAAAAACTCATCTGGGTAAAATCCAGCGGGTACTTTTTGGAAAATTCAAAAATATCATATATCCAATCCATTCTTTATCAGGTAAATAAGTGTTATAGTCCTATGACAAAGCCTATTTCGGGGACAAGGCCAGAGGAGAATATACTTTTGTCTTTGTCATATAACACATTGTAGGAGAAGCCTATCCGCAGATAGGAGTTGCTCCCTAAGGCCTGCATATAACCTCCACCGAGCAGCAAGGCATCTTCTTCGATGCGATAGCTCAGCTCACTTCGTCTTATTTTTTGAGTAATAAAATAGTGTTGGTAGGAGGCTTTCGCATAGAAGTTGCGTGCGATATAGTAATTCAAGGAAGGGCCTAGGCTCACAGAGTGGTAGCGGCTTTGCTGATTCTGCTGGAAATAATAATTGACCGAGAAGGCAAGCTCGACCTCTTCGCTGAGCTTGTAACCCAAGCGAGGGGAGAGGGAGATTCCCCATAGGTTACTTCCTATGGATCCGCCAATGCTTCCCCCATAGGTAAAGCCATCCCAGGGGTTGCGCTGCTTTTGGTTTTTAGGCAGCAATATATTTCTCTCCTCGGGCTGCTGCTGGCCGTAGCAGGCCAAGGAGAGAGTCATAGCAGAGATGAATATCAGGAGCTTTCTCATGATTATATATCCAAGGGGATAAGTGAGTTTCCTTTTACTTCGAAGAGCTTATCGGAGATAGGGATATTACTTTCAACATAGGCCTGGGCTACGCGGTGGCGTATCCAGTTCATATCGGCAGGGTGGGCACTACCGGTGATAAGCAGTACGTTGTTGGCCGGTACGCCTACGGTGATGGTACCCTCTACAGGGATGTTGTCCTTAGACCAGAGTTCGGAAACCACCAAGAAGCTGGCTTCGAATTTGCCATCGGCAACGATGGTATAGCGGTTTCCTTCTTCCTCGACCCCTACCTCTATTTGGTTGATGAGGTTGCTCACTGCTAAGGACTTGAGCGCGAGCATATCCAAGCGTAGGCTTTTGAGGTCGCCCTGCGTGAGGCTCACCTTCTCGTTGCGAACCAGGTAGATAACTCCCAATTCGCTATTGATATTCTCGTAGATAAGATCGGGTATATCCTTTTTGAGGTCTTCTATGAAGGCAGTGGTTCTCACCAGTGGGAAGATTTCTTCTTTCTTCACAACAAGAGCCCCCTCTATCACGGCTTCGTCCTCATCCCATGCCTCAGCAGCAGGCTGCTCGACAACTGGAGCAGGCTCTGGTTCAGGGATTGGTTGTGGCGCCTTGATGACTTCGAGTTCTTTTTCTTGAGGCTTAGCGGCTGGTGTTTCCACCTTAGCGGCCGGTTCTTGTACTGGTTTTTCTTCCTTCTTAACCTCTTCTTTAGCAGGTGCAGGAGGGATTATAGGTTCTTGCTTAGCAGCCGGTTTTTCCTCTGTCTTAGGCGGCGCAGCAGGTGGAGGAGTGGTGATGATCACCGGTTCCTCTTTCTTGGGTTCTTCCTTTTTGGGCGCCTCCTTGGGTTTTTCGGGTTGTGGTTTTGGCTTTTCAGGCTGTGGCTTAGGTTTCTTAGGAATAGTTTCCAGAATGGAGCTGGCGTATTTCTCAATGATTTCACTCAAGTAGAAGTCGCTACGGTGCATATATTCGGCATAAGCGTTGTCCAAGAAGCTGGTAATGAGCTGTCCTGGTTCGCTTTTGAGCATCCATTCTATTTCCAAACCTTTGGTATTTCTTACTTGTATATTAGGGTTTTTGGTGACCAAACGTTGGGCGAATTGTCGGGTAAAGTCGGCCACATACTGTATGCTCATCCCTATTTTGTCCACTAACTCTCGTATTTCGATGCTATATGGATCCTTATGGCGGAGGATGATTTCGGTGATAAGGGCACGATCATCCATCTTCCTGGCACAAGTGAAGTGGTATTCTACCTCGTCATAGGCACGGAAGGTCTTACTGATGTAGCGTTCATTGGCCACGGTTTCGTCCAATGCGGTAAAGCCATCTTTCTCGTACTCTTTGAAAAACTCTCCTTTGAGTCGTTCGAAGAACTCCTTGGTAATAGCCCCTTTGAGAGGTTCCTCGGAACTCATCACCGTTAGGTTAGCCCTATCGTCGGGAGATTTGGCTAAAAAACGGTCCGTGTTGGTTACTTCCCAATCGGTAGGAATGAGAATAGTAGACATCGTATCTAACCAATACCTTTTGTAAGTTATTGATTTTAAATCTGTTTCACTGGCTGTTTTCTTTTTGAATAAATCTAATAATCCCATCTGTTTTTCGATTTTTTCCAAAGGCAAATATATAAACTTCTTTTGTAATGATAAAATATTTCCAAAGAAAAATTCAACTTTAATTTTTTTAGTTTTTCATTAACAAACAAAAGTCGTTCTCTTTAATAGCTATGTTCTTTTATTTTCCTTCTTTCCTCTCACTTCTGTTTGAAGCGAGCGGTGTAATCCCACGCGGCATTATTCATTAACCATTGTCTTTTAATCATTAACAGATCTCCATTAACAATTAACAATTATATTTTGTATCTTTGCCCTTTAATCTTTATAATACTTACCGAATGAAAAAACTGATTTTTTCTCTTTTCTCACTCTGTCTTTTGGCGCCTTCTTTGGTAAGGGCAGATGAGGGGATGTGGTTTCTGATGTTCCTTAAGCGCCTGAATGAGCGAGATATGCAGCAAAAGGGCTTGAAGCTCTCGGCAGAGGATATCTATAGCATCAACCACAACAGTCTTAAGAATGCTATCGTTCAGTTCAATGGGGGCTGTACGGCCAGTATCATCTCCCCTGATGGCTTGGTGATAACCAACCACCACTGTGGTTATGGAGCTATAGCAGGGCTTTCCACACCGGAGCACAACTACTTGCGCGATGGCTATTGGGCAAAGACCAAGGCAGAGGAGCTATCTCCTAAGCGCCTTTTTGTTCGCTTTTTCGTACGTATGGACAATGTTACCGATCGCATGCTCTCAGTGCTAAACCCCTCCATGACCGAAGAGGAACGTGAAGCGGCTATCCAAACCGAGACCCATAAAATCCAACAAGAAAACAGCGAGGGAGGCAAGTATGTGGTCTCTGTGCGTTCTTTCTTCCAAGGGAATGAGTTCTATTACTTTGTGTATCAAGATTTCAAAGATGTACGCTTGGTAGGTACTCCACCGGAGAGTGTAGGTAAGTTCGGAGGAGATACCGACAACTGGGAATGGCCTCGCCATACGGGCGACTTCTCCGTATTCCGCGTTTATACTGATAAAAATGGCAATCCGGCTGAGTATTCGCCTGATAATATCCCTATGAAGGCACAAAAATACCTTGATGTGAGCCTCAAAGGGGTGCAAGAGAAAGATTTTGCGATGATTTTGGGTTATCCAGGTCGTACCAACCGCTGGGTATCCTCTTATTGGGTGGATCAGCAGGTCAAATATGGTTATCCTGCCTGGGTAGAAGCCTCCAAAACGGCTATGGATGCCATGAAAAAGCATATGGATGCCTCCAATGCTGTTCGTCTTAAATATGCATCTACCTATGCCGGCTTGGCCAACTATTGGAAAAACAGACAGGGGATGATCGATGCCCTTACCGCTCACCAAACAGCCGACCTCAAACGAAAGGCAGAGAAAAAGTTTGCCGCCTGGGCTGCTAAAGCGGAAAACCAAGCTGAATACGGCTCCGTATTGGCTGACTTGGCTTCTTATTTTTCCCAAACCAACCAGCAGGCAGCCAATCAAAATTACTTGGCGATTTTCTTCCGAGCCAACCCAATTGCCTCTCAGGTGATTCCTTATGCTCGTCAGTTAGAAGCCTACTTTTCTTCCTCTGATGACCAAAAACAGCAGCTTCGCGAGCGCCTTACCCAAGGGCTTCAGGCCTATTATGAGCGTACTTACCTTCCGGCTGAGATAGACCTCTTTGCGGACAACCTTAAGCTCTATGCTGAAAAATCTACCGATATTCCTCAGCAGCTAAAGCAGATCAAGGAACAGTATCAGGGAGACTTCAAGCGCTATGCGGCCGAGGTCTTCGCTCGTAGTATCTTCACCAAGGCTGAAAACTTGGAGAATTTCTTCCAAAACCCCAGCGAAGAAGCCCTCAGAAATGATCCTTTGGCAACGATGGCCAAGGTATTGTCCGACAAGTACAACCATACCGAGGACGAAGCCCTTCGCGATAGTTACGACAAGGCTTTCCGCAAGTATGTAAAGGGTATGCGCGATTCGAAAATCTCTCGGATACAGTATCCTGATGCCAACTCCACCCTGCGCCTGACTTATGGCTCGGTGAAGGCATTGCCTAAGGACAAGCGTAACTATGATGTGAAGTCCAACTACTATACGACTTTCGAAACCATGTTAGGCAAATACAAACCAGGGGATCCGGAATTTGACATGCCGGTTAAGTTCCTCCAGATGTACAACGATAAGCAGTTCGGCCGCTATGCAGATAAGGATGGTACCCTACATATCAACTTCTTGACCGATAATGACATCACAGGAGGGAACTCCGGATCACCGGTGCTCAACGGCAAGGGAGAACTCATCGGCTTGGCATTCGATGGTAATATAGAGGCCATGGCCGGAGATGTGATCTTCGATGAAAAGCTACAGCGTACCATAGTGGTGGATATTCGCTATGTTCTTTGGTGTATAGACACTTACGCAGGCGCCAAGCATGTAGTAGATGAAATGAACCTAATCCCATAGCCTATGCACTTTCTATCGGCAGACTTGCAACACTATGCCGAGGCGCATAGTCAGGCGGAGCCGCCACTGCTGGCCGCTCTTAGTAGGGAGACCCACCTGAGAGTGCTGCAACCCCGTATGCTCAGTGGCCACCTACAGGGGCGACTGCTAAGCCTGCTCTCCAAGCTCCTTTCGCCTAGCTATATCGTGGAAATAGGTACCTTTACAGGTTATGCAACCCTCTGCTTAGCAGAGGGTTTGCGTCCTGAAGGGGTATTGCATACGATAGAGGCGAATGAGGAATACCAGCCTATACAGGACAAATATTTTCAGCAGAGCCCTTATCACTCCCAGATTGTACAGCATTTCGCTCCAGCCTTGGAGGTCTTGCCCAGCCTTCCTGATGGGATTGAGCTGGTCTTTATCGATGCGGATAAGAAGAATTATCTGAACTACTTGGAAGCTATCTTGCCTAAGATGCGCCCTGGGGGTGTCATCCTCTCGGACAATGTTCTTTGGAGTGGCAAGGTCGTGGAAGCCGTTAAGGACAACGACAAGCACACCCAAATCCTGATGGAATACAACCAGCGCTTAGCCACCGATCCGCGTTTGGAGACCGTACTGCTACCCATACGCGATGGGATCTCTTTGGCGAGAGTGAAAGGATAAATCATTTATCACTTGTCACTATGATTTGGTTTTCATCCTTAAGATAGGTAAGGAGCCATTTGCCTTGTTCTACGGAGACATCCGCTTGGGAGAGGGCGTAGATAGGGAAGCCAGGGAGGGTTTCTCCCTCTCGGGAAAAGAGGTAGAGCTGGTGGTTTTGCTCATCAAGGACAGCAATCAGTAGTCCCTTTTGGGTGGAGATCAGTCGTGGACGGGCATAGTCCGCATAGGGGAGAGAGATCTTCTTTTGGTTGATATACAAGCTATTGCCATCCAGTACCACACGTGTATCGCCCTGTACGGCGAAGTAATGAGCAGCCCCTACGGCCAAGTTCTCTTGGCGCATTCCCCCTTGGCTATCGATATAGTGGAGCTTGCCATCACGGGTAGTGAAGGCGATGCAGTCCTTATAGGCTACAATAGGATTGTCGGAGAAGTCGAAAGTCTGCTTCAGTGGGATGCGCACCGAGCCATTGCGGTGGAGGATACTCAGCTGCCCGTTGGCTTTGGCAAAGACGATAAAGTCCTTCCCCCCTAAGCGCATATGCTGCGGTGGGCTCTTGAGGCCTTCGGGGACACGACTTCCCTCAAAGCCCTTGACCTCCTCCCCACGTCGGTCTTTCAGATAAATGCGCTTATCTTCACAGATGACAAAGCGATAGTCTTTATTGTGATCATAATCAAATATTTGCAAGGGCAGTAGCGAATTTTTGCGTGTAAGGCAGAAGGGCGCCACCTCCTTGCCATTGCGGTCGATTACATAGGAGGCGTATAGGGTATTGAAAGCCAGTTGTAGGAAGCCATTGCGAAAGAGATCCACCTGATGGATCTCACCCTGAATGGGGCTGTCGAGGCGTTTTTTCCAAAGGATTTTTCCATCATGTCCTATCAGATAGAGCTGGTTGTCCCTATCCTGCACCACTACTTCTTTTTCTCCGGTACGATGGTTGGTGACGAAGTGGGGGAGGGTCTGTGCCGGCTTATCCAAAGTCAGTACGAATCGCTCTTGCATTCCTTTGTCAGAGGATTGGGGAGCCTCTCCATTCTGGGGGAGGGAGGCCGTTTCCGTATTTGGTTTTTCAGCAGTAGCGGTCAGGGTGAGTTGGTAGAAATCCTCTTGGGAGCTTAGCTGTAGGGCAGCATAGCCATAACGAGCCGCCAAGGCAGGGTATTTCTTGGCAAAAGCCGATAACTGAGGGAGGTTGGCCAAGGCCACAAAGGCGGTTTGGCTGCTACACTGCTCCTGTAGGGCAGCAAAGCGCGCCTCTTGGGCGAGGGACTGCTTGAGTTGCAGCCGCTGGATCAGCCCCTGTAGGGCTTCCCGCTTTTGGGCAAAGACTAAGTCGTCCTCATTCCGATATATATAGGTAGGGGCAAGCTCCCTTCCGAAAAGGGCGAAGAAGGATTGCACATCCGAGAGGGCTTCTATCTGGTGATAAGTAGCCCCTTGGAAATTCTCCGTCTTGAGAATGGTAAAGTAGCGCAGTGTCTCGGTGGGGTTCTGGCTGTGGAGGATAGCTAGCGCATCCCCTAAGAAGGAGAAGAAGGTCACCGAGCTGATATCTCCTTGGAAGTCAAAATACATCTGCTCAGGGATGAGGTGCTCCTCGAAAGCAAAGGCCTCCAGCTGTGTCGCCCCTTGTGGGATGGTTGGGCTACTCTCCAAGGTATAGTCCTTAGCGGCGGAGAGAGGTAGCTGCGATAGGCTATCGGCAGGCCTTAGCGACGAGCCACTCAGCTGAAGCGTTTGCCGATCCATGAATACATCCCAAGCCGTCCAGTCCCCCAAGAGACCAGCCAACGACTCCGAGAAGAGCCCCCCGACAAACTCCTTGTTTTTCTTCGGAGAGAGGAACAAATTGGCTACCACATCCCCGCTGGAGGTCTTCTCCAATCGGTAGAAGTCTCGGTAGCGCTCCTTGGCGCTTTCTTCTTCCTCCCCTTCGGACAAGGCTTCCGGGGCAATATCTTTCAAAGAGCTGATCAAAAGCTGCTTTCCCTGATAGTAGTAGTACCACGTCTTTTTTTCAATAACTAACGAATCCAAGCGCTCCATAACGGCTTGCTGCCAAGGGCTTTGCGTATCCTTCTGCTGTGGATGACAACTCACATACACGCCCTGATGCGTATAAGCCACCCATATATCCTTATCCGTAGGCAAAGAGCGTAACAGCTGCTGTACATTTCCATTGGGGTAATACCTGAAGTATCCCTTCCAAAAATCATTGTTGATCACCTGACTGACAAACTGATCCCTCTGGTGGATATGGAACAAGAGCGAAGGCTCCCTTCCCAGCAAGCCATCCACCTCCTGGCGCACCACTCCACCTCCGGAGCAGCCGACCCATACAAGGCTTATAAGAATGATACTATATAAGATACGCATCTGAGTTTTGAGTTTTTAGTTTTGAGTGACTGATATAGCGGCAAAAGTAATAAAAAATATTAGAAAAAACAAGATAAAGTGGGAATATGCTTAGCTATATACATTTTTTACATACTCTGCTCTCATATACGTATACTTTGCTTTCACAGACTATCCTTGAGGAGTGAAAGTCGTTTAAGCAAGTATATAGTAGGTAATATAATTATAAAAAAAACTAAATGTCTAATTATCAATCACTTGATATTATTATACATTAACAAAAGATGTTAAATTTTTATTTTTGGGAAAAAATCTCTTGTTTTATAGTTGGTATATTGATAATAATTTATAAATTTGCGCACAAAATACCTCGTGAAGAGCTATAATGTTATAAGATGATGAAAATCAATAAATCCACCATGAATATGAAGAAATATTGGCTGTATGTGATAGGTATATTATTACCTATGCTTGCTTTGGCACAGGCTCCTCCTTCTTTTGTGACTTCCATTGGGAGAACCAATTGTGGGGGAAGTGTTACGGTAAGCTGGGATGCGGATGCCTCCATCCTGAAGGACTATTGGGCGATTCTCAAGAAGGGTTCGCGCGAGCAGTCCCGCTTGGCTTTTGACCTTACTCAGAAAAAAGCAGTTTTCTCTGGCCTTTCGAGTGGGAACTATACAGTCGTGGTCGAGAAGAAAACAGGTGAGCAGGGCTATGGCGGTACCTCCAATAGGCTTTCTGTACGCAGCACTTATCAAGGCTTCCAGGTAGATACTTCGCAAACGGCCGCCACGGAGGTTGCCGCAGGGGGCGAATGTGGTAGCAGTGGTAAGATTACTATAAATATTAAGAATGGGGTAGGACCCTTCCAGATTGTAGCCTATGAGGCGGGGAAGACTGCGGTAGCGGCTACCTCCGCCCTTACTGCTAAGGCGCCAGGCAATTCCACTGCTGTGGATATTACCGGGCTAAAGGCTAATACGCGCTATGAGTTCGAGGTCACCGACCGCGTAGGAGGTGGGGGATGCTCCCGAACCGAGCCCCGAACCAACCTTAGCTATACCACTCGTGCGGCTGCCGGCTCTTTCTTTGCCAGCGAGCCCACTATTGACGTTTGCCAGCCTGCCGCTCCAGGGGTTTTCCCCAACGGAGCCCTTACGCTACGTCTTGAAAATGCCCATGGTACCGGTCCTTTTGTTGCTATCTTGGTCAATAAGGATACCAATGAGGTAATCATTAATAATGTTACGATCAATAAGGATGCCGGTACAATTACTACCCGTGTCCTACAACCTGCTACAGGGAAAAAGATAGAAGCAAACAAGACCTACAAATTGACCCTTGTTGATAATGGCTCTTCTCCAGTTTGTACCGCTACAAGAGAGTTAAAGAAAGATTATGCTTTTTCAGCTACTAACCTAAGAATGTATTTTGCACCCACATGTAACAATTGCAATGAATTTACCATGGTAGCTGGATTAAATTATCCAAGCAGTTCAAATGAAAATTTATATTATCCATTTAAATTAACACTAAAAGTAACAAGAGGAGGAAATACCTTTACAGAGACTTTTACTAACACAAGTAGTGGTATTTCTTATTCAGATAATGGGACTTATAGAGATTACGGTAATAAAGAATTTCGTTTTTGGAATTGGGAAAGACATAAATTATACAGAATAGCCAATACTCTACAAATAGGAGATCAGGTTACACTTACTTATGAAGAAGGAGATTGTAGAACCGGAGCTTCTAAAACAACAACTCATACAATAACAGCTATACCTTCCACTTATCCTCATACAAGAATAACAGTAGAACCTATAAATCCTGCTAATCCTTGTGTAAAACAAGTAGTACTTAAAACTACATTTCAACATATAGCTCGTTGGGGAGATTTGGTTTCTTATAATGCTTTTTGTACTCCTCCTACTCAAGCACGTTTAAAGTTAGGAAGTACTTGGCAAGCACCTGAAACAGTATCAGCGACTGAGTTCTTTAAATATATAAATGCAACAGCTGCAAGTTACCAGTCAACACATAATCTAACTACTACCAATCTTTCAGCAAGTAGTTATCAAGTAGAATATGCCAATGCACAAGGTTCTCTTCATGGAGTGAATATTAAAGATTGTAAGCATTATCTTTCACAATCATTTCCAAATTCGTCAGTGCCTACTAGTAATCTCTATGAAATAGAAGTAGCTACAGGGGATTATCGCCTTATATTAGATGCTCCTAATAGAGGTCATATGATGACATTTAGAAATTTAGATCATACCAAAGGCTTAGATTTTATTTCAGAAACAAATCCTTTAAGAGTTACTCTAAATCGTACAGCAGCCACAGGAGGTAATGGAGATGTCTATATTAATGCAATAGGGCCTTGGAATTTGGGAGGTAAAAATTTTAAGGTAAAGCTAGGACAAAGGTTTGACCTAAAACCTTCTATGATGAAAGGAGTAAAAAACTTTTATATAGGAGATGTTCCTCCAGGTACTTATAATATAACCTTGGCTGATAATTGTGGTTCTATCAATCGAACCATAACAATAACGGCAGCTCCTCCAGCTTTTTATGATATAGGAGACAATCGTATAAAATATACTACAGATTGTGTGGGAGGAATAAGTAAGGGAAAGATAGTTTTTGAACCTACTTATAATGTATCGACTGTCTCTAATTTTAATACAATGTCAGTCTATAAAGATTTGGACAATGGGCAACCAATACATCTACGTGCAGGGAACCTTATAGAATCTAAGACCATGACAGAAGTGCCTAATCCAGACCCTAGTAAAAGAAGTTATAGAGGAGAAATAGGGAATTTGGATCCAGGTAAATATCTTTTAGCAATTCCCTTTAGCCATCATAATTGGGTTACAATAGTAGATAATCCTGAATCACAAGGGTATACCTATAATGTGGACGATCCTTCTGGAAGAGGAAGAAAGAATTTTGCAGATACCTACATCTTCAAAGAATTTACTATAGAGGAATTTAACGAAGTAGACCCTTCTGTCTCTATAGGAATGTGTGATCCTTCCAATCCGAACTCTGGATTCGTAAGGGTGGAGCTCCCTGATGATGCACGTCCACAATTCCCACTCACCTATACCCTTTATAAGGTCTCTGGTGGTAACCGAACCATCGCCGTGGATGGCAATGGGAATGCTATCGCACCTATAGTGAAGGCTACCGATACTGGTAACATTGCGGATGCCTATGCAACCTTTAACAATGTACCTAAACTCACCGGAGGGGATACCTATGAGGTGAAGTTCGAATCGGGCTGTCTCAACCGTGAGGTAGTCGTACCGGATTTCGGTACCATCGTTACCCCTACGGTAAGCTCCGATATGGCACAGGCTTGCTTTAACCAACTGATGACCCTCTCGGTGGATCTCTCCGAGGCGGTATACGATATCCGTTGGAAGTCTGATCCTGCCGATGCGCTTAGCGGCGTGGCTGCTCAGGACTTGAGGAAGTCTTTCTTGACTTTCCGTCCTCAAAAGGGTGCTAAGTACTTCGTGACCTATACCCTCAAAACAGGTTTGGGTTGCTCCACTCCTATAGCAAGAAATACAGATCAACTCGAAGTACCACTAAAGGTAACGAACTTCACAGATGCAGCCATCGGCACCCTTGCGGATGTAACGGAGATCATGCCTACGAATTTGTGTGCAACGACGGCCACCTGGACAGC
>RBWB01582153.1_pt1 | contig 16567 bp, 14 predicted proteins | sample 2014201 | NCBI WGS metagenome assembly RBWB01 (sample SAMN10133834, study PRJNA383868) | Human oral metagenome, whole genome shotgun sequencing project. | isolation source: supragingival plaque isolated from 88 juvenile twins | host: Homo sapiens | place: Australia
ATAAGAAATTATCATGTTCTAATGAAAGTTTTGCTAAAGCAAGTCTTGCTTTTTCTCCCCCACTTAATTGAGCAGTAGACTTTTCAACATCTTTTCCTGAAAATAAGAAACTTCCTAAAATCGTACGAATATCTTTTTCGGGCATCGTCGTATGTCGGCTCCAAAGCTCTTCTAAAACGGTTGTTTTAGAGTTTAGTCCAGTTAAATTTTGATCATAGTAACCGACTTGAACATTAGCTCCAAATGAACTTTCTCCTGCAATCCATGGAATTTCTTGTGTTAGAGATTTTAATAATGTTGATTTTCCGATTCCGTTTGGCCCAACAATCGCAATCGCTTCTTGTTTGCGTATGTTTAAATTGATGGGGCCCGCTAGTGGTTGTCCGTCATATCCAATATAAGCATCTTGCACATTTAACACTTGATTCCCAGATTCTTTTTGAACAGAAAATGAAAAACGAGCGGATCGTGAATCTGACTGTGGTTTTTCGATGCGTTCCATTTTTTCTAATTGTTTTCTACGGGATTGTGCTCGTTTCGTAGTAGAGGCACGAACAATATTTTTCGCAACAAATTCTTCTAATTTTTGAATTTTCTCTTGTTGTTTTTCATAAGCTTTTTGTTGTAGTAAGAAGCGGTTTTCGCGTTCAGTAACATAGTATGAATAATTGCCCTTATAATATTCGCAAGTGTGATGATGAATTTCATATACTTCTTGACAGACTTTATCTAAAAAGTATTGGTCATGGCTGACAATCAGTAGTGATACAGGTGAAGATTTTAAGTAATCTTCTAACCATGTTAATGTTTCAATATCTAAGTGGTTCGTAGGTTCGTCTAAAATTAAGACATCATGTTTTTCTAATAAAATTTTAGCTAAGGCTAAACGAGTTCTTTGTCCACCGGATAATTGTTGAATAGGCTTATCATAATCTTCAGGATAAAATTGGAATCCATGTAAGACAGAGCGAATTTCACCTTCATAGCCATAGGCGTTCATTTTATTTAATTGTTCTTGTAAATCATCGTAACGTGTTAATGTTTGTTGGTAGAGTGATTCATTGGCTAATACGTCTGGATTTCCTAATTTATCAGCTATTAAAAGAGCTTCTTTTTTTAGAGCTTCGACTCCTTTAAATAATTCAATCATTTCTTCCCAAATGGTATTTTCAGAATCGACTGAAGCATATTGATCTAAGTAACCGATGGAAAGGTCTTTTTTCTTACTGACCATTCCTAAACTAGGTTCTTCAATTCCGGCTAAAATTTTTAATAATGTTGATTTTCCTGTTCCGTTTCTTCCCACTAATGCAATACGAGAACGTTCTTGGACTTCAAGGGAAATATTTTCAAATAGTACATCTGGGCCAAAATGTCTAGCTAGCCCTTGACCTTGTAATAAAATCATGTCATAATCCTCTTTCTATGCAGTTTCAAATTTATTCTATCACACATATGGTAAGTACAAAAGTTTTTAATGTTCTATCTCTAAATGTAAGATTGAGAAAAAATCACAATATACTTAAAATGTGAACATTTTAAGAAATATGGAGAATAAAATGTACAAATCTAATAAATTTATGTAAAAACAAGCATATTGCTTGTGAAAAATATGAAACTTATGCTAAAATACTTATGAAATTTGATATAAAGGAGACTAAAAATGAAAAAAATTGAAATTCCAAAAGCTACCGCAAAGCGCTTAGCAATTTATCATCGTTATTTAAGATTTTTACATGATGCAGGAAAACGCCGTATTTCATCAACAGAATTAAGTGATGCAGTTAAAGTAGATAGTGCGACAATCCGTCGTGACTTCTCATATTTTGGAGCGTTAGGAAAACGTGGTTATGGTTATGATGTGGAGTATTTATTAGACTTCTTCAGTCAACAATTAAATCATGATCGTTTAACAAATGTTGCTTTAGTGGGAGTGGGAAATTTAGGACAAGCTTTATTAAACTATAATTTCCACCAAAGTAATCATGTAAGAATTAGTGCTGCGTTTGAAGTTGACGAAAGTATGGTAGGAAAAATTGTGAGTGGAGTTCCAGTTTATTCTATGAACGATTTAGTAGAACAACTTCGTGTGCAACAAATTCAAGTGGCAATTTTAACTGTTCCTCAAGAAGTTGCTCAAGAAACTGCTAATTTATTAGTGGAAGCAAATGTTCGTGGTATTTTAAACTTTACACCGCTTCGTTTAACTGCACCGGATCATATTCGTGTTCAAAACGTTGACTTAACAAATGAATTGCAAACTTTGATTTATTTCTTAGATAACAACAATAATAACTAATTGTAGAAACATCTTGTAAATGCGGAGAGCATTTATGAGATGTTTTTTTGTCGTAAATGACTTTATCTATAGTAGCAGAAAGGACGCAAGCAGCCTCGCAAAGCGAGTCTCATTGCTAAACTTTGAGCCTAGGGTCTCAAAGTTTCCTGTATTAGAAGTCGAAGCGACTTCTAATACTGCTGCTACTATGAAAAGTCATTACTTGTTTTATGGAAGGGAATAACGGTTTGATGGGGAGTACGTGAAGCGTAAATGATTCTGTTGACAGATAGTTGATTTAGAATTACAATCAAGTTAGTTAATTAACTAATTTGATTATGAAAGGGGAGATGGCATATGTTTAATATAAAATGGAATGGTAATCAAGTAATAAAAGAAACAACATCAGGATTGTTTAAAAAAGAAATTGGGTACAATGAGCAAGTAATGAAAGAACAAGAAAAATTAAAAGTTATGAATGCGCATACAGGTGGAGGGACTTCTTCATCTACACCATCTTCTTCAGAACCAAGTATTGTGATGTTTTAATTTTGTTACTATTTTAACAGTACATTTAAGCTGTAACATAGATTACCGAAGCTATGTTACAGCTTTTTATGTTTATGAAATGTGGAGGGTTTTATGAATTGTTATATTGACAAAAGGTGGTAACTAGAATATCCAATTATGGCTATAATGAAATACTTACATATATTTAATTGATGAGAAAAGCAGATAATATACAAAGTAAAAAAAGCATATTACAAGAACTATCGAAAAATATAAAGATTTTAAGTTCATTAGCTATTGCTAGTATAGATACTTACGATGCACTAAATAATATTAATATATTAGGAAATAATAAAGTTGAATCATTATAGATAATGGGAAAAATATTATTCATAGAGTGGCATGTTTAGATAAGAAAATGGATATTATGGAATCTGATTCGTGTGATTTTTCTTGGTGTTATGGTTTGGTTGGGATAAGCATATATATGAAAGATTTAGAAGAAGCTAAAGATTTACTTAAGGAAATGCAACATTATATGACCAATTCGCTTGCCAAGTTGATAACTATGGATTTTCTACCTATAAATAATCATCAAGTTTGTTTGTGCCATGGCATAGCAGGGCTTATATATTATCTCTGGCGTGAGGGTTGTTTAGAGTGTAGTCATAATATTTTAAGAATATTGAATCGATATTATGAGCGCCTATTTATCGAACCAAACCAAGATTTTCGAATTCTAGAGGGGTATGGTGGTATGTTATTGGTTATGTTAGCATTACACATGAATAAACAATTCAAAGGGGATATTCTATTAGGATATAGTTAGGAGATTAATATGAAAAGTTTAATGAAATATATAAAAAGAGAATGGAAAAAGAATAGTTATGTGTTATTGACAATTATTGTAGGGCAAGCTTGTTTAGTATTGTGGGGAGTTAGTATAGCTAATTTAGTGACGGCTTTAGCCAAGTTGGAAATTGAAACAGCAAAGTTATTAAGTGTTCAATTGCTTGTTATCTTCATGGTATGGATGTTTCAACTATTTTTTGAGAGAAAATTACTAACAGATGCAGTTCAAAGTATGGATTGCAGAATACGAGAGGATATTGCGCAAGAATTAGTGACAACAGATTACCTTTCTTTTAATGAAAATGAACAGGGTGTTTATTTGTCTTGGTTGACGAATGACATCATGACGATTAATCAACACGGTTTTAACAACTTAGAGATGATGATTAATCAGGCTGTGGGGATTGCTTTGAGTGTATCGGCTATAGTTTATTTTCATTATTCAATTATTGTCGTAATAGTGTTATTATTTATAGCAATGGTGTTAGTTCCAAAAAAATTTAGCACCAAAATGACAAGTAGTATGGAAATTATGACCAAAGTCAGTGATGAGGTGACGAGTACTTTTACAGATGTACTGCATGGATTTAATGATTTATCAAGTATGAATTTAGGAGATTATTTTAAGGATAAAATCTTATTTGGATCGTACAGATTAAAAAAAGTAAAGGTACAATACGCTGTTGATTCTGGGAAAATGATATCTGCCACAAATGGATTAAGTTTATTTAGTCAAATTATCTTATTGGTATTTACAGGGTATTTATATGTAGAAGGGTATGTCCCTATAGGAGCTATAGGTGGAGTGCAGTTTTTCGCTGCAACAATTTTCTCGAGCCTAACAGGGTTTAATGCTAATTATGCGGAACTGAAAACCGTTCAACCTGTGTTTGAGAAATATAGTAAGAAATTAAAAAGTAATTGTGAAAGAAATGATGGGAAAGTCGTCAATGAGCTAACAAATAGTATCCGGTTGCAAAATATTCATTTTAGTTATCCTAATACTGAACGTGTTGTTTTAGAAAATATGAACATGGAAATTAAAAAGGGAGATAAGGTAGTGATTACTGCTGAATCAGGAAAAGGGAAATCAACACTGTTAAATATTATGAATCGTCGTCTAGAACCAACTAAAGGTAATATCTACTGGGATAATATTTCTTATAAAGACTTAGACATTACTAGTTTACATAATTCTATAATCTACATTGATCAAAATCCACATTTATTTAATGCAACGATACGTGAAAATATTATTTTAAATGAATCGATAGAGGAAGGTAGATTAGAAAATATTTTAAAACAGGTTGGTCTTAGCGACTGGATTGATTCTTTGGAACTAGGGTTAGAAACAATTATTGATTATCAAGCAAAAAATATTTCTGGCGGACAGAAACAAAAAATAATATTAGCAAGAGGTTTGTTGAGAAATAAAAAAGTCGTGTTATTAGATGAAATTACTTCATCGCTAGATAATCAATCTGCACTAGAAATAGAAAAATTGTTGTTCGATAATGACACGCTTACTGTAGTAATGGTAACTCATCATCTGTCAGAGTATGTGATTCAAAGATTAACTAAACAATATGTTTTGTAACTGAATAACTTTCTTTTATTACGAAATATTACACTGAGACTTAATGTGTAGAACAAATAGTGGAGTATTTCATATCAGCATGTTTTCTGTAGTGACCCCAAAAAGTTTAACTTTTTGGGGTCACTTCATTTTTGCGTAAATGACTTTGTCTATAGTAGCAAAGGACGGCAGCAAACCTTCGGTTTCATTGCTACTCCTACAATGAAAAGTCATTGTTCAGTGTCAAAATGTGTTTCGTGTAGGATTTTTATCGAGAAATTTTCTAATCGTATTGTTTTTATTTTTTAATTAAACTATAATCTGAATTGGAAGTGGTTTAATCTTCTAAAATTTAATGTGAAGGAGGTAACATCATGTTTTTTAATCGAGTAATGTTTGTATTTTAGATTTTTATGGAGGAATTTTAATGTATCGTTATATTCGTAAAAGTATGAAACCATTTATTGCCTTTTCTTTCGTTAGTATGCTTGGGGCAGTATCTGTTGTTTTTATGGCTTATATTATTAATTTATTAGTAGAAACTATCACCGAAGGTAAATTTGAAAATTTTATATGGATTGCAGTTTTATCCTTTGTTTATGTATTGATTGATTCATATTTAGATTATGCAGTAGATGTTGTAAATGAAAGACTTACGCAGGAATTAATGTATCACATTCGAGAAGATTTACTCGAATCAATTGAAAGTCAATCCATTGTGGAGTTTGAAAAATTAGGTAGAGATTACTACTTAAATATGTACACAAAAGATTTAGAAACTATTGAAAGTGATTATATTAAAGAATTGTTAAGTATGTACAATGATGTATGGGTATTTATTTTAGGATTCGTATCTGCCATAGTCATTAGTCCTTTGTTTGCTATTTTAATGATTGGATTAAGTTCATTACCATTTGCGTTGCCATATTTTTCAAGAAAAATTTTAGGAAATGCAAAATTAAATTTATCTCAAATCAATGAAAAGTATTTATCGTTATTAACAGAGATATTCGATTCTTTTACAACTTTAAAAGTATATGATGTTTTTCCGTTATTTAATAAACGTTTAAGAAGTAAAAGTCGTGATTTAGTAGAAGCAAAGGTATACGTAACTCATACTAATAAATTTGTTTATGCAATTTCTTATGGATTGAGAATGTTTGTAAATGTATTCTCTTGGGTATTAGGAGGCTATTTTGTATTAAACCATTCGGTTACTTTAGCAGTATTTTTTACAATTAAACAATTAACACAATATGTAGCATATCCTATTCAAGGATTTGGAGCGAGTTATACGGAAGTAGTCGCTGCTAAAAGTGTGAAAGATAAAGTGTTTGAAATCATTGATCAAAGAAAAGTTAACGTCGTAAAAGAAGAATCTAATATCCAAAAAATTATTTTTGAAGATTTTTCGGTAAATTTTGATGAAAAACTAATATTTCAACATTTGAATCTTCAATTAGAAAAAGGGAAGAAGTATCTTTTGATTGGTGAAAGTGGTAGTGGAAAATCAACCTTTTTAAAATCATTGATTGGTTCAATTCCTGTTGAAAATCATTCATTGAAATTTCAATTAGAAAATGGGAAATTGTTGGATAGTTCTGAATTAGAAAAAATTTCTCATCAAATTTCTTATATTGGGCAAGAAACTTCACTCTTTCAATTATCATTAAAAGAGAATATTAGCTTACAAAATTCAATTACTGATTCTGAGTTTCATGCGTTATGTAAGCAAGTTGGATTAGAAAAATGGGCGGATCAGTCAACGGAGTTTGATAGTATTCTTTCGACTGCATCAGGTGGTGAAAAGAGAAGAATTGATTTGGCGAGATTATTATTCTTTGATAGAGAAATTTTATTATTTGATGAACCGACTGCTGGGTTGGATTCTCAGAATCGCTTGAAAGTAGAAGAAGTAGTGAAACAGTTAGAAAATAAATTAATCGTTTATAGTACACACCAATATGATGAAGAATTTATGCAACAATTTGATTATTGTTTAGAAATACAAGATGGAAGCATTGTGATGAGAGCTATAAAAGCGTAAATGCTTTGTCTATAGTAGTAGAAAGGACGGTAGGAGTGATAGAAGTAAAAGTGACTTCTATTACTCCTTTTTCTATGAAAAGTCATATTCTTTTAGAATACTATTTACTAAAGCACTACTTTGGGATATAGTGAACAATAATAGTGAAAAAAGGGGAGAAATGAAATATGCTGAGTTTATTAAAATTATTCCAATCGATTCCAAAGAAAATTCTTTTGCTTATTGTTATTGGGATGGGTATTACGGCATTGGATGGAATTGTAATTCCTTATTTTATTTCCAATTTAATCGAAGTGGGAACTTCTAAAAATGTTTCGGATTTAGTACTTATTTCGATTGTTGGGATATTAGGGTATGGTTTTGTTCGTTTTGGAGTGTTTATTTGGGATGAATTTCAACAACGACTATTAAAATTATTGTCGATTCAAACGAAAGAAAAACTGATTACGAATTATTATGCAGGTGACTTTGAACAAAGTGAAGTGGAATCCATTTTATTAACGGAATGGAATGTGATTCAACAACAAGGAATTGTTTCGTTTATTAGTTTTGTCTATTGTCTGACTTTTTCGTTTGTTACCTTTATTTATATCACTGTTTTAGATTTGAAAATGACAATTATTTTCTTAGCATTTGCGATTTTACCTTTGCTCATTCCGCATTTGTTTACGAAGAAGATTAAAGTTAAGGCACAAGAGTGGTCGCAGAATAATCAACAATATATTGCAAGGCAACATGAGTTCATTGATTATAAACGTGTGATTAAAAATTTTCGAGTAGAATCGATTGCCATTTCGAATTTGGGTAGTAAAATTCGTGCAACGGAAGAAGATTATTATCAGATGAATCATTTACGTTTTCTTTCAAAAATATTAGCGAATTTAGTATCCGGAATTAGTTCTTTTCTTCCTTTAGCAATTGGAGTTTATTTTTCTATTCAGGGTGATTTGAAATTATCTGTTGTAATGGCAATTTATTTAGCAAGTGATCGTATTATTAGTCCATTATTAAATGCGATGGATTTTTATCAAAAAATGAATACAACGATTCCAATGGTTCAGCGAATGAATAAATATTTAGAATTTGAACCGATGAAGGAAGAAGAAGTACTTGTCACAGAAGTTTTTCCTATTCAATTAACGAATATTCATTTGACAGTAAAAGAACATACGATTTTGCAGGAGTTACACTTTATGATGAATAAAGGAGAACGTATTTTATTAATGGGGCCATCAGGAAGTGGGAAAACAACTTTATTAGATTGTATTTATGGAGATATCCATCCACAAGCTGGGCAAATAAGCTTTGCAGGAGTTAATGCATCTGAGACGAATAATGCTTTTCAAAAAGCTAAGATTGGTTATTTTATGCAAGAATCTACTATTTTCATGAATTCATTAGCGTTTAATCTAACCCTTGGTGAAGAGTATTCTGTAGAACAGATGGAGAATGTTTTAAAAGAAGTGCATTTGTCTTATTTACTTGAACGATATGATTTATTGGATGAATCTGTAAACTTAGTTGACAATTTATCTGGAGGAGAAAAAGCCCGATTATGTTTAGCTCGATTATTGCTTCGTTCTTATGAAGTATTATTAATAGATGAATTTTCTTCTGCAGTTGATGAAGAAACAACTACTTTTATTCGAGAACTATTAAAAGACAGACAAATTAGTTTCATTGAAATTTCTCATCGTATACCGAAACATCCAGAGGACTATCACAAGATTTATGTGTTGGAAGATGGAAAGTTAAAAGTAACTGAAAAAATTTAAATGGAATGAAAGTATATTTATTGAAAAGGACACTTTATGTGTCTTTTTTTGTTAAGAACATTAGATTTTCAAACTTTTTCAAACAAAATAATTGAATTATAAAAGCTAAAAATAGTATGATAGATAAAACATTCTTTATTAAAAAGTGAAGAGTATTTTCAGGAGGAAGTACATGAATCAATATACGAAATATATTTTAAAACGGATTTTCTACATGATTGTTACATTGTTTTTAATTGCGACAATCACGTTTTTCTTAATGAAATTATTACCGGGTTCGCCATATGCGAATGAAGAAAATTTAACAGATGCTCAATTACAAATTATGAATGCAAAATATGGGTTGGATAAACCAGTTTGGATGCAATATTTCATTTATCTAGGTGGTTTAGTTCGATTAGATTTAGGAATGTCTTTCCAATATAATTCAACGGTTTTAAATTTATTATCTAGCCGTGTAGGCCCATCGTTTCAAATTGGTTTACAAGCATTAATTTTCGGTATGGGAATGGGTACATTGCTTGGATTAGTGGCAGCGATGAAACAAAATACGATTGTGGATACTGGAGCAACTTTCTTTGCGATTATTGGACGTTCAGTGCCAAGTTTTGTATTTGCAGTTGTTTTACAATTAGTATTCGGCGTTATTTTTCCGATTTTACCAATTGCATTATGGAATCAAGGGTTTATTTCTTCGATTTTACCGACTTTAGCATTATCCATTTCTCCAGTAGCAGATTCTGCTCGTTTTATTCGTACGGAAATGGTTGAAGTGTTACAGTCTGATTATATGGAATTAGCACGTGCAAAAGGTTTGAGCCGTATGGAAGTGGTCATGAAACATGGGGTACGTAATGCGTTGATTCCTTTAGTGACCATTGCTGGTCCAATGTTAGTTGGTTTAATGACAGGTTCAATGGTCATTGAAAATATTTTTGCCATTCCTGGTATTGGGGAGCAATTTGTTAAATCCATTTTAACAAATGATTATCCAACGATTATGGGTGTGACAATGATGTATTCATTTTTACTTGTTGTGACCATTTTAATTGTGGATTTACTATATGGATTTATTGATCCTAGAATTCGTTTAACACAAGGAGGAGAAGCTTCATAATGACAGAAAAAGTAGCATTTAAACGTGTAGCATCATCTTTTGAACAAGTGGAAACTATTTCACTTCCTCCTCAAAGTTTTTTACAAGATGCATGGAGACGATTGAAAAAAAATAAGGGAGCAGTTGTATCGTTAGGAATTGTAGTTCTCTTTATCATTCTTGCTTTATTAGCCCCTTTTATTAGTCCGCATGATCCATTGGAACAAAATGTTCAATTTGCGAATTTACCAGCTAAAATTCCTGGTATTTTTAAAGGGATGAGAGCGGGAGTAGATGCATATGCTCAAGCAGGAGTTCCTGAAGGGACTTATTACTATTTAGGAACAGATGGTTTAGGAAGAGATTTATTATCTCGAATTTTATATGGAACAAGATTATCATTATTAATTGCCTTTGCTGCTGCAATGTTTGATTTAACAGTAGGGGTATTATATGGCTTGATTTCTGGTTGGTTTGGTGGTCGTGTAGACACAGTGATGCAACGTATTTTAGAAATTATGACGGCTATTCCAAACTTAGTTATCTTAGTGTTAATGTTGTTATTTTTACAACCAGGTGTCGGTACGATTATTTTAGCCATTGGGGTTACAAGTTGGTTAACAATGGCCCGTGTTGTTCGTGCGCAAACATTAAAATTAAAAAATTTAGAATATGTCCTAGCGTCTAAATCATTAGGACAAAGTTTTTGGAAAATTGCATTGAAACACCTATTACCAAATATTGCTGGAATTATTATTATTCAAACGATGTTTTCAATTCCTTCAGCAATTTTCTTTGAAGCATTTTTAAGTTTCTTAGGAATTGGGGTTCCAGTACCAAATGCTTCATTAGGTTCGCTCATTAATGATGGGTATAAAACATTTAGATTTTTACCACACTTAATGTGGTTCCCAGCGATTGTATTATGTATTTTAATGATTAGTTTTAATTTATTAGCAGATGGATTAAGAGATGCCTTTGATCCAAAAATGAAAGAATAGGAGAAATGTATGAGTGAAACAATTTTAAGTGTAAAAAATTTACAAGTATCCTTTCAAACATTTGATGGAAAAGTTCAAGCGGTTCGAGGGATAGATTTTGACTTGAAAAAAGGAGAAACTTTAGCGATTGTTGGTGAGTCTGGTTCAGGTAAATCTGTTACGACTAGATCCATTATGCAATTATTATCTGCCAATGCTTTAGTTGAAAATGGAGAAATTATTTTCGAACAAGAAAATATTTTAGAAAAATCAGAATCTGAAATGCAACAAATTCGTGGGAAGAAAATTGCGATGATTTTCCAAGACCCAATGACGTCATTAGATCCAACGATGAAAGTTGGTATGCAAGTGGCGGAATCAATGATCAAGCATTTAAAATTATCGAAAAAAGAAGCCTTGCAACAAGCCGTTCAATTATTAGAACAAGTCGGAATTCCAAATGCGGAAAAAAGAGTGAATGATTATCCGCATCAATTTTCTGGTGGACAAAGACAAAGAATTGTTATTGCGATTGCATTAGCATGTAATCCAGATATTTTAATTGCGGACGAACCAACGACTGCATTGGATGTAACGATTCAAGCACAAATTTTAGAATTATTAAAAGAAATTCAACAAAAGCAGGGCACTTCTATTATTTTTATTACGCATGATTTAGGTGTTGTAGCTAATGTTGCAGATAGAGTGGCTGTAATGTATGCTGGGAAGATTGTGGAATATGGACTAGTCGATGAAATTTTTTACAATCCAAGACATCCATATACTTGGGGATTATTATGCTCAATGCCTTCTTTAGAAGAGGAAGGATCCTTATATACGATTCCAGGAACACCGCCAGATTTATTAAATCCTCCAAAAGGAGATGCATTTGCTCTAAGAAGCGATTATGCATTAGATATTGATTTTGAAGAAATGCCACCAATGTTTGCTGTATCGAATACACATGCTGCAGCAACATGGTTATTAGATGAACGTGCTCCAAAAGTAGAGCCACCGGAAGAAATTCAAAAACGCTGGGCACAATTTGAAAGTAGGAGAGTGACAAATGAGTAAACGTAAATTAGTCGAAGTTAAAGGCTTAAAGTGTTACTTTGGTTCTTCTTCGAAACAAGTTGTAAAAGCAGTCGATGATATTAGTTTTGAAATTTTTGAAGGTGAGACTTTCGGTCTTGTTGGAGAATCAGGTTCCGGAAAGTCTACAACAGGTCGTTCGATTTTGCGATTGAATGATGCAACAGATGGACAAATTTTATTTGATGGAAAAGAAATTCCAACAAAAACAAAAGACTTGAAAGATTTTAGAAAACAGGCACAAATGATTTTCCAAGATCCATATGCTTCTTTAAATGGAAGAATGAAAGTTAGAGATATTATTGCTGAAGGAATGGATATCCACGGTATCGTTAAAACTCGTGCAGAAAGAGATGCAAAAGTAAACGAATTGTTGAAAATGGTAGGATTGAATCCAGAACATGCCAATCGTTACCCACATGAGTTTTCTGGTGGTCAACGTCAAAGAATCGGGATTGCAAGAGCTCTAGCAGTAAATCCTCGTTTTATTGTCTGTGATGAGCCAATTTCAGCATTAGATGTATCGATTCAAGCACAAATCGTTAATTTATTAAAAAAATTGCAAAAAGAGCAACAATTAACGTATTTATTTATTGCGCATGATTTATCGATGGTAAAATATATTAGTGATCGAATTGCAGTGATGTATCAAGGGAAAATCGTAGAATTAGGAACTGCTGATGCTGTTTATCATCAACCATTCCATCCGTATACGAAGAGTCTATTATCAGCAATTCCTTTACCAGATCCTCAATATGAAAGAAATCGTAAAAGAGTGATTTATCAGCCAACCGTTCAAAATGAACCAGAAGAAATGTTTGAAATTACTCCAGGACATTTTGTACTAACTACAAAAGAACAAGCTGAAATTTGGAAAAATAGTTTATCATAGTACTATATAAAATAAAGTGCTTTCAAAAGAAATGATAGACAATAAAGCCAAATTTGAGTAAAATAAGAGTATATCCATTAGGAGTGTAGGGAGAAATCGCTTAGACAAGGAGGACTACAAATGTCAGAGCAAGAAGTATTAGACAAGGTAATTCAATTAATTTCGGAACGTTTTAGTGTCGATGTATTAAAAATTACAAAAGATACAACATTCCAAGAAGACTTAGGTGCTGATTCATTAGATGTTGTTGAATTAGTCATGGAATTAGAAGATGCATTCGGAATTCAGATTTCTGATGAAGATGCGGAACAAATTGTTACAATTGGAGATGCTGTGAACTATATTGTTAGTCAACAAGCATAAGAAAAAAACGAGCTCAGGCTCGTTTTTTTTATAAAAATTTTCTATAACTATAAAAGGTTATAATTATAACATATAGATATAGAAAGTTCATTAAAAACAGGTGAAAAAAACATTAGAAAATGAAATAAATGTTGAAATGCATCATAAACAGTGTTAGTATCGAAACATTCATTAGTTTTTTAACTTAGGAGGGATAATATGAATAACAAGAAATTATATACAGGATTTCTTAGCGTTACAGCTGCATTAGCATTAGCGGCATGTGGTAACAAACAACAATCTTCTTCATCAGTACAAGCACCTGTTGAAGATGGATTTAAAACAGAAGTGGTAAACGAAGGTACGCCAATTAGTGGTGGGACACTAAATATGGCACAAGTATCTAACTCACCATTTAAGGGATTATTTAACCCTGTTTTATATATCGACTCTGGTGACGGTGCAGTTGTAGATATGGCATATTCAAGCTTATTTGAATATGATGCAAACCAAAAAATCGATAATAGTAGAGGGATGGCTGATTACAAATTAGACATCGAAAATAAAACATTTACAGTGCATTTGAAAAAAGGTGACTATAAATGGTCAGACGGACAACCTTTAAACATTGATGACTATATTTTCACTTATGAAGTGATTAGTCGTAAAGATTATGAAGGGGTTCGTTTCTCTGAAGATTTTTTAAATGTTGAAGGAGTAGAAGAATTCCACGAAGGAAAAGCATCATCTATTTCAGGTTTAGAAAAAATCGATGATCAAACTGTAAAAATCCATTTAAAAGAAGTTTATCCAGCACTTGAACTTGGGGGACAAGCGATTAATGCTCTAGTAATTCCAAAACATATCTTTAAAGATATGAGCTATCAAGATATGATTACATCAGATTACTCTCGTACAACAGTTGTTGGTAGCGGTCCATTCGTAATCAAAAATATTGTACCAGGTGAATCTGTAAGCTTTGAGAAAAACCCATACTACTATAAAGGTCAACCAAAAATTGATGTAAAATTAGACGTTGTAAGTAGTGAACAAATTGTTTCAGAATTAAAAGCTGGTCACTATGATTACGTTAGTGGAATGCCTTCTGATCAATATGAAACATTTAAAGATCTTGACAATATTTCATTATTAGGATTAATGACAAACTCAATTAGTTATACTGGTTTCAATGTTGGACATTTTGATGCTGCTAAAGGGGAACACGTAATTGATCCTTCAAAGAAAATGAATGATGTTGCATTACGTAAGGCAATTGCTTATGCAATCGATAATGATACTATCGGTAAAGATACTTACCATGGTTTATCAGTTCGTGCTAATACATTATTATCACCATTCTTTAAAGGCGTATATGTAGGAAAAGACGTTGTACCTGGATTTGAATACAACCCTGAAAAAGCAAAAGAAATCTTAAAAGAAGCTGGCTATAAAGATGTTGATGGCGATGGACTTGTAGAAGATAAAGAAGGAAAACCATTAGTGATTAACTTCTTAGCCGCTAAAGGTAGTGAAACTGCTGAAGCAGTATTACAACAATACTTGACATGGTGGAAAGAAGTTGGATTAAATGTACAATTATTAAATGGTCGTACATTAGACTTCCAAACTTATGCTGAAAAACTACAAAAATATGCTGATGACTTCGATATGTGGACAGGTGGATTTACAATCGGTTATAACCCATCTCCAGATGGATTATATGGACCTAAAGCTGCCTTCAACTTTGGTCACTTTGTAGAACCTAAACATACAGCATTATTAGAACGTATCTCTTCAAATGAAACATTTGATGAAAATGTTAAAAAACAATTATTCTTAGAATGGCAACAATACGTTCAAGAAAACCCATTTGCAATTCCTCGTTTCAATACATTTGAATTAACAGCCGTTAATAAACGTGTTAAGAAAATTAATATCACTCCAGATAAAGGAACTGGATGGGAAGAAGTTGAGTTAGTAGCTGATAAAGGTGTCGCTTCTAAATAATCTTCATCTTGAATGAATTTAATCGTATATAAAGCAAACATCCCAAATGGGATGTTTGTTTTTTTATACATTTTTATCGTAGCAGCGAATTTTTTCGCTGTTTTTTTCGTATATAAAGATTGGAGGTGTGGTTATGGAAGAACAGGGTAGAATTCAAGTTAGATTTCAGTCACAAAGAGATTCTAGACTGGAAAAGATGGGAGAAGTATTGCCGGGATTCAATACAGAAAAAGGGAACTTCGTTTGCAATCGTTGTGGTAATCAAAATATGGAAGACTTTGCAGTAGGGCCATGCATTATATGCAATAAAAAGTGTCATTATTGTTTAAAATGCTTGAATATGGGGAAAGTTAAAGAATGTTGCGTATTAGTTGCTGTTGAGGAGAAAACTCCGGCATTTTCACCACATTCTGTTCAGTTATATTATAAGCATACGATGTCTAAAGAACAGGAAAAACTCTCGCAAGAATTAGTAAAAGTAACGGATAAGGAGCATTTAGTATGGGCTGTAACTGGAGCAGGGAAAACGGAAATGATTTTTGAATTAATACGAACTGTATTAGAAAAGGGAGGAAGAGTTGGATTAGCAGCTCCAAGAATAGATGTTTGTAACGAATTAGCTCCCAGAATAAAAGAAGCCTTTCCTTTAGAAGAAGTAATTGTTTTACATGGATTAACAGATGTGGCGTATAAAAAAACACCAATTACCATTGCAACGACTCATCAAATGTTACGATTTTATCATGCATTTGATCTACTAATTGTAGATGAAGTAGATGCTTTTCCTTATTCTAATAGTGATATGTTACAATTTGCCGTCCATCGTGCGGTTAAGCCTGTAGGAAGGTTAGTCTTTATGACAGCAACGCCTTCAAAGTTAGAATTGTACAAAATTCAACATCATCAACTATCGTATTCTTTATTACCGGCAAGATTCCATCGACATCCCCTTGTTGTACCTCTGTTTAAGGAATTAAGAAATTGGGATAGAGCTTTAGAAAAGAAAAAAATTCCGCAAGAGTTGTATCTCTGGATGAAGAAGCGACTCGATGAAAAAACTCCGTTTTTAGTATTTGTGTCAACCATTCAAGAAATTCCTGTAGTGGAAGAAATGATGTGT
>RBWB01582169.1_pt1 | contig 16503 bp, 16 predicted proteins | sample 2014201 | NCBI WGS metagenome assembly RBWB01 (sample SAMN10133834, study PRJNA383868) | Human oral metagenome, whole genome shotgun sequencing project. | isolation source: supragingival plaque isolated from 88 juvenile twins | host: Homo sapiens | place: Australia
TCACTCAACGAATCCAGAAAGAAGAATTAACTTAAATCAACAAAAAGAGCAACCCACTAAGCTAGAATAAGTAGTGAAAATAAGCTTAATTTAGGAAGGAGCTGCCCCGAATGATTTAGCAGATATTCACTTTCCTAGGAGGCCACATATATGAAACATGATTTATTAACGCTCACCGATTCTCTTATCTTGCAAAAAGACGTTGACGACTTAGTTCGTTTACGTCATATTATCCTGGAGCTATACTCGTCTGGGTTTGAAGTTGAAAAGCTAAGTCTGATTGAACTAAATGAATACATTGACGAAGCATGCGCCGCTTTGGAAGAAAATAAAGATCCCAAAGAAATCGTCAATCTAAAGATACGACAACTACAGAATTCATAGAATGTATTGCATGCTAGTGCAATTGACGTACTCACCCCAGATAAACTCAAACACGCCGCTTGCCGGCTCTAGATTTTTCTTGTAAAAAGCCGTATGATAGCCCGTATGAAAAAATTACTGCACGCTCATCATCCATTTCGTATTTTCCTCGTCTCCGCCCTATTAACAATCGGGTTGGGCGCGTGGACAACGTACAATAAAGGGCCTAAGGCCCTCTGGCTGTTCGTCGTACTCGTTCTCCTTGAGGTGACATTCAGTTTTGACAATGCCGTTATTAATAGCCGTATCCTGGCGCGCATGTCAAAGTTCTGGCAAACAATGTTTTTAACAGTCGGGATTGTCACTGCGGTGTTTGTAGTGCGATTCATCTTACCGATCGTCATCGTTATGCTATCAAGCCAACATGATTTTATGAGCGTGCTTCATATGGCGCTTCATCAACCGGCAGCCTATAGCGCCACGCTGCATAGCGCCGCGCCAATTATTAATGCATTCGGCGGTACGTTTCTTTTGATGATTGGCATCAGTTATTTTATGGACCGCAATAAAGATCTCTACTGGCTTGAGCGAATCGAAAAGATGATGTCGCGGTTCGGACGCTACGAAGTGTTTAAGGTATTCGTAATGTTACTCGTCGCAATGGGGCTGTATGCCACTGCCGACCCAGCGCATCGCGAAGCAATTTTAGCGGCATCGGTGCTCGGCACGCTCGTGCATTTGGCGCTCGAGCTGTTTGGCGATTACTTCTCGGCGCGGCAATCGCACGCTAGAGTATTAACCGGCATGGCAGCATTTGCTTCGTTCGTTTATCTTGATATTCTTGATGCCTCATTTTCGCTTGACGGTGTAATCGGCGCCTTTGCGATTACCAACGACGTGATTTTAATCATCGCAGGACTAGGCGCCGGCGCATTATGGGTGCGGTCGCTAACGGTGTACTTGACGCGAACAAACAAGCTTGCCAAGTATCGCTATCTAGAACACGGCGCACACTGGGCGATTTTAGCACTCGGCGTTGTTATGCTCGTAAAACTTTACCATGTCGATCCGCCGGAGTGGTTCGTCGGTTCAATCGGACTTATCTTTATTGCCACTGCAATTGGTTCAAGCGTACTCGAAAAGACTTATGCCGACCACCGCAAAAAACGCTCAATCGCTCAAAAAATCAAAACGCGCTTGATTGGAAGATAGCACGAACTGTCATTACGCAGCGGATAAATTTTGATACTATCGGCTCCGGGTCTATCGCTAAGTTATTCCCAGCGAAACACACGCGTCGAAATAAAATACACGACGATCGTCACGCCAAACACCGCCAACACTTGCCCACTCACTGCAAACAAACTAGCATTTTCGGTCATAATCAACCGAAAGCCGTCAACTACCGGCGTCATCGGAATAAATTTCGTAATACCTTGCAGCCACTCTGGGAATAGATAGCTCGGGAAGAACGCGCCAGACAAGAACATCATTGGGAACGACACCAGGTTCGTGAGCGGCGACGATTGATTTTCATTCTTCGCCCATGAGCCGATAAGCAACCCCAAACTCACCATCATTGCTGCTGCCAGCATGAGAAACAAACTAAACGTTAACCAATCGCCGCGCATTTGAAAGTGAAACATTAAGTGCCCAACCAACAGCATGGACGCTGCGCTCAGTAAGGAAATCATCGTGTAGACGATCATCGTCGCCAAGATCAACTGTCCTGACGTAAACGGCGCCGCCCGCAGCCGCCGATACGCGCCCTTTTGCTTCTCTGTCGGCATTTGATTTGCCAGACCAAAAATCCCCATGCTCATCAAGCTGAATGCTAATAATCCGGTAAATGTATAGTCAAATGTTTTCAATGCTTTATCGCCCACCGCCTGCGACGCTACCTTTAGCGGCGCTTCCGGCTGTCCCATACCTTTGTTGATGCCGTCGACGATCTGCGTCATCACGCCGCTCAACACGCTACCAGCTTGATCTGAACCTTTGGCATAGAGCACATTGATTGTACCGCTTGGTCGATGATCGGCGCCAGGCTTGCCAAAATCCGCCGGCAGCTCAATAATACCGTCCAGCTGCGAACGCTTCATTTTTTCCTTCGCTTCATCCATGCTACTAACGTCTTGAACTTTCAATGCTGAAGCATCGTCTTTCTTGGCGTTGTCGACAAATTTTTTAGCAAACTGGCTATCGGAATGATTGATAATCGCGACTTTTAGCGACGCCAATTGATTATTGAAAATCGTGCCGAACACCAGCAAAAAAATCAGCGGAAACAAAAAGGTAAAAAACAGCGCCATCTTGTCGCGCATAACACGCTTTGCTATCGCCGCTACTTGACCAAATACGCCTGTCCAATATGCTTTCATCAGTCTCGAATTGCCTTTCCTGTTAAATCAATGAACACATCTTCTAAATTCGCCTGCTCGACGACCTGTTTTTTCTTGAAACCGCGTGCGAGGAGCGCCTCAATCAAATTATGCGGCGTATCAGTCGTCAAAATCTTGCCGTTGTCCATGATCGCCAGCCGGTCGCACAAAACTTCCGCCTCATCCATATAATGCGTCGTCAGTATAATCGTCATGCCTTCATTGCGGATCTGTTTGATCAAATCCCACATGTTGCGGCGCGCCTGCGGGTCAAGCCCAGTAGTCGGCTCATCGAGAAACAATACTTTTGGTGTATTTACTAGTGTTGAGGCAATAGCAAAGCGCTGCTTTTGTCCGCCGGAAAGCTGCTCAACATAGCTTTTCGCTTTGTCGATCAATTGAACTTTTTCAAGCAATTCATCGGCGTTCACCCGCGTACCATATAGGCTGGCGAACATTTTCAGCTGCTCGCGCAAATTTAGCTTGTCGTAAAAGCTGGTCGCCTGCAGCTGGATGCCAATGATACGCTTGACTTTCTTCGGCTGCTTGGCAACATCAATACCGTCAATATGAGCTTGTCCGCCGTCAATTGGTCGAAGTGCTTCAAGCATCTCAAGCGTCGTCGTTTTGCCGGCGCCATTCGGTCCAAGAATACCGAAAATCTCACCTTCACCCACGCTAAACGACACGCCGTCTACCACGTTCATTCCACCGTAAGTTTTAACTAAACCGATTGCCTCAACGATTTGTTTCGTCTTCATCGTGGTTCCCCTTATAACTTCAAAAACCATTTTACTTATTCGCTTCCAGTATACACTCTACGCACATTAGGCTTGTTCTGACCCGTTTATGAGCTTCAACACTATATTTTTATTCTTACATAATATATCCCTATGTTCTTGTATAAGATCAACATTTTCAATATTTGCCCAGTCAAATATCATAGATGTGTTACATTAGTAATGTTACACTCACGCAGATCAGACTTCATGATTCGCTCAGAAAGTCCTGATTCAAATATATTCCACACCTCATCAATGTTATCCATACTGTATGTTACTATACCATAATCTAAACATTAACCTAAAACAAAACACCCTACACAGATCATATATAGATAAAGTTTATGGCTTTATAATATGAAGATACGCTATATAGACAGCGTTGTTTATATTATTGCTTCTTGCTTTATTCTTCCATGGTGCTTAAGCAAACAAAGAATATCCTAGAGACTACCAGGTAGACTACAGAACCTATTAGCTAGAGTGATCTATCTCCCTGCCAAGTGCTAGTACGACACCGTTCCTAGAGGGAGTAGTTCTAAGCAGATGAATAGCTCTTTAGTTACTTCGCTAAGCTAAAGAGAGCCAAGAGTATAACGTATGTACAGCAACCTACATAGTTACTGAGGTTATAGAGACTGACACTGGATGTAAAGCTAACCTAACCCTTACGTATCATTAAAAGCTTTCATGATGAGAGAAGAAGGTATGTGATTGAGAAGTTTATCAAGATGCTCTTAAGCCTGGCAGCTTAGTTGTGTCTGGTAGATAGTGTGGCTACAATGAACTGTTGCTCTTACTTCTAGGCTATATTCATAAAAGCCATGACCATAGCATAGGAGGCTATGCCAATACTAACCTTACTAAACTAGATCAATTGCCTAAAGCCTGAGAGTTGAGTTATAGAGTATATAGCTAAACGTCATACGAAAAAGCTCTATGGACAAAGTACGATAACTAAGTGGTTTAACTAAACTATTCAATATTCACCAGCTACATGAGCTACGCAACGAATGGGCAGTAAGAGCTAACGAGACGAGAGAGATAATCTACTCTGTATAGTATTTTTATTGTATACTATAATAAGCATGAAAAAGGTCGTAGCTAAGGCACTGCTATTTGATAATTCTAATCATATTCTTTTGTTATACCGTGGATTAACCCACCCATATTTTCCTAATCACCCAGACTTTCCGGGTGGAGAGGTTGAAAAAAACGAGGATTGGTTTGTGGCGGTATGTCGCGAGATTGAAGAAGAAACAGGCATACTAACAACGCCTCATCAAATTTATTGCTTATTTCAAAAAGAGTATTCAAACGTTATTCACGTACTATACAAAGTCAAGCTCAAAGCGTCCGCTCAGACAGTGCCCATTAAACTCAGCTGGGAACACCGCGACTACAAATGGATTACTAGACAAAAGCTTTGCCAAATAACACCACCTGATGCTGATCGTTACTACTTAGATGTTATTGAATACTTGTGTGCATCTACACCCGAGCTGCCCTAAGACTTTCCCGAGATCATGAGCTGATTTATTTCGAGATTCATAGTGAGATAAAAGGTTGCACATTATGCTACCAGCATCAATAACAAGCCTCCCTACACCATTTCGCTGATCTCCTCTAATTTCTGGGTATCTCTGGGCAATTGCAAAGTTTCCTCTACCGTAATACAATCCTTGTATAAAATTTTCTCTAGCTGTTTGCCTCAGTCGGTAGTTCAAAACTGCCTCGTCTACAAGTTCCAATTTATATCCCGCGTAATATGCTCGACAACAAAATTCAACATCGTTTGTAGAGAAGTTAAAGCTCTCGTCAAACAACCCTATATCGTCAAAAACCTCTCTTCTTACGCCAAGCGTCCCACCTGAAGCTATATTAATTGCAAATTGCCCAAACTTCTGGTCACGTGGTATGTTTCGTGGATATGTGCGTAAGCAATCATTCAATATACCTACATCCATCATGGCCGCCACATAAGGATATTCTATCAGCTTGCAAGCCATAGCCTCAACATAATCAGTATTAACCGTATCGTCTTGATCAATGAAAAGGAATCTTGCCGCTGTGCTCTGTCTGATGGCTTGATTAAGCGCAAACGCTTTGCCTTTTTTGTGATGAGAGTCAATAACCTCAAGATCAAGCACTTCATGGTATTGGTTGGCAACATCAATAGTATCATCAGATGAGCCATTATCCGAAATAATAACCGAGAACTCATCCGTACTCTGCCTAACAAGCGAATTAAGCAGACTAGGCAGATAATCCCCTCCGTTAAACGTCGGTATTATAACATTTACGTCATTTTGCTCTCGTTCCATAATCAACCAACTTCACCCTCGCTGGCACTAAATAATACGCCGTCTACCACGTTTATTCCACCGTAAGTTTTAACTAAACCGATTGCCTCAACGATTTGTTTCGTCTGCATTACATTTTCTCCCGCGGTCTTGTTTCATTCACTTTAGTATATCACCCCTTTCCCGAAAGCATAGCAAGCGGTCACTTCAATGTCAGTTTTGTATCTACGGTTTCGCAGTTGTCTTGATATCAGCACATTGCTGTCGATATTCGTCGATAAGAGCGATGTCGCGCACATCCTTTTCTCTCGCGTGATCACACTTCCATTCGTGCATTGACTCAAGGCTCCAATAAGGTATTTCGTCGATATACACCGCGCTTTCGCGCATCGTTTCTAAATCATTACCAAACCAGTCCACCATAATTTCAAAGCGACCGATAGATATATAATCAGAACCGTCTTCGTGCTGTTGTATCTTATAATTCTGGTGCTTAAGATTGTTAAAAACATCGTGCGATACAAGCAGGTCGATATCACCCGCCGCGCGTATACCAAGCGTATCAAGCAGTCCGCTGCCGACTACCATGAAACTGCCGTCTGGGAGTGATAATTGTGATATAGCCTTTTTAATATCCATAGGAAACCGTTTCGACATATTTAGATAACGTATTATAGCGGTTTTCAAATAATATATGTTATACCACTACCACCATAGAGTAATTCATATCCACCGAAAGTGCAAAACATCACGAAATATGCCATACTTATAATTATGCAGCAATTACAGCACGCAGCGGCGAACAAGCAACGAATAACGAAGCGTATCGCTATATACGCGTGTTTCATAGTATTCCTAGTTATTGGCGTGATTGTTTATCTATGGACGCCGGCGCGGCAGCGCGTACAATCAATTATGACTGTGGCGACACTTGATCGTTCGCCTGGGCAAATGCAGTTTCCCAACATTAATACGAGCGAACTTAGTCCGGTACGGCAGCGGATAATCCAGATTGCCCGTAGTGAATTTACCGCGCAAGCCGACGGCACAAAATACAGCCAAGGTAGCCATGAGCCGTGGTGCGCCGATTTTGTCAGTTGGGTTATGAATCAAGCAGGTGTACCGCTGAAAAATCCGCATACGGGTAGCTGGCGTATTCCTGGCACATTCACGCTGCGCGAATATTATCAGGCGGCAGGACGATTCAAGCCAGCGGACTCCAGCTATGTACCGCAGGCGGGTGACGTAGCGATCTACCGCAATTCACCTGTATTTGGCGACCACACGCATATCGTGCTTGATTATAATAAAGGCGCGCTCGTCACCGTTGGCGGCAACGAAGCAAACCGCGTGCGCGTCATGACGAACACCGGTAAGCGCTATGAAGGATTACTTGGTTATGGTGTGCCAGAGTAGCAGGCAAAGTTACCGTAAAATTACTTCTTCTACAACAACGCTATTACTCGCCGATACACCGCAAGCGCCGTTTTAGCCTTTTCGAGCGATACCGATTCATCGGTTGTGTGCGCTCGCGCAAAATCGCCCGGACCATACACGACCGTTTGCACGCCGATATTCTGAAAGAACGCTTGATCAGTTGCGCCTAAACTTACAGAAACCTTGCCCTCTGGCAAACATGTTTGCACCGCGCGCAAAATCGATGCATCGTCCGCACAGAGCGCTGAGCTCACCGGCTCTGCTGCGTAGCGCCACGAGAAGTCGTACTCCTCTGCAAATACATTCATTTGCCGCTCAAAAGCTTCGTCAAGCCCTGGCGTTGTACGAATATCAAGCGCCACATACGTTTTATCGGCGGTTTTATTTGCCGAAAACGATTGGCTCGGCGATACGCGCGTCGGCGTAAATGACGGCTCGCCAAGCATATTGTGGCGGTACGTTTGGTGTAATGTTTCGCGAATATTCGGTAACCTCATCAAAAAATGCACCATTTTCGGCAGCGCGCTCGCCTGGTAGTTCTCCTCCTGAGACGCATGCCCCGCCGTGCCACTAAACTCTAGCTCAACGAACCGATTACCGCGATGTCCAACCTCAATCCGATCGCCATCTGTCGGCTCGGCAATTAAACAACTTACTTCTTCATAGTTTGTCTGCTGTGCAAAAAAATTCGTAAATGCCGCCGAACCCGCACCATCAACTTCTTCGTTTGCGACTACTACGCACCACACATCCAAGTTATCACGGCGCGCATTAATGTATTCTTTTGCAACGATCATTTGCAAAGCCACACCCATTTTCATATCGCCCGAACCTAATCCATAGAGCCGCCCGTCCCGCACGTACGCCTGCCACGGATTGCGTGACCACGCCGATTCGTCGCCCGGCGCCACCGTGTCGACATGCCCGCACAAAATAAGCGCCCGAGGCGCCGTACCGCTTGCCACACGCACCACGCCAGCTGTAAACATGTCGTCAGTGAACACGTCATCAAATTTCATACCACGAAACCAATCAGCACAGAATTTCAAAATCTCCGCCTCGCCGCCTGATACCGACGGAATAGCAATAAGTTCTTTAGCAAGTTTTGTAACTTCTTCCATGGCGCGAACCTTTCACGATGTCATCAATGTTTGTTAAAATTGTATCACAACATCGTGCCGGGTTCGCCGGTTCTTCATCTTTATTCTTTAAGTCGTTAAGCGGACAATAGTTATTACATTCTTTGCATAGCTCCGCCATATCTGCCGTCACTTCAAATAACTACGCATCGCGCATGCCCAAGCTTCGTGCAATAGGTTCGCTCTTGCCGTTAGCGAACACCACCGACGCAACACCTTCGTCCGCCAGCTCGTTCACGAGTGCCGCCATAGCAGCCCGTGCCAGTCCGCGCCCGCGATACGCTTCTTTTGTGATAACCGAACCGATTTCCGACATTGGTACGCTATCTATACGCCGCGGGCGGGGCGCTGTTGCGCTTGCGTAACTGACTAGTTCGCCATCAATAAACGTCGCTAAGCCTTTCGAAGAATCATTCACGCCGCGCTCAGCGATTTCTTCCGGCGTCACAGCAATCATTGTTTCGCCGCCTTCAATTGTTTGCATAATCATTGCCGCGACCGCCGATCCAACCTCAGCGCGCACATCAGGCGATAATTCGTGCATAAGAGCGTGCGACACCTCTGTCGTCTTGCCTGTTCTATTTTTTACTAACTCTTTGCGCATTCTTTTATTATAACATAAAACGTAAGTATTTACAATAACTTGACGATCTGCCTGTTGATTCGTACTATATGCAGTATGAATATTTTGAGTCCTGACTTCGCTGACGGCGCTAAAATCCCAAAAGCTTGCGCAAGGCTTAGCGGTAATCGACGCCCAACACTGCGCATTGCCGGCGTGCCAGCAAATGCAAAAAGTCTCGCCATTATTTGCCATGATCCTGATGCGCCCGGGCGCGATGGATTTTATCATTGGACTGTCTGGAATTTGCCGCCCGAGACAACCGAAATCACTGGCAACACCCTGCCAAATGGCGCGGTTGAAGGCATAACCAGTTGGGGTCATTCCGGCTACGGCGGTCCTCAACCGCCGTTCGGCACACACCGATACCAGTTCTTTGTTTACGCACTCAACACTATGCTCGACATTCCAGCTGCTACAAAGCCGCAAGCATTGTCTGCTACTATGCAGCTGCATATCGTCGACCAGGCGGTATTGACGGGAATGTTCAGTGCGTTAGACACTTTTCGAAAGTAGATTTAGATTAAGCCATCTTGTACATGTCTTGATATACGCCCCCAATATGGTCAACAATCTCTGCATCAATCACCTTCCCCTCATCAATATACTGCGCCACCATATCCGTAATGCATAAGCCCGCCCATGCAATTACATCGTTTGTCGTGGCGGCACCTTTCGCTCGCAATCTGCGAAATCCACGTTGGAGCTCTTCAATCCTCGGTAACGGTTTACCAGACACAACCGTTCGAGCATATCCGCCGGTTATATTGTTCGCAAAACAATACACCAGCGCTTCAATGTACATATTTTTCCAAGTAAATCCATGCGGCGGACGGATATGGCTCGCAGCAATACATGTCTCGTACGATTGCTTCATCAATGCGCGGCTATGCGTCGAGCATGATTCTATCGCGTGAATATACTCGTGCAGCACAACGGTAACAACATTTGCTATAGCGCTTCGGCGGTACTCAATATACGGGCGCAGCAAGATAAAGTTGGTACCGCTAATCCGATGCCCAATCACTCCCGTATCGGGGATGTTCGGCAATATATAGACTGTAAGCGTAGTATGCAAATCAAATGTCGAAGCGAGAAAGGTCTTAATATTCATAAGCAATTCATTAGTACGCGCGAAATCATACGCCTGGAGTAAATCGCGCCACCTCAGCATGGTTTTTTGCGTATCACGCCAAACGAACGCCTCAAACAGCGGCATGCACGACAGCGCCCGCTCTGCAATTGTCTGCGCATCATGCGAGCGAATATTACCAGCGTATAATTCTGCCAACAGCTGCCGCGGATTGGCATTGTGCTGCAAAATACATTTTACATCGTGCAGTGCTTTTCGTTGTTCTTGCGACAACACAGAGTGAATTTGCCCTGTATAATACGCTGCCGACTTTGCGTCGACTGCCGACGAATCATCCCACCCAGCAACAATCTGCAGCCAATAATAAAAAGCTGCCTGCTTATCAACTGAGAAAACAATAGCCATTCTTTTAGTATACGCTAATCTGCGAACTGGCTATTATACAGCTCGGCATAGAAGCCGTGCTGGTCGAGCAATGCTTGGTGCGTACCCTGCTCAATGACATTACCGTCTTTCACGACTAAAATCAGATCAGCATCGCGAATCGTACTGAGCCGATGGGCGATAACGAAGCTGGTTTTACCCTTCATTAGCTGATCCATCGCTTGTTGAATCAGTACTTCGGTGCGCGTATCAACTGAGCTAGTGGCTTCGTCTAAAATCAGCATCGGCGTTTTAGCAAGCATTGCCCGCGCGATAGTCAGCAGTTGTTTTTCGCCCTGCGAAATGTTCGTTGCCTCTTCGTCGAGCACCATGTCGTAGCCGCCCGGCAGCGAGCGAACAAAGTGATCGACGTGCGCTTCCTTGGCGGTAGTAATCAGTTCATCGTCGTTAGCATCCGGACGACCGTAACGCAAATTATCGCGAATCGTACCGCTAAATAGCCATGTATCCTGTAACACCATACCAAACATCTGCCGCACGTCGCTACGCTTTATCTGGCGGATATCAACGCCATCAATTCTAATCGCGCCACTGTTAATCTCATAAAATCGCATCAGCAAATTTACCAGTGTCGTCTTGCCGGCGCCGGTCGGACCAACGATCGCCACGCGCTGTCCCGGCTTGACGCGCGCCGATAAGCCCTTGATAACCGGCTCATCTGGATTATAACCGAAAGTGACGTTGTCAAATTCCACGCCGCCCTTCACTTTTTCTAGCTTTACCAAATCCCTACCCTCGCGCGCTTCCTCTGGTTCGTCGATAAACTCGAATACTCGCTCTGCCGCCGCAGCCGTTGATTGCAAAACGTTAGCGATATTTGCCGTCTGCTCAATCGGCTGATTAAACTGCCGCATATATTGAATAAACGCCTGAATATCGCCAACCTGCAAGCGACCATTGATCGCCAGCCAACCGCCCAACACTGCCACGCCAACGTAGCCCAAATTTCCAACGAAATTCATAATTGGCCACATCAGCCCCGACAAAAACTGCGATTTCCAAGCGCTTACGTGCAATTGATTATTAATGGCTGTAAACTTTGCGAGCGACCGCGCTTGCCCGTTAAACACACGCATGACTTGGTGTCCAGCATACATTTCCTCAATATGCCCATTCAATTCACCCAACTCAGTTTGCTGACGAGTAAATTGTACCTGCGATTTTTTCGCAATTAGCAGTACAAAACCCATGCTCACTGGCAATACTAGAAGTGCTACTACTGTCATCTGCCAACTAATTGACAGCATCATTGCCACGATACCAGCAATCATTACTACTGCCGACACGATTTGCGACAAACTTTGATTTAGCGTCTGGCTGATTGTATCAACATCGTTCGTGACGCGGCTGAGCACCTCACCGTAAGTTTGCTTATCAAAATAGCTGAGCGGCAAACGGTTAATTTTCAATGAGATATCACGCCGCATCTGAAATGTTACTTTTTGTGTCACACTTGTCATAATCCAGCTCTCAAGATAGCGGAGCGTTGCACTCAACAGATATAGCCCAACAAGCCATAGAACGATTTGACCGATTGCGTCAAAGTGAAACGCTGGTCTTTTCGTCATATCAAGCGCGCGGATCGCATCAAGCTGACCGGCTGGTATTTTGTTTTCAATCTCCGATTTGTTTGGCAACTTGTTTAATATATCACCTCCCGTTGTGCCGCTTGGCAGCTTTGTATCCGCCGGTAGTTTTTTCGTGATTGTATCGTATGCTTTGATACTAACGTAATCTTTCACGATCTGGTTAGTTGCCTCGCCGAGTATTTTCGGGCTAACGATTGCAAAAATTGTGCCGCCAACCGCAAGCACTGCAACCGCTAGTAACCGCCAACGAAACGCCGCCAAATAGCATACTAATTTTTTCATCGTACCGCGAAAGTTTTTAGCTTTTTCGCCCGCACCCATATTTCCCATCGGTCCGCCTTGGCGCACGCGTGGTCGTTTTTTAAAATCTTGTTTATTACTCATCGCGCTACTCCTTTCTGCCGCCGGACAGATCGCGTAGCAGACCTTTTTGATGCTGATGATGGCGTAGCAACATTAGCCGCTAGCTGCGCAAGCTCTTCATCAGACAACTGCGACGCGGCAATTTCTTGGTATATACGGCACGACTGCATCAATTCAGCATGCGTGCCCTGCCCGACGATTTTACCCTCGTCAAGTACGATGATTTTATCAGCATTCATAATCGTGTTGATACGCTGCGCCACAATCAGCATAGTTTTATGTTTCATCTCCTTGGCAAGCGCGCGCCGTAGTTTCGCGTCAGTCTTAAAGTCTAGCGCCGAAAACGAATCGTCGAAAATATAAATCTGTGCCTGCGTTGCCAGCGCACGCGCAATTGATAACCGCTGACGCTGTCCGCCCGATACGTTGCTGCCACCCTGCGCAATACTACTGTCGTACGCACTGTCAAGTTCATTAATAAATTCTGCCGCCTGGGCAACCTGCGCCGCTTTCTCAAGCTCCTTACGCGACGCTCTCTGATTACCGTAAGAAATGTTACTCGCGACCGTACCGCTGAAAAGTACGCCTTTTTGCGGCACATAGCCGATGCGTGAGGTCAGCTCACTGAGCATGACATTGCGGATATCAACACCATCAAGCAAAATCTGCCCAGCACTCACGTCATAGAACCGCGGGATTAAATTAATGAGAGTTGATTTACCGCTGCCCGTACTGCTAATAAACGCCGTTGTTTGCCCTGGCTCAGCAGTAAAGTTAATACCCGACAGTACTGGTAAATCCGCACCCGGGTAACTAAACGTTACATCACGAAATTCAATTTTTCCCACGCCATCCGCCGGAAGATGATTCGGTTGTTTCGGATCAGTAATTGACGGCTGCGTATCCAAAATCTCGCTGACGCGCCGCACCGACACCGCCGCACGCGGCACCATAATGAATACCATCGAAATCATCAAAAATGAAATAATCACCTGCATTGCGTATTGCAAAAACGCCATCATATTACCAATTTCTAGCGTCCCCGCATCAACAAGCCACGCGCCAAACCAAACCACTGCAATGCTTGTAAGGTTCATAACTAACATCATCACCGGATCAAGTACCATCATCAGGCGATTCACGAACAAATTTAGTCCGTTCAACTCATTATTCACGCGCTGAAATTTCGTTTGCTCAATTTTTTCATTGTGGAACGCCCGCACAACCCGCAAACCCGTTAAGTTTTCGCGCGTTACTAGATTCAGTTTATCAACCAGCTGCTGTAATTTCTTGAATCGTGGAACCGCCACAGCGAAGAGCATAACAATTATAATCAACAGCCCCGCCACTGCCGATGCGATGATCCACGTCAAATTTGGCGCATTTTCTAACGCTTTCTGAATACCACCAACCGCCATCAGCGGCGCCATCAGCGCAAAACGCAGCAGCATCATCAATGTCATCTGAATTTGCTGAATATCGTTCGTTGAGCGCGTAATAAGCGACGCGGTAGAGAACTGATTAAAATCCGCAATCGCAAGATTCTCAATCTGCGCAAACACCCGCCGGCGTACATCTCGCGCTAATCCTGTAGCAATCCGCGCCGCAAAGAATACGCTTGCAATCGTGCAAACGCCGCCGATCAGCGCAACGACGATCATCATGCGTCCATCTGTCCAAATCGAACCAAGATCCTGCAAGATAATTCCTTTGTTGACGATATTCGCCGAATAATCCGGCAAACGCAGCGACATCATTACTGCGACATACGTGAATACCACTAGCGCAACAAACGCCGCAATGTACGGTTTACATAATTTCAAAATAGGTTTCATAGATATTCTTTCTGTTAATCCAGCTACCATTCTACACCATTTTATACGGAACCAGGATTTATATGGACTTCAACCAATAGATATTTCTAGCCTTCTGTATGCTATCGCGGTATAATTTAGCTATGAAAGGCTTTGATTGGCGGCGGGGGCTATTATCGCTTACCGGACTGAAACGCCTTATCCAGCAACCGCAGTACGTCGTGCTCAGTTTTATTGTTGCGTTTTTATTTTCGATCGTCATCTACGGGCTAATCCATATTAATTTTTACGGACCACTTTTTCTATCTTCGCTGCCAATTGTCGATAAGCTTGCGCTTGTTGGTCAGCTTATTACTGCATTAGCCTGCGACACAATTACGACGAGCACTGGTTTTATAATTATTCTTATTTCACTTTTACAGGGCATTGCTATTGCCGCTATCGTATTCGACGCTAAACACAACCGCGCAAACGACAAACAACTTGCATCACGCCAAACCGCAACGAGCAGCCTTGCTACCATAGCCGCCGCACTTGGACTCGGCTGCGTCCCCTGCGGTACGTCGCTTATTTTGCCAATCGTGACTTTGTTCTTTTCTGGTGCCGCCGCCACAACTGCTGCGCACATCGCTAATAGTTTCATACTAGTTGTTGCGCTCTGCTTGAGTATATGGTCACTTGTGAGATCTGGCTATATCGTTTATATTCATACGGAATTAACACAGCAAAAGGAGTCACATGCGTAACAATCGTGGTATTGCACCAATTAATATCGTTCTTGGCGTTGTTGCCGCTGGCATTGTCGCGTTATTTGTATATAATATCGCGAACCGTCCGCCTAACCAACATGTCGGGAATGGCAGACCATGGGTACAGCATATGTCACGCGGCAATGCAGACACAAAAAACGTTTTTATTGATTACACTGACTATTTTTGTTCATACTGTGCTCAGGTTGAAGCGGCAACATCACAGCATGAATTTAACGATACGTACATCAAACCTGGCAAACTACGCTATGAACACCGCGTCGTCACTGTACTTAAAAGCATGGTACCCAACAGCGAACAAGGCGCTGAAGCCGCCTATTGTGCTGCCGACCAAAATAAGTATTGGGAGTACACACACGACATCGTACCACGTATCAAATCCGACTACTTTGATAAAGGTATCGGTGTGAAAAATGTTGCTGTGCCAAAAGAAATTCCGAAGTTGCCGCTCAACTACTTCGCTGAATCGGCAAAATCAGCTAAGTTAGACATTGCTACATTTAGCGATTGTATGGCACACGAAAAGCATAAGTCCGAGATTGAAGCTAACACCAAACGAGCACTTGCGCTCGGCGTATCAGGTCTACCGTACATAGTAGTCAACAACTACACGACAAGTGGTTTCGCCGGCGGATACAACGGGCTGCATACGATTCTGAAGGCAGGCGGCATCAATCCATAGTAGACTGCGGATGTATCACTGCAAGTGATTGCTCAACGCGTAAACGCGCCGGATGAGTCCGCAGCCATTCGTCAACCGCTCGCGCAGCACCTGGCAGCGCCTCGTTTGCATAATCATCAACGACAATCACTGCGCCATCCGCCAGTTTATCCTCAATAAGCCGCAACGGCGTGAGAATTGACTCGTAATAATCACCGTCCAAAAACACAAAACTGACCGATGCTGGTACATCGCTTGAGTGTAAATCATGGAACCACCCCTTATGAATGTGCGGCAATGGTACGCCAGCTTTTTTGAAATTCGTCATAAATTGCTTTTTCGTCGCCAGCAACTCACCCGGGCGAAATTGCTCACCGACAGGACTAATGTCAAACGCTGTCTTCTCTGGCAAACCAGCAAATGAATCGTAAACATGAAACTGTTTTCCGCCCAGCCACCGCGCAATATGAATACTCGTCGTACCTACGTAGCAGCCAAACTCAACTACTGCGCCCGGCACAGCCTGGACGCGCGCCAACTCTCGCAGAATAATCGCCAATTCACGAAGTGTAATTTGTTCGGACAGCAATGTAGCAGTAGCAAGATACCTCTCTAAACTCATGCTTTTATTATACTCGCTGGTCGGGTATACTAAAGAAGACGTCGGGGTGTGGCGCAGCTTGGTAGCGCGCACCGTTCGGGACGGTGAGGTCGCTGGTTCAAATCCAGTCACCCCGACCAT
>RBWB01582172.1_pt1 | contig 16486 bp, 7 predicted proteins | sample 2014201 | NCBI WGS metagenome assembly RBWB01 (sample SAMN10133834, study PRJNA383868) | Human oral metagenome, whole genome shotgun sequencing project. | isolation source: supragingival plaque isolated from 88 juvenile twins | host: Homo sapiens | place: Australia
GCAGCAGATCCCGATCCACATCTTCCACGGCCGCTACGACTACAACGCGCCCGCCAGCCTGGCTGAGGACTACTACGCGCGGCTCAGCGCGCCGAGCAAATCACTGGTCTACTTCGAGCACTCGGCCCACAACCCCTGGCAGACGGAGAACGGGCTCTTCAACGACGGGGTGCGGCGGGTGTTCGCCGAAGCGGACTGAGCCGGGCCCGCTCCGCGCGCCCAGGCAGGCGCCGGGCCGCGCCCCCCGGGGTACGCACACAAGGACCCCGATTTAAGAAACACGCACCGCACACAAGGGCTTGATCCCGCCCTTGTGTGCGGCGCCGTGTTGTCTAATTCCCTCCCTTGTGTGCGGCATCGGAGGGGAGCGGACGACGAAGAGAGACGAGGGCCGGGCGCAGCCTCGGGCAAGCGGGCGCAGCCTCGGGCACGGACGGCGCCGTCCAGGCGCCCCCGGGGACAGGAGCGGGCCGGGCGCCGCCCGGAGGCGGACGCAGCCGCGCGGGCCGGAGCGTAGGATGTGCACGTCGTCGTGGCCCCGTCCCCGCTAAGGAGAGCAGCATGGCGGATACCGCAGACAGCGCGCCGGACACACCCCCCGAGTCCGTCGAGCCGACCGCGCCCACCGAACCCACCGCCCCCGGGGAGGCGGGCGCCGGGGCGGGACGCCGCACGCACGACCAATCCCGCGCGCACGAGGAGGGGACCGCCCCCGTCAGCGGCCCGCTCGGCGCTGGAGCCGCAAACCCGCTGGGCGGGATCGAGATCGGCGTCGAGCACCCGGTGTTCCTCTCCTACGCCCACGCCGTCGCCGGCGCCCGGCCCGAACTGGTCGTCCACGTGGGGCGCGCGCCCGCCGAGGCGGGGGCGCCTCCGCTGCGGCTGTCCCTGGAGTTCTCGATCGAGTGCGACGGGGTGGTCCTGGCCGTGCCCGCCCCGCTGGTGGACGTCGAAGCGGACGACGGGCCCGTGTCATTGAGCACGCCCATCGCGCTGGAGCGCACCGAACTGCTGGGGATGGCCGAGCAGCGCCCCACCGTCCTCGTCGTGACGATGCGCGCGGGCGACTGGTGCCGCGAGGAGCGCATGAGCGGCCCGGAGGTCCTGGCTGCGCGCCAGTGGATCGTGGGGCAGGACCAGGCGTGGGCGGCCATGACGCTGTCGACCTTCGTCCAACCGCAGCACCCCCGCCTGTCCGACCTCGAGCGCGAGGCGGCCACGCTCCTGGACCAGTGGACGGGCTCGGCGTCCCTCGACGGCTACCAGGGCGGGCCCGAGCGGGTCGACGCCGCGGTCGACGCGCTGTGCCACGCCTTCGCCGCGCGCTCCATCGCCTACGCCCCTCCCCAGGGCAGCTGGTCGGAGAGGGGCCACCGCCTCCGCGACGCGGAGGACGTGCTCCAGGGGCGCCTCGCCTCGCGCCTGGACGCCGCCCTGGTCCTGGCGTCCGCCCTCGAGCACCTGCGCGTCGAGCCCCTCGTCGTGGTGTGCGGGGCGACCGCCGTCCTGGGGTACTGGAAGTCGGAGCGCCACTCGGCGGAGAACGTGGCGATGCCGGGGTGGCAGCTGGTCAACCAGATCGACCGGGGCCTGATCGGCCTCGTCGACACCGGTTCCCTGGTGGAGTCGCCCCCGCCGCCCCTGCGGGAAGTGGCGGCGCGCGCCCGCAGGATCCTGCGGGCGGACGGCTCGGGCGCCCGGTTCGTCGTGTCCGTCCGCCAGGCGCGCCTGGAGGGAGCGCGCCCCCAGCCGGTCCGCTCGGTCGGCCAGGACGGCGCCGTCGTCGAGATCGCCGCGCCCGTCGTCGAGCGGTCGAACACGATCACCCTGGAGAACCTGCCGGAACAGGGCGGCCCCCGGCCCTCCCTGCCCGCCGCCCCTCCCCGCGTCGAGGGGTGGAAGGCGGCGCTGCTGGACCTGAGCGCGCGCAACCGCCTCATCCACTGCCCCGACTCCGCCATCGCCTCGCACAGGCTGGTCGAGTTGGCGGTCCCCGAGGCCGTCATGGGAGCGGTCGAGGACCTCATCGCCTCGGGGAGCGCCATCACCCTGGAGGGCGCGGGCGAGAGGGCGGCCGCGTGCCGCCGCACGGGCAGGGCGTTCCACGAGGAACTCGACCCGCCGCTCCTGGCCCCCGGGATCGCCGACCACAGGCGCGTGCAGGTCGACGTCTCCAACGACGCGTACTTCTCGGCGCTGCGGGCGCTGCGCTCCCAGGCGCGCACGCTGGTCCAGGAGACCGGCACGAACAACCTGTACCTGGCGCTGGGCTCGCTGGTGTGGACGACGCGCGGCACCACCGTGCGCTCCCCGCTGGTGTTCGTCCCAGTGGAGCTGTCGACCCGGTCGGCCCGCAGCCCCTACACGCTGCGCATCGACCCGGCGGGGGCGCCCACCCCGAACTACTCGCTCGTCGAGAGGCTCCGCCTCGACCTGGGGCTGGTGGTGCCGGGGCTGCGCGAGCCCGCCGCAGACGAGGCGGGCATCGACGTGCCCGCCCTGTTCGACGCCGTGCGCGCCGCCCTGGCCGAGGCCGGACTCCCCTTCCACGTGGAGGCCACCACGTACCTGGGGATCTTCAACTTCGGGAACTTCCGCCTGTGGAAGGACCTGGAGGAGTCGTGGGAGCTGCTGGCCCGCAACCCCCTGGTCCACCACCTCATCCACTCCCCCGACGCGGCCTTCGCCGACCCGCGGGCCGACGTGTCGCCCCCTCCCGCCGAGGAGGTCCTCCCCACTCTGCCCATCCCCGCCGACGCCTCCCAGGTGGGCGTCGTCGCCCGCGCCCTCGCCGGCCACACCCTGGTCGTCGAGGGGCCTCCGGGCACGGGCAAGTCGCAGACCATCGCGAACCTCGTCATGCGCTTGCTCGCCGAGGGCAGGAAAGTCATGTTCGTCGCCGAGAAGCAGGCGGCCCTCGACGTCGTCTACCGCAGGATAGCGGCACAGGGGTTCGGCCCCCTCGTGCTCAACCTCCACGACCGCAAGCAGAAACCCGCGCTCGTGCGCCGCAGGATCCTCGACGCCTCGGAGTTGGAGCCGCACCCCAACTCCGTGCGCATCGAGTCGGTGCGCCACCGGGTGGAGGCGGGCCGGGAGGCCCTCGACGCCTACGCGCGCGCCCTCCACGGCACGACCGCCTCGGGCATGTCGGCCTACGAGGCGCGGGCCTCGCTGGTGGCGTACGGCGACGCCCGCCCGGCGCTGGCGATCACAGGGCCGCAACTGTCCGCCCTCGACGGCGCGGGGGCCGCGGAGCTGCGGGACGAGGCGGTCCCCCGCCTGCGCGACTGCCTCCTGGGCCTGGACGGGGACCGGGGGCGCGCCTCGGCCTTCCTCGGCGCCCCCGTGGACGACGCCGATATCGACGCGGTCGCGGACGCGATCGGGGAGCTGCACGAAGTGGCGCGCGCCGACGACGACGGGCTCCTAGTGGCCCTCGCCGCGCTCGACGAGGCGGAGGCGGAGGTCGTCGCGAGCGTCCTCGGGGCCACCGCCTACCCCCTGCCCGCGCTCTCGCGCCTGGCGGATCCGGCGTGGCGGGCAGCCGCGCGCTCACTGCGCGACCGCCTGGCCGCGCCCCCGGACGCCCCCGCCCTCGACTACTTCCAGCCGGACGCCCTCGAAGCCGACCTGGCCCCCGTGCGCGACGCCGTCAGCGACGCCACGCACGCCCTGCTGCGCCGCAGGACGAAGACCGGCCGCGCTTTCGGGCCCCTCGCCCAGTACCGGATCACCAGCACCCCCCTGCCCCGGTCCCCGCGCGCCGCACTGGACCTCATCGACGACCTGGTGGCCTGCGCCGCCCAGGACCGGGAGCTGCGGGAGCTGTGGCGCCGGGTCCTGCCCGAGGCGGCGGGGCTCCACGTGGGCACGTGGTCGGCGGCGCGCGGGGAGGACCGCAGCGCGGCACTGCGCGAAGTCGAGTTCCTCATCGGGCTCGAGGGGGCGTTCGACGGGCCGCCCGGCACCGCGCTTTCCCGCGCGTGCGGGATCGCGCTGGCGGCGGCGGGCGGGGGCGCCGGGGAACGGGAGCGGGTCCGCCAGCGGGTGGCGCGGGCGCGCGAGTGCCTCGGGCGCATCGCCGCCCAGCCCGTCCTCCGCCCGCTGCCCATCGACCGCCTCGTCGCCCTGTCCGGTGCGCTGGCGGGCATGGGACGCGCCGACCGGTGCGCCGACCTGCGCGCCCACAGCGCTCTGGAGCGGGCGCTGGAGCCGCTGGCGCGCCTCGGGCTGGTGGACGCGGCCGCGCAGGTGCGCGAGCGGCAGATCGGGCCCTTCGAGCTGGCGACGGCGCTCGAGGTCGGCCTGGCCCGCGCCACCATCGACCAGCGCCTGCGCCACGGTCCCCTGCGCGCCTTCACCCGGGCCGTCCACGAGCACAGCGCCGACGCCTACGCCGACGACCTGGCCTCGCTGCGTGCCCTGCTGCCCCAGGGCCTCATCGCCCGCGCCCTCGCCTCCCACCGCGAGCGCTTGGAGGGGCAGGGGACGCGCCTGGACGACCTCAAGCGCGAGTTGGCCAGGCGCGTGCGCGCCCGCGGGATCCGGGACCTGGTCGGCGAGTACGGGGACCTCATCACGGACATCACCCCGTGCGTGCTCGTCTCGCCGGACTCCGTGGCGCGATTCTTCCCCGCCGAGCGCCAGGACTTCGACGTCGTGGTCTTCGACGAGGCGTCGCAGATCACCGTGGCCTCCGCCGTCGGCGCGATGGGGCGGGGGCGCAGCGCGATCGTGTGCGGCGACTCGAACCAGATGCCCCCCACGTCCTTCGCGAAGCTGTCGCGCGAGGCGGAGGACGCGGACGGCTTCCCCGACGAGGAGTCGATCCTCACCGAGTGCGTCTCCGCGCACGTCCCGCGCGCCTGGCTGTCGTGGCACTACCGCAGCCAGGACGAGGCCCTCATCGCCTTCTCGAACCGCCAGTACTACGGGGGCAGGCTCTCCTCCTTCCCCAGCCCCCAGGCCTCCGCCTCGGCGCCCGGGCGGGGAGGCGGGGTGTCGATGCGCCTGGTGGAGGGGCGTTTCATCCGTTCCGTCCCCCGCGGGGGCGAGCGCAGGACCCTGCGCACCAATCCCGAGGAGGCGGCGGCCATCGTCGACGAGGTGCGGGCGCGCTTCGCCGCCGAGGCGTCCCCGTCCATCGGGGTGGTCACCTTCAACCTCCCCCAGCGGGACCTCGTGGAGACCAGGCTCCGCGACCTCGACGACCCGCGCATCACCTCGTCCCTGGACGCCGACGACGGCCTTTTCGTGAAGAACCTGGAGAACGTGCAGGGCGACGAGCGGGACACGGTCCTCTTCTCCGTGGCCTTCGCCCACGACGAGTCGGGGCGCGTCCCCCTGAACTTCGGGCCCCTCAACCTGCCCGGCGGGGAGCGGCGCCTCAACGTGGCGGTCACGCGGGCCAGGCGCGAGGTCGTCGTCTTCGCGTCCTTCGAGCCCGACGAGCTCGAGGCGGAGCGCTCCCAGTCGCGCGGTCTGAGGGACCTCAAAGAGTACCTGCGCCTGGCCCGCCTGGGGCCCGACGAGTACGCGCGCCACTCCCCGCGCCTGCCCGAGCCCGACGACCACCGCGAGCAGATCGCCGCCCGGCTACGCGAGGCGGGCGCGGTCGTGAGCACCGACGTGGGACTGTCGGACTTCCGCATCGACCTGGTCCTCGCCCCCCGGCACGACCCGGGCGCCCCGTCACTGGCTGTCCTCCTGGACGGGAAGGGGTGGGCGGCGCGCGGCACCGTCTACGACCGCGATGTCCTGCCCCGCGCGGTCCTGTCGGGCCTGATGGGATGGCCCGGGGTGGAGCGCGTGTGGCTGCCCGACTGGGTGGCGGACCCGCAGGGCGTCGTGGACCGGCTCATGGGCCGCCTGGAGGAGGCGTCGGCGGGCGCGGCGGCCGGGGGCGGACGCCGCTCCCGTGCCCGGCCGACGGCACGGGAGGCGCCCGGCGACCAGGCCGGGTAGCCGCCTACTCGAGTTCGAAGGCCCCCGTGTACAGCTGGTAGTAGACGCCGCGCTGCTCGAGCAGCTGGTCGTGGGTGCCGCGCTCGATGATGCGCCCGTGGTCCAGGACCATGATCGCGTCGGCGTTGCGCACCGTGGAGAGGCGGTGGGCGATGACGAACACGGTGCGCCCCTCCATGAGGTTGTCCATGCCCTCCTGGACGAGGGCCTCGGTGCGCGTGTCGATCGAGGAGGTCGCCTCGTCGAGGATCATGGCCGGAGGGTCGGCCACGGCGGCGCGCGCGATCGACAGGAGCTGGGCCTGCCCCTGCGAGAGGCTGGCGCCGTTGCCGGTGAGCATCGTGTCGTAGCCGTCGGGCAGGCGCCGGATGAAGGAGTCCGCGTTCGCCAGTTCCGCGGCGGCGACGCACTCCTCGTCGGTGGCGTCCAGGCGCCCGTAGCGGATGTTGTCCATGACGGTTCCGGTGAAGAGCCTCACGTCCTGCAGGACGACGCCCAGGGAGCGGCGCAGGTCCGGCTTGTGGATCTTCGTGATGTTGATGCCGTCGTAGCGGATCTTGCCGTCGTCGATGTCGTAGAAGCGGTTGATGAGGTTCGTGATCGTCGTCTTGCCCGCGCCCGTGGCGCCCACGAACGCGATCTTCTGGCCGGGTTTGGCCCACAGGGAGATGCCCGTGAGGACTTGTTTCTCCCCGTCGTAGGAGAAGTCCACGCCCTCCATGACCAGTTCGCCGCGCAGCGGCGTGTAGGTGACGGTGCCCTCCGCCTGGTGGGGGTGCTCCCACGCCCACAGCTGGGTGCGCTCGCGCGTGGGCTCGATGCTCCCGTCCTGGCCGACCCGGGCGCGCACGAGGCGCACGTAGCCGTCGTCCGCCTCGCCCTCCTGGTCGATGAGCGCGAACACGCGCGAGGCGCCCGCCACGCCCAGTGCGATCATCGGCACCTGCATGGCGACCTGCTGGATCGTCTGGGACAGGAAGCGCACCATGCCCAGGAAGGACACGACGACGCCGACGGTGATGACGCCCATGCCCGCGAAGCCGATGTTCGGCACGGACCGCAGGACCATGACGCCGCCGACCAGGGCGACCAGGACGTAGAGCAGGTTCCCCACGTTGCCCAGCGCTGGCATGAGGACGTTGCCGTAGCGGTTCGCCTTCTCCGAGTCCGCGAAGAGCTTCTCGTTGTACTCCAGGAAGTCGCGTTTGGCGGCCTCCTCGTGGTTGAAGACCTGGACGACCTTCTGCCCGTCCATCATCTCCTCGATGAAGCCCTCCTCGGCGGCCAGGGACGCCTGCTGGCGGACCATGTACCGTGCCGAGGCCCCGCCCAGTCTCCTCGTGAGCGCCACCATGACCCCGGCGACCACGACGACCAGGGCGGTGAGCCACACCGAGTAGCTGAGCATTGTGACGGCGACGACGGCGATGGTGAGGGCCGACTGGATGAGGGTGGGGATCGCCTGGCCGATGAGCTGGCGGATCGCGTCCGTGTCGTTCGTGTAGGTCGACATGATCGCGCCGTGCGGGTGCGTGTCGAAGAAGCGCAGCGGCAGCGTCTCCATGCGGTCGAACATGTCGTCGCGCATGTGCTTGAGCGCGCCCTGGGTGACGACCGCCATGATCCTCGTGTAGAGGAAGGACGCGAGCACGCCCGTGGCGAAGATCGCCCCCATCGTGAGGATGAGGCGCACGAGGGTCTCCCACACGGCATCGATGCCCTGGGCCATGCCCGGGGTGATGACCGTGTCGACGATCTGCTGCAGGAAGATCGAGCCGACCGACGAGGCGACCGACGCCACGACGATGCAGACCGCCACGATGACGAGGCGGACCCGGTAGAGGCCGAAGAGGTATGCGGTGAGCCGGCGGAAGGGGCGCTCGATGCCCTCGAGCTTCTGCGCGTTCGGGTCGGTGCGCGCCATGTCACGCCACCCCGCTTTCCGTGGTCTGGTTCTGGGATTCGTAGATCTCGCGGTACTCCCCGCCCGCGGCCATGAGCTCGTCGTGGGTGCCGCGCTCCTTGATGCGCCCGTCGTCCATGACGATGATCTGGTCGGCGTCGCGCACCGAGGAGAGGCGCTGGGCGATGATGATCGTCGTCGTGCCGGGGATCTCCGTGGCGAAGGCACGGCGGATCAGGGCGTCGGTGCGCGTGTCCACAGCCGATGTCGAGTCGTCCAGGATGAGGATGCGGGGGCGTTTGAGCAGTGCGCGGGCGATGCACAGGCGCTGCTTCTGGCCGCCTGAGACGTTGGTGCCGCCCCGTTCGATCATCGTGTCGTAGCCATCGGGGAAGGCGCGGATGAACTCGTCGGCCTGGGCGAGCTCGCAGGCGCGCACCAGCTCCTCGTCGGTGGCGGTGGGGTCGCCCCACCTGAGGTTCTCCTTGATGGTCCCGGAGAACAGGACGTTCTTCTGCAGGACAACGGAGACGGCGTCGCGCAGGGACTCCAGGTCGTAGTCGCGCACGTCGCGCCCGCCGACTCGCACGGTCCCGCTGGTGGCGTCGTAGAGCCTGGAGACCAGTTGGATGAGCGTGGTCTTCGAAGCGCCCGTCCCGCCGACGACGCCCAGGGTCGAACCGGAGGGGACGACCAGGTCGATGCCGCGCAGCGCGTCCTCCTCGGCGTCGTCGGAGTATTTGAAGGACACTCCCTCGAAACGCACCTCGCCGTTGGCGACCTCTCGCGCGCCGCCCTCGGGGGAGGTGAGCGACGCGGAGTGGGTGAGCACCTCGGCGATGCGGTTCGCCGACTCGGCGGCCATGGTCGTCATGACGAAGATGAAGGCGAGCATGAGCATGGCCGTGAGGATCTGGATGCCGTAGGTGATGAGCGCGGACAACGCGCCCGTGGTGAGTTCCGTGCCGCCGGAGGCCACGATCATGCGGGCGCCGATGAAGTCGACCATCATGATGGCGGCGAAGATGAAGAACATCATCACGGGGTTGTTGAGGGCGAGGATCTTCTCCGCCTTGGCGAAGTCGGCGCGCAGGTCCTGCGAGGCGGCGGCGAAGCGCTCGCGCTCGTAGTCCTCGGTGACGAAGGACTTGACGACGCGGATGGCCGAGACGTTCTCCTGCACCGAGTTGCTCAGGGCGTCGTACTTCTTGAAGACGCGGCGGAATATCGGGAAGACCACCGCGATGACGACGACCAGGATCACCACCAGGAAGGGCAGCATCCCCAGGAAGATCAGCGACATGCGCCACGAGATGCGCAGCGTCATGATGACGGCGAAGACCACCATGAGGGGCACGCGCACGGCGACGCGGATCAGCATGCCGAAGGCGTTCTGCACGTTGGTGACGTCCGTGGTCATGCGCGTGACCAGGGAGGAAGTGGAGAAGGCGTCGATGTCCTTGAAGGAGAAGCCCTGGACCCGGAAGAACAGGTCCTGGCGCAGGTTCTTGGCCAGGCCCGCCGCCGCGGTCGCGGAGAAGCGCGCCGCCAGGACACCGCACGCCAGGGACGCCATCGCCATGGCGACCAGCGCCAGGCCGATGCGCAGCACCGGCCCCAGATCCTCGCCGCCGAGGCGGTCCACCAGGGTGGCCATGATCAGTGGCAGCAGGCACTCGAGTGCGACCTCCCCGACTATGAACAGCGGGGTGAGCAAGGAGGCGCGCCTGTACTCGCGCAGCCTCCCCATGAGAATGCGGATGGTTTCCATCTATCGTCCCCTTCCATGCGCGGCCCTGCGGCGCGCGGTCTCTTCCGTTTTCGTCGTCTTCACGGCCCCGTGCGCTCCCGCCCCCTCGGCGCGCAGTCGTTCCCGTTGTCGTCTGTTGTGGCGCCGGACCGCCCCCGGCTGCCCCGCGGTTCCGCCGCGCGGACCCGGTCCCCGTCCGCTCCCGGCGCCCCTCGGGCAGTGCCGCTCCGGTCCGGCGCTGCGCTCCCCGGCCCCCGTCAGCGCCCGCGGAGGCGGCAGATGGTGATGACCGCCTTCTCCACGGCCCTCTGCGGGTCGCGCGAGGCGCCCTTCGTCTCCTCGTCGGCGGTGGCGATGGCCTCGAAAGCGCCCGCCAGGGAGCGGTCGGACCATCCGCGCAGGTCCCTGCGCGCCCGGTCGATCTGCCACGGCGCCATCTTCAGGGCGGCGGCGTTCCCCCCTATGGAGGCCTTCGCCATCGCGCGGAACTTCATCGCGAGTGCGGCGACCAGCAGCTGCGGCGCCACCCCCGTGACGAAGGCGTGGCGGGTGAGCGTGAGCGCTTTGGCCGCCTCTCCGGCGACTGCCGCATCGGCCACGTCGTAGCCGCTCGCCTCCACGCGGCCCGCCTGGTAGCGGTGCACGTCCTCGACGGTGACGCGCCCGGGCACGTCGGACAGCAGCTGGGCGAGCGCCCCCGCCATGGCGCGCGGGTCGGATCCGAGGGCGTCGACGAGGGCGCGCATCGCCGCGGGGTCCATCTGGCGCCCGGCGGCGCGCACGTCCGCTTGGACGAGGGCCAGCTTGTCGCGGTCGCTCTTCAGCGGTTCGGCGGGGATCACGGGCCATTTGGCGCGCGCGACCGCCTCGACGACCTTCTTGCCCCGGGCGCTGCCCCCGGGGTGGACGAGGAACATCCACACGTCGGGCGCGGGCGAGGCGGCGTAGGCCACGAGGTCCGCGGCGAGCGCGTCGCTCATGGTCTCCAGGTCGCGGATGATGACCATCCTGGACTCGCCGAAGAGCGAGGGCGAGGCGATGAGGTCGAGCTGCCCGGGCCGGTAGGTGGCGGCGACCAGGTCGGTGCGCTCGACGTCCGGGGCCGCTTGGTGGGCGAGTGCCCGCAGGCGGTCCAATGCGCGGTCGATCAGCAGCCCCTCTGTGCCTTTGATGAGGACCACGGGCGCCAGGGAGATCTCGGTCGGGGCGCTCGTCCGCCTGGGGCGCTGGGCCATGCGTTCCTCCTCCGCCTGCGCGAACGGGTGTCACTGCCAGAAGCCTACGCCCGGGCGGATCGCGCCGCGTGCGGTGCGGACCCGCGTGTGACTCTTCACCCACCGGTGGGGCCGCCTCCCGCGCGGGCCGACGGGTCAGCGGCGTGCTCCCCGCCGGAGCGCGCGGGCCCTCACCGCCGCGTAGGCGCCCGCCCCCACCAGGTACGCGCCGACGACCGCGGGCACGGGGACCTCCAGACGGGCCCCGGGAAGGTCCGCGCACGCCTGGGCGACCCAGGCTATCCACCCGGTCGCCCAGCTGGACGCCCACGCGCACCACGCGGCGCCCGCCTGCCAGTAGGGGCCCAGGAGCGCCGCGGAGAGCGCGGCCACGGTGGCGGGGGCCACGGCGGGTTCGGCGAGGGCGTTGGCGAGCACCGCCCACGTGGGGACTGAGGGGTCCAGGGTGAGCAGCACCGGCATGACGAAGACCTGGCAGGCGGCGGGGACCGCCACGGCCCCCACGAGGCGGCGCAGCGCCCTTCCCAGGGCAGTGTCCCCCCGGAGTCTGCGCGCCGACCACCGCACTGCCGCGGCCGCCGGCCCGATGACCGCGAGCGCCGCCAGGACGGACAGGGCGAAGCCGTAGGACCGCGACGCCCACGGGTCGATGATGACGGTCGCGGTGACGACGGCGCACAGCGCGGCGCACGCCTGCCCGGGCCTGGCGGCGATCAGGGCGAGCGCCGAGACCGCGGCCGTGGCCACGGAGCGGACGACGGAGGGCTCGGGCCCCACCAGCAGGAGGATGAGCGCGAGGACGGCCCCGGTGCTGAGCGCGCGGGGGATCCGCCTGCCCGGCACGGCCAGCGAGACCACGGCGAGCACGATGACGATGTGGGAGCCGGAAACGGCGGTGAGGTGGGTGAGGGAGGCCGTCCTCATGGCGTCCTCCAGGCCGGCGGGCAGGGCGCGGTCGTCCCCGATGGCCATGCCGGGCACGAGGGCGCGGGCCTGGGGGCTCATGGCCGAGCAGGTCCGCACCAGGTGGGCGCGCACGCTCCTCGCCCACGCCCACACTCCTCCGGGGCGGTGGGGCGTGCTCGCGCGCTTGACGCGCAGAATGCCGGCGTTCGGGGCCTCCGAGTAGGAGGAGGGGTCGATGGTGCCGACGACGTCGAGTTCGTCGCCCCTGGCCGCGTCCGCGATGCCCGGGCCCCGCAGGAGCGCGTAGGCGCCCGAGGGGGCGCCGTCGACGGTGAGGAGCCGGGCCCGGGCGGTGGTTTCCGCGTGGCGGGAGCGCGCGGGCGCGGGGTCCTGGACGAGGCGGACGCGGGCCGTGACCGCCGTGCGCCCGCCCCCGGGGGCGCGGGCGGGGTCGGCGTTGTACGAGTCGGCGGCCGCCCATCCCGTGGCGAGGGCGCCCAGTGCCGCCGCGCACACGATGGCGGCGCCGAGGCGCGCCGATCCCGGTGCCGTCAGGGCGTGCTTCGGCCGGGGGCAGCGGGGGCGGGTGAGGACGCAGGCCGCGGCGGCGCCCGCCAGCGCGCAGGCGATGAGGAGGCGGCGGGGGCCCGCGGGCGTGGCGCTGGTGGTGGTCGCCCACCAGCTGGCCGCCCACGCGGCGATGGCGCAGGGCAGCAGGCGCAGGTCGACCATGACGGGCGCGCGCCTGGGCTCTGCGCGGCCGGGCGCGGCGCTCACGGGCACGCCCCCGACCGGATCTTCTCGAGCAGGGCCGGGCCGATGCCGGGGACGTCGTCGAGCTCGTCGACGCTGGTGATGGTTCCGTGCGCCGCGCGGTACTGGGCGATGCGCGAGGCCATGGCGGGGCCGACCCCGTCGAGTTCCTGCAGTTCCTGCTCCGAGGCGGCGTTGAGGTTGACGCATTTGGCGCCCTCGGGGGCCCCAGCGCCCGCGGGTGCTGGGGCGGCGCCCTGGGCGGGGACGACGATGTGCTCGCCGTCGGCGATGACGCGCGCGAGGTTGAGTGATTCCAGGTCGGCGCCCTCGACGGGGCCGCCCGCCGCTTCGATGGCCTCCCCGACGCGGGATCCCGCGGGCATCGTGAGGACTCCGGGCGAGGCGACCCGGCCGGTGACGTAGACGACGGCCCGGGTGGTGCCCGCCGCCTGGGAGCCGCGTCCTGACCGGGCGCCTGCGGCCCGCGCGCCGCTGGGCCGGGTCCCATCGGGTGCGGGCGCGGTGCCCTGGGCCGCGTTGGAACGGCCGTCTTCGTCAGAGGCGGCGGACTGGGCGGCGCCGGACGACTGCGCTGGGTTGCCCGGGGCCGGCGCGCCGCTGGGGCCCAGTCTCCACAGGGCGCACAGGGAGACGACGATGATCGTGACGATGACGGCGCAGGCGGAGGCGCCCGATGGGGCCAGGCGCGCCTTGCGGCCGGGGTCGTCGGCGTCGACGGGGTCCTCCTCGACGGCGCTCGTGTAGACGGCGCGTGTGAGCGCCCGCAAGCGCCTGCGGGCCAGCCATTCGTGCACGGGTGTTCTCATGCGGCCACGGTACGGCGGCGCGCCCGCCTGAGGACAACGCGCGCCCGCCTCCTGTGGACGGCGCCCGGGTGCTGCCCCTGCCTGTGGACGGGCTCCGCCCGGGGCCGCGGCTTGTGGAGACGGGCCGAGCGGGGCGCTGGCCCCGCTTCTTGGGACGGACGCGCCGACGTGCGGCCATGTGCCCCGCCTCCCCGCACCTGCAGCACCCATCGGCGCCCGCGTTGCGCTTGATCCCGCCCCTGATCACCGACGGGGACTGGCCGAGCATCCTGGCGATGCGCGCCTCACAACCCAGACTCCAGCCCCGCACCGACCACAGCCCACCCCCACCCACTCAAAGACCGACGACAACCCACACCCAACCCCTCTCAACCAGGAAACCGGCTCACACCCTATGACACCACCGCGCTCAGTCGATAGGTAACGCTCTGATGTGCGCTAAAGCTCTAATTCTACCGATTGAATGCGGTCCATATATTTTTCTATTAGTAAGATGTATTTGTATCGTATCGGACGAGTTTAGGGATTGCTCACAATCCGATCAATTGGTCAGTAACTTAAATGAGTAAATTTAGGGTATGATGCCCAACTGATGGCGGTGCTTCGGCCCACGTGGCGCACTTTTCTCCACAAGGTCGCTACCGTCCACGGGAATGATCATGGAAGCTCGGAGAGTTATAGGAGAGGTCGATGGACGCCACCACAGACGAAGTTGTAGAAAAAAGGCAGAATGCGCGATGGATCAGATACGCGGTTGGTGTGGGCGTTATCGTCATCGCTGCGATCGCCACCTGTACCTACCTTTTCGCAATCGCACCGCACAATCGCGCGGTGAGCGCCTTTGAGTCTTCGGCAGCGCAGGTTCGGGACAAGAACTCCGCGCTGCAGGAAGAGATCGATGCGGCTCAGCACGCCCTTGATGCTGGGGAGGCGCCACTTGATGTGGGGACCCAAGACGCTCTGACGGTTGCGATCGCGAATGCAAGATTGTCGCTCAGAGTAATTCCCGACATGCCCTCCTCAACTTCTGACATTGAAGCTGCAGTCGAATCCCTGAATCAGCCGCTTGATTACAGCGCAGATTCGCAAGCCTTGCAGGAAACCAAGGCTGCGTTTGAAAAAAGCGTTAGACAACTCCGCCAAGTGACTGCTCCCAGCCAGGATTTCGTTATCTCGCGCCTGGGGCAGGTATCCGACGTGTCGGATATTCAAGCCGCGACAGAAGAGAAAGATCCGAACAAGAGTCTCAACAAGGCGGGTAGCTACACTGCAGCAGTCTTTTTCCATTACAACAATTTGAGCGACCCGGACGGCCTTTACTCCGGCAAACCCTCCATCGACAATGGGACCGACGGCGGCGGCTGCATTGAGGTCTTCCGGACCGTCGAAGACGCGAATAAACGGAACGACTACCTGGCAGTCTTTGATGGAGCAAGCATCATCAATCCTGGATCACACAAGGTTGTGGGAACTGTGGTGATTCGTGCGTCGCACCTGCTGACGGCCTCGCAGCAAGATGCCTTGACCGCCGAGATCGAGGCCGGACTCACTGCCGTCGACTGATCTCCTCACTAGGTGCGGTTCTTCCTGGGCTAGGTGGCGGATGTTGAACGGCATAACGTGTTCATGTTCGGAAGATGCGTGTGAGGCGGGGGCGCGCCTCTCGGGCGGCTCCTTGATGACATGTGCTTTCATGCGGGTGTGCGCGGTCGAGCCCCTATCCCGTGAGTCGGTATAGGCGAATAAACGAGGTCGCCGAGAACTTTCCTCGAAGACCGTTTGCCCTCCAGGTTGAAGGGAGCGCTGTGGAGCGAGAGGAGCTGACAGTAGTATTCCGCACCCAGCCCGAGCAGCACCCCATCCACACCGTACAACACGAAGAGCCCGAGAACCTCGCCCATATAGCAGCGGACGCAGTCAAGTCCTATGAAAGAACACAAGAGTACAGAGTGCCTTTCTAGCCTTGAGAAGCTGCGCAGGGATATCCAAAAGGGCCTACTTCAACAGGTTCCTTCATGCAGATTTCGAAAACCCGGAAGGGAGAGACTCTGCTCTGAAGTACTTTGTCGATAGAATCTACCCGCACGAGGACAGGCTCGTGGTTGCTTCTTGGTATTCGGAGAACAACCGCGATGTGCCGTTGGAGGTGCTGGACGGGGAAACGGAATCCTCTTTTATGTAAGGGGAAGCCGTCAAGTTCGATTGCTTCCCCACCCTCTGCACTACTTTCACCGCCCCTGTACTGCAGCAGCCCGTGGAACGGTCACCGCTGTTGGTCCCCCCCGAGCTGCACCAAGGGCCGGAATGGCGCGCGCATTCTAGGATGGAGCGAGGAACCGCCCGGCCCGACGATGGGAGAACCCGATGAGCGAGAGCATCGCCGACCTGAAAGCACAGCTCGCCGCCGCTGAGGCCGCCGCGAAGGAGGCCGAGGCCCAGGCCGCCCGCGCCAGAGCGGAGGCGCTGCGGGCGCGGCTGGAGGCGGCCGGAGCCGCGGAGGGAAGCGCCCCGGAGGGCACCCCACCCGCGCCCGTGGAGAACGCCGCACCCGACCCCGGAGCAGGCGCTGCCGCCGCCCCCGGATCCGCTTCCACGGGCGCCGGCGCCGGGGCGGACGCCCCCGCCGCCCCCGCGGCGGGCTCCTTCGCGGCCATGATCCAAGGCGCCTACTCGTGGGACGCCCCCACGATCACCATCGGCACCCTCATCGACGGCGGCGCGCGGGTCCCGGGCACCACCGCGAAGATGCCCACCGCCATGTTCAACCGCCACCTCCTGGTGGCCGGCGCGACGGGCACGGGCAAGACCCGCACCCTGCAGCTCCTGGCGGAGGGGCTGTCGGCGGCGGGCTCCTCGGTGCTCCTGTGCGACGTCAAGGGCGACCTGACTGGCCTGGCCGAGGCGGGGGCGGGCTCGGACAAGCTCTTGTCCCGCACGGCGGCGAACGGGCAGGAGTGGGCGCCCGCGGCCTTCCCCGTCGAGCTGCTGAGCCTGGGCGGCGCGGACTCGCAGTTCCCGGGCGTGCCCGTGCGCGCCCAGGTCTCCGACTTCGGCCCGATCCTGCTGGCACGCGCGCTCGCCCTCAACACGACGCAGGAGCAGGCCCTCCAGTTGATCTTCGCGTGGGCCGACTCCCAGGGAT
>RBWB01582185.1_pt1 | contig 16398 bp, 12 predicted proteins | sample 2014201 | NCBI WGS metagenome assembly RBWB01 (sample SAMN10133834, study PRJNA383868) | Human oral metagenome, whole genome shotgun sequencing project. | isolation source: supragingival plaque isolated from 88 juvenile twins | host: Homo sapiens | place: Australia
CCCCATCGTGGCCAGCGCCGCCGAGGTGAGGGTGAACCACGTGGATTTCGTGGGCAGCGTTTGTGTGGGCAGGAACAGCTCAGTGTTGCGAATGAACTCAAGCCCCGGTAGGCGAAGCAGATCGTAGTCGGTGACCCGCGTTGACACGTTCGTCGGCCCGTGATGCCACGCAACCGTGCCATCGCCGCACACGTACGTCTCCTCGATGGCGCACACCTCGACGCTCGTGTGGGTCGTTGCGCGCGTCCGCAGGGCAGTGCGCACCTCCTCGACCAGGGCGACGCGCGCGTCGTCGGCCCGCGCTGGCGGGACGATGATCGACGAGGCCTGGGCCCCCTCCCTTTCCTCCCTCCCGAGGTGGTCTGGTCCCCGGATGCCGCCCGGTGCCTCGGGCAGGAGTGTGCGCGGCCACCCCTGGGCTGTCGGAGCGGTGGGCGTGTTGAGGGAGCTGAGGCTCAAGACGTGGAAGGTGCGCCCCTGGTGGATGTAGATGGCGCCGGGGAAGACGTGTGCATCGGCGGAGGCCTGATCGATGGTGCCGACGACGGCACCGCTGGCGGCTTCGACGATCTGGACGTCGCCCGCGCCGCCGCGTAGGTCGGTGAGGTCGGATGGCCGCTCTGAGCGGGTGGCGTCCCAGAAGTATCCGGTGGGCCTGCGCTTGAGGTAGCCGTCGGCGACCAGACGCTCTGTGACTCCTCGCAGTTCCGGACCAAAATAGGTGATATCGGACGGCGTGATCGGTATCTCTGCTGCTGCGGCGGCGATGTGCGGGGCCAACACCCACGGGTTGGAGGGGTCGATGACGGACGCCTCGACCTCGCCCAGAATGTGTTCCGGGTGGCGTACCAGGTACGCATCAAGAGGGTTGTCGGAAGCGATCAACACGGACGTGCCTGGAGCTCCCGCGCGCCCGGCGCGGCCGATCTGCTGACGCAGGGACGCGCGCGTGCCGGGCCAGCCGACCGTGATCGTCGCGTCCAGCCCAGAGATGTCCAGGCCCATCTCGAGCGCCGACGTCGTGGCGAGCGCCCGCACCCCTCCCGTGCGGATCGCCTCCTCGAGCGCGCGACGCTCCTCGGGCAGATAGCCGCCTCGATACGCGCCCACCCGACCCGCGTTCGGGGAACCACGGGCGGAGAGCCGGTCGCGCACTTGCGCGGCTACGGCCTCGGCTCCCGCGCGCGAACGCACGAAGGCGAGCAGCCGCGCGCCCTCCTCGACAAAGGCGGTAGCCAGGTTGGCAGCCTCGACCCCGGCGCTGCGCCGCACGATCGGGACCTTGAGTGTGGCCGTGCCCGGTGGCGCGTCGAGCGCTGCCAGGAAGGAAGAGATGTCGACTTCGGACTCGTCGGCCATGATCGCGCCCTGCCACAGGACCAGCTCGTGGGCGCCCGCCGGCGAGCCGTCCTCGGTGATGGCCACTGCATCGCGCCCGGTCAGCGCGCTGCCCACAGTTGCCGCGTCGCGCACCGTCGCGCTCAGCATGACGACCCGTGGGTCGGCACCCAGGTGGTGAGCGACCCGCAGCAGACGACGCACAACCAGCGAAATGTGAGAGCCGGTCACGCCCCGCCAATGATGCGCCTCGTCGATGACGATGAGGCGCAGCGACGCCAGGAAACGCGACCACCGCTGGTGCGACGGCAGCATCACGTAGTGCAGGAAGTCAGGGTTCGACAGCACCAGGTCCGCGCTCGCGCGTGCCCACTCCTTCGCCTCGCGAGGCGTATCCCCGTCCACGGTCGTTGCGCGCACGCGGCGCAGCCGCTCATCGACGAGGCCGTGGCCACCTTCCGCGTTCGCGCTGCCCTGCGCGCGGACGGTTGGCGTGTCCTGACCGAGCAGTGACACGAGAGAGGCCAGCTGGTCAGCGGCCAACGCCTTTGTCGGAGCCAGATACAGGGCCGTCGGGCGGCGATGGATAGCTGAAATTCGCGACGAATCCTCGGCTTCGACCAGGTCGGAGAGAATTGGTGTCCATGCGGCCAGCGACTTGCCCGACCCCGTGCCCGTTGCCAACACAACGTCGTGGCCCTCGTGGAGCGCATCCAAGGCCTCGCGCTGATGAATCCACGGGCGCTCAATGCCGCGGCGTGCCCACGCGTCCACGACCGCTGGCGAGACCCATGACGGCCACTGCGCGATCCGCCCCGTTCGCCCGGGAAGCGTCATGTGGCCGAGCAGCCGGTCATCCCCGGCGCTCAGGCGCCCCAGCACACCCAGAAGGTCGGTGGGAGAAGGAGAGGACTCGCCGCAGTGCGCCCGATCGGGCGACGCGGCCCCGTCCTCGTGCGAAGAGGTCTCCGAAGAGCGTGACAGGTCAGCGCTCATCGGCGCCCGGATTGACCAACCCCAGCGCCTCGGAGGCGGACTCCTTCACGTACTGAATCGCCGCGATACCCGTCGAAATGCCCGACGAAATGGCATCGCGCAGCTGCACGTCCGACAGGCCGGCTTCCGTGTCCACCACGAAATCCGCGAACACGCCCAGCGTCCCCTCCGCAGAGGTCGACGTGTACACCGTCGGGAAATACTTCTCCCGATTCCAGTTGTCGGCGGTCGCAAACAGTGCAGGCTCCGCGCTTTCGGCCGGCAGCTCTGACTCCCACAGCGCACGAATCGACAGGAAACGCCCCGCAGTATCGAAAGACACCAGGAAGGGAACCTCGTCAAAAATGGCGCCTGCTGCGTGGCCCTTCTCGATCACGTCGAGCGCGTAGCCCATCGCGCGCACGGCCTCCACGACCCGCTCGAAATCCGCGGGGTAGGGGGTTACCTCATCCTCGGGCACTACGTACGGGACGTTCACAGCGACACCTCCCGACCCTGGGCATCCCAATCCACGAATCCGGGTAGCGCCACCTCAAGATCCGCGAAGAAACCCATAATCATCGACATGGACGTCTCGAAGAAATTGTCCAGCTGAGTCTGGGTCAGCCCCGACATCACGACGACGTTGCACTCCGCGATGAGGCCATACTGAGAGCCGTCCTCCAGTGGGGCCACGTATGCCTTGGGGCCCGTGCGCGTCGAATTGCAGGCCGCGACCTCGCGAGCGAGCTCGCCGAACTGTTCCGGCGTGCGTGCAATCCCGCGCCACTGAGCCCGCAGCTGCAGGATCTGGGGGTTCGTCGCGTTCCAGAAAAAAGCGGCGTTCGGCGTCAGATACGCCAGCTCGCCCTCGTTGTAGTCGCCGAAACGCACGTCTCGGGAACGCAACAAATCCCGAATGCGATCGGTGCTGACAGGTGAAGATGCAGACACTGACAACTCCCGCGTGACACGTACAGAATCGGACACCCCCACTGTAACCGAGGCCCCACTCTCGCGCGCGCCCACCTTGTCCGACAAGTTTCGACTGACGGTGTTGCCCGATCCTTGACGCGGCCGGGGTGTCAGGCGGTGCGGTCGGTCCCAATGTGCGATTGCCGTCGATTTGCGCCAAACCTTAACCAATCCACGCGCCAGCGTCTCGCTCCACTACAGTGGACACGGCATGTAGCATCGACACGAACGGAGGACACCATGGACGACGCCAATGCCGCCCTGCCCTCCGACCCGACTGTCGACGAGTCCTACACCAAAGGCGCGCGCCCAGTGCGCCCCCGCAATCGCACGGCGAATGGCGCCAACACCGCGAGCCGCGAATCCCGCGCGGACAGCGCCCCCGGCACCCAACGTGGCACCCGAGCGCGCGCCCAGGGCGCCACCCGCCCCGTCGGCGGCAATGAGAACCGCGGGCCGCAGCCTCGTCGCTTGCTCGACGACGCCTGGTATCGACGCAAACTCAGCCGACGACTCGGCGGCGTCGCCGCATGCCTCGCGATCACCGTGCTCATCAGCCACCTGGCGCTAGCGACCGCGCCCGGGCAGGTTCTCGACACCATCCTCATGGAGGGCACGATGCGCTCCGCGAGAAGGTACGAGGCCTTCTCCATGCTCATCACCGGCATCGTGTCCGTGCCTGTCATGGTCGCCGCCGGCCTCGTCGTTGCCCTTGTTGCGGCCGCGCGGCGCCGACCAACGCTGGCTGGTCGCGCCCTCGGGGCCGTCATCGGCGCGAACGTGACGACCCAGATCCTTAAGGACTACATCCTCACCCGCCCTCACCTTGGCGTGACCACGGGAGCTGGAAACTCCCTTCCCTCCGGGCACACGACCGTTGCCGTCACCATTTCCCTCGCGTTGATCATCGTCGCCCCGCATTGGTTCCGTGCCCCCTCCGCGTGGATCGGCTGGATGTGGACATCGCTGATGGGAGTCTCCGTCATGATGGAAGGGTGGCATCGGCCCGCCGACGTTGTCGTCGCTACCCTGATCGCCGGGGCGTGGGCGCTCGCTCTGTCACCCATCGAGCGGCGACCTAGGCACGGCACCCAGGCGCAACATGCCATGGTGTGGGGGAGCCTCGGCCTGATCGTGATCGCTCTCCTGGCCACCGGTGCCGCCATGTGGGGCTTCAGCATGTCCGCCGCTTCCCCCGGGTCCGGATACGGTTTCGAGGACTTCCTGCAGATCCGCCCCTGGCGATCACGCGTTCTCGGTGTCGCCGCCGTCGCGTGGGTGAGCGCCGTGTGCGGCCTCATCATGCACGAGGTCGACCGCCTCGCGGGCGAGTAGTTCCTGCCGGCTTCTGTCTCCTTTCGGCGGTGATTTGGTTCCACTGTCCGCTTGCCTGACGTGTTCGTGCTTGCGGCTCTGTCTCGTGTACGGCTGTACTTGGTTCCCCGCCGGTGTTCCAGGTGTCGCGTGATGTTCCTTGTTGCGTCGGCTGCTGGTTGGGTTTCTCGGCTGGTTGGGCGGCCGCTGTGTGTGCGGTAGGCGGCGGCCCGCCCGCGAGATCGCCACACGCGAGTCTGCCGCTCGGAGCGGTCGATCTCGAGGCCAGCCCTGGCCCTGCCATCGGAGCCAGGACCGCCGTCACTGGAGCCAGGACCGCCGTCACCGGAGCCAGGACTGCCGCTACCGCGGCCAGGACCGCTGTCACCGGAGCCTGGCTCCGTAGCTGCATCAGCTTGGCCGTGTAGCCAGGTGACGCTTTCGATTGAGGCCAGGCTGGTGTTTCTGAGCGTTGCGAGCCAAGGCCTGTTAGCCGCCCTTCGTACTTGCGGCAGCTCTGTCGCCACCATCTCGCTCCGGATTGAAACCGTTGCCGCCTGTGTTGGTGTTTCCTGGCATCGGATTGAAACTGCTGGCACCTCCGTCGCCGAGAAATGGCAGCTTTTGGTGCATTTTTCGCCGACAGAGGCGGTGCGGGTTTCATGCGGCTGCTTTGATGCCTCGACAGAGGTGTCGTTGGTTTCATCGAGCCGCTCTACTGTCCCGACGGTGGTGTCGTCGGTTTCATCGAGCCGCTCTACTGTCCCGACGGTGGTGTCCTGGGTTTCATCCAGCCGCTCTACTGTCCCGACAGAGGTGCAGTCGGTTTCATGTGCCTGTCGATGAGTCTGGGTAGGGGTCTCACTGGGTGAGGTTTGTGCCGCCGGTAACGTCGCGCGGCTCTCGCGCGGCCAGGCCTATCCCCTTTACCCCGACCGCCCCCACCGCGCCGCAGTTCGTTGTTGGGTTCTGACAGCGTACGCGTTGGACGCATGAGTGAGAGGGGCGTCGCCGCCCCGATACCTGCAGTGAATGTCGAGCCTGAGTCCGGTGTGTCCGGCATCCCGTCGTCGCGACGCTATGGTTCGCCGGGCTGTTCAGCTTGGCAAGCAGGTGGGGGCTTTGCGATGCCCCTGGCCGCGCGGGGCTCGGGCAGTGGATAATGAAGGAGGGTTGTCACGTCGTCGACTCGGCAGTCAGCCGCCCATAGACGCTTATCCGCTAGGGCGACGGCCCCGCGCCAGGCCCGAGCCGCTCGTCCGACCGGAAGTCGGCCAACGACCATGGCGTAGCCAGGCAGTGCTTGCGCGTCAGCTGTCACCGATGCTGCGGCCACATCCGCAGTCGGCGCCCGCACCCCATCCAACCGCAGATCATCAGAAGGAACCGACATGCCTCGTCCCGCTTCAGCCGTCGTCACCTCCAAGCCCGCGCGCTTCGTCCTGGCTCTGCTGCGAATCGCGGTCGGCTTCATCTTCCTGTGGGCGTTCCTGGACAAGACGTTCGGCCTGCACTATTCGACGGGGCCCGCGCGCGCGTGGGTTAACGGCGGAACGCCCGCACAGAGCTACCTGACGGGCGCCACGACCGGAAAGCCCCTGGCGTCCTTCTTCGAGTCCCTCGCCGTGCCGGCCATGGATTGGCTGTTCATGCTCGGCCTGCTGGGCATCGGCCTGGCGTTCGTGCTGGGAATTGGCACACGCCTCGCAGCGGTCGCGGGAGTCGTCATGCTGGGCTTCATGTACGCGGCCGTTGCCCCATGGGTGTGGGGTTCCCTCAATCCGGTCGTTAACGAGCACCTGGTCTACGCGCTCGTCCTCATCGTCATTCCGCTGACCAGCGCGGGCGACACGATGGGCCTGGGCGCGTGGTGGAAGGGCTTGGGGTTGGTGAAGAAGCTGCCTTTCCTCATCTGATCCGCTCCGCATGGTCGACGAGGCCGTGGCCGGTCATCCGGTCGCGGCCTCGTTCGTTGGGTGGATGTACTCACCGGGTGGAGCGTTAACCCGATAGGCGTTCACCTGCGCCCATTCACACGCACGTTAACCCGATAGGCGGCTGTGTGGACAGGGGTGCCCGCGCTCCGCTTCACGGGATTAACTGCGCATGAGTGGGTGCGGCCCGCCAGTGATCGGGTCCGGCTGGCATGCATCGGATCGCGCGCGTGAGTCGACGCGGGCGCGCTCAGCTACACGACGGGGAGCACGAGGAATGGATCCGCGCGCATGAGTCGACGCGAGTGACGATGCCCGGGGGTCGCAGTGTGTGCGTGCACCTATGTGACGGGACGTTGGTCCCCTGTGGATGCCAAAAACACGAGCGCGTGACGAGTAGTACTACTCGCCGTGCGCGCCGCGCTTCTGACGCACGTATGACACTAGATATTGTGGGAACAGTTCGACACGCACACTACATCTAGTGATGAGTGGTCGTGCTTCCCTAGATCTAGGGGAGCCTCACGCCGGTCGGAGGTCGCCGCCACCACCCACAGTGCCACGGCCTCGCACCGCGAGGTCGGAGCGTCCACGACGTGTCGATCACGCGTCCGAACGCAAGCAGGACACGCCCTGCCGCCCACAGGTGCGACGGCAGAGCGCCCCCGCCACAACGCCACACATATATCTCCCACAACGCAGTGCCCAGCGTCCCAGCCCGCATAGCACACAATGGAATCAAGACAGGACAAGGAACATGACAAGCTCGCCCCGCTACGACGTCGATGCCATCGCAACCGTGCAGGAGTACCTCGACCGCTCCGATTGGCGCGTGAACGCCAACGCCAACCAGGGGTACTCGCTCGGAGGCCTCGTCCTCAATTCGGCAGGAAAGATCGTTGCCAACTACTGGCTCGAGCACGTCTACACGCCGCAGATCGGGGCCCCGCACCGCGAGGGCGACTATCACATCCACGACCTCGACATGTTCGCCGGATACTGTGCTGGCTGGTCCCTCAAGCGCCTCATCCAGGAGGGCTTCAACGGCGTGGGCGGCGCGATCGCCTCGGCCCCGCCCAAGCACTTCTCCTCGGCGTGCGGCCAGATCGTCAACTTCCTCGGCACTCTCCAGAACGAGTGGGCGGGCGCCCAGGCGTTCTCCTCCTTCGACACCTACATGGCCCCCTTCGTGCGCCTGGACGACATGGAGTACGAGGACGTCGTGCAGTGCATGCAGGAGCTCATCTACAACCTGAACGTGCCCTCGCGTTGGGGCAGCCAGTGCCCGTTCACGAACCTGACCTTCGACTGGACGTGCCCGGACGACCTCGCGGACGAGCATCCCCTCATCGGTGACGAGGTCGTCGACTTCACCTACGGTGAGCTGCAGCGGGAAATGAACCTCATCAACCGCGCGTTCATCGAGGTCATGATGGGCGGCGACGCGGACGGCCGCGTCTTCACGTTCCCGATTCCGACCTACAACATCACCCCCGACTTCGACTGGGAGGGCGAGAACGTCGATGCTCTCTTCGACATGACCGCGAAGTACGGCCTGCCCTACTTCCAGAACTTCATCAACTCGGACTTGGATCCGCACATGATTCGCTCGATGTGCTGCCGCCTTCAGCTGGATCTGCGCGAGCTCCTCAAGCGCGGCAATGGCCTCTTTGGCTCGGCGGAATTGACCGGTTCGATCGGCGTGGTGACGCTGAATATGGCGCGCCTCGGATACCTCTACAAGGGGGATGAAGCCGGCCTCGTCGCGCGCATGGACGAGCTCATCAACCTGGCCTCCCGATCCCTGGAGATCAAGCGCGAGACCATCCAGTACCACATGGATCACGGCTTGTTCCCCTACTCGCAGCGCTACCTGGGAACGCTCGACAACCACTTCTCGACGATCGGCGTCAACGGCATGAACGAGATGGTTCGCAACTTCAGCGATGACGCGTACGATCTGACGGACCCGCGGGGCTTCGACATGTGTGTGCGTGTCCTGGATCATGTCCGCGATCGCATGGTTTCGCTCCAGGAGGCCACCGGCCACATGTACAACCTGGAGGCGACACCCGCGGAGGGCACGACCTACCGCTTCGCCAAAGAGGACCGCAAGCGCTTCCCCGGCATCATTCAGGCTGGCACGCCCGACGAGCCCTACTACACGAACTCCTCGCAGCTTCCGGTGGGCTACACGGATGACCCGTTCCAGGCCCTCGAGGATCAGGAGGTCCTGCAGGGTAAGTACACGGGCGGCACGGTCCTTCACCTGTACATGGGTGAGCGCGTCTCCACGGGTGTGGCCTGCAAGGAGATGGTGCGCCGCTCGCTGACGGCCTTCAAGGTCCCCTACATCACGATCACTCCGACATTCTCGATCTGCCCGGTCCACGGCTACCTGGCCGGTGAGCACTTCACGTGCGAGAAGTGCGCGGCCATGCACCCGAACGCGGAGCCTCAGGCTTGTGAGGTATGGACGCGCGTCATGGGTTACTTCCGCCCGGTCCAGTCCTTCAACATCGGCAAGAAGGGCGAGTACCACGAGCGCCAGATGTTCTCCGAGAGCGCGGCCGAGGCGCACGGTGAGCTCGTCAGCGCGTTCCCTCCCGTGCGTGGTCGCTGACGTGAGCGGCCGTTCCCACTGTGACGAGGCCGGGGCGTCCCGGGAGGGCACGTCGGCCCTGGGCGTCCCCGGCCTCGTCCCGGGGCGGACCGTGCGCGAGTGGACGCCGGAGGACCTGCAGATCGCGGGCCTCGTGCCGATGTCGAGCGTGGACTGGCCGGGGAAGTTCGCGGCGTCCCTGTTCCTGCAGGGCTGTCCCTGGGCGTGCCCGTATTGCCACAACAGCGCGATCATCGACCCGCGCATCCCGGGCGTGGTCGCGTGGAGCGCGCTTGAGGAGCTGCTGGCGCGCAGGTGCGGCCTCCTCGATGGTGTCGTGTTTTCCGGTGGCGAGGCTACCCGACAGGTCGCGCTCGGGGTGGCAATGGCGCGTGTACGTGAGCTTGGCTTCGGCGTCGGCCTGCACACCGCGGGCCCCTACCCGCGCCGCCTGGTGGACTTGCTCGGGCAGGGCCTCGTCGACTGGGTAGGCATCGACGTGAAGGCGACCCCCCAGAACTACGAGGCCGTGGCTGCGTGTCCGGGTGCCGGTGAGCGGGCATGGGAGTCGCTGGGCGTCGTCCTGGCGCACCCCGAGGTGGACCATGAGGTGCGCCTGACCGTCTACCCGGACGGTCCCGGCGACGGCTTTGAGGTAGCGACACGAGCGCGCGAGATGGGAGTGAGGTCTTTCGCGCTCCAGCAGGCGCGTGACCTGGGTGCGCCGGTCGGCTTCTCCGCGACCAGGCCGGGGTGGGATGATCAGGTTCGCTCCCTCGCGCGCGATATCGAAACGCTGGACTTTGACAGGTTTGTCTTCCGCGGGGCCTCGTGACGCCTTTGTCAAGTGACAGCGCCGCATCTTGGGAATAAATATGGTCAAGTTTTCACTTATTACCACTGATCGCGGTATCGTGTAACAACCTCATGACCATGAAGTCTGGAGTTTCGATGGCTGAAGAGCTGCATTTCGATGATCCTTTGGCGGCCGCCCAGGACCCGTCGACTGATGCTGAAGCGCTGCGCCAACTGGCGTACCGCTACCCCGAGCTGCGCGTGGCCGTAGCTGCGCACCCGCACGCCTACCGCGGGCTGCTCGACTGGTTGCACCAGTTCAACGACCCGCAGGTCAACGCCGCCCTCGAAGCTCGAGACGACTACGACGGCTATATCGACTCCAACGGCTACCTCGTCATGCACGGAGACGTGTCCGGTGCTGTCGCCGGCTCTTCGATCCGTACGTCCGAGTCCGGCATGTACGTCCTGGGTCAGGGCGGCGTGAACTCCTACTCGCAGGTGGAGCGCACGACCCCCTACTCCGCGGTCGTGGGCTCAAACGCGCCCGTGCCGAAGGTGGGCGCGCGTGAGCAGGTCGTTGCCCAGGTGCAGCGCCAGTCAATCATGGGTTCCAAGAGCGCCCAGGATCCCGAGGCGACCGCCGTCTACCCGAGCGCATCAGCCGGCTCCTCCTACCCCAACGCGTCGGGTGCCCCCGCACGTATGCACCCGACGCCGCAGGTTTACCCGGGTGCTGGGGCCTCCTACCAGGTGCAGTCCAATGCTTCGCAGCAAGCGGTCCCTCAGGAGACAAAGGAGCGCCGCGGCTTCCCGTTTATGGCCGTCATCCTGGGTATCCTCGCGATCACAGCGGCCGTGCTCCTCGCCTTCGTCATCTACGTGTTCACGCGCGGATATGAGGGACCTGCGGCCGGATCGGCCCCGAGCGCCTCGTCGTCCTCCGCGTCGGACCCCACTCCGTCGGCAAGCGCCACGACCGAGGAACCCGTGAAGTACCCGGCACCCGCCGGATCCATCACCGTTGACTCGTTCTCGTCGCCGTCCGGCAACATCACCTGCTCGTTCACCGCTGATAGTGTCAGCTGTGGCATCGCAGAGTCCGATTGGGCGGAGGAAGGCTACGCCTCCTGCTCCGGCAGCAAGGTCGGTGTCCTGAGCACCTCGAAGGACAAGGCGGGCCAGTCCTGCGAGAGCGCCGTACCCTCGGGTGGAAATGCGCTCGCCTACGGTGCCGCCGCCACCAAGGGGGACTTCGCGTGCCACTCCACGCAGGACGGCATCAGCTGTTGGAATACGAAGACCGGCCAGTCCTTCGCGCTGGCTCGCGGCGGATGGATGACCGGTACGACCGGCGAGATCTCTCCCGAGAAGTTCAAGTGGAACGACTGAGTTCACAACGAGCATAAGGAGGCGGACCCGAGGAAATTCTCGGGTCCGCCTCCTTTGTCAGCGTGTACGAAGCGGGATGAGGCCGCGCTGTCCGGCGCACGCTCCGCGAAGCGGCGGTGCGACTCGAAGCGGACGCGGCCCCTGCCTCGTCCCCGATGGCCTACTGAGCCTTCTCGATGGGGCCCAGGATCAGGTTCGCCCACGCGGCGTGCAGGGACTCCTGATCGGAGGGCTGGAAGAGGCCGGCGAGCGCGTCGCGGTACAGGCGCGAGAGTTCGTGCGTGTTGTAGTAGGCGCTGCCGCCGCATGCGCGCATGGCCTGCTCGACGGCGCGCAGCGTGGCCTCGGCGGCCGCGTTCTTCGCGGCGGACAGCTGCGGCATCCAGGCTCGACCGCGGTCCACGCCCTCGTCGATGTCTCGGGCAAGCTCGCGGATCTGCGGGCCGACAGCGTTCATGATGAGGGCCGCCTCGGCGATGCGCCAGCGGATGTCGGGGTCGTTGGAGTAGGTCGTCTGGTTCTTCACGGAGCGGCGCTTCGCCACGTGCTCGGCGGCGACCTCAACGGCGCGCTCGCCCACGCCCTGGTAGGTTGCGGCGAGCAGGATCTCGAAGTGGGAGAAGATCCCGAAGATAACGGGGTCGGCGCTGGGACCCGGATCCGTGATCGTCAGGATCCGCTCGGCGGGCACGGTGACGCCCTCGAGTAGAGTCGTCATGGACTGTGTGGCGCGCATGCCCAGCGTGTCCCAGTCGTCCTTGATCGAGTAGCCCTCATCGTCGCGGTGAACGATGCCGAACACCGACTTGGGTCCCTCTTCTGTCTCGGCGCGCCCGAAGATCAGTAGGCGCGTCCACACGGGGGACAGGGAGGTAAAGATCTTGGTGCCTTCGAAGGAGTAGCCGTCTGCGGTCGCAGTCGCGCGGGTCGTGGAGCCGAAGAGCACGAGGTCGTTGCCCGGCTCGGAGATGCCGAAGCCGAATACCTCGCCGCCGGCCGCGTCGCGCAGGATCTGTTCGCCGCGCGCGTTCCCTGCCGCAACCAGGTAGCGGCCGAGGCCAACGATGATCTGGTGCATGTTAATGCCCAGCGCGGTGCCGGGTGCTGCCGCGGCCAGAGCCGTCTGCTCGGCGCAGATCTGGGTCAGGCTCAGGCCAGCGCCCCCGTATTCGGCGGGTACAAAGGCTGAGAGATAGCCGGCCTCGCGCAGCTCCTCTAGGTCGCGCTTGGGGTAGGTGTTGTGCGCGTCGACGTCGGCGGCGCGCTCGTGGATACGGGCAAGCAGGTCGGTGTCCAGGAAACTCATCGCGGTCCTCTTTCAGCTCGGACATGGGGACGAGGCCGGGGTGCCTCGCGCGCCTCGGTGCTCCTCGTGGGTGTCGATGCGCGGAATGATCCCCGTTGTCGGGGGTGACCTCACTGTAGCGCCGAGAATGAGGAAGAGGCGAGATGTAATGTGCCTGACGGGGCGTTGTCTGGCCCCTGGCCGCTCCCATTCGATAGGCTGGACACTGTGAGTACTCCGAACGCGCCCCGCAATGCCCTCACCCCTCGCCAGCGATTCCTGCGCGAGCGTCAGCAGCGTCAAAACACGACGTTCGCTGTCATTGGTGTCGTGATGTTAGCGGCCGCGGTGTTGGCCTCCCTCGTCTTCACGGGCATCATCCCCGTTCCCTTCGGCAACGACTTTTCGGTGAAGATCAAGTACGCCGAGACCGGTGACATCCCCTGCCCGACGGCGAATGCGAAGCCCGTCGCCCCTGAACAGGTGTCCGTCACGGTCATCAATACGACGCAGCACCAGGGTCTGGCCTCCAAGGCGACGGACATGCTCAAGACCGCCGGCTTCCAGACCCAAGAGCCCGCGAGCGCAGACGTCGAATACACGGGCAAGGTGCGTATTACCGCTGGTCCGAACGCCGTGGACAATGCTTACTCGGTGGCGCGCTTCTTCCCCGGTGCTCACGTGCGTCTCACCGACGAGCAGGATGCAACCGTGACGGTCGAGCTCGGAACGTTCTACGACGACGCGATGAGCGCCGAAGACGTACAGCGAATCCTGAAGTCTATGGACCCCGTCGAACAGCCCGCGAAGTGCCGCCCCATGTCGGGAAGTGAACAAGACAAGTGAAGAAAGGCCGCCCCTCGGGGCGGCCTTTTCGTATCGGCTGCGGCGCTCCGTGAGGGGAGCTCGGGTGAGGGGGAACGTTTGCTCAGCGGCTGGAGAGCGGGCCGACGGTACCGCGGCCTCGGATGTTCTCCAGGAGCGCCTCACCATCCGAGCCGTACCAGACGGGGATGGACTCGGGGACGGTCCACAGCACGTCGGGCACCATGGCCTCGAAGCTACCGTGGGCCATAAACTGTTCGATCTCCGAGAGGGACCGGATCGCGATGCCCGCGACGCAGTGGGGGAACTCGCGGGCGAACTCCGCATAGATTTCGGGGTCGTGCTGCCCGTCGTCGCCGACGAGGAGCCAGCGTATCTGCGGGAACATGCGCGCCAGGCGGCGCAGTTCGCGCCTCTTGTGTTCGGGACCGGAACGGAACCATCCCGTGTTTGAGGGGCCGAAGTCCGTCATGAGGAAGCCGCCCGCCGGGTAGCCGGAGCGCTCCAGGAAGGAGCGCACGGTCGGCACGACGTTCCACGCGCCGGTGGACAGGTACATGATGGGAGAGTGGGTGCCCTCGGGCACGCCCTCGGACGAGGCCGAGGATGTCGTGAGCGTCGTCAGCAGATTCGACATGCCGGGGACGGCCTCTCGCGAGGAGACGCGGTCCACGAAGGCGTGCTTCGCGGCCGTCACGAGGCGCGGCAGCATCGACACCATGACGGTGTCGTCGATGTCTGAAACGACGCCGAAATGTTCGTAGTCTGACACGATGCGCACGCGCACGCAGGCGGGGCGTCCGGCGCGGATGCGTCCCTTGCGGGGGTGTTCGTGCATCGCCGAGGCCGGGGCGGGCAGGGGCGTCGCGGTGCGCAGGGTGGCGGCGAGCTTGGCGGCCGTCTCCTCGGACATGCCGAGTGCGCGCACGTCGCCCGCGTGCAGGACCTGGATGGTTGCGTCGTGCCATCCGGGTTCGAGGCCGTGGCCCAGGACCGTCATGTCGACGAATCCGCCGCGGTCCGCGAAGGCGAGTCGGCGCGCGTTGCCGACCGTGACGAGAACGGGCTGGCGGGGGACCTGCGCGTTGAAGAACTGTCGCCACCCGCGCCGGTCTTGCAGCCAGGAGCGGCCCTCGTCGCCGCGCGCCATGAGGACGCGGCCGAGGATACGGGCACTGCGCTGGGAGCCGATGCCTCCGAAGCCGACCACGCCCGGGTAATACCAGCCCTGCGACATGGCGGTAACCAGCAGAGATGACGCGAATTCGCCCACGCCGGCCGTGATGGCGAGCGCGAGCGAGGGAGATTCGTCGTCGATGAGAGGGGGTCGGAAACGCATTAGGGCAATCATAGGGCTTAGCGCATGCCGCGGCGCAAGAATCGAGTGACTTTTGTGCGAGTGGACCGTGATAGCTTGACCATGCTGTCAAGGCAGTGACGGTGTGTCTCCCAGGGAATGCCAGCTCAGTCGAGGGGCAGTTCGGGCGCGGGCGCGGCGTCGGTCTTGCGCAGCGTGGGCAGCCCGATCAGCATGAGGAGTACCATCGCCCACCCGGCACCCGTCATGGTGAACAGGCCGCCGCGAGAGCCGACGGCGTCGATCGCGGGGCCCGCTACCGCCGTACCCAGTGACACGCCCAGGTTGATGGAGGTGGACATCCAGGTCAGGCCCTCCGTGAGTTTGGCCGCCGACACCGACTTTTGGACGAGGACGTTGACGTTTGTCATCGTGGGGGCGCAGGTCAGGCCGGTGATCAGGATGATCGCGGCCATGAGCCACATGTTGTCCGCCACGAGGAAGGCGCTCATGCCCGCTGCCATTGCGACCACGCCGACTGCGAATAGTTGCCACGTGGGGCGCCTCCACGTGCGCGCCCCGTAGATGAGGGCGGCGCTGAGCGACCCGATCGAGAAGATCGCCAGGAGGATACCGCCCATGGCGGGAACGCCGTGCTCCTCGGTGAAACTGACCAGCGCCACCTCCATCGCGCCGAAGGTCATGCCCATGCCGATGTAGGTCGCTGCCATGACGAGGACGACGGGATTGCGGATGACGGACTCGCGAGGAACATCGGGGTCGTGGGGAACGATCGCGGGCTCGGAGGAGCGACGCGACAGGAAGAGGGGGCCGCCGATGCCCAGGCACACGATGGAGATGGCCAGGCCGGTGGCGGGGTGAAAGGCTGTGCCCAGGACCGTGGCGAGAACGGGTCCCACGATGTAGACGAACTCGTCGACGGCGGACTCGAAGGCGTAGGCGGTCGTCAGCTGGCCCGGTTTGTGCAGGATTGTGGACCAGCGTGAACGTACGAGCGCGCCGGGAGCCCCCCACGTGGCGCCCGAGAGGGCGGCGGGGATGAAGAGCACCCACTCGGGCGCGTGAACAACGACGGCGGCCAGCAGCGCGCACATCGACAGGGTGGCGACGGTCCACGCGGGACCCATGACGCGCAGCTGTCCGTGGCGGTCGACCTTGCGCGCCAGAATAGGGGCGCAGACCGCCATGACGATGATGCCCACGGCGGAGACCGCGCCTGCGAGCGTGTAGTTGCCGTACTCGGCGCGCACCATCAGGATCGTCGAGAGGCCCACCATCGACATCGGCATACGTAGAACAAGCCCGGCCGCGGAGAATTTCCAGGACTGGCGATAGCGCAGGATATCGAGATAGGTGCCGAGCATCTATTCATTCTACCGTCGTCCGATCGTCGGCAGTGTCAAGCGAGGTGGGGCGTAGGTAACCATTGGAGTGCCCGAATCGTGCGCGTCAGCGCGAACGAACCCGGCCTCGTCGACGAGGACGAAGCCGGGCCAGCCAAGCGCAAGGGCTCAGTCGTTCACTTCAAAGACGCCGACCTGGCCCTTTTCCGCCAGGGAGAGCGCGTGATTCACGAAGGTGTAGTGCCCGGCCTCCAGGGGACTGAACTCGACGAAGCCCCCCTCGGCGGCACCCAGGGTGAGGA
>RBWB01582186.1_pt1 | contig 16396 bp, 14 predicted proteins | sample 2014201 | NCBI WGS metagenome assembly RBWB01 (sample SAMN10133834, study PRJNA383868) | Human oral metagenome, whole genome shotgun sequencing project. | isolation source: supragingival plaque isolated from 88 juvenile twins | host: Homo sapiens | place: Australia
GAGAGCTTAAAATTCAAAACTATATAAGTTCTTGAATAGAGGCATTTATTTCAAGTCTCTCAATGGCTGGCTTCAGGGGAGTATATAGTTGTGCCAAATAAGCCTTGAGTACCGAGAGACGACGGGCGAGGTAGGCATCGAAGATCTCTCGCTTGTCTTGTACCTTGAGCGAGGCATCCAAGAAAAGGAGCTTGAGAGCCGCTCCGGAAGGGGCATTCATGGAATGTATGCTATGGTAGGAGATGTCCGGCGTTTGAGTCAGGGTATAGATCATATGTAGCAGGGTATCCATCTCCAGCTTGACCGATTCGGGGGCGTTGTGCCAGGAGATATACTGCATGGAGGCATCCTTATCCCCCTCAATGACGGTACCTGGCTCCCCTTTTTGGCTCCATCCTTGTATATGGCCGGTGACAAAGAGCTTAGGGGAGGCATGATAGTCATTGGTTTCGGCAAAGTTGGACAGCAGGTGCTCCAAGCGTTCGATAAGGGCATCCACCTGCTGGGTTTCTCGATAGGGTTGGTGGGCATATATAACAGGTATCTTCCCTATGGGATTGGGTTTGGGATAGCCCTCTTCCAGAAGATAGCCACCTGAGACACTACGCCATAGGTAATGCGCCTGGGGGGTATAGGTCTCAAAATAATCAGCCAAGGCAGCTGGGGCTTGAGGGTCACTCCCAAGACTCCTATAGGCCCGAGAGAAGGCAACCATATCGCCCGTGGAATCGAAATAAGGATAGAGGGTATCCCCAAAGGCAGGTGAGAGGAGGGTGCAGCGCAGGCGAAAGCGGCAGGCAAAGCCATAGTCATAGTGCGGCTGAGGGGTGGGCTGCGGATACCACAGCTCGGCGCACTCCCCATAGGAGAAGGTAGCTCGTGCCAGGCGCCTATTGAGGCTGTTTTCCTTGGCATGTGCCAATAGCTTTAGCACGGCGGTGTAGGCCTGTTGCTCGGCGGGTGCCTCTGCGGTCGTCTCATATCGTACAGGCTGTCCAAAGAGGAAGGCCACCGAACGCTTGATAATGAGTTGCTGCAAAGGTAGTGCGATGCGGGCTACCCGCTCCAGTCGAGTGCCATCGGTGGTCTCTACCTGCTTGTCTCGCCGCAGCATAGGGTCATTGACCGGATGCAAAGATGGATCCAAGGACTTCTCGGCCTCCTTCACTTCCGGTAAGGGGGCATTGCGTCCCGATTTAAGTAAGGCAATAGCCGACTGGCTGTCTGAAAAATCAATGTTCATAAAAATCAATAGTTAATGGAAGGTTCATTATATTTGCTACTACAGTAAAAACAACTAAGCTAATGCAAAATTACAACATTCAAGAAGTGAAATCAAGTAAAAAAGCGGTGAGAAGTAAGAAATTATACAATAAAAAGCTTTGTTAATGAACGTTTAGAAGTCCTTTTAGCTCCTCCTTCCATTCAAGAGGGAAAATCCGCGGGAGCAGACATCAGGATAAGGTATAAAAACAACAAATGACTAATACCGCTTGGATATTAGTCATTTGTCTATTCGTTTGTCACTAATCATTAGGCTTCCCCGGAGGTAGAGAAGTGGGCTTGCTTGCCAAATACTTCTTCGTCGGTGGGGAGTTCCTTATCATGTTCGAACTGATAAAGGTTGGAACTAAGGTTTTGCATAAGCTCCTTGGCATGCTGGGGCGAGAGGATCATTCTGCTGACTACCCGCGCCTTGGGCATTCCTGGCATAATAGAGATAAAGTCAAGGACGAATTCCGAATCGGAGTGATTGACCACTACCATATTGGCATAAGTACCAGAGGCTACTTTATCATCTATCTCTATGTTGATTTCCTTTTTCGTTACCTTTTCCATAAGGTTATAGGTTAATATTTTGCTTTGGCTCCTTGCGCGATACGATGAGTTCTTCATAGCGCTTCATACCGGTACCGGCAGGAATACGATGTCCGACGATTACGTTCTCCTTCAATCCGTCGAGATTATCCACCTTACCTTGTACCGCTGCTTCGTTAAGCACCTTGGTAGTTTCCTGGAAGGAAGCAGCCGAGATGAAGGACTTGGTCTGCAAGGAGGCACGGGTAATTCCTTGTAGGACAGGGATCGCGGTAGCAGGGATAATGTCACGAGCGGCCACCAAACGTTTGTCTTTTCGCTTAAGCAAAGAGTTCTCGTCTCTGAGCTGGCGAAGGGTTACGATCTGTCCGGCCTTTAGGTTTTCAGAATCACCAGCATCTTCGACTACTTTCTTACCGAAGAGCTTGTCGTTTTCTTCGATAAAGTCGTCCTTATGAACCATTTGTTCTTCGAGGAAGAGGGTATCTCCTGGGTCTTGTATTTCTACCTTACGCATCATCTGGCGTACCACCACTTCGAAGTGTTTGTCGTTGATCTTCACCCCTTGTAAGCGGTATACCTCTTGTACTTCATTGACCAAATACTGCTGTACCGCAGAAGGCCCTTTGATACGTAGGATGTCTTCTGGAGTTACGGAACCATCGGAAAGTGGCATACCGGCACGTACGTAGTCGTTCTCCTGTACCAAGACTTGAGAGGAGAGCTTCACCAGATAAGTACGTTTTTCGCCTGTTTTGGATTCGATGAAGATCTCTCGGTTACCACGTTTTACCTTACCGAAGGATACCACCCCGTCGATTTCAGCTACAATCGCTGGGTTGGAAGGGTTACGAGCCTCGAAGAGCTCGGTCACACGAGGCAGACCTCCGGTAATATCCCCAGACTTGGCGGACTTACGCGGAATCTTTACCAAGATACGACCTTCTTTGATCTTCTCTTTGTCATCGACCATGATGTGTGCCCCCAGTGGTAGGGTGTAGGAGCGGAGGATATTGCCCTCTTTGTCCTGAATGTGCATGGTCGGAATAAGGCGTTTGTTACGCGATTCGGAGATTACCTTTTCTTGGAAACCAGTTTGTTCGTCGATTTCCACCTGGAAGGTAACCCCTTGTTCTATATTTTCGTAGGCAATCTGTCCGGAGAACTCGGAGATAATCACCGCGTTATAAGGATCCCATTGGTTGATTACATCGCCCTTGTGTACCAATTCTCCATTTTTCTTGAAGATAAAGGAACCATAAGGAATATTGGAGGTGCTCAGTACCATACGGGTGTTAGGTTCTAAGATCTTCACCTCGGAGGTACGAGAGATAACCACTTCCACAGGGTTGCCATCATAGTCTTCCCCTTTAACGGTTTTGAGGTCATCGATTTCGAGTATACCGTCGAAGTGAGCGATGATCTTGTTCTCCTCGGAGATATTTCCGGCAGTACCCCCCATGTGGAAGGTACGCAAGGTAAGCTGGGTTCCTGGTTCCCCGATGGACTGGGCAGCCACCACCCCGACAGCTTCTCCGATTTGTACCATCTTACCGGTGGAGAGGTTGCGCCCGTAGCACTTGGCACAGATACCATGCTTCGCCTCACAAGTAAGCGCAGAGCGCACTTCGATGGTTTCGATAGGTGCTGCATTGATCTTATCAACCGCATCCTCACGGATTTCCTCACCTGCCATCACGATCACTTCCTCATTAAGCGGGTTGATGATGTCATTGAGCGCTACACGACCCAGCACGCGTTCCCCAAGGGTTTCGATTACCTCTTCGTTTTTCTTCAGAGCGCTGACCTCAATACCGCGGAGGGTACCACAGTCGTCCGTATTGATGATGACATCCTGAGAGACATCCACCAAACGACGGGTGAGGTAACCCGCATCGGCTGTCTTAAGCGCCGTATCGGCCAACCCCTTACGGGCACCGTGGGTAGAGATGAAGTACTCCAAGATAGAAAGTCCCTCTTTGAAGTTGGAGAGGATCGGGTTTTCGATGATTTCGCCCCCTCCTGCGGTGGACTTCTTCGGCTTGGCCATAAGACCTCGCATACCGGTAAGCTGGCGAATCTGCTCCTTAGAACCACGGGCTCCGGAGTCAAGCATCATATATACGGAGTTGAACCCTTGTCTGTCTTCGCTGATACGCTTCATTGCCAAGTCCGTAAGGCGAGCGTTGGTAGAAGTCCATACATCGATCACCTGGTTATAACGCTCGTTATTGGTGATAAGCCCCATGTTATAGTTGGCGATGATCCCTTGTACTTGCTCGTTGGCATCGGCGATCATATCTTGTTTTTCCTTAGGAATGATGATGTCACCCAAGGAGAAGGAGAGCCCTCCTTGGAAGGCGAACTTGTATCCCATGGACTTGATATCATCGAGGAACTCGGCTGTACGTGGAATACTGGTTTTCTTCAGTACGTGACCGATGATATCACGGAGTGATTTTTTGGTCAGTACGGTATTGATATATCCCGCTTCGGGAGGTACCACTTCGTTGAAGAGGACACGCCCTACTGTAGTTTCGATAAGTTTGGTAACGATATTGCCTTCCTCGTCAAGGTCATGGGTACGCACTTTGATAGAGGCGTTCAGGTGTACCTTGCGCTCGTTATAGGCAATATTGACCTCCTCTGGGGAGTAGAATACAGAGCCCTCACCTAAGATAGGTTCTTCGGGGGTACTCTTGCGCATCTTGGTAATATAGTAAAGCCCAAGCACCATGTCCTGAGAAGGTACGGTAATAGGAGCCCCATTGGCAGGGTTGAGGATGTTGTTCGAAGCAAGCATAAGCATTTGTGCTTCGAGGATTGCCTCTGGGCCTAAGGGCAAGTGTACCGCCATCTGGTCACCATCGAAGTCGGCGTTGAAGGCCGTACATACCAATGGGTGAAGTCGGATAGCCTTTCCTTCGATGAGCTTCGGCTGGAAGGCCTGAATACCCAATCGGTGAAGGGTAGGAGCACGGTTGAGCAATACAGGATGTCCCTTGATCACATTCTCCAAGATATCCCATACCACAGGTTCTTTTTTGTCAATAATACGCTTGGCCGATTTGACTGTTTTCACAATACCGCGCTCGATGAGCTTACGGATTACGAAAGGCTTATAGAGTTCGGCAGCCATATTCTTAGGCAAGCCGCATTCGTATAGTTTCATCTCAGGGCCTACGACGATTACCGAACGTGCGGAGTAGTCCACACGCTTACCGAGTAGGTTCTGGCGGAAGCGCCCTTGTTTCCCTTTGAGAGAGTCGGAAAGGGACTTAAGCGGACGGTTGGCATCCGTTTTTACAGCTGAGGACTTGCGTGTATTATCGAATAGAGAGTCCACGGATTCCTGCAACATACGTTTTTCGTTGCGGAGAATCACATCTGGCGCCTTGATTTCCATCAAGCGTTTCAATCGGTTATTGCGAATGATCACGCGGCGATAGAGGTCGTTGAGGTCAGAAGTGGCGAAGCGCCCCCCATCGAGCGGCACCAAGGGGCGTAGCTCGGGTGGGATCACAGGAATGACCTTGAGGATCATCCACTGGGGCTTGTTCTCTCTGTTCTTTTGGGAATCACGGAAGGCCTCCACTACCTGTAGGCGCTTAAGCGCCTCGGTTTTGCGTTGCTTAGAAGTTTCTGTATTGGCCTTATGTCTTAGCTCGTAGGAGAGCGCATCGAGATCCAATTCATCGAGCAGGTCATAGAGCGCCTCTGCCCCCATCTTGGCCACGAACTTATTAGGGTCGGTTTCCTCCAAGTATTGGTTTTCCACCGGAAGGGTTTCCATAATATCAAGATACTCTTCTTCGGTAAGGAAGTCAAGCTTCTCAATAGGCTCTCCCATAGGTGTTTTGGCGATACCTGGTTGGATAACGATATAGCGTTCGTAATAGATAATCATATCCAACTTCTTAGAGGGGATACCCAGTAGGTAGCCTATCTTGTTGGGGAGGGAGCGGAAGTACCAAATATGCGCCACGGGCACCACTAAGTTGATATGCCCCACGCGCTCACGGCGTACTTTTTTCTCGGTCACCTCCACCCCACAACGGTCACACACGATTCCCTTGTAGCGGATGCGCTTATACTTACCGCAAGCACATTCGTAGTCCTTGACCGGACCGAATATACGCTCACAGAAGAGGCCGTCGCGTTCGGGCTTGTGGGTGCGATAGTTGATGGTCTCAGGCTTGGCCACCTCACCACGAGATACCGCTAAGATACTCTCTGGAGAGGCCAAACCGATAGAGATTTTGTCAAATCTCACAGTTGGATTTTTCTCTTTTACTCTTGCCATAGCATTTTAAATAACAAAATTTGTTCCTAATTTGGACAAACACACGAAAGAGGAGGCGACATAACCCCCTTGGTTATGTAGCCTTCTCTGTGGTCGTTCTCCTATCTAAATAGATGAAAAACAAGTTCTTATGTGTTCTAAGAAAGTCAATATAACTCCGCAAAAGACACCTTGTCCAAATTGAGGGCAAAGATATAAAATAAATTTCAGAAATAAAAAATAAAAAGCAAAAAATATTACGCGCTCCTTTTTTATTCCTTTAGTATTCAAATTGTACATTTTTATCAGGGTCAGGGTTGCCTGCCCAGTAGGTTCTGTATAAGTCGAGGCTTTTTCGAATCTCACCATAGAGGGCTTCATTGTGCTCTCTAAGGTCGTCCAAGTGGTAGAACTTAGCCAATACATGCTGGTGCTCTATCCAGTCGAGGGACTGCATACAGTCGTCCAAGCCATCGAGCGTATAGCCGAAATAGTCAGGAAGGGCAAAGGTTTCCTTCATTTTGCTCAGGAAAGCCCTTTCGTTGTTGACGTTTCTTAGGTCGACGTGGAACTCTAAGGCGTTTTTTCTAATGTATGTACTCATTTCAATTAGAGAATAGTGTTTTTCTCGTTGGTACCAACAGGCCTACCCCTCCCCATATTTGGGGAAAGTCTACCTGACTATCTCCAACGCTTATACTTGTATGACCCCTAAGTTAAACGCTTTTTCGATAGGTGCCTCATTGGCTGCCTCGATTCCCATGGATATCCACTGCCGGGTATCCAACGGGTCGATGATTGCATCCGTCCATAGGCGGGCGGCAGCATAATAAGGGGTAGTTTGTTGGTTATATTTCTCCTGGATTTCCTCCAAAAGTTGTTTTTCTCTTTCCTCGGAGAGGGTCTCTCCTTTTCGCTTGAGGGCAGCCGTCTCTATCTGCAAGAGTACCTTGGCGGCCTGCATGCCTCCCATCACTGCTAAGGAAGCGGAGGGATAGGCCACGATTAGGCGTGGGTCATAGGCCTTACCACACATGGCATAGTTGCCAGCTCCATAGGAGTTGCCCACCACAATGGTGAACTTAGGTACTACCGAATTGGCCACAGCATTGACCAGCTTAGCACCGTCCTTGATAATCCCCCCATGCTCGGACTTGCTACCTACCATAAAGCCGGTAACATCCTGTAGGAAGACCAAGGGAATGCGTTTTTGGTTGCAGTTGGCTATAAAGCGGGTGGCCTTATCAGCACTATCGGAATAGATCACACCTCCTACCTGCATTTCTCCTTTTTTGGTTTTGACCACCTTGCGCTGGTTGGCCACAATACCCACTGCCCAACCATCAATACGGGCATAGCCGGTAAGGATCGTCTGTCCGTAGCCCTCCTTGTATTCCTCCCACTCGGAGTTGTCCACCAGGCGAAGGATCAGCTCCTTCATATCATAAGGCTGGGTACGGCTGATGGGCAGGATACCATATATATCTTGTGGATTAAGCTTAGGAGCTACACTCTGGACTCTGCTGAATCCTGCCTTGGGCGTATCCCCTATTTTGTCCACCAAGTTCTTGATTACCTCTAAGGCATCTTGGTCGTTTTCGCATTGGTAGTCGGTCACCCCACTGATCTGGCAATGGGTGGTAGCTCCTCCTAAGGTTTCATTATCAACCTGCTCGCCTATGGCGGCCTTGACCAAGTAGCTACCCGCCAGGAAGATACTTCCGGTTTTGTTGACGATTATCGCCTCATCACTCATGATAGGAAGGTAGGCACCTCCGGCCACACAACTACCCATAACAGCGGCAATCTGGACAATCCCCTGACTACTCATCTGGGCATTGTTGCGGAAGATACGCCCGAAGTGTTCCTTATCAGGGAAGACTTCATCCTGAAGCGGGAGGAATACACCCGCACTATCCACCAGATAGATGATCGGCAAGCGGTTTTCCATGGCGATCTCCTGTGCGCGGAGGTTCTTCTTACAAGTCATGGGGAACCAAGCTCCAGCCTTGACAGTCGCATCGTTGGCCACCACAATCACTTGGCGACCCCGCACATAGCCTATAACGACCACCACTCCAGCCGAGGGACAGCCCCCATACTCCTGATACATATCTTCGGCGGCAAAAGCACCAATTTCTAAGAACGGTTTATTCTTATCCAATAAGTAATCGATACGCTCGCGTGCGGAGAGCTTGCCCTGGCTGTGGAGCTTTTCGAGCGCCTTATCCCCTCCGCCACGCTTGATCTTCTCCAAGCGTTGTCGCACCTGGTCACGGGCGAGCTTGTTGTGATCTTCGTTCTTATTAAAAGCTAAATCCATCATGGATGTTTTCACGTTGCAAAGTTAAGAATTTTTATTATTTGAACAATTTTTTTCGAGTGTTTTTTTTAAAAAACTTATTCACAAATGTTAATATATGTTATTATTACTCATTATCAGAAGGTTATTCTCTCGAAAAGACTTTATTTGGGTGCGCTAAGGCGTACATAGCGTACGTATCCGGCGCCTTCTGTCTTGCCTTTGAGGGCTTCTGTGGTGAAGGGAACTTGAGCATCGGTGGTGTAGTAATACTGGTCTTCCACGGCAGATTCGAAGCGGATTTTGTAGCCCTTATCCAAGAGGTTTTTATCCAAATCAAGGACAAAACTCTTGCGATCTCCCTGGGTGATAGAGGCTCCAGTGATGGCATCTATCTTTTCCTTTTTCTCACTATAGAAGCCGAACCACTTCTTTAGAGAGTCGTAGTACTTGCCGTTATCGCCGAAAACCTGTAGGGTCTTGACATAGTTGTCCTGTGGGTCAATCAGCGAGACGACCATATAGGCACCCTCACCATTATAGTTGGCCATCTGTACCATACACTTGAACTTGTCCTGTGCTTGTGCAGTAGCAAAAGCGAAAATTGCCACAAGGGCAACACAAATTTTCTTTGTCATAATTTTAAATGTTTGAAATAAGGGGCAAAGATACGTTTTTTTAGCGATTAATGATAATAGTTAATGATGAATAGCGCCAATTGCTATGAACTCCTATAACGATACGCCTCCCCTACCCCTATAATACTATAGAAAAAAACAATAGAAAACCACCCTTTATTATAGATATTATTTATACTTTTGCAGCGTAAAAAAACAACATTCTATAATCATTTAAAAAAATTATTTTATATGTCATTAGTTGGAAAAAAATTCCCTAATATCACCGTTGACGCTATGTCAGAAATGGGTGACAATCTCCGTATCAATATTTTAGAGGAGGCTACTAAGAAAAATAAGAAAGTCGTACTCTTCTGGTATCCTAAGGATTTTACCTTTGTATGCCCTACCGAACTCCATGCTTTTGAAGAGCTTAAGGGAGAATTCGAGAAGCGCAACACCATCATCATAGGGGCTTCTGTAGATACTTGCGAGGTACACTTTGCTTGGCTAAATACGCCTAAGGATCAAGGGGGTATCGAAGGGGTAAGCTATCCTATCTTGGCCGATACCACTCGCAATCTCTCCAATGCTTTGGGTATTCTTGATGCCGAACATGTATATCATGAAGCAGAAGACATTTACCTTATCGAAGGTTCCAATGTTACTTTCCGCGCTACCTTCCTTATCGACGAGAGCGGAAAAGTATTCCACGAAAGTGTAAACGATATGCCACTTGGGCGCAATGTGAAGGAATACCTTCGCCTAATCGATGCCTATACCCACGTACAAAAGTACGGTGAAGTATGCCCTGCCAACTGGGAAGAAGGTAAAGAGGCTATGCACGCCGATAGAAAGAGCACCGCTGAATACCTTGCCAAACACTAAGCCTTATTGTCCTTAAATAAAACGCAGAACTTTATTTTTATCTTATGCTTATAGAACTTACCAGCGATAATTTAGCAGAAGTAGTACAAGCCAACCCTAAAGTGGTTGTGCAGTTCTCTGCTTCTTGGTGCGGAAATTGCCGTATCATGAAACCTAAGTTTAAGAAAATGGCCACCGAACGTGAGGATCTCACCTTTGTGATTGTGGATGCAGAACAATTCCCTGAATCTCGCAAAATGGCCAATGTAACCAACCTCCCTACCTTTGCTACCTATGCCAACGGTGTGCTTGTCAAGGACTTACAGACCAACAAGCAGGAGGTATTAACTGAATTAGTCGATGAAATTACCAATTATTAAGCAGCTCACTCAGTTCATTGAAGCCAATGACGAGGATTATATCATCGAAACGATAGAGGTTTTAGAGAACCTTACTGAACTCTCCTCCCTAAAGGACGAGGAGCTGGACATGATCGGGGAACTGCTCTCCAATATGTATGGAGCTTTGGAAGTTCAAAAACTTATCAAAGAAGGTACCCCCCAGAAAGAAGCGCTTAACGCCTTCATGAAAAGGGTCTTAGGTTCCATAGATAAATAAACTCATTTTAAACTTAACTCATGGAAAAATAGGCGACACCTACGGTGTCGCCTATTTTCTATTTCCCTTTAAGTGCCTCTATGATTTTAACACATTCCATAGCTTCTCTTACATCATGCACACGGAGAATATCCGCTCCGTGGAGCAAGGCAAAGGTATTCAGTACCGTAGTCCCATTGAGCGCTTCTTCGGGGGTAGTGTCCAAGAGCTTATATATCATGGACTTTCGGAGTGCCTCCACGATTTTAACACATTCTATCGCTTGCTTTACATCATGCACGCGCAGGATGTCTGCCCCATGGAGCAGGGCAAAGGTATTGAGCACCGTAGTCCCATTGAGCGCTTCTTCGGGGGTAGTTTCTAAGAGCTTGTATAGCATAGACTTGCGGGATATTCCTACTAAGACGGGGCACTCCAAAGCCTCGAAGCGATCCAGCTGCTGCATCAGCTCATAGTTCTGGCCAAGGGTCTTGGAGAAGCCAAAGCCTGGATCTACAATCAAATCGTTGATTTTCAGCTGCCTTGCCTTATCCTTCACCTGAGAGAAGTAGTATAGGATATCTTGGGTGAGGTGGTTGTAGTGGGTATCAAGCTGCATGGTCTGTGGGGTGCCACGCATGTGCATGGCTATATATGGCACCTGATAGCAAGCGACCACTTCCCAAATAGCGGGGTCTATAGCACCGGCAGAGATATCGTTGATCATAGCTGCACCAGCCTCAAGGCTCTCTCTCGCTACCTGGCTGCGAAAGGTGTCTACCGATATATATATATCAGGAAAGTGCCGAACCAATGCCTCCACGACGGGCACCACGCGCTGTAGCTCCTCAGCTTGGGATACCTCCTGGGCATTGGGTCGGGAGCTATAGCCTCCTATATCGATAAAAGTAGCGCCCTCTTGAAGCATTTGCTCCGCTCTACGGAGTACTTCGGTAGGGGTGGTACGGCTATGGGCGTAGAAGGAATCGGGGGTGATGTTGAGGATTCCCATTACTTTGGGGGTATCAAAGGTAATCAAAGTCCCTTTGCAGTTGATTGAGGTCATTTCTTTTCTATTATGGTTCCTTTGTTATGTGTTTTGAAGAGTTTCCGGGAGTCTTCGACAAATATTTTCATCTGTTTAAGATCCTTGGCCGACATAGCTGGGTCGTTTTCTTCTTCGGGCGTGCAGGGACGTATTTTATAATGCTTTTTCCCTTCTTTTTCATAGAGGTGTACCCAGGTGAGGGTGTATTGAGGAGGCAGCAGGCGGGTTCGCTCGCCTTCCTTGACTAAGGTGAGGCTAAGCATAAGCCCTCCGTCGGTATGTCGCTTGCGCTGGTTCGAAATGAAGTTGCCCAAGGAGTAGAGGACAAATTGCTGGCGATAGGGGTCTTGCCCTCGAAGCTCCATAGGCTGTAGTACATGAGGGTGCCCTCCAATAATGTAGTCAACCCCATGGCGGAAGAGGAAGTCGGCCATCTCCTTTTGTTTTTGATTGGGGGTCGTGGCATATTCGATCCCCCAATGCACCACTGCGATGAGCTTATCCAGCTTTTGGCTATGGGCACTAAGCAGGTCTCGCTTTATCTGGAGGGTATCCAGCAGATTTACCTGGGTAGGATTGGGGATAGGCAGCCCATTGGTACCATAGGTATAGTTAAGTATGCCCACTCGGAGCTGTTCTTTCTCTAAGACAAGTAGGTTTCGCCTTGCCCGATCCATCAGGTCGTAGAAGGTACCAGTATGGCGGATACCGAGCGAGTCGAGCTGATAGAGAGTTTGGGTAATTCCCTTATAGCCTCGGTCACAAGAATGGTTATTGGCTGTTACCATCACATTGATGCCACTCTGAAGGCAGTCTGCTGCCAATTCCTTAGGCGAGGAGAAGGTAGGATAGCCTGTATAGGGCTTGCCCCCAAGGGTCACCTCCAAGTTGGCCACCACAAAGTCATGCGCTCGGAAAGCTGGAGCTACGCGCTCGAAGACTGGGCGATAGTTATAGCGACCGGTTTGCCTGTCATAAGCCGAGTGGACCTGAGGGGTATGCCCCATAATGTCGCCCACAAAAAGTAGAGAAAGGGTATCCTTCACCGGATGGTTCCGCTCCTGTGCCTGTAGCAGCAGAGACAGCAAAGTGCTGCCTATCAATAAATAAATCTTCATCAGTAGATCGTAAAAAACAGCTGCAAAAATACGATTTTAAAGAAGAAAATGAAAAATTTTGTAAAAGAATTAGGCTTATTAAAAAAAAGAGAGTATCTTTGTAGCTAATTTAGCTCGTCAGCGAATCAACTCATTAACATTAACTATATGGCAGCACAGAAAGCACATTACTTCGACACTAAGGTCTTAGGACAGCCCTCGGGGCTATTTTTCTTATTTTTCACCGAGATGTGGGAGCGCTTTTCCTTCTATGGGATGCGGGTACTCTTGGTGCAATTCCTCACCGCAGAAATCCTCTTAGGAGATCCCAAGGGAGGCTGGGGCTGGACTTCCGAACAAGCGGCCTCTCTCTATGGTACTTATGCGATGTTGCTGTACCTCACCCCCGTGCTGGGAGGCATCATAGCCGACAAGTACTTGGGGGCAAGGCGTGCGGTGATCGTTGGCTCCATTATCATGACCTTGGGGCAGTTGTGCTTGTTCCTACACTCCACCACGATGTTCTTTGCCGGACTGACCTGCTTGGTCATCGGGGTAGGACTATTCAAGCCAAACGTACCTTCCATCTTAGCACAGATGTTCAAGGAACACCCCGATAAGAAGGACAGTGCCTATACCATCTTCTATATGGGGGTCAACTCCGGTGCTTTCTTAGGAATGATGCTCTGTGGCTACTTAGCCGCTACCAAGGGCTGGAGCTGGGGCTTTGGGCTGGCCGGTATCTTTATGGGCTTGGGTACATTACAGTTTGTTTTTGCCAAACCCCTGATGGGCGACTTGGGATTGCTCCAGAAGAATGCGCCTGAGCAGCTGCAAAGCGATACGGACAAGCGCAATCCCTTTACCTTTATTGACAATCTACTCATTTTCGTGGTGGCTACCTTAGGACTGCTCTACGCCTTCAATGACCCTTTGTCCAAGAACGGGATGTTGGATATGTTTGCCTGGGCGGATAATAGCCTTATGCGTGGGCAGACCCTGATTGTATTGGTGAGCTTGGGACTATTTATCTACCTACTTGTCTCTCGTATCTTGCGCTATAGCAAGGTGGTTCGCGATCGCATGTTTGCCGTGATGAGCCTGGCTTTCTTTATCATCTTCTTTTTTATTACCTTCGAGCAAGCACCCTCTTCGCTGATTATTGTAGCACGCGATTATGTAGACAGAAGCCTCAGTGGTGAGGGGCTCTTAATATTCAACATCATCAATGGCCTACTGATGGTCATTCCACTGCTGATCATCTCCTTTGTACTGGTGAAGCTGGCCACAGCTACCTGGAAACTCATTCCTCTGACCAATATCGTCCTTTTTGTATGCTTTCTTTTGATATGGGCGGTTGCCCTCTATTCGATCAGAAGTGAGTTCCTCAAGGAGACCTCCGAGATAGCAGTCTCTTGGTTTTCAGTACTGAACTCCTTTTTTGTGATTACCTTAGCCTCGTCCATCTCCAAAATATGGTCATCCAAGTACAACCCCTCGGTGGCCTTCAAGTATGGGTTTGGCTTGTTCTTTGTTGCCTTGGGCTACTTGGTGGTATGGTATGGCGCCAGGGGATTAAGCGAGGATATGAAGGTATCAATAGCCTACATCATTCTGATCTACTTCTTCCACACCATAGGTGAGTTATTTATCTCTCCGGTGGGGCTTTCGTATGTCTCCAAGTTAGTACCCCACCGAATGATTGCCTTTATGTTCGGAACCTGGTACTTAGGGATAGCCATCGCTCAAAAAGTAGCGGCTACCTTAGGCGGACAGGTGGTGGCCATCACCAAGGCCTATGGACTGAGCAGCTTCTTTCTGATCTTTGCCGGTATTGCCACCGGAGCCGGAGTATTGGTTATTCTTTTCAATCCGGTACTTAAGAAATTGATGCACGAGGTGAAATAAAGTAAAAACAAATAAAATCATACACTTATGAGAAAGAAAATAATTGCAGGAAACTGGAAGATGAACAATGATGCAGCACAGTCTGCACAGCTTATTGCCAGTCTGCTCGAAAAACTCCCACAGACAGAAGCGGAGGTCATTATAGCTCCTTCTTTTGTCAATCTCGCCTTAGCGGCAGAAAAGACACAAGGTAGCCCTATCATTGTGGCTGCCCAAAACATGCACTTTGCCGAGAAGGGTGCCTTCACCGGAGAGGTATCCGCCGCTATGCTCGAGGCTATCGGGGTGAAAACCGTTATTTTAGGTCACTCCGAACGCCGTGAGTACTTCAATGAGACCGATGAGAGTCTGGCTAAAAAGGTGGATACAGCCCTTGCTCATGGCCTACGTATCATCTTCTGTATAGGAGAGAAACTGGCAGAGCGCAAGGCGGCTAAGCACTTTGAGGTTGTGAAATCTCAAATAGAAAATGCACTCTTCCACCTCCCTCAAGAGGCTTGGAAGCAGATCGTGCTTGCCTACGAACCCGTATGGGCGATCGGTACAGGGGAAACCGCAACCCCTGAACAAGCCCAAGAGATCCATGCCTTCATCCGAAAGACCGTGGCCGACAAGTACGGAGCTGCGGTAGCCAACGACCTTACCCTCCTCTATGGAGGTAGCTGCAACGCCAAGAATGCCGCTTCACTCTTTGCCCAACCCGATGTGGATGGTGGCCTTATAGGTGGGGCTGCCCTTGTTGCCGATGACTTTATTACCATCATCAAAGCGCGAGGATAGCTCCCTGAAAAAGAAAGAAGGGGCGAGGGAGACTTCGCCCCTTTTTATTTTGGCTAAAAATAATTTTCAAAAATATAGCAGTTATATAAAAATAAATATGTATTTTTGCCGATAAATTTCTCAAACTAACTAAAAGTTCTTTATGCTCACTCGTAGGCACATTCGTGTAAAGGTAATGCAGGCGATCTATGCCCTGCATCAGGAGGAAAACTATAACTTACAAAAAGGAGAAAACTTTGTAGTGGCCAGTATGGACAACACCCATAGCCTCTATATCACCCTTATGGGGCTTTGGATAGCCTTGAAAAAACGCTCCCAACAGATGGAAGACCTCAGCCGAAAAAAGTTTATTCGCGATGAGAATGTCTCCCATACCTTGTTCTTAGACAACGAAGCCTTACAGCTGATCCTAAGTGATGAGACCCTTGCCGATGCCCTTGAGAAAGAAAGTCTCCGCTGGGATGCCCATGATGAGTATGTGAACCTATTGTATAACCGTATCTTAGAGAGTGAGGTCTACCAGTTGGCCAAGGGGCATACTCGAAGTTTTGAGAGCGACCGACAGCTTTTGACTGATCTCTATATGGAGGTCATCGCCCCCAATGAGGAACTTTTTGACTTTCTATCCGACCAAGAGATTACCTGGACGGATGACTTCCCTCTGGTGAATACCACTATCGTAAAGGTGCTCAAAGGACTTAGCAAATCAAAAGAAAACGAATTGGTACCCCTGTTATTCAAAGATATAGCCGACAAAGAATATGGGGTAGAGCTACTCAAAAAAGCCGTACTGAACGATGAGAAGTTCCAAGCCTACTTAGTGGAGAAAACCCCCCAATGGGATGCCGAACGTATCGCTCTGCTCGATGCCATCCTTATCAAAATGGGGATTACTGAACTACTCAAGTTCCCCAGCATTCCGGTGAAGGTAACCCTGAACGAATACGTGGAAATAGCCAAAGAATACTCCACCCCTAAAAGTAGTGTGTTCATCAACGGCATCCTCGATACCCTCTCCAAGGACTTCGAACAAAATGGAAGCCTCAAAAAAGTAGGACGTGGACTTCTATAGTGACTAAC
>RBWB01582193.1_pt1 | contig 16354 bp, 14 predicted proteins | sample 2014201 | NCBI WGS metagenome assembly RBWB01 (sample SAMN10133834, study PRJNA383868) | Human oral metagenome, whole genome shotgun sequencing project. | isolation source: supragingival plaque isolated from 88 juvenile twins | host: Homo sapiens | place: Australia
TCATTCATCCACGCCCCAGTAGCTCTTAGGTACTCCATCTCCTGACCTCTCCTTCACGTTGTCGTGTGCTCTGCTGCTTCTACCTGTGATCGTGACGGGGGTGAGCACACCCCCGTCACCGACGACACCGCTACCGGTCTATCGACGGTCCCTGCTCGTGACTACGCCCCTGCACGTGGCCGCCGACCCTCGGCGCGCCACCGGGGGAGGGGACCGACGTAGCGGGCGCCGGACCCACCCGAGGAGCACCCCGATCCGCAGCCACGGCCGGGGCCATGTCCCTGCCCACCGAGGCGGCCGGCTCCTTCGTGGCCGCAGGTGCCGGGGGAGCCTCCAGCGGCAGGGGCTTGCCGGCGGTGTAGCCGTCAATGTGGACGAACCCGGCGTTAAAGACTCGCTGCTGCTGGAGCCGGGACAGCGTCTCCTTGTCCCCGAGGCCGGTGGCCTCGATGGCCTGCCCAAGCTCGCGATAGATCGGAGTGTCCATGTCGTCGTTGCCGTGCCACTCACGGCTGTGCGGGTGGGCCGCGAGGTCCTGGACGATGGCGAGGACGCCGTCGGCGTCAGGGCGCTGTGCCAGCGCCTGTTTGGCCGCCGCCAGGAGCTCCTCACTCTCGGCCCGCAGCTCAGCTGACGGCTCCTGCCCACGAGGCAGGCGGGCCTCAGCCTGCTCCTGACCGACCTCGAGTGCGTGGTTGAGGTGGAGCATGCCCCGCAGCTCCTGGCTGCCGGCCTGCTCGACGAGCGGGCGCCCACGGTCGACGAAGCCCATCAGTCGCTCGCCCGCATCAGGATTGCCTGTCTCCGATGCCGCAATGATGTCGATGCTGTACTCGATGCGTTCAAGGCGCTCAGCCGAGTCGCGCATCGCGTCGTTGGCGTGGTCGACATCAGCGGCATCTCCCTCGACATGCCAGAACCGATCAACGGTGGCCTGATTCATGCTCAGCGCCTCGCGCCGCTGGTCTACCAGGTCGTGGATCTCCGGGGTATCGGCGAGACGGCCAAGCTCCTCGCTGCTCAGTCCCGAAGCCTCGGCGGCACGGTCGACGGCCTCATAGTGCAGGCCGTTGATCTCCTGGTCCGGGTCGCGCCCCAGCATCCTGGTCACGGAGTCGATGTCGAAATCAGCCACAGCAGTTCCTCCTTCAATTACCTGTTCACTGCCTCACCTGTAACGACGACCGGGGTGAGCACACCCCTGCGCCGGGGTGCGCGGGCCAGAACGGGGGCGGCCCGGGTGCCCCGTGCCCACATGTGGACGGCCCGGCGTTCGCCGGGGGCCGGCCCGCCCACATGATGGACACCGGGACCCATAGGACCGGGGGTGTGGACGCCTCGCGAGCGGCCCTGTCTGCGCCCGCGGGCCGCTGCTCGCGACTCGCCCACACCCCACTGGCTGGTACCCGCTCACCTTCCGGGCCGATCACACCCGCAGCCGCTCACCTACGCGCGCGGTCCCACCAACCGGCCCACTCACCTACCCCTGTACCTGCCTGAGTCGGCTCCCAGCACACTGACCTCCCAGCGCCCACCCACCTGCCGGACGCTGACCGATGAAGCGTTCGACGGACGATCCCGTGCACGCCGAAACGCCACCTTCTCGCCTCTTAGCAAGCCGAGAAGAGATAAATCGAGGCACATCTGGCACTGCGGAACCAGAAGCCCGAAGTGTCGGGGGCGGGTGTGCTCACCCCGGTCGTCGTTACAGGTGAGCAACGAGCCCCAACCCCAAGGACTGAATGTGATCCAGGTCATATGTGTGCAGTGTGGTGAGACCTTCAGCGCCAAGCGCCGCAGCAAGCGCTACTGCTCCGAGGAGTGCCGCCAGGCATGGAGAGCCGACCACCAGGTCACCTGCCCCGGGTGCGGTCAGCTCTTCACCCCCAGCCGCGCCAGCCAGGTGTACTGCACGGCGGCGTGCAGGGAGCGGTCGGGCAGGCGCGCGCGCTACGCGCGTGGCCGTGAGCACGTGCGCGCCTACACCCGGGCCGGGGCAGAGGGTGAGCGCTCAGCGACCTGCCCGGTGTGCGCGCAAGTGTTCACCCCCAGCCGCTCAACCCAGGTGTACTGCTCGCCGGCGTGCAGGCGTGCGCGCGCTGGTGCTGCGCGCACGCGCGCAGCGAGCATGACCGCGGCTGCGCGCGCGTGCGCGCTCATCGCGCGCCTGCACGTGCCCGGCGTGGACGGGGCGTGCGCGGAGTGCGCGCACCCCTGGCCGTGCGAGACCAGGCGCCTGACCGAGGCGGTCACGGGCGGTGAGCGCCCGTGATTACGGTCAAGGCCCTCTACGACACCGGCCGGGAGGGCACGAGCATCGTTGACTACCTGATCGAGTCCGTCGCCGATGGCCCCGGGCAGGAGGCGCACGCTCACTTCGATGGGACCCGCTACTACACCAACGCGGGCACGCCCCCCGGGCGGTGGCTGGGCAGCGGCCTGAACGGCCTGGGCGACGATGACCGTCACCTGCACGCCGGGCGGCGCGTGGGCGCCGACCAGCTGCGCGCGCTCATCCAGGACGGCGCCGACCCGATCACCCACCAGTTGCTCGGGCGCGCGTTCCCCGCGCACGTGTCCACCGCTGACCGGGTGCGCGCGCTCACCGCCGACCTGAGCGCTCACCTGAGCGCCGATGAGCGCGCAGCGCGCATCGAGCAGATCGAGCGGCAGGTCGCGCGCACCAACAAGGCCAAGGCGGTGCACGGCTTCGACTTCACCTTCGCCCCACCCAAGTCCGTGTCGGTTCTGTGGGCGCTGGGGGATGCCGGCGTGCGCGAGCAGGTCGAGGCCGCTCACCACGACGCGATCAATCACGTCGTGGCCATGATGGAGGCCGACTCCATCCGCACCCGCCAGGGCGCCGGGGGAGTCGTCCAGACAGAGACGCGCGGCATCATCGCGGCCGCGTTCGACCACTGGGACTCCCGCGAGGGAGACCCGCACCTGCACACCCACCTCGTGGTCGCCAACCGGGTCCAGGGCCCCGACGGGCGCTGGCGCACCCTGGACTCCCGCGGCGCGCTCATGCCCGCCCAGGTCGCCCTGAGCGAGGCCTACGACAACCACCTCATGGACGCACTCTCATCGCGGTTGGGGGTGGAGTGGCACGTGCGCTCCATCTCGCGCACCGGGAGGGAGCACTGGGAGATCGACGGCGTCGACGACCGCCTCCTCAAAGTGTTCTCCACCCGGCACGCCCAGATCGAGGCCGCCCGCGAAGAGGCTGATGGGCCGGGGCACTGGGAGGCCGACGCGAAAGCTTGGTCCGCCACGCGCAGCGACAAGAAGCATCACTCCCTGGAGGAGCTCACGCGCTCGTGGCGTGAGCGCGCACGCCAGGTCGCCGGCGACCAGCCCCTGCGCGGCGTGACCGGCCGGCCCCTGCCCGCGCCCGGGACCGTGCCCGGTCAGCCAGGCACGCGCGCGCACCCTGTGCGCGCAGCCGACATCACCGACGACCAGGTCGCCCAGCTGGCTGGTGGTGTCCTGGTCGCGCTCCAGTCATCGCGCGCTCACTGGAGCACCTGGAACATCCGCGCCGAGGCCCAGCGCGCAGCCCGACGCATCCGCTTCGAGACCCCCGGTCAGCGCGATCAGTTCACTGGCCGGCTCACCGAGGCGGTCACCGCCAGGTGCGTGCGCGTGGACTACGCGACCACCGCGCACACCCCCGCCCGCTACCGCCGGCGCGACGGCTCCAGCCGGTTCGTCCCTGAGAACAGCGAGATCTTCACGACCCAGGTGCTCCTGGACGCCGAGGACGCCCTGGTGCGCTGGAGCCGGAGCACCGACGCGCCCCGGCTAGCCAACCCCCAGGCCCTAGCGAGCGCCGGGAAGAGGGCGCCCAGTGAGGATCAGCTGGCCGCCATCGAGGCCGTGGCCACCAGTGGCCGGCGCCTGGACCTCATGGTCGGGCCCGCCGGCGCCGGCAAGACCACCGCCCTGTCGGCGCTGGTGGAGGCCTGGCAGGCCGAGCACGGGGCCGGCTCGGTCACCGCCCTGGCCCCCTCCTCGGCGGCCGCCGAGGTCCTCGGCGAGTCCCTGGGAGCGCCGGCCGACAACACCGCCATGTGGCTCACGCTGCGCCGCGCCGCCGCCGAGCGCGACAGCCACATCAGCTTTCTGCGTCAGGCAGGGGAGTGGATCGACCAGGGCGGCCGTGTGGCGGACATCCGCGACTCCCTCGCGGTCGTTGACCCCACCACGGCGGGCCTGCCCGACCGGAGGATCCGGGCAGCGATCGATGCCGCGCTGCACCGCATCGAGAACACCCCCATGCAGAAGGCGCGGCTGGAGGCCGGTGACCTCATCATCGTCGACGAGGCCTCCATGGCCGCCACCATCCCCCTGCACGAGATCGTCGCCCAGGCCGACGCGGCCGGCGCCAAGGTCCTCGCCGTCGGGGACCCCGACCAGCTCTCCGCAGTCGAGGCCGGCGGCGCCTTCGGCATGCTCATCGACGCCCAACCCGACAAGGTCGCATCCCTGAAGACGATTCACCGGTTCGTCGACGACTGGCAGGGGCCGGCCTCCCTGGCCCTGCGCGCCGGTGACCGCAGGGCGGTAGAGACCTACACCTCCCGCGGAGCCGTGCGGGCCGGGACCCAGGAGGAGGTCCTCGACCAGGTCCACGCCGCCTGGGCGTCCGAGACCGCCCAGGGCCGCACCAGCCTCATGGTCGCCGCCGACAACGCCACCGCCGCCGAGCTCGCCGCCCGCGCCCGCGCCGACCTCAAGTCCGCCGGCAAAGTGCACGGCCGGGAGGTCACCCTGGCCGACGGCAACCAAGCCTCAGCCGGCGACCTCATCGTCACCCGCAAGAACGCCCGAGCCCTGCGCAGCGGGCGCCACTGGGCCCACAACGGCGCCACCTGGCACGTCCAGGCCGTCAGTGCTGACGGGGCCATGCTCGTCACCCCCACGGCAGACCCGGCCGCGGAGGCGATCCACCTGCCCGCCGACTACGTCGCCGCCCAGGTCGAGCTCGGCTACGCCACCACCATCCACCGCGCCCAGGGCCGCACCGTCGACGACTGCCACGTCGTGGTCACCCCCGACATGGGCCGCCAGGGCCTCTACGTCGGCATGACCCGCGGCCGCACGTCGAACGTCGCCCACGTCGTCACCGACGGGGCCGCCGTTGATGACGACCTCATGCCCCAGTCGGCGCAGGAGCCCGCCAACATCCTCACCAATGTCCTGGCACGCGACACCGCCCCGGCAACCGCCAGACGCGCCGCAGACCGCCACGCCGACCAGGTCGAGTCCGTCAAGCGCCTGGCCGACGAGTACTCAACGATCGCGGCCGGGGAGGCCGCCTGGGGATGGGAGAACTCCCTGCCCCGTCTCCTGCCCAGCCAGGCCGACCGGCTCCTGGCCGACGACTACAGTGACGCCCTGGCCAAGGAGCTGCGCCGCAGCCACCGGGCCGGCCTGGACGTCAGCACGGTGCTGCCGGCCCTGGCCGGCGCCAAGCCCCTCAACGAGGCTCACCCGGCCGCCGACCTCGCTAACCGTGTTGCCAAGGCACGCAAGGCCCACACCGCCGCCGGCGGACAGCGCCGGCTCATCGCCGGCCTCATCCCCGCCGCCCCGCCGGCGGCCGACCCCGACATCGCCCGCGCGCTGGATGAGCGCGAGAGGCTCATCACCGCTCGCGCCAGCGCCGTCCTGCACCGGGCCCTGACCGAGGGCCAGCCGTGGACGAAGGACCTCGGCGCCGTGCCGGCCGACGCGCGCGTGCGCGCGCAGTGGCTGGAGGCCGCCAGGACCGTGGCCGCCTACCGCGACCGCTACGGCATCATCGACCCGCCCAGCGGGCCCGTCACCGCTACCACCCATGACGCCTCCCTGGAGGCGACCCTGGGGCCGGTGGTCTCCCACATCGACCGCACCGTCGTCGAGGACCGCCGCCGCGCCACCCAGGCGCTCCTTCGGGCCCGCCGGCTCTCCGAGCAGGCACCCAGGAAGACGCCCCCGGCCCCTGGCCGGGCCCCGGGGGTGCCCACCGTGAACCGGCCAGGAATGCGCCCGGTCGGCACCCCGCAGCAGCAGGCCCCTGGACAGCAGCAGCGACGTGGTCAGGAACCCGGCCGCGAACAGAACCGGGAACGGGGCCGGGATCTATAGCCCTGGGCGGGGGCCCATCCGTTGGGCCAGGTCCAGCATGTCGGTCAGGTCGACGTCCGCCTCGCCTTCGGCCGGGCCGATGACGCCGTCGGCTGTGACCAGGACGCCCCAGGGGCGCTCAGTGGTCAGGGTCGCCTGGCCGTCGCACGCGATGATCGATCCGGGCAGTGCGTAGACGCCGACGTCCTGGGCGTCCTGGCTGACGGAGAGTCGTGCTCCGGCGTCCGCCAGGCCCAGGCCCTCCTCGGCGACCAGCGCTCCGCCCGTGCTGACGGCGGCCCGGCCGCCGGCCAGTACCGTGCGGCTGCCCGGGCCGCCGGCCACGCGCCCCCCGAAGGCGGCTCTCGTGTGGCCCCAGGATCGCACCACCGGCCCGGCGCCGGCCACGATTGCTTTCGCCCCGGGGGCGATGTCGACACGGCAGGAGTCGGGTACCCAGGCCACGACCAGGGCCACGGAGGTGGCCACGACCTCGATCCAGGGCTCACCGGCCTCGATGAGGTCATCGAGCTCGCGCTGGGTGGAGGCCAGCCGGCCCCGCTCGTGCTCATCGGTGAGCGGGAAGGGGATCACCGTGGCCACGGTGGGGCCACCAGTGTCAGTGCCGGGACCGTCGATGGCGCCAGTGTCATCGAGTTCATCGCGGACCTGTGTGAGCCAGCACCTCATGCAGTCACCGTCCTGGGCCGTCTGACGTGCCTTGCTCCTCCTGGCCGCGACGTCAGGCAGCCACGACAGATCCAGGTCCTCGGCGTGGCCGCAGGGCCACGCAACCGTCGCTTGCTTCCAGTCATCGGAGTACCCGGTTACACGCCCGACTCGACGGCCGCCGCCACCGCCTGACCGCGGTAGGCGACCATCGCCTCCTCCTGGCGTGCCTGCCACTCGTGACCGTCCTTGCCGTCGTTGACTATTGCCGTCGCCCAGGCCGGGGCCTGGAAGGGATGGTGCGTCAGCGAGGTGCAGCTCAGCTGCTTGCTGCACGCCGCCAGCTCATCGCGCACGAACTGGTAGTTATGGTGCCATCCCATCAAGGCTTCTCCGGTTTGCGCCGGGTGTGTCGCGTCCAGGTAGGACCGATGAAGCGCATCAAGGAACCGGATATATCCCTCGTGCTTCTCCCAGCACGGGGGAATGACCGTCGAGTCCAGCTCGTAGGCCACCATCAGCCTGGCCACGAAGATCCGCAGCTCTCCGAGCTCCTCCAGGCGCTCCTGCGGGGTCAGTGACCACCAGTCGACGGCCTGCGTGAACGGGTCATCAGCCGTCCTGGCCGAGCTCGCCCCGCTGGTCCCGGCGGCGCCGGCCAGACCAGCGGCTTTGCCGGCAGCGTCGTCGAGCGCCTGGAGCAGCCACTGGCCCACCTGCTCGTCCTGACCGCCGGCACCGTCTGCGCTGGCTGCTTCAGTGCTGCTGTCGTCCTGGCTCACTGCTGCTTCTCCTTGTCCTTGAGCTCTTTGAGTCTTGCGATGATGGAGACCGTCACCAGGCGGCGGTGTCCTTTGGCGATCAGTCGTTGCCAGGCGGTGGAGGCGTCAATCGCCTTGTGCACCAGCTCGTGGCACGCCCTGCACATCGGGACGAGGTCCTCGTGCCTCTCGCGGCCCATGCGGGAGTAGCTGGCGTGATGCAGGTCGTCTCGGCGCTCACGCCAGGGCTTGGAGCACACGGCGCACACGATGCGCCCGCTGCGTCGTGTCTCCTCGCTCGCCCACCTGCGCCGGCGCCGGCGCCAGGCAGGCGAGTTCATCCACGCCGCGTACCGCCTGGCGGCGGCCACCCTCCCGGGGGTGCGTCGTGGGCGTCGGCGGTTGCGCAGCCCCTCAGCCATCTACCCCACCTCCACGCCCACCGACCTGCCCCGGCTCGGGGAGGGGGAGCGGCTGCTCGCTCCCACCACAGGGGGGCGCAGGTGCTCGATCCGATCCGGCCGGTAGCCGGCCCACGCCTGGTCGCCGGCGACCACCAGGGGCAGCTGGCGCGCCCCCAGGCGGGACGCGACCTGCTCAGCCTCACGGGACACCTGCTCGGAGGCGACGTCCTTGTAGGTGTAGGCCACGCCCATGGCCTGCATCTTGCGGCCGGTGGCCGTGCACTGCACGCATCCCTGGCGGCCGTAGACAACCACCTCAGGGCTGCCGTTGCTACTGCTGCTCATTGCTGGTGTGCCTCTCGTCTAGCTGGGGTGCCTGGATCGCAGGCGCAGGTGGAGTGGGGGCCGCCGTGGTGTAGTGGACGCTGGGAGCCGCCGCCAGGGGCGGGGCCTTTCGACCGCGCCGGCGCAGGCGGTCCTCCAGGGTCATGCCGTCAATGAGGGCGGCCGGAGTGTTGGCCTTCAGCAGCAGCATGACGCCCTTGGGCAGCTCTCGTATCTGCGAGCCGATGAGGATCTTCTCCTCGGTCTCGGCCCACGAGGACTGCATGTGATCCCGCCCCGAGGAGACGGTGCGGCGACGGGTCTGACGGTCCCCGATGGCGCCGGAGATCTCGTTGAGGGTCTCGGTCTTGGTCGCACCGCCCAGGACGAGCTTGGTGGTCGCTGAGTCCCAGATCGCCTCGGCGGCCTCGCGACCGTAGCGCGCGGCCAGCTGCGCGCGAGACTGCTCGAAGATCCAGGACATCACCCCTGAGCCGCCGCCGGCTGAGACGATGATCGGCAGGGACGGCAGGGTCGCGATGTTGGCGATCTCGTCGAAGACCATCCCCAGTGGCGGGCACAGCCGCCCACCGGCGGAGCGGTTGGCCCGCTCAATGGCCGTGGCGTAGACGTCCTCGATGAGGGCGGCCACGAACGGGGCGGCCGTGGCCTTCGAGTCCCCGACGATGTACAAGGTCCCACACCGGTCGATGAAGTCCTCGATGTCCAGCTCCATCCCCGGGGCCGGGCTGATGGCCTCCTTGACCCGAGGATCCATCAGCGGGCGCCCGATGATGGACTGCACGGTCGCCCAGATGTTGTCGACGGTCCGATGGTCCCCGCTGAGCTCGGAGCCCAGCACGTCGGCCCACCGACGGTAGGCCTTCGGGTGCTCACTGAGGATCCGCACGGCCTCCTTGGCCTGGCCCGGGCCGTCCGACCACCGGTCGAGGGCCTCGGCCCCCTGGCCGCTGACGGCTGCGGCCATCAGCATCGGCGCCAGGACCCGGATGCCGTGCTCCTTCCAGAAGGCGTCGTTGCCGGTGCCCTGACCGCCGTTGGCCGCCAGCGCGGCCGCCCGGCGCAGCGCCACCTCGGGTATCTCGCACCCCCTGGTCAGTGACCACCGGATGGTGGCCCGCCGCAGCTCGGCGCCGGCCTCGCCCTCGGCGTCGATCCCGGTGGGCGCGAACACCGCGACCGGGCCGCGCTGCTTGCGGTGCATGATCGTGCCGGCCGCCAGCTCACCGCGCACCGATGTGGTCACCACCGCGCCGGGGAACTCGACAACCACCCCGTAGGCGAGCCACCTGGTCTTGCCCGACCTCGACGGGGCCGAGACCGCCACCGAGTCCTCGATGGGGATCCAGCAGACCTGGCCCCGACAGGTGCCCACCCGCACCGCCAGGTCCCAGGCCGTGGGCCGCTCCAGGTCGGGGCGCAGCCAGAACATCGCCGCGACCGTGGCCGCCGAGAAGCACCGGCGCACCTGGGAGGCCGTCGCCAGGCCCTTGACCTTGTGCGGGTCACCCTGACGGCCCCGCCCCTGGCCGCCCCACCGGCGCCACGCCCACAGCCCGGCCCACGCCAGCGCGCCCAGCTCGAACAGCCAGGCCAGCCAGAACAGGAAGCCGCTCATTCCCGGTGCCCGCCACGCCGCGGCGGGGGAGTGGCCGGCCAGAACACCGATCATGCCCACCGGTGGGTCCGCCGCCACGCGGCAGCCCTGGATCGAGCACGCCCCCGCCGCCGCCAGCCACGAGCTCACGCTCAGCGCGACCCCGGCGGCGATCACGCAGATCAGTACGTTGGCGGCCACATCCTTTCCCAAGGGATCGCGCCCTGTCATGGCCTGCCTCCCATCGCCTCGTCGGTGTCGGTCAGCTCGGCCTCCCAGGGGGTGCGCTGGTGCTCGACCATGAACAGCTGCCGGTCAACCATCCACAGGCCCACCCCGATGTTGAGCATCGAGACGTAGTTGGCGGCCACGTCGCTCATGCGGAACGTCTCGCGCAACGCATCGAGCTCCTCGGGCTCCTGCCGGTAGATGATCTTGGTGGAGGTGTCCGCCAACAGCCCCTGGGCGATGGCTCGGGCCGCCGACCCGGCGTCCCCGATGGCCTCCAGGTCCGACAGGCGGTGCAGCACCAGCACGTTCGCCGTGCCCCACGCCCGGGTGAGCTTGAACTGGTCCCGCATCCTGCTTGCCAAGCCTGGAAGCGCCAGCAGGCGGTGGGCCTCGTCATAGATGATGTAGCGCTGCCCCAGGCTGGTGGCCCCGCGCAGGGCGGCCTCCAGCCACGTCGAGGTGCACGTCATAATCAGTGGAAGGGCGGGGTCCTGGACCGCGAAGGCCTTCAAGTTGACACTCATCATCGGTGCGGCCGGGTCGAACCTCACCGTGGAGGGCCCGTCGAACAGGCCCGCCAGGTCCCCGCGCACCAGGCGCTGGAGCGCCAACGCGACCTCGTGCCCCATCTTGATGAGCTCGTCCTTGTTCCGCGGCCCCCGGGGCAGTGGCACCACCCCTGAGGGGTCGAAGAGCTCGTCGACCACCGTCGGCAGGATCGGTGTCCCGCCCCGGGCCGCGGTCGCCTCCAGGGCCGCGTCCAGGGCGGTCTGCTCGTCCTGGTTCAGGTCCCGGTTCATCAGCGACGACGTCAGCGCCGCCACCAGCCGGGTCCGCTGGGACTTGACCGTGCGGGCCCACTGCTCGTCGTCGAGGATCTGGCCGTCCTCGTCACGCTCGGGACGCGTCCCGGCATCCAGCGGGTTGAGGCGTGCACGGGAGGACCCACCGATGCTGATGACGTTGCCGCCCACCGAGCGCACGGTGGCGGACCACTCGCCCTTGACGTCGCCGGGGATGAAGGTGCGCTGTCCGAAGCACCAGGCCCGAAGCGCGAAGGTCTTCATCAGCGAGCTCTTGGCCGAGCCGACCTTGCCCAGCACCGCCATGTTCGTGTTGGACAGCACCCTGCGCCGGTAGAGCTCGAAGGGGTCGAAGCTGAACGACGTCGAGGAGATGACGTTGCGGCCGATCAGGATGCCGCCCGGCCCCAGGCCCTCCTCAGCGAAGAAGGGGTACTGCACCTGGAGCGTCTTGGTCGTGTACCGGTTGGTGTGCACATTGATAGGAACCGGGTTGCGGCCTGTGCGGTCACCCCACTCACCGGATGCCGGCAGGTAGTCACCGGCCCAGATCGTCTTCTCGGCCTCCTTGACCTGGCGCCGCTTCTCGGCCTCCTGCCGACGGTACTGCTTGCGCAGCTCATCGGCCCGCCGGTTCATCGCCCGCTTCTGCTTACGTGTCTGCTTGCCCACCACCAGGGGCGCGACCCGGACCATCAGCGCACCCCCAGACACAGGGGCAGCACACCGGCCTCCAGGACCTCGTCCTGGACACCCACCAGGGTGCGAGGCTTGCACCTGACCTTGCGCAGGGCGGCCCGCACGTCGGCCACAGCCCTGTCCAGGGCCTCCCTCGTCGGGGCCGTCACCGTCACCAGGCAGGCGTGGTCCATGGCCTTGTGACCGTCGTCAAGATCGATCATGTTCTGCTCGGTCTGGACCCGGTCACGCTTGTTCAGCACCGTGTCGAGCTTGCCGACCTTGTTGCGGTCATCCAGGGCCCCGACCTCGCGCTGGTTGGCGCGCTCGGCCTCCCGGGAGGCCTTGTCGTCGGGCACGGGCTTGTAGATCAGCGAGATCGACAGGTTCGCCTCACCCACCAGGCTCAGCCCGGCCAGGAAACCGGTCTCGACCCGAACTCTGGGCCAGGACCCCACCACGAGAACCTGGTGCCACGCGGAGTCGGTGCGCACCCGCTTCCACTGGCCCTCGACCGCCATCGGGCCGGCGGCCTCCAGGTCATCGACCTCGTCGGGGTGAGCCCGCAGCCTGGATGCGACCGCAGGATCGTAGGCCGAGCGGATCTTCAGCGCGAGCTCGGTGTCGGTCACCCAGCCGCGCACCGTCAGGCCACTGGGCCCGGCCAGCGCCTCGACGTCGCGCATCCGCTGACGAAGGACCGCAGCCCCGCCCTTGAGGCCCCCGCCGTACTGCTTGATGTCATCGCGCACCTCATTGAGGTCGATCGCGATGGCGATGATGGTCTCGTGCTGCTGGGTGACACTAGCGGCCTGGCGCAGCAGGGCCCGGTAGTTACGGCCCGCGGCCGTGCCTGCCACGTCCCGGTCGTGGTTCTCGGCCCAGTACTGGCGCACCCCCACGCCGGCGTCGGCCATCGAGGACAGCAGGACCTGGATCCTGCACACGCCCTCACCCGAGCCGACCGTGGCCAGCAGGCCCGCGTAGCCACTGGTGCGCACGCTCTTTGTCTTGGCGTCAGCCAGCATGAACTGGCTGTGCGACACCCTGCACATGGCCACCAGCGTGCGCCGGTGAGGGTCATGAACCATTACCGCGCCCGAGACCGGGTCCTTGTGCATCCGCAGGCGGGCCTTCGACCCTGGCAGCCACAGTGTGCCCGCCGGCCGGGTCTTCCACACGCTGCGGCGGAACTGGTTCTGGTGCGAGACCCTGCGGACCGCCCAGGAGACCAGGACCGGGGTCCAGTCGATCAGCCGCCCGTCAACCTGCTTGGAGGGCACCAGCCCCAGCACCAGCAGCCCGATCCATACCGGGGACGAGACCCCCACACCGTGCAGGCCGCCAATCATCGGGGCCGCAAAGCCCGCGATAACCGCAGCCGCCGCGACGCAGGACGCCGCTGCCGGACTGAACCCTAAGAAGAACCCCGTCAGCGAGGCCCGCGGAAAACGCTCCCTGGGGACCTCCGCGCTCTCGGCGCTCTGCGTCGCGGCAGTCACCAACCAGCCCCGATACCTGCCGCCCAGCGGACCAGCCCGCTGATACCACCGACCACCATCGCCAGGCCGACCGAGCCGAGAGTCGCCCACTTGGCGTACTGGGCCGCCCTGTGGGCTCCGAACGCGGTTGCTAGCGCCCACGTGACAGCGCCGATGGCGCCGGCCGCCACCAGACCGATCAGGCCCACAGCGACCGTGGAGCCCACCAGCTGCTTCAAGGTACCCATGAAGGGTAGGAAGCTCCAGTCAGGTGTGACTCCAGGGTCGTATCCGCTCGTCGGGAACATCTGCATCTTCCTTTCGTAGGTGCCGCACCGCCTGGTCACGGTCCGGCTCACCTGTAACGACGACCGGGGTGAGCACAACGCTCACCCCGGTCGTATCGACGCAGCCCGGTATCTCCTGGCGTTAGGAGAAGATCGAGATCACCCACCCGTACAACGGACTCAGCCCGGCGGCCGCCATAGCGGCGACCACGCTGCCCACGAGCCCCCACTTGCCGCGAGAGATCAGCTTGGGTGACCCGGTCGCGTAGCCGGCAGCCCACAACAGAGCCGAGATCGCGCCGCCGGCGACGCAGGCCAGAAGCACTGCCGCCAGCTCTGCTCCCAGCAGGCGCCAGTACTCGGTCAGTCGCGCCCACAGCTCAACATCCGGCGTGACGACATCCATCAGTCCTCCTCCCAGCCCGAGTACCAGGAGTAGTCGTCAGCGCTGTCGACGTCGTCGGCGCCCAGGGCGTCGGTCTCCCACGACCCGTATGTCGCCGGAGCGCTGCTGGAGCGACCCGAGTCGTCGTCATCTGCCGGGGCCGATCTGTCAGGCCACGAGCCAGAGTCGTGGCTGCTTCCGCCACCGGACGGCGCACCACCACCAGGGCCGGCTTCACTGGGACCACCAGAACCACTACCGCCGGTGCCCTGCCCGAAGCCTCCCGAAGCGGATCCCGAGCCGCCATCCGGTGCACCCGACCCGCCGCCGGCGGTAGTGGGCCCGGTGGTTGGTGAGCCGCCGCTGGAGGGCTGGCTGCCTGACGAGCCCGAGGCGCCGCTACCGCCTCCAGCGGCCCCGGCTCCTCGGCCTGCGCTCTGGGAGCCCGTCGAGGTCGCCCCGGAGGCTGAGCCGGTGCTTCCTGCCGCGCCCTCGCCCGCGCTGGCCGCGCTGGCCGCGCCGGCCTCAGCGCTGCCTGTAGCAGAGGCCGAGGCCGCGCCACCGCTCGCCCCGGCGCTGGCGCCACCTGTACCCACGGCAGCGCCGGCCGCCAATGCCGCCGTGGCCACGGTGGCCACCGTGCTGCCCACCGTCTCGGCACCAGACTCGACGCTGTCACCAGTCTCGTCCGTCATCGACGCCACCGCCGACTCACCCAGGAAGGAGAACAGCTTGAACGATGCCAGCGGCATGGCCATCGACGACAGCAGCATCGTGATGCACAGGCCCATCTGCTGAAGCAGCTGAATCATGTCACCGGGAGGCTCAGCCTCCAGCAGGATCGAGATCCCCAGTCCCAGGATCACGATGATCGCCACCGGCGAGACCAGCAGAGCCAGGATCCACGCCAGGATCGTGCGAGGCCACCCCATGGTCGGCCGTGACGCCAGCCCCGAGTAGGCCACCGGTGTCATCACCGCCGACCCGGCCAGCAGCTGCTCGCGGAACAGCATCACGAGCACCAGGCCCAGGCCACCCAGCATCAAGAAGAAGCAGAAGAAGCAGAACACCAGCAGCATCCACGACACCGATCCCGCCGACACGGCAGACGCCGCAGCCGGATTGTCGTCAGCGAAGGACTGCCACGTCTCACTGCTCCACACGTCCGTGATCCGCTGAGCCAGCTTGTCGGTGTCGGCCTGCACCCACCCGATGAACACGTCCCGGACCTCGTCAATGCCCCGTGACGCCACCGCAAGGATCGGCAGGGTCACCATCGAGGCGAACGCGCTGACCAGCGCGCCCTTGACGGCCCATCTCACCCCGGTCAGGCCCCGTCCTCGCAGCGCATCACGCAGCACCTGCCCCAGCGCCACCGTGAACGTGATCGGTACCGCCAGCGCGAACACCCTGCCCGCCCACGTGAACATGAACCCTGCATCCAGATCCGGCGAGGTCAAGGTGAACGCCAGACTCAGCACCGTGGCCAACAACCAGCCCGACGCCTTGCCCAGCTGCTGCGAGACCCAGGTGGCCACCTCCTCCAGACGCTCCTGCACCCATCCCTTGGCCGCCGCGTTGGCGGCCTCCACCGGCGCCTTGACCACGTCCTTGACTACGGACGCGGCGGACTTGAACTTCTCCTTGGCAGTCGAGGCGATCGACGAGCCCTTGTCCATCAACCACGAGCCCGCGTTGCTGGCCACGGTCTTGGCCCCGTTCCAGAGCTGCTTGCCCTTGTTCTTGGCCCAATCCAAACCATCAGTGACGATGTTGTCCGCCGGCACCGCGGCCGGCACCCCCACAGACACTGCCTCACCCACGCCCTGGGGAGCCGCCGAAGCCTGCGGGGCCACCAGACCCACGCCGATCAGCACCACCAGGACCACGCCGGCAAGACGCGCGGCAAGAAGACGAATCGAGGCGCTCATCAGGCCCCACCTCCAACCAGGTGAGCCAGCGCCTGGAACAGGACAGCCAGGCCCAAGCCGAACGCCGCCAGACCACCGGCATATGCCTTACCGATACTCATCATTTGCTCCCGCCCCCGATCACACCGACCAGCTCGCAGTAGCCCTGGTCGACGGCCGGGTCACAGCGCACGAGCAGCGACAACGACGTCTCAGTCGTCTGCGTGAACCCACTGACGTCAGCGACCGGCTGAGTGGTCGTCTTGACCCTCGCGGCAGTGGTCAGCGCGTGAATCGTCTCCCGGTTCTGAATCACCTGGAGGTAGATCTCGCTCCCGGCGTCCTCGTGCAGACGGGAGTTGTCCGTGGGAAGCACACCCAGGACGTCGACCTCATCGACCTCACGTGAGGCGATCCGGTAGGAGATCTCATCGGGGCTGATCGCCCCGGTCACCGAGGCCCGCAGCTGACGATGCACCTCAGGTCCCAGCGGCCCGTCCTCGCCACTCATCCCGGCCAGCCACTCATCCGTGATCCGCTTGGTCTCTACGCCCGCGTCCGTGGGCTGGTGAGACGAGTAGTCATACCCCACGGCTGCCTGCACCGAGGCCGCGAACACCTCAGGGTCCTTCGTGCGCGCGAACTGCGACCCCCGCAACCGGGGCAGCCCCGCACCGAAGTCGGTGCCGGTC
>RBWB01582199.1_pt1 | contig 16332 bp, 37 predicted proteins | sample 2014201 | NCBI WGS metagenome assembly RBWB01 (sample SAMN10133834, study PRJNA383868) | Human oral metagenome, whole genome shotgun sequencing project. | isolation source: supragingival plaque isolated from 88 juvenile twins | host: Homo sapiens | place: Australia
ATCATATTGACCTTGTACCTATTTCCCAAAATATAGCCACCATTTTAAAACTGTATTTCATATAAAATTGTAATGGTTATAATTTAGATATGATTATAAAGCAAGAATAAATATAACAATGTAATTAATACAAACTAATAATGATTATATATGTTAGCACTCTGTTAGGACTATTGCTAATAATAACACATAACTATTATTATATAACTGTAATGATTATAAACTTGTTATGATACCACTATTGTAATTATTACAAATAAGGTATCCCTGTAAATATGGCACGGTTGCAATAACCTAACTTAATCCAGCCCCCAAAATTCTAACAAAATTTTTTGAAAAAATATGCAACTTATTTTGGCACATCTTAAATAACAGTTATATGCAAATAATTTGGCTATTGCTTTTTTATTGTATAAAAAAAACAAGTCATTAGACTTGTTTTAACACAGGAACTTGGAAGTAATAAATTACCCCTTCCACTTCCTGCCCTTGCCCCCAAACATATAGGAAATTATTTCATAATTTCCTTTTAAGTTCTCAAAGTCCATTACTCCATAACTCCCTTTTATATAACACGGATAATCAATTCCGAACGGATTATCTAAAAACCAATAATCCCCATTACTCATTGTAATGATATTTTTTTCTAACATTTTATTTTTTAATTCTCTTTTTTCCATTTTTTCCACCTTGCTGGACTTAATCCAGCCCTTTCATTTATTATTTTTTTTTGTTTTTTTTTTAAATTTATTTTTTTTTAGATAAATACACTTGTAAAATTTTCAAAGTCAAATATTGCTAACTCTTTTAATTGTTTAGCAAATTTAACACAACTGTTTTTATATTTATAGTTTTTAGATAAGTCAATATAAACTATATCGTTACTTATCCAAGTCCCAAAGTAAACATTATTTTTGATAATGTTTTATAATTTTCTATTATCAATTTTTCTATTAATTCAATAGAAAAATCTTTTATTGGTATTTCAATTAAATTTTTAAAGGCACATATATAGCCTTTATTTGCAACTTGTTTATTAATGCTGAATGAGCCTCCAGCATTTTTTAAAGTGTCAAAGTAAATTCTATTTGACATCATTTTTAAATTAACAAGTTTTTCTACTTTACTGTTTTTCATTTTTAATACCTCCACATTATTTTACTTTTTTCTTTATGTATATATTATACAATACATTCCTTAGATTGATATTTGATTTTAAATAATTTTAAATTAATTTATTTTATAAGTATTTTAATGTGAATATTGCAACTTATTTTATATAATCATTACAATTTTAAATACTATAAAATAATATAATATTTACTTATTTGTAATTATTACAAGTTTATAATTTATATATTTATATATTTGATATTGTATTGTAATATAAGTTTATTTATAATTAGTTGCTGGTTGTAATTGTTACATAATAGTGTTAGTTATATTATAATATTAGTTATTATAGTGTAATGATATAACAATTAGAATTAAGATAAGTTTAGAATAGTTATAAATATAGTGATTTTAAGATGTATAATTATTATAGGATTATTGATAATGTAAATATGTGATTTTAAAGCGATATAAAGCGATAAAAAATGATAAGGGATAAATGGATAGGCTAGGTTGCTTTTAATCGCTCTATACCCCTTAAAACACAACATTTTAAAATCCTGAAATACCAAATTCTTATATTTTCATTATATTTCCATTATAATTTCCTTAGAACTGATATATTTGGTGTATCTATCCTATCATTATATTAACCTTATATTATCATTAGTCCTTTATTGTTAGCAATGTACTGTTGCTAGTGCTAATTATCATATAAAATAAAAGACTAGCACTAGGCTAGTCAATTATTTTTTATTAATATCTTTTTTTAATTCTAAAATTATGCTGTACTCTGTTGTTATATATAAATAAAATCTTATCTTATTATTTATCATTTTTACTTTACCAAATATTACAGTATAATTAATGTTATTTACAACTTCATCAATATAATATTTGCTTATTGTTTCATTATATTCAAAATCAATTTTATCTAACTCAAGTCGCATACTCAAGTTATCAAAATAGTTTTCACTATTGATATGATTAAAAATTTTTCTATATTTATCTTTTAATATTTTTAATTGTTTATAGTATTCTTTACTATTCATTATTTACTTCCTCCATTTATTTTTTTTTTATAATTCAATTAATTTTACAGGTTCATTATCACTTGTTAGCACTTCAATTATTATTTTATCAATCTTTACAATTAATTCAATATTATAATCATTATAATCAAATATATCAATATTAAATTTATTATTGTAATATAATAGATTATAGTTTTTTATTTTATTGTTATCTAAAATATCAATTAATTGATATTTTCCCAAACTTTTATTCTTATCTATAAAATCTTTTATATTCATACCTAATTTTTTCAATGTATTAATTAATTTTTCTTTTTTCATATTTTTTCCACATCCTTTATTTTACTTATTTATTTTTTCTAATTCTTCATCAGTATAATCATACTTTAAAGCATAATCATTGAATAACTGTTCTATGATTAATACTTCAAATTTTTCTACATCTTTGAAAAACAAATTACAATATTTATTATAATCGCTATTGTTTTCTAAAAATGTATTTATATCGTTGTAATGCTCCAACAGAAAACTTTTTGACTGCTCTGCATTGTATGTTATTGTACCAACAGCAACGTAATAATCTAACTGTTTACGTGCTGTTGTGCTATATACATAAGCATTTTCAAACAGTATTTGAAAATGTGTGCATACGTAAAATATAAAGTTACTGCTATATCCAGCGAACTTCATTAGTGTTTCTATTTCTTCAAGTTCGTTGTGGTATAATTGTGTTTTAAAGTTTTGCATTGTTTTGTTGCCTCCTTTCTAATAAGATAAAAAAAAAGAGTGTTATAAACACTCTCTCTTTCCTTTCTCTATATATTTATTTTTTCTTTTGAATATTTTAACAACCCCTGTATTATATCAACATTATCAAGTAAATTATCCATAGCATTATAATGTGCTTCCTCATAATCATCAATCGTATTATAGAAACATTCTGTTTCCTCATATAATTGATTTTGTAAAAATTCAGTTGCTTCTTTATTATTAATATTTAAATTAAATTTATTCTCTATATCTTCAATAAACTCTTTTAAATAGTCATAACTCTGTTCATCATCAAACTCAACACCATTTATAATCCCTTTAAAATTATTTTTCATTTCACATTTCATATTAATCCGTCTCCTTTTAATAAAATTTATCCCAAACAATACTTCTATAATACTTTACATAGTAATTACCTTTTAAACCAATTTCATCTAATTCTATTTTCTTTTTTCTAAATAACCTATTATAATACTTTTTCCAATATTTTAAACCCCTAATTCTATCATTCCCCAACCTTATACCTTTTTCACTTACCCAATATTTTGTATAAGTATCAAATTTATCGCTCTTATGTTTATATTTTCTTTTTAAATCTCTTTTAAATTTTGTATTCCTATTCCACATACTTAATCCTCATAAAATATTTTATTAATTTATCTAATCTTTCATTTCATTTCATTCCAATATTTCAATATTATACTAATTAATTTATTAACTTTATTTATAACATCTTTTGTAATAACACTTGAAAAATCATTCATCAATACAAAGTTATAATCATTCTCATTTTCAAAATCAAATTTAATATATTTATCACTAAAAGCAATAAAACCACTATAAACCTTACAATTTAAATTAATATTCTCTCTCTTTAAATTTTCCAATATACTATCTTTATATAACTTTGCAAAAATTTCTATCTTAGTCAATAAACTATTATTTAATTTAACAACTTTATCAGCCGTTTCAATAATCCATCTAATTCTATCACTATTCTTTATTATATTGTTTTTTGAAATACTAATCAATTCAATATTACTTTTTACTAATATTTTATTATCTTTAGATAATTTTTTTCTCAAATATAAATTAAATTTATCTGTAAAAATATGTATAACGTTTGTACTGCTATCTATCCCTATTTCCATAAAATTTTTACTTTTATGTGATTGTATTTCTTCCTTGAATAATTTTTTAATACCTTTTTTAATCTCATCAAATTCCTTTTCACTAAATTTTAATAATCTATTTGACATAAATATCACTCCTATTCATTTATATAATCATATTCTTTTAATTTCTTTAATACAGTATCTCTATCAAAAGTATCTAATAAATCCATCACATCATCTAATGCTTCATCTTCAACTTCTCTTGCTTTTTTAAATATTTTAATTTGTTCCTCATCACTTAATTTTTCCGAATAATTAGATTTAATTTTATTAACATTTCTATTTATATAATTCCTTAAAAAATTGTCTAAATATTCATCATTAGGATTAAATATATAAATTTCTTCAAAATACTCTTTAATTTCATCCATTAAATCAATTCTAGTATATTCATTTATATAATTTAACAATTCTTGCATATCATTAATCTCTGCTAAACTATTCTCCAATAACTTAACAACATCAGGACATTTATTTTTTAAATCTTCAATAGTTGCTTTTCTTAATTTCATAATTTAAACCCCCTTTAATTATGTTTTATTTCAATTTCTTCTAGCACTTCTTCATTAATATTATACAACACAATAACTAAATCATATTTAAATTCTTCTTTCTTTAACATATTATTTATGCTGTACTGACTCAACCAATACTTTACAGTTTCTCCATAAATATTATTTACACATTGTAATATTCTATAATACTTAACATCATCATTATTTGATAATTTAACTAACTTATCATATAACTTTTTACCATCTCCTTTAAACCTGTCTGTAAACTTCATTCTGTATAAAGATTTTCTAATTTCCATCATTTTTATCACTCCTTAATTTATTCTATAATTTATTATATCATAATTATTTTTACTTGTCAACACTTTTTTGAAAAAAGTTTTATACTTTTTATAATTTAATTTTTTAGTTATTAACCTACATAAATTAATATGCAAGTTAATAACCTATCTTTAAACTATTTTAATAATAACTTTTTTATTTCCTTTAACTTATTTTTTGCTAATTCTTTTGTTTTAAAATAATTTCCTATTTCATATCTTTTATTATCAAGTTCATTATTATGTTCATAACTACTATCAATATCTAATGTACTATGATATATAGAATAATATTTACCCCCTTCATCTGCTCTCCATCTCTTTTCAATATTATACTTTTCATTAATTAATTTTACTTTATTCTCAATAATTTCTTTTTCCTCATCAGTAACAAATATAATATTATCATCTTTATCACTACTTTTACCTAAAATATATAACCAATCATTAATTCTGTCATATTCTACAATATAATTACTTGACACTTTTATATCATTATCTGTAAATATACCTCTCTTTAATACATTAAAATCTTGATATACTATTCTCATACCCCATCTATCAAAAACTTTTTCAAACTCTATTTTTAATACATTTTCATTATTTCCATTATAACTTTTATCTATTATTTCATACTCTAATATATTACCATATTTTTCTTCTATCTTTTCTAACTCAATTTTTATAAAGTAGAATACATCTCTTGTAATTTCTTTATCAATTTTAGGAATATAATCATCATTTCCATACATATCAATTATAAAGTCTACTGTATCATTATAAACTTTTCCAATCTCATCAATCTTGCTTGTAAATGAAAATTTTACACCCAAATCATTAAACATTGTACCAACAATTCCTTTTCCATAAATGTTTTCTGTAACTACTAATCTATATTTATTATCATATTTTATTAATTTAATCATCTTTAATTTCTCCTTTATATTTAATTTTTCGTGGAATAAGGGATAAACCCTTACTCCTTATTTTCTTTTAACTTTGGAAATATTCTATTTTTTGTCTTTTCATCTAGCATATCAGGATTAAAATGCCCTGTAAATTCATAATACATTTTTCTAATCAATCCATCACTAACATTATGCGTCTTAATATACTCATCATAATATAACTGTATCTGAACTTGGAACATTATAACCATATCTTCTGTAAAATCTTTATCCTTAACTAATTCTTCCCATTTTACATTTGAAAAGTTTGCTATTTCATTCCTGTTATACTTTTCAATCTCATCCTTTAACTTTTCAATAGTATCAACAGTTTCGATACTACTTTCTTCAAATTGTGAATTTTCCTCTTCCAATTTTTCTTTTTCTTCTGCATACATCTCTGCAAATGATTTCTTTTCTTCCATATCTTCCTCCTAATTTTTAAGTCTAATTAATTATACTACATATTTTATTATTTGTCAACACTTTCTTTCAGTAAATTCTTAAAATTTTCTAATTCTTTTTCATACTTGATTTTATTTTCTTTATGTATATTATTAGCAAAATTTAAATATTTTATCCTCTTTTCATCATCTAAATCATCTAATAACTTATTATTTGTTTCAATAGCCTCATCACAAAATTTTATAAGATTATTGAGAGTATTAATATATTCATCACTACTTTCATACTCAACTACATCATCTTCATCGTAATAATCTTCATCACAAACTTTATATACTATTCTCTGTTCTTCAACAACACAATCCTTACAATAATATTCATCATCAATTATATAAAATTTTTCATCCCCCTCTATTACATTTCCACAATATTCACAATTTAACATTACTATCCTCTCCTAACACCTAAAATTTTAATATTTCCAAACTTCATTGGATAATATCTTTTCTGTATTAAATGTTCTAATTTATTTTTACTTAAACTATTTACATTCCTTACCCTAATTACAATACTATCTTTCATTAAACAAGCATTAGTATAATAATCATAAATAACAAAGTCTACAATAAATCTCCCTCTCCTGTTATTTATAAAATTTCTATATGTTTTCCTTGTTTTATTGTTATATTTAATAAAATTACTTTCATAGTAATAACTAGGTAAATTAATTTCTCTACTTTCTTCAATTTCCCACATTTTCATTTTATCTACCTCCACTAAATTTTTTTAATAACCTTCTCTTGCTCGATGTTCCATACTCTCTCTGTAAATAATTCATAATATCCTTATGTGTAGACTTTAAATCAAATTCCTTGTTAATTATTTCAGATATTTCATTATCATCTTTGTAATTTAACACCTCCTTTAATATTCTTTCTGTAATGATATTATTAAATTTAATGTTACCCTTATTAATCTTTTTCCTGTTAAGCATATACTTAACACTTGATATAGACCTTCCTAACTCCAAAGATACATCTTCTATTGATAAATCTTTATCGATAAATAAGTATTTTAATCTTGCAATTTCTTCATCATTCCAACTAACTCTCCTAATCATTATCTTCCTCCAGTTCTTTTAACTTATTTTCTAAAAGAATTATTTTAATTTTATTTTCTTCAATCTCCTTGAGAATTTTCTCAAATTTTACCTTTAATTCTTTTCCCTTTAATAAATATTTCTTTAATTTAGTTTTTAAACTTGCTTTCTTATCCATATAACCATCTCCAATCTAATAACATTATAGCATATAACTTTTTTCTTGTCAACACTTTTTTATAAAAGTTGGGAATTATTTTACCCAACTTTATTAAATCTATCTTTTTCTTCCAGTAAAGTCATCAATGTAAATATCAAATCCTTTATTTATCTTGTCATATATCTTGTCAAGTTCCTTATCAATCTCCTTAATATCACTAATTAATTCCTTTGTCTTTTTAGCCTTGCTCTCTTTTAACTTTTCGGTAGCCCAAGCATTTATTACACCTTTCATTCTGCTGAAATACATTTCAGGATTTAATATTTCTTCAATTTCTCCTGTAGCTTTATTTACTCTTTTTTCAATCTTGCATAACTTAAAGCAATGCTTATCACTTGTAATCCACCAAGTATCACATAATTTAAATTTCATTATACAACACTTCCTCTACAACAGATAAATAATGCTTTCTATTATTAATAATTAATATTATATCTTCCTTTTCCAGTTTCCCAAATTCTACGGTAGTTATAACTTCTCCCTTATAACTACTAGGAACTCTTAATCCTATCTGTTTCTTAATTAAAGTATTATTCTTATCAAAAGTTTCAAATAACTCATCTAATTCATTATTCTTAACATCTCTAAAATTCATTGTTACTTCACAATTCTTAATTAAATCTAAAAATTCAACATAATCTAAATATCTTACCATTTTATTTCTCCTTTTCCAATAATTCTTTTACCTTATTAATATTAAATGTTTTATAGTTTCTATAAAGATAGTTATTAAAACTATTTCTACTTCTGTTCATAATTTTAATAATATCATTCTTACTTGACCCATTTAATATCAAATTTTTTATTTTATCTTTGTCATTTTTACTGTAATATCTATATCTATTTGTTAGACCTAGTAACGATAATTTCTTGCTAATACAAGCACTACTTGTACCAAATTCTTCTGCTAATTCTTTATTAGTACAAGTAACACTTAATGCTTTTAAATCTTCAATTTCTAATACAGTCCATTGTTTATACATAATAACCAACTACTTTACAGTCATTGAATAACATTGCTCTTTTTCAATACCTACTTCTTTTTTGTATAACTCTTTATTAAGTTTTGGCTCACTAACTTTTAGTCTTTTACCAAAAACTTTCATCAACTTATCTAACTCATCTTTACTTACATCAAACTTAACTTCATATTTCTTATACTTGTCATCAACATTATTTAAGTCAACAGGTATCTCTTTTTGACTTTTAGTCATTGTCAATACACCTTTATCAGTCATAATACCATTTGACTTTCCTGTACTCATACCAATATTATACATACATTCAGTCAATCTTGTTTTATAGTTTTCAAATCTTGTTTCACAATCTTTTTTATAGTCCTGTAACCTTTTAATCTCTTTTCTAATCAATCCTTTATCTTCTTCTGTCTTAGGACTCTTCTTACCTACCAATTCTTCAAATTTTTTATAAAGTATTATTAATGAATTAGACTTGTTCTCCAACTCACTAATTAATAACTCCTGACTATCTTTTAAAGTATCTTCATCAATATCCCTATAAAAGAATAGTGCTTCCAACTCCTTACCTCTATTACCTAATTCCCATAAACTCATACCTTTACTCATAAATATTCCTCCCATTTGTCATACATTAATTTAATTTTCACTAATACTGACTTTTGATATTTATTAGGTTTACCTTTTTTAATCTTGTTCCTAGCACCTATTTCAACATCTAATCCATCAGCATTTATCTCAATAATATCTTTTTCAACATTATATTCAAACTTTTCAATAATCCTAAACATACTGCTAGAAATTGGTATGATAAATCTTATCATAGCCAATTCCTTTTTATTACCATATTCTTTTGTACTATCATAATGAGCCATTATCTGTTTACTACCTTTTTAATTATTTTTTTAATTCTATTTTTTAATTTTTTGCTTTCTCTAATTTTTTTTGTTAATCTTTCATTTTCATTTACAAGTTTAATACTTTCAAAATTATATTTCATTCTAGTTTCCTCCTAATATTTTATTTTAAAATTTCAATCTTTATACCATTATCTTCAAAATCTTTTAAAACAATACTGCCATTTAAATCATTTTTCAATATTATATAATCATCTTGTAAAATATATACTATTCCTTTTCTTACAGATAATGATACAATTCTACCTGTACCTGTTTCATATTGCCAATATTGTGTTTTGTTTACTCTATTTAAACAAAACAAGGCAATAGAAAAATAAATTTTATTTAACATAATACCATCTCCTTAATTTTTAAACTTTTTATAATATCTATTCAATTTATTCATAATATCATTTATTACTGAAAAGTAATAATAATTGTTATAAGTTTTTACCAACAAATCTTCCTTACTTTTATATAAATCAATTCTCATACAAACTGAAAACAAACCATTACCTATTTCTAATTTTACACTATCATATTTAACAGTATACTCTTGTCCTAATTTTTCTTCAACGTATTCAAAAAATTCTTTCCCATTTAACATAACTTTCTCCTTATAATTAATCTCCTAAACCAATTAAATATTTTACTGCTTCTCTAATACATCTATACAAAATGTTAATTACTTTTAAATCATAATAAGTATCACTCTTTACTTCACATTTTAAAAAATTTTTTTCTTTTAATAATTTTAAATTACTGAAGTCAACTAAAATTGAAAACTTTCCAGACCTATTTAATAATTTTACTCTTTTTTCACTAGGAAAACTAATACCTATTGTATACCAGTCATCAAAATCTAAAATTAAATTTTTTCTTATAGCAATTTCTAACTTTTGTAAATCCATAATCTTATTTCTCCTTTCATCTTATACAATAATAATACCATGTAATTTTCAATTTGTCAATTAAATTAAAATTAATTTTCTCTTATTATTTTTATATCATACCATTGATTATTGTTGCTTTCATAAACAAATGGGATATATTCACATAACTTATCTAAAAATAATTCATTATCTAATTCCTTACCATAAATAATGTAATATTTAATTTTATAATTTACTTTATCATCATTTGTTTGTCTACCACTTTCCAAAGTAAACTTATCTATCTTATATAGTAAAAATTTACATAATCCACAAGTTTTTAAATATTCTAACTCAAATTCATCATAAAAATTATTATTCTTAAATTCTTCCTTTAATTCTATTGTTTTATTTATGTAGTCAATATTTAAAAATACTCTATTATCATATAAAAAATCTTCATCTACAATAATATCTCCTTTCTTTACTTTCTTTCTATTAAGAAAACATACTGTAAATTTATATCTCTGTAAATAATTCAATAAACTTGAATAATGTAATAAATCTATATAAACTAATTTATAAGTTATCACTATAATATTATTATTCTCTAATATATTTTTTATATCTTTATATTGTTTCTTAGTTGATATGTAAATATATTCAATACTATCTAATCTTTTTAAGTCTGCCTTACTTGTTACACAAATCAATAATTTTCTACTATTAGATAATTTTTTTAATATTATCAATATCTAGTTCTGCATACCCATTTATAAATATACTTTCTCTAAAAAATACATTTTTCCTTTTAATAATAATCTCTTTATTCATAAAATTCAACACCTTTCATATAATCTAATTTATTTTAACATATCTTTATCTAACTGTCAATATTTTTAAATAAAAAAGGTTGGATTTTTTTTTATCCAACCTTAAATAATTAATCTGTTACATTAAACATTAATTTATCAGTTCCACTTACTTTAGGTAATACTCCATCCCACTTTTCAATGGCTTGTTTTCTTAACAATTTATCCGATAAACTTTCTGTAAGAATTGAATTAGCCTTTGCTTCTAACTCTTTAACTTTTAAATTTGCTTCTGCTGTCTTAATTTTTTGATTATTTTCTACTTCCTGTTTCTGTGCCAACTGTTCTGCCGATTTCTTGCTTTCAACAGCCTTATCAAATTCATCACTAAAATCGTGGTCTACAATAGATACATTGACAACCATAATACCAAACTTGCCTAAATCTTCTTTCAATGCCTTATACATATCCTGACTTAATAAAGTTCTCTCTGACACTAACTGTTCAATAGTATAATCACTTGAAACAGATTGTACTATCTCTGCTACTCTAGGAACTATCAATCTATCATTATAGTTAGTTCCAAAATTTCTATAAATCTTAACAGGGTCTATAATTCTATATTGTACTGCTACTTGTGTTGTTACACTCTGTAAATCTTTAGTAGAAACTTCAAATTTATTATTATAAGTAACATCTCTAATTTCAAATTTATATCTTTTTTCAATTAAAGGATTACTAACTCTTAACCCTTCTTTTTCTTCTCTTACAATTTTCCCTAATCTACTAATTAATACAACTTCTCCTGTATTAACTGTATAAACTCCAAATAAACTTATAATTCCAATTAAAACTAATATTCCAATCCCACTAAATAAAATAATTTTTTTCATAATATTAATTATCCCTTTTTCTATATTTTTTATTAATAAAAATTCTATATATTAAATAATCCATAACATTATCAGGTTTTGGTATTAAATCTTTATCATTATTACCTTCAAATTTATATACTAATACTGCAAATAAATAACTTTCCTTATTGAATAAAGAAACACCAAAATAACATATAGATACTATTATAAAAATACCTAATAATGCTAAAAATATACCTATTCCATATACAAAAAACATCTCTAATATCTCAAACATTAGTAACTCTCCTTAGTTCTTTCATAATAATTTAATTCAAATTTTTTATGATGTACTTTTAAAAATTCATTCCAATTACTTCCCAACTCATCTAATATAACCGTTATAGCACTAAATAACTGAAATACTTCTTCAATTTCAAATTTAAATCCTACAAGTTCGTATGCTACTGGCAATGATAGAAATAGTAAACTATTCTCAATATTTTGTTCTTCTTTCCTATTTTCTAACAATTTTTCAATATGTTTTTCAAAAGTAGCATTTAACTCATCATTTCTATTTTCAATTTCCTTAAATAATTCATCATCACTGTATATATATTGCAATAAGAAGTGTAAATAGTCGCTGATTTCCTCTAGCGTATGTTCCTTATCAAATTTACAATTAATTTTCCAAAAGTTCCATTTACCTTTTGTATCTTGCATTACTTCCCCTAATTCAGTATTTAATGCAATTAAAGTATTAACTCTGTTTCTAGGTCTTAATTTTGAATTATTTTTATTTTTTTCATTAAATTTCTCATCTAATAATTTTTGTCTATTTACTAATTCTAATATATCAATTCTATTTAATACTTTTAAATTATTCTCCATCTTTATCAAAACCTCCTGATAAAACTTCTAAAAATACTCCACTAATTAATTTTATTAACTCTTCTTTACTCAAATCTTTATTTTGAATATTGTCTTTATTATTTTCCTTCTCTTCTAAATCTTTTATATCTTCTACATATTTTTTAATTCTTCTATTAAGTTCAATTAAAAATTTTGTTAAATTTTCCAACAACGATAAATCTATAATACCATTATCCATACCCAATTTTATATCATAATCATTATTTATAAAAATCAATAACTTACTTTTTCCATCATACTGTATCTCAAACATATTATTAGCCATCAATCTGACTACTAATGGCATTACACTTAAATCAAATTCCTTAATTTCCAATTTTTCATCATTCAAATCTTTTACTAAACCATTTACAATTTCTCCTACTCTTGTATTCTTTTCTAAATATTTAAATTCTACATTTCTTAAATCCATCATCTTAAAAACATCTCCTTAATTTATTTTTTTTATTTAAGAGTGGTATATTTCAACCACTCAATTTACTGAAACTTACACCAATCTTTGTGTTCCCAATGTTCATTACCTGCACCATCTCTTACAAGTATATCAAATGATACATCACTTGCAATAGATTTAACAATAACATAACCATTGGAAATTAATTGATTTCTAAATTCCTCAAATGCTTTCTCTCTTTCATATTGATTTTTGCATAAAGGAATTTTTAAATTAGTACCCCCATAGCCATTAGGTTTACTAATTTTACCTCTACTCCTATGAGAAAAACCTAAACTACCTATACCTAACATAACTAAAATTAATAATTTTTTCATTTATACCTCCTTTGTTAAGGTGGTATGTTTCGTATAATATGTTCTTTACTATATCCAACATTTAAAAATAATTTTTTAAAATTTAATTTTCCAATCAACATACCTAATACCTTAACCTTTCTTTCATTTATAGATTATAAACAATAATATTTGAAAACAATATATAGTATATGAATTTAAGTATGAAAGTTATCTAACTCATAAATTTTTTATTATTGTTTATATCTACATAACTAATTATATCATATTAATTAAACATTGTCAACACTTTTTTCATTAATTTTATCTATTTCTTTTTGAATATTATTTACACATTCAACTAATCTATTATAACTTTCCATATCATTATTATAATATAATGATTTAAACTCTAAAATTTCTAAATTTTCTACATCAACCAGTAATGTAATTTTATCATCTACACTAACAAAATAATTATCTTTATAAGATTTTACTTCATTATATGTTTTAAATAAATATTCAATTAATTTAATTTTTTTTGACCTAATATTTTCATTATTCCAAGACTTAAATAGTTCATCAAGTCTTTTAGCATATTCCTCACTTATAATAAAATCAATATTTTTAGGAATATAACCATTATAATTTATTAAATTAATTTTACCTTCCGATATATTACCATACCTTGAATTTGGATATTCTAGTTTCTTTATTAAATATTTTGACTGTTCTACCCAATCTTTAGGTATATTATTATTCTTTAACCTAAACAAATGATTTTTATTTTTGATTGGGTTTTCTAATTTAATTACTTCATATTCAATTTTAATTTTAGTATTTTTAAAATTATTATTACCATAGTATTCTTTTAACTCTACTTCAAATATATCATCATATTTCTTTAAAATTTTTCTTAATTTATTAAAATTATCTTTATGTATCTTAAAAATATCTTTTGGAATTATTAATATATCATCTTTTAAGTATATAATATTAATACTTCCATCAAAATTAGCATAACCAATATTATGAAAATCTTTTGTATAGTTTACATCTTTATCTTTAGCAAAATAATGATATTTATAATTCAATACAAGCATATTCCCTTCAGTATCTTCTCTATATTTATCTAAATAAATTTCTTCAGGTACTTGTAAATAAAATTCATTTTCAATTTGTAATAATATTAATTTTTTCTTTAACATTTTGCTTTCTCCTTATTTAATTATTTTATCAAACTATATAATCTGCCAATATCATTAGATTGATGTCCATCATATTCAGGAGCATATTCCAATTCCTTGACATTAAATAAATCCCAATACTTCATTTGATAATGGTAAGCATAATCCCCTTGTGGTGTAGTTATACCCGCAATAAAGAAATCATCAAACATAGAACCATCGCTATGCAACTTAGACTTCCAACTGTTTTCCTTATATGTTTCACATACAACAGAGAATAATACAAGTCTATTGAAATATAACTCACTCATTGAATGAAACTCATCTTTTATATCACTCCCTAGTCCATTTAATTTTTCATCATCATACATTTTCTTAATAATTTCATTTTTCATTCTATTTTCTCCTATAATCTACAAAATCTAATTGTTTTAGTTTCTTTTTTACCTGTGTTTTGGTTTCTTAACCACATCTTAAACTCATAATCATCAACACTTGTACCTAATAATGTGTGAGTATATACAATATTCAATAATTCTTTATCAATTATTTTCTTTCTTTTATTTAATGGAAATCTACATTCCCCATCAACCACTCTGCCATTGAACTGTTTTATAATCTCTGCATTACTTACATTTACTGTAAACATAATTGCAATTAAAATCCCTAATTTCTTCATTATTTAACCTCCTGATAACTTTATATTTTTGTACATATCTATTTAACAAACTTCTTTTATACCTATTTAATTTTATTGTAGTATAAGCATTATTTTCATTTTCAAATGCTTTATAATATCTACCCCTATAATTTATCATATAATAGTTACTAAAAGAATTTAAACTCAAAATAATAAATAATAAATATTTTTTCATAACTAAACTCCCCCTAAATTCCCATTTTCATATATTTTTTCTAACAATTCATTTTTTGGCAATGTTTTTATAATTTCCTCCCTGTTTGAAATATCAATTATTTCACTTGTTTTTTCAATCTTTGATAATTCAACTTTCTCTAATATAAATGTTTGTAAATCTCTTGAATAATAAATAAAAGACACTCCAAATTCAATATATCCATTACCTTTTTCATTGCTTTCTAACTTAAAATATTGAAATATAATATCATATTGAGTATTAATTTTCATTTTCAACGAATACCCTAAATCCATCATCTTTTGATTTAATTTCTGTTCTAATTCAAAATTATATAAATCATATTCATTAAAATCTATATCCACATTAAATAACATTAATTATTCTCCTTTACATAATATTTTTTATTTTTATAACTAATTTCTAAACCATCTTTACAAGGTATAATATTTACATTATTAAACAAACTATGTAAATTTTTAATTTGATTATTTAAAAATTTTCTTATTTCAATAGTTTCATTAAAAGTCAATTTCCCATTAATAAATAAACCATCTAAATTAAATTTTGAATATATACCTTTTTTTTTCTCTCT
>RBWB01582200.1_pt1 | contig 16328 bp, 15 predicted proteins | sample 2014201 | NCBI WGS metagenome assembly RBWB01 (sample SAMN10133834, study PRJNA383868) | Human oral metagenome, whole genome shotgun sequencing project. | isolation source: supragingival plaque isolated from 88 juvenile twins | host: Homo sapiens | place: Australia
TCTCCCCAAAGTGGCAAGATTCTATCCACTTTTCTCCTCCTGTCAAATCTTTTTTATAAAAAAGTGAATTTTTCATATAAAACCCATAATGGTGGGCCTGGTTGGAATTGAACCAACGACCAATCGGTTATGAGCCGACTGCTCTAACCCCTGAGCTACAGGCCCAAGTTTTAGTTCTTATAATTTAGTTCTTAGATTGGTTTCCCTCAAAGGAGGTAAACCTCCTTTGATAAGCGATAAACGACAAGAACTAAAAATGGCGGAAAGGATGGGATTCGAACCCACGGGACCCAAAGGATCCACTCCCTTAGCAGGGGAGCCCATTCAGCCACTCTGGCACCTTTCCAACAAACAATAATGGCGGAGAGATAGGGATTCGAACCCTAGGTGCCACAAGTGACACAACGGTTTTCAAGACCGCCGCCTTCGACCACTCAGCCATCTCTCCAAAAAATTTTAATCAAAATTATTAGGAAATAAACGTTTAAGGTAAATTTCCTAATTTTTATTTAAAATATGGCTCCCCCAACTGGATTCGAACCAGTGACCTACCGGTTAACAGCCGGTTGCTCTACCGCTGAGCTACGGAGGAATACAAAAGCTTGTGGAGGGATTATATTTGTTTCTTTTTAATTGTCAAAACTTTTTTTTACTTTTTTTGTTTTTTGTATTTTTTTAACATTTCTAGGCTAAAAATAGGTATTTTCTAATATTAAATACTCTATTCCCAAAAATATATTTTACAAAAAATATTTACATAAGCAAGATAATATTTTTAAAATAAAAAAGATAGACTTTAAAATCTATCTTTATATATCCAAATTTTTTACTTCTTTTGCTCTTGATTGGATAAATTTTCTCCTTGGAGCTACATCATCTCACATCAATATTTTAAATATTTCATCAGCTTTTTGTGCATCTCAAATAGAAACTCTATACATTTTTCTAGCTTCAGGATCCATTGTTGTAGCCCAAAGCTCTTCTGGATTCATTTCTCAAAGACCTTTATACCTTTGAACATTATCTCAAGAAATTCATTCTTCATCAATAAGTTTTTGTTTCTCTTCATCTGAGTAAACATACCAAGATTTTTTTCATTTTAAAAGTCTATAAAGAGGTGGTTGAGCTATATAAACATAACCTCAGATTATTAATTCTTTTAAATATCTAAAGAAAAATGTCAAAAGCAAAGTTCTGATATGAGCACCATCAACATCAGCATCTGTCATTATTACAATTCTATGATATCTAAGTTTAGAAATATCAAAACTTTCTCAAATAGAAGTTCAAAATGCAATTATTAAGTTTTTTATTTCTTGATTTGCAAATATTTTATCTATTCTAGCTTGCTCTGTGTTTAGTATTTTTCATCTAAGAGGTAAAATAGCTTGAAATTCTCTATTTCTTCATTTTTTTGCAGAACCTCAGGCTGAGTCTCCCTCAACTATATATATTTCAGAAATACCTGGATCTTTACTTGAACAATCAGCTAATTTTCAAGGAAGAGTCATTCATTCTAGAGCTCATTTTCTAATAACAGTATCTCTTGCAGCTCTTGCAGCAAGTCTAGCTTTTGCGGCTAAAAATACTTTTTCAACTATTTTTTTTGCTGTTGTTGGATCTTCTTCTAAAAATTCTGAAAATTTCTCTGAGAAAACAGCATCCACTGCTCATCTAGCTTCTGAAGTTCAAAGTTTATCTTTTGTTTGTCATTCAAATTGTGGATCTACAACTTTTACTGAAATAACAGCAGTTATTCATTCTATAACATCATCATTTGTAAGATTTTGATCTTTTTCTTTTAAAAGTCATTTGTCTCTTGCATATTTATTTATAGTTCTAGTTAAAGCCATTCTAAATCAAGTCAAATGAGTTCAACCTCCTGGAGTATGAATATTATTTACAAAAGAAATAATATTGTCAGAATAGTCAGTATTATATTGAAGAGAAATTTCAACCATTATGTCTTTTGATTCTTTTTCAACATAAAAAATATCTCAAAGAGTGTTTTCAGTTTTATTTAAAAAATTTACATAAGATTTGATTCATCATTCAAAATAATATTTGTATCTTTCTCAACTTCTTTCATCAACTAAAATAATTGTAATTCATTTTGTTAGATAAGCTTGTTGTCTAAGCCTATTTTTAATAGTTTCATAGTCAAATTTTGTTGTAATTTTAAAAATATTTTCATCTGGATAAAATTTTATAATTGTTCAAGTTTTGTTGCTTTCTCAAACAACTTTTACATCTTCATCAGGTTTTCAAATAGAATATGATTGGTAAAATATTTTTCAATCCCTATGAACCCAAGCTTCCATTTTACTAGAAAGTGCATTTACTACAGAAGAACCTACTCAGTGAAGTCAACCTGAAACTTTATAACCTCCTCAACCAAATTTTCAACCTGCATGTAAAACAGTCAAAATAGTTTCCAAAGTAGATTTTCAAGTTTTTGGATGCAAATCAGTTGGGATTCATCTACCATTATCTTCAACTGTACAAGAGCCATCCTCTCCAAGTGTAACAGTAATTGTATCACAATATCAAGCCATAGCTTCATCTATAGAGTTGTCAACTATCTCCCAAACTAAGTGATGTAATCACTTTTCATCAGTTGAACCAATATACATTCAAGGTCTTTTTCTAACTGGATCAAGTCACTCTAAAACCTGAATACTCTCAGCTCAATAATTTCAGTTATCTGCTGTCATTTTTTATTTTTTTAATAAATATTTTCCAGCTTGTATTTTAATAAAAATATTTTAAAAAGCAAGTTTTTGGCTTAAATTTGACGAGAAATATTTTAAAATTTCTTAAAATGCATTTTTTTAAGAATTTTCTATATTTTTAAAAAATAAAAAATATCTCCCTTTGACAAGAAATATTTTTTAAATGTTTAAAAATGAAATTTTTAAGTTTTTTGTTGAATTAAAGATTTTTTAACTCATATTTATCTTTAATTAGATAAATCATATATAAATTTTTTCAATCTTTTTCTATGCCTTCTATTTTTTTAACCCAAAAAACTGGTAGATTTTTTTCTTCAGCATCTATAAGCCTTTTATTAGTTGATTTTTCTATAATATCTTTTTCACCAATTGTAGCTAAAATATCTTTTGTGATTTGTAAATCTAGCAAATTTCATTTTTCATCAATCTTTAGATTTTTTGGTAGATAAGTAGTTTGAACAGGAAATTCTCAGAAATTTTTTGCTTCAAAAAGAACATATAAATCAGGATATTTTTCAAATCTTAAAAGATATTTTTCAGATAAAAATAAATACTCTTTTAGGTTATCTTCTATATGTTTAATTATTTCTTCACTATTTTTAAAAAGTATTCATTGATTTGTAAAAGTATAATTTTGCTTATTTTCAGCTGAAACTTCTAGATTTTTAAAAGCTAATTTTGGAGAATATTCTATATTTCAAATTTTAAAAGATTTCATATTTGAAGGTATATAATCAGCTTGTTTAAGTCAAAAATCATAAATTGTTTGTTCTACAACTGATTTTTTTGGATCATTTTCAATTATATTTTTAGCTAAATATTTATCATCAAATACAGAAAAAGTAAGGATATAATCTCTAGTGGCTGAAGTATATCTTTTCTTTAACAAATTCTTTTTTAAGTCTATAGTGTATTCTAAAGCTACTTCTTCTGATTTCTCATTTATTTTAGAATTTCATCTTAAAACTCAATCTTTTTCTGTTAATTTTACATCTTTATGAATACATTCATCAAAAACACAAGTTTCTCACTTAGCATTTTTTGTTATTTTAAGTTTTGTAGTTTTTTCAAAATCTTTAATATTTTCTGATTCTACAGCCAATTTTCATGTATTATTTTCGTTTCAATTAATTTCAATTGTTCAAGTTTGGTCTTCAATTTTTCAAGAATTTGACAAAGTTCAAGTTTGATTTTGAATATTTTTATTTCAAGTTGAGCAAGAAGATAAAACTATAAGTAAAGTCAATGTTAAAATTTTAAAAATATTTTTCATAAATGATAAATTAAAAAAATAATGATTTGAAATGAGTTTTTATTTCATAAAATATTCTTGGATCAGTAAATTTTCTAGCTAATTCCTCATCTCCTGATCTCAAAGCTTTTCTAAAATTTGTAGCTGAAAGATCTATTTTTTCTCAATTATGCTCAACAAAAGTTCAAGCTCTTGGATTTTCTACATAATTAAAATTATAATCAATAAAATATTTTTGATTTTCTTTTATACAATTAAGAGCAGAATCAGCTGATTCTCAAAAATAAAAGTTTACATCTCTAGCCCAAGGATAATCTGTTCAAAGTGGATAATTATTAGAAACAAATTTATAAACATTATCAGCCCAGACAAAATCACTATCTGAATCAATTATTTCAAAAATTCTCAATTTTGTTTCATTTATTTCTTCTTTAAAGCATTTTTCTAAAAGATTTTTTCTTTGCTCAAAAGTCAAAGGATTTTTTTCTAAATCTCTTTTTTGAGGAGTTCAAAGCAAAAGTAAAACTTTTTGGTTTTCAGACAAAGCTTTTTTGATTGTTCATAAATGACCATTGTGAGGAGGATTCATTCTTCCTATAATTAAACCTAAAGTTTCCGATTTTTCTACTTTTTCCATCTATTTTCTATTAAAAAATATTTTTTATACTATAGTTAATTTTACGAATTTTTCAAGAAAAATATTTTTAAAAACAAAAAACATTCTTTAAAAGAATGTTTTATAATTGTCATTTTCAAGCAGCTTCAAGTTTTGCTTGTCTGTCTGCTATAGAAAGAGCCTCTATAATATGCCCTAGTTTTCACATCATTATTTGTGGAATTCAAGAAAAATTTTGTCAAATTCTGTGATCTGTAACTCTATCTTGAGGAAAATTGTAAGTTCTAATTTTTTCACTTCTATCTCAAGAACCTACTTGTGCTAATCTAGCTTCTCACATCTCTCTAGCTCTTTTTTCTTCTTCATAAGCATAAAGTTTTGATCTCAAAATAGCCCGTGCTTTTTCTCTATTTTTATGTTGACTTCTTCAGTCTTGACAAAATACCATTATTCAAGTTGGAATATGTTTTAGTTGAACAGCAGAATCAGTTTTATTTACATGTTGTCAACCTGCTCAAGAAGATCTAGTAAATTTCATTTCTACATCCTCTTCTTTTATATCTATATCTATTTCATCAACTTCAGGCATTATAGCAACTGTTATAGCTGAAGTATGAACTCTTCATTTGCTTTCTGTTGCTGGAATTCTTTGAACTCTGTGTGTCCCAGATTCATATTTAAATTTAGAATAAGCTCACTCTCACTTTACTTCAAAAATAATTTCTTTTATTCAACCAGCTTCGGCATCAGATTGTTCAGTGATTTCTACTTTATATCATTCATTTTCAGCAAAAATCATATAAGATTTAGCAAGTTCTCCTGCAAACAATGCAGCTTCTTCTCAACCTGTTCAGGCTCTTACTTCAACTATAATATTTTTATCATCATTTGGATCTTTTGGTAAAAGTTCTATTTTTAATTCTTCTTCAAGTTCTGGAATTTTTTCCTCAAGTTGGTGGATATCTTCTTTTAAAAGTTCTCTCATTTCTTCGTCTTTTTCAGTATTCAGCATCTCTTTATTTTCTTCTAAAGATTCATTTGCTGATTTATAAATCTTATAAATATCAACAGCTTTTTCAATCATTTTTTTTCTAGCTGAGACTTCTCTGACCTTTTTTTGATCCTTAAAAATATCTGGATTTGACATTTCTTTTTCCAGATTTTCAAGCTCTAAAACTAAATTATCTAAGTTATATTTCATAAAATATTTTTAAAAGTCGTAATATTTTTTAATTATAACTAAAAAATAAAAATATCAAGAGCTTGTTTATTTTATATCTTTTGTTATATTTTCAAGTTCATAAAGATGTTCAAATAGTTTTTTTCTTCCAGAATCTGTTAATTCTACAAAAGTTTTTACTTTTTTTCAAGAAAAAGCTTTTTCTGTGTGAATAATTTCTGCTTTTTCCAATTTTTTCAAATGAAAACTCAGATTTCAATCACTAATTCATATTTTTTCTTTCAAAGTAACAAAATCATTTTTCTCTCTAAATAAATTTACAACTATTTGAAATCTCACAACATCTATAAATAATGGCTCTAACATAAGCTTTCAAGTATTACAAAGTAGTTAAATATTACAAAGTACTTTGCGATATAAAAGTACTTCAATATTGCAAAGTGCTTCAATATTACAAAGTACTTTTATATTATAAAGTAAATTTACAAAAAATGCAAGATTTCAAGGTAAACAAAAAGAAAGAATATAAATCCTTTCCTTTTAATGTCATCAAGTTGATCAAAATCAACCTCATCTTTCAGCATCAACCACATCATTTTCTATTGTAAAATATTCTAAAAATATTCATTGAAAAATTTTTTGTCATTTTTTTATGACTACATCTTCTGGTGTCATATTCCAAAATATTCATTGAATATGTCCTTCATTATCAGGATTATTGTAATAATCTGCATCTACAATTCAAACTCAATTTGCCATAGAAATTCAAATTTTTAAAGGATTTCCACTCCTATTTGCCAATTGTAAAAACATATTTTTTGGAATAAATGCTTTTATATGAGTTGGCACAAATGTAGGTTTTAAAGTCTCTCAATTATGCAAAGCTTTAAAAAGTGAAGGAATAACAATATCTTCTGATGCAAAAAAATCATATCAAGCAGCATCTTTTGTACTTCTAGTTGGAATAATAGTATCTTCTGGAGCATAACTAACTTTTTTAAAAAATGGTTTTTCAATCATATTTTTATTATTAGAAAATAAATATTTTAAATAATTATAAATTATATTTTAACTTGTCAAGAAGGATTTCTCTTCAAGCTATAAATACTTTTGGAGAAACAATTTCTCAATTATTTCATTCAAAAAAAGATAAATTGTCAAGTTGCTCTTCTTCTGATATTTTTAAAAGTTTTGACTCTATTTTTTTCATTATTCAAACTTTTTCTAAAATATCTAAAACTCTAGCTAAAGCCTCTAAATTAGAAAAATCTGTCATTCTAACTATTTGCTCAATTCTATTTCAAGTTGCTTCAAAACAATAATTTCATAAATATTTTAATTTTGTGTTTTTAGGATCAGAATCCTCTTTATCATCAAATAAACTAATTATTTTTATATTTTCATCTGTTTTTTCAATTGTAGAAATTTCTTTTGCATAATTATCAATCAAATAGTTTTTTAATTCTTCAATTCACTCGTGAGTTGCTGAAGAAAAAATAAACACTTTTTTATTTGGGTATCTTTTTTTAAACTCTTGTAAAATAAATTCTTTCATCTCAGAATCCAATAAATCAGCCTTTGAAAGTCAAATAATTTCCTCTTTTTCAGCCAACTCTGGAGAAAAATATTCTAACTCTTTTCTGATATTTTCATAATCATCAAAAATATTGTCAAGCCTATACAAATCTAGTAAATGAAGCAAAACTCAAGTTCTCTCAATATGTTTCAAAAAGTTTATACCAAGTCACTTTCAGTTATGAGCTCAAGGAATCAAACCTGGGACATCCTCTAAAACTAGAGTTTTTCATTTATATTCTAAAACTCAAAGATTTGGAGTAAGTGTTGTAAAAGGATAATCTCAAATCTTTGGCTTTACATTTGTAATAGTTCAAATAAGGCTAGATTTTCAGGCCGAAGGCATTCAAATTATTCAAATATCAGCTACAAGTTTTAACTCTAGTTGTAAATCTCTTTGTTGACTTTCATCTCAAAGTTCAGCAAAAGCAGGAGCTTGTCTAGTAGAAGAGCAAAAGTGAGCATTTCAAAATCATCATTTTCATCATTTCGCTATCAAAAGTCTAGTATTATTTTCACTTAAATCAGCTAATATTTCTCAAGAATTTAAATCTTTTACAATAGTTCAAACAGGAACTTTTAAAATTAGATCTGGAGCATCAGCTCAATGCATAGTATTTGTTCAACCTCACTCTCCATTTTGTGCTTTTATAACCTTTTTGTGTCTATATTCTGAAAGAGTGTTAAAATTTTCATCAGTTTCTATATAAACATCTCATCATTTTCAGCCATCTCATCACCATGGTCAACCTTTTGGAATGTATTTTTCTCTTCTCCATGAAACAAGTCAATCTCATCCTTTTCCTGAGACCACTTTTATTTTTACCTCATCTATAAACATATTTTTCTTTTAAAATTAATTTTTTGTATTTTAAATATTTTTTTAAAATAAGCAAAAATAACTTGAAAAAACTTAAAAATATTTTATTATTGGAAAAATTTAGAATTGATTAGAAGAAATGGATAAATTAAGAATTTTACCTAAGACAACACTTTTTTTGATTTTATTTTTGGTTTGAATATTTTTTAAAAGTGTCCCTTTTGTTATTGTTTCTCTAGCTTTTGCATCTTTATCATTTTTTGAAAGATATTTAAAAATAAAAATACCAACTAGTTTTTCATTTTGTTTTGTAGTTTTTGTAATTCTTTCCCTTGTTTTAGGAAGTTATTGATGATTTTATGAAAAATTTTCTTGGTGGGATGATATGTTGCATTTTTCTTATGGAGTAGGTTTTTCTGTAATATGATACTTGCTGATACTTGTAATGTGAAGAAAAGCTTGAATAGAAAAGCATTATGTTTTAATTGTGATTTTTTCTTTCTGTTTTTCAGTTTGTTTTTGAGCAATTTGGGAAATATATGAATATTGTGCTGATTTATTTTTCTGATTAAATATGCAAAAAACTATAGAATATGGGATTCATGATACTATGTGAGACTTGATTTTAGAAACATTTGCAGCACTTTTGACAAATATTTATATTGCAGCTTATTTAAAATCAAAAAAAGAAAATTGGATTTGAAAAATAACAAAAGATTTTTTTAGATTAAATAAACTAAATAAAAAAATCAAAAAAAGATTTAAAAAAAGAAGAAAGAAAAGAAAAAAGATTAGAAAATAAATTCTAATCTTTTTTTAAGTTATCATAAAGTTTTCTAAAATCTTTTGAATCTTCTAAAACCATATCCACATTTCAGCTTCAAACTGTATAAATTTGAACTATTCAGTTTCCAAATATTTTTCATAAAAGTCATTGATTTTTTTCTACAAAGTTTATTCTATCATACAAAATAGTCTTTTTTGATTTATTAATAATTCCAGATCAAGTCAAAACTCTATCTTTTTGAAGTAAATAATATTTTGATTTTATGTACCAAATCCTAATTGCTAGTAAAATAAATACAAATATTATAATAGCAAATCAAACTGTTCTAATTCCAGAAATTTGTTCAGAGTTTAGTTCAGAAGAAAGAGTAATATTTACATAAACAAATCAAATAATAATTAGGATAAACAAAATTATCAAAATAAATGTAGAATTCCAAATAGATTGGTCTGATTTTTCTAAAATCTCTTCAGAAACAGTTCTTTTTCCCAAAATAGAATCAATTTTATTTTGTAAGTTGTAAATATTTTCTAAAAATTTTGCTTTGATTTCAATTCAAGCAAAAGATATGCTTTGACTTTTTTGATCTTTTATAGCAACATCTCAAGCAACATCAAGTTTTATAGTTCCAGCTGATGAAAAAGGATATTTTACAGCTTCTACTGATTTTATATTTTTAAATAAAGAATAAATTTTTGCTTGGAAAATAACTCAAAACTCAGATTCATAAAAGTTTTTATGAAGTCTTTGATTATAAAATCTCTTACTATAAGCTATTTTTCAGTAAATAAAGCCTAAAATAGGAATTAGCACAAGAACTATTCAAATCCAAATTCCATAGATAATCCATAACATTTCTATATTTTCAGGTTTGTCAAATGAAGAAATTCATATAATTACAATTAATACAAAAATAGATATTATTGCACAAACTATAATTGATAAGATATTTTCTAAAATAAAGTTTTTAAGGTTAAATACAACTTCTACATCTTCAAAATCTTCCTTTTTATCTATTCAAACTTTTTTTAGTATATCATCATAAAAAGTTGCTGTTTTTTTGATACTTACAAAGTTTATATATCAATTTCAACCTATTGATAAAAATTTTACAGAACAAGTTTTAAAAATTTTGTCTATAATGTTTTCTTTAAATTCTACTCAAGTTATCTTATCTATGGTGAAAGTCTTATGATTATTTGTCAAAAACTCATATCTATGTTCGACAGTATTTTTGTCTACAATGAAAGTATTAAAATTTACATCAAGTATTCATTTTATAAGGACAACAAGTGTACAAATTCAAAAAATAGGTAAAATATATCCTATATTTTGAATATAAAAAAACACAAATACTGAAATACAAAATCAATAAAATACAGAAGTAACTATAACTCTTGGTAAATACATAGAGTATGTAGCAGAAAATTGTCTATCATAGTTTCCAGCAAAGTCTGTTTTATCAGTAAATCAAACCACTTCATCTACTTTTTTCTCCTCAACTTTTTCTTCTAAAACTTCTGTTTCTGTAAGAGTAATAGCATCTTTTAGATATTTTATATTTTTTATAAGAGTTTCTCACTCTGTCATATTTGAAAATACAACTTGATTATCTACTCACTCTGAACTTACGATTATATCATGAAGTCAAAACATTTTTGAAAAAAATCATTGTTTATTTTCTACATCAGAAACCTTTTCCATAGGTAAAAATGAGTAAATTTTTGTCAAAAATCAATTTGTATAAAAAATAGAATCTGTGTAAACTTCATACTTTCTTCTTTTTAAATCCAAATAATTTATGATAAAAATTGAAATGGCAATCAAAGCAATTATCCCTCAAACTAGACACAAAACCCATAAATATTTTTGAAATTCATTTATGTCTTTTTGTAGTTCAACTAAATCATTTAAAAAGAAAATAACTAAAATTAAAAATCAAGAAATTATTCTTCATCCAAGCTCAAATAAAACTCAAAGAGCATGAGGTTTAGCTTCTTGTACAAGTTTATCTTTTCTTAAATGAAATCCATTTGTTCTCATTATTTCCTGAATTTTTTCATAAACTTCTTTTACTTCTATCAAATTTGAAAAAATAGTTTTTGAAGCCATACTTCAAGCTGTTTTTATTTGAATTTTTCAAGTTTTAAAAATCAAATGTTCTACAAAAGGTAAAATCATAGTTACTTCTGTGATTTTATCAATATTTAGCTCAACAGAATTATCAGAAAAAATATTTCAATAATGGTAAATAATTTTATTTTGCTTTAAAATGTATTCTTCTTTTTTGTAGCAAAAATAAATCCAAAAACATGATAAAGCAAAAATAACTATAAGAACTATGTATACATATATGCTTACAGACAGAAGAATATTTACAAAGTTATTGTTTTCAAAATTTGAAGAAGTAAATAAAAAAATAGTATAAAATATGATAATTACCAAAGTAAAAATAAACTCTGGAATAAGTTTCATAACAAAGTAACTAATCTTTTTTGGTTTAAAAATCATCTCTTCCATAATAGAAATATTTTATAAAAGTAATAAGTGGATTATAATTGATTTTGTTATAAAATCAATTATAATGTTAACATTATAGTTTAAAAAATATTTATGGAAAAAGTAGATTTACCTATAAAAAAAGATAAAAATGACAAAGTTTCTCCTTCAAAGCCTGATTTTTGATGGGTTTGAAAAATGATTTTAATAATAATTATTATTGTAGTTGTAGTTTATGCTTCTGTTTGGACTTTTTCAAAATTTGTACTAGAAAATATGTCTATAGAAAAGGAAAAAGAGATTTTTTGAAAAGTATCATTAAACTGAAAAGAAAAAGTATTTGACAAAAAGATTCTTTGAGACAATCTTTGAGAACTAGAAAAATTTGATATTTACATCCAAGATGATAAAATACAAAATGCCTATGCTATGATTTGAGCAAATATTTTTATTACAAAGTGATTACTAGAAAATGCAAAAACAAAAGAAGAACTACTTTTTATACTTTGACATGAAATGACTCATATAAAAAATAGAGATGTTATAAGAAATATGACTAGAACCATGCCTTTTACTATGATTTTGGAATTTTTATGAATAAATTTTTGAAATTGGACTTTTGATTCAAATGAAATCATAATGAATTATTTTTCTAGAGATGCCGAAAAAAAAGCTGACAAATGATGAGTTGAATATATAAATAGTTTGTGATTGAATGCAACTTGTGCAAATAGATTTTTTATAGAAGCTGGGCACAATAAAAGTAAAATAACTGAATTTATGGCTTCTCATCCTGTAGATGGAGATAGAGCAAAATTTATAGAAGACAATGCAAAATTTAAAGATAAAGAATGTACAAAATTTGAATGGAAAGAGTAAGAAAAAAAACTAGTAAATCTAACCATTACTAGTTTTTCTTTTCTATCATTTTATGGTGTCAATGAGTGGAATTGAACCACCGACCTCGGGGTTATGAATCCCGCGCTCTGACCAACTGAGCTACACTGACTTAGATAATTGATGTTATAGATTTATATTTATAAACATAAAAAAGTCAAATTTTTTTTGACTTTTTATTTATTTCAAATAAAATAGCTTTGCTTTAAAAAATTAAAGCATATTTTACATCCTTCCAACCTTTAAAAGTTGGATATTAACCCATAGGAAATTTTATGAAAAAATATGAGTTAATGCTGATTTTAAATACTTCTATTTCAGATGAAGATAGAAATACTTCTTTAGAAGAATTAAAAAAATTACTTACAAAAAATGAAGTAAAAATCGAAAAAGAAGACATCTGGTGAGATAGAAAATTGGCATACAAAATAAACAAATCTGACAGAGGATTTTATGTTTTATTGAGTTTAGAAATGAATGGTAAACTTATAAAAGAGTTATCTAAATCTATAAATTTGGATAAAAATATCTTGAGATATATGTTTGCTAAAATAGAAGATTAATTTAATTTATAATTAAAAAGGAATGAGAACTGTTAATAAAGTTATCTTAATTTGAAATATAACTAGAGACCCTGTAGTTAAAACAACTGAATCAAATAAAAAAGTTACATTATTTACAATTGCAACAAATAGATATTATAAAACTACAGAAGGTGAACAAAAATCAGAAAGTGAGTTCCACAACTGTGTAGCTTGGTGAAATCTAGCTGAAAGATGTGAAAAATTTCTAAAAAAATGAAAATTAGTTTACACTGAAGGTAGATTAAAAACTAGAGTTATAGAAAAAGAAGATGGAACAAAATCTTATAAAACTGAAATAGTTATATCAAACTTAATCTTCTTAAATAAAAAATCTGATTTCGATACTTTGGGAGAAATAGATGAAGAAGTTGAATTTGATGATGAAGATAAATTCTAAGTCAAAATTTATAAATTATCAAGTTTAAGAGACTTGGTTTTAGATCCAAAATTTATTATTTTAAAAAAATATCATTATGACAAAAAATGTTTGCCCATTAGAATGACAAAACATTGATTACAAAAATGTTGAACTTCTAAAAAAATATATAACAAAATTTGGTAAAATAGCTCCTAGATACTACACTGGAGTTTGCTTAAAAAATCAAAAGAAATTAGCAAAAGAAATCAAAAAAGCTAGAGTTATGGCTCTACTTCCTTTTGTTAAGAGGTTTGATCCAAACTTTGAAGGATAAATAAAAAAATCTTGAAAAATTTAATTTTTCAAGATTTTTTTTATAAAATAGAATATTTTTCAAAAAAAGTGATAGCTGGTTGATAAGTCAGATAATTAAATAAAGAAAAAATTATTATTTCTGAAAATATGATAAACTTTCTAACTATTTTTTTTCTAGATTCTTCATCAAATACAAAATAAGACAAAGTAGAAAGTAAAAATTTATATAAAAAGAAAAAATAAACCAAAATAGCTACGATAGCAAATCAAATTTGTGCAACTACAAAAGGAAGAGATAAAATTTTTACAAATAATAAAATAAGTGCAAACAAAGCTCCTCAGATAACAAGAGCTGTAAAATAACAAGTAGTTTTAGCTACAAATATTTCAAAAATACTTTTTCAAATTCAAAAATTGTGACCTTCTTTTTTTAAAATATAGTTAAAAATGATTCCAGAAATAACAATAAATTCTAGAATTAAAAGCAATACATAAGCTATATCCATCAAAAAAGAATTCATAAATATATTAAAAAATATGTAAATCTATATCTTATATTATAACATAAATTTCATAAAAATAAATTTTTCTACATTGACTTATAGTTCATTATAATGAATAATTAAGTTTATTTTTTTGTATAATATAATTTTATAGTTTTTTTAGAAAAATCAGAATTTGTATAATTTTGGTTCAAAAATGGTGTTAATTCTAAACAATTTTTTATTTTAAAGATAATTATTTTTTATATATTCTTTTTCTTTTTTTCTATTTTTTATTTCTAATATAGTTATTAATAAAACAAAAACTATTATTATAGAAAAAAATAAATTTTTATTTTCATCTATTTCTTGAGTTATTTCTCTATTTCCTTCCACTCTTTCAGAATTTTCATATGGATAATTTTGACTATCTAATTTTATTTCTTGAGTTGTATTTTCATTTTCTTCTACTTTTTTAGAATTTTCATATGGACGATCTTGATTATTTAATTCTATTTCTGATTTATTCAAAGAATCTAAATTAACTGAATCTGTATTTTTATAGTCTTCAGAAGCATCTAAATCATTTATATCAAAAAATCAAAATTTTTTAAAGTAATAATCAGCATTTTCAAATTCTTGCAAAATTCAAATATAAATTTTATCTTTGTATTTTATGATGTTTTCAGGCCTTTTATAGGAAATATAATCAAAATCTTTTTCCAAAATTTTTTCATATCATTTTTCTGTACTTATAAGATCTCAGACTTCAGGGTCATTTTTTAAATATAAAATTTTTCCTTCCAAACAAACATATCAAGAATCTTTATAAAAAAGATATTTATAATCTTTTGGTATAGAATAGCTTTTTTCTTCAAAAGAATTAATTTCATGATATTCAAAAATGATTTCTTTTCAATATAAATTTTCAACTGTTTTACTGTCTTTACTGCAAATTTTTCCTAGATTTTCTGCATTTACAAAAGAAAAGTTTACAAATGAAAAAATAAAAATTATTAAAAATATTTTTATCATAAGCTTTTGTTTTAAAAAATTTTTACAAATTTTATCATATTTTTACTTTTATTACAAATAGATTTCTTCAAATTTTTTCTTTACTTTTTGCTTTTTTTTTGTATAATTCTGCAGGTTTTTTTAGAAATCAAAATATTTATATAATTTAAATAAATTTATGTCAATTAGAAACATAGCAATAATCGCTCACGTAGACCATGGAAAGACAACTCTTGTAGATCAATTACTTAAAACAAGTGATGATTTTGATGCAAGAGTTGGTATCGAAGAAAGAGTTATGGATAGCAATGCTCAAGAAAGAGAAAGAGGAATAACTATTTATGCAAAAAATACTTCTATAAACTACAAAGGAAATAAGATAAATATAGTTGATACTCCATGACATGCTGACTTTGGTTCAGAAGTAGAAAGAGTTTTGAGAACTGTTGATTCTGTAGTTTTGGTTGTTGATGCATATGAGTGACCAATGCCACAAACAAAATTTGTACTTAAAAAATCTCTAGAACTAGGACTAAAACCACTTATAGTTATAAACAAAATAGACAAACCAACTTCAAGACCAGATTGGGTTGTAGAACAACTTTTTGATTTATTCCACCAACTTGGAGCTACAGATGATCAAGTGGAAAATCTTTATGAAGTTTGTTATACTATTGCTAGAGAAGGTATTGCAATCAGAGACCTAAGTGATGAGAAAAAAGATATGACTCCACTACTAGATATGATAATGGAAAAAGTTCCAGAAGCACCAAATGACCAACAAAAACCATTTAGAATGCAAGTTGCAACTCTAGGTTATGACAATTTCTTATGAAGACTTTGAATAGGTAGAGTTTATGAATGAACTATAAAAGTTTGAAAAGAAGTTTATGTAACTTCAAATTCTTGAGAAAAAAGAAAAGCAAAAATCACTGAAATTCTTACAAATCAATGATTGAAACAAGTAAAATCTCAAGAAGCTGTTGCCTGAGATATAGTTACAATAGCTTGAATTCCTGACATATATGTAGGAGAAACTATTGCTGAAAATGCTGATGTGGAAGCTATGCCACCAATCACAATAGATGAACCAACTCTAAAAATGGAATTTTTGGTAAACAATTCTCCTTTTGCTTGAAGAGAAGGAAAATTTGTAACTGGTAGACAAGTAAGGGATAGACTTGAAAAAGAACTTGAAACAAATGTTTGATTAAAAA
>RBWB01582234.1_pt1 | contig 16140 bp, 10 predicted proteins | sample 2014201 | NCBI WGS metagenome assembly RBWB01 (sample SAMN10133834, study PRJNA383868) | Human oral metagenome, whole genome shotgun sequencing project. | isolation source: supragingival plaque isolated from 88 juvenile twins | host: Homo sapiens | place: Australia
GCACCTGGGGGTCGGAGGCAACGATCTCCAGGCCGGTGGCCATGACCTCGGCCGAGGATCCGCCGCCCAGGTCCAGGAAGTTGGCCGGGCGCATGCCGCCGTGGTGCTCGCCGGCCCCCGCGACCGCGTCGAGAGTGGACATGACCAGTCCGGCCCCGTTGCCGAGCACCCCGATCTCGCCGCTCAGGCGGACATAGCTCAGGCCGGCCTCCTCGGCGCGGGTCTCGAGCGGGTCGGCGCCGGAGGCGTCATGGAGGGCCGCGTGCTCGGGGTGCCGGAAGGACGCGTTGTCGTCGAGCGTGACCTTGCCGTCCAGGGCCAGGACGGCGCCGTCCGAGGTGAGCGCGAGGGGGTTGACCTCCACGAGGGTGGCGTCCTCGGCGGTGACGACCTCCCACAGGCGCACGATGACCTCGGCGACCCGGGTGGCCGTGGGGCCGGGCTCGAAGCCCGCCGTCCCGACGATCTCCGCGGCGACGTCGTCGGTGAGGCCGGTCAGGGGATCGACGGCGACCCGTGCGAGCGCCTCCGGGCGCTCGGCGGCGAGGGCCTCGATGTCCATGCCGCCCTCGCGCGAGCACATGGCCAGGTAGCGCCGCTCCGCCCGGTCCAGGAGGACGGAGAAGTAGAACTCGGAGTCGATATCGGCGCCCTCGGAGATGAGGACGGTGCGCACCACGTGCCCCTTGATGTCCATGCCCAGGATGTCGCGGGCGCGGTCCTCGGCCTCCTGGGCGGTGCGGGCGAGCCTGACGCCGCCGGCCTTGCCACGGCCGCCGGTCTTGACCTGGGCCTTGACGACGACCAGGGACGAGCCGGCCCCGAACAGCTCCGCGGCGGCCTCTCGCGCGCCCTCGGGAGTCGTGGCGATCGCGCCGTCGAGCACCGGCACGCCGTGCGCTCGGAACAGGTCTCGCGCCTGGTACTCGTACAGATCCATCCAGTCCATCCTTCCGGGCCCGCGCACCGCGGATCCGCGGTCGATCCTCGCGCGCCGCACGTGCGGGCCAGGCGACAAGGGTAGCGCGCCGGGAAGGTCGGGAGCCGATGAATCCGCGCGCGAGTCGGGACCAACGTCCGCATCGGGTCGAGGACCGCTCCGACGCCGGTACGGGCGGGCCGAGCCCGGCGAGCACGAGCGCCGGGGGCGCCTCCGGGCGGCACCGGAGGGATCGGACGGGCGCGCCGGGTGACGGACGAGCGGGAAGAAGCGCCTCGTCCGCGTGACGCGGGCCCCATCGACGGGAGACAATAGGGGGCTATCGGACCAGCCGGACACCGCTAGGAGATCACGTGAAAGAGGGACACCGATGACCGCCGCGCCCGCCAGCACCACGACCGCCGCACCAGGACCGGTGAAGATCGGCGTCCTGACCTCCGGCGGCGACGCGCAGGGCATGAATGCCGCCGTGCGCGCCGTCGTCCGCACCGCCCTGCGCATGGGCGCCCGGCCCTACGCGGTTATGGAGGGCTGGGCCGGCGCCGTCGCCGGGGGCGACGGCATCCGCCCGCTCGAGTGGGACTCGGTCGGCTCGATCCTCCACCGCGGCGGCACGATCATCGGCACCGCCCGCTCGGCGGAGTTCCGCGAGCGCGCCGGGCAGCTGGCCGCCGCCCGCAACCTCCTGGAGCACGACATCGACCGTCTCGTCGTCATCGGCGGAGACGGCTCGCTCACCGGCACCGACGCATTCCGCACGAACTGGCCCGGACTCGTCGCCGAGCTGGCCGAGCGCGGCGAGATCTCGCCCGAGAAGGCCGCCGCCCACCCCGCGCTCATGGTGACCGGCCTGGTCGGGAGCATCGACAACGACCTCGTCGGCGCCGACATGACCATCGGCACGGACTCCGCCCTGCATCGCATCCTCGAGGCGATCGACGACATCTCCTCGACCGCCGCCTCCCACCAGCGCACCTTCATCATCGAGGTCATGGGACGGCACTGCGGCTACCTCGCGCTCATGGCCGCCGTCGCCGGAGGGTGCGACTACGTGCTGGTGCCCGAGCTCCCGCCCGCCGGCGGCTGGGAGGAGGACATGTGCCGCAAGCTCGCCAAGGGCCGGGAGGCCGGGCGCCGCGAGTCCATGGTCGTCGTCGCCGAGGGCGCCACCGACCGGTCCGGCAACCGCATCTCCGCCGACGACGTCAAGCGCGTCCTGGCCGAGCGGCTGGGCGAGGACGCCCGCGTGACGATCCTGGGCCACGTCCAGCGCGGTGGCAAGCCCAGCGCCTACGACCGGTGGATGTCGACCCTGCTGGGCTGCGCCGCCGCCCGCGAGATGATCGTCGCCACCCCGCAGACGGAGCCGGTCATCATCGCCGAGCGCCACAACCGGATCAGCCGCCTGCCCATGATGGAGCAGATCCATGCCACGCGCGCCGTCAAGGACCTCGTGGCCGACGGGGATTACGACGGCGCGGTGGCCGCCCGCGGCGCGAGCTTCGGCGAGATGCTGCAGCTGTTCGAGACCATGTCCACCCCGCCGGAGCTCGACCCCGACGTCGTCGCCTCGCATCAGCAGGACGGGGTCCGACCCAAGCGCGTCGCCATCATCCACGCGGGCGGTCTGGCGCCCGGCATGAACACGGCCGCGCGCGCCGCCGTGCGACTGGGGCTCGACCACGACTTCACCATGCTCGGCATCTACGGGGGCTTCCCCGGTCTCCTCGACGGCGAGGTGCGCGAGCTGAGCTGGGACGATGTCGAGGGCTGGGTCGGGGACGGCGGCGCCGAGCTCGGCACGCGGCGCGAGATCCCCACCATCGAGCAGCTCTACGCGCTGGGACGCGCCATCGAGTCCCACAGGATCGATGCCCTGCTCATCATCGGCGGGTTCAACGCCTACCTGTCCGCGCACGAGCTGGTCAGCGAGCGGGACCGCTACCCCGCCTTCAAGATCCCGATCATCTGCGTGCCCGCCTCGATCGACAACAACCTGCCGGGCAGCGAGCTGAGCATCGGCGCGGACACCGCCCTGAACAACGCCGTCGGCGCGCTGGACTCGATCAAGCAGTCGGCTGCCGCCTCCCACCGCTGCTTCGTGGCCGAGTCGATGGGGCGCAAGTGCGGCTACCTCGCCCTCATGAGCGGCATCGCCACCGGAGCCGAGCGCGTCTACCTCAACGAGGACGGCCTCACGCTGGCCCAGCTCGCCCAGGACTCGGCGCGCATGGTGGAGTCGTTCCGCTCGGGCCGCCAGCTCTACCTGGTGATCCGCAACGAGCGGGCGAGCAGGAACTACACCCTGGACGTGCTCGCCAAGATCTTCGCCCAGGAGGGCCGCGGCCTCTACGACGTGCGCCACGCGGCGATCGGCCACCTGCAGCAGGGCGGGGACCCGTCCTCCTTCGACCGCATCATGGCCACCAAGCTCGTGGCGCACGCCCTCGGCCTGCTGGCGGACCAGCTGGAGGCCGGGACCCACCACTCCAGCTACGTGGGCCTGATGGAGGGGCGGATCTCCCACCACCGCCTGGAGCGCATGAACGATGAGCTGGACCTGGCCGCGCGCAGGCCCCTCCATCAGTGGTGGATGGGCCTGCGCGACGCCATCGGCCTGGTCAGTCAGAACACGGGCGTCCTCCCCCTGGAGGGCGTTCCCGACTTCGGCGCGTCGGTGAGCGCCGCGGCCACGGCCTCGGACTGACTGCACCGGCTACGACCGGCTACGACCGGCCGGGCGATTGACCGCGCGACTGGCCACGCGATCGGTCTCGGGGCCGACGCGCCGGCCCGTCCTGCGTCCGGGGCCTACGCGCTCTCCGTGATGGTGGGGGCGCCGACGCCCTCGGCGCGCTCGGTCAGGGCGCGGGCGAACTGGGCGGCGTGGAGGCGCGCGTAGGCGCCGCCGCGCTCCAGCAGCTCGGCGTGGCCGCCCTGCTCGACGATGTCGCCGTGCTCCATGACCAGGATCGTGTCCGCGTCACGGATGGTGGACAGGCGATGGGCGATCACGAAGCTCGTGCGCCCGTACCGCAACGCCGCCATGGCCCGCTGCACCAGCAGCTCGGTGCGGGTGTCCACCGAGCTGGTGGCCTCGTCCAGGATGAGGACGGCGGGATCGGCGATGAAGGCCCGGGCGATGGTGAGCAGCTGGCGCTCGCCGGCCGAGACGTTGGCGGCGTCCTCCTCCAGGACCGTCTCGTACCCGTCGGGCAGGGCCCGCACGATGTGGTCGACGTAGCAGGCGCGCGCGGCGTCCTCGACGGCCTCGTCGGAGGCGCCGGGGCGCCCGTAGCGGATGTTCTCCCGGATCGTGCCCTGGAAGAGCCACGGGTCCTGCAGCACCATTCCGGTGCGCGCGCGCACATCGCGCCTGCGCATGGTGGAGGTATCGGCGCCGTCGAGGGTGATGCGGCCGTCGTCGATCTCGTAGAAGCGCATGAGGAGATTGACCAGGGTGGTCTTGCCCGCCCCCGTGGGTCCCACGATGGCGACGGTCTGACCGGGCTCGACGCGCAGCGACAGGTCGCGGATGAGCTCGGCATCGGGATCGTAGGAGAAGCGGACGTGCTCCATCTCGATGACGCCGGCGCCGCGCCCCGTCGCCGGCGCCGTGGAGACCTCCGAGTCCGCCGGGGCGGCCGGCGCCCCCGGGTCCTCGGCGGGGGCCGTGCCGTCCGTGCCGTCCGCGTCGCTCTCGTCGGACTCGTCGGGGCTCTCCTCCTCGGCGTCGAGCAGCTCGAAGACCCGCTCGGCGCTGGCGGTGCCGGACTGGACGGCGATGGTCATGCCACCGAGCTCGGCCAGGGGCTGGGAGAACTGCTGGGAGTACTGGATGAAGGCCTGCACGTCGCCCAGGCGCAGGCCGCCCCCGGCGACCATGAACCCGCCGACCACCGCGATCGCGACATACCCCAGGTTCCCGATGACCTGCAGGATCGGCATCATGATGCCGGACAGGAACTGCGCCCGCAGGCTCGCGCGGTAGAGCTCCTCGTTCTCGGCGTCGAACTTCTCGCGCGAGTCGGCGGTGCGGCCGTAGGTGCGCACCAGGGCGTGGCCGGAGAAGGACTCCTCGACGCGCACGTTCAGACGACCGGTCTTGGCCCACTGCGCGGTAAAGGCCTTCTGGGAGCGCGGCCCGATAACGCCGAACAGGACGCCCATGAGCGGCAGGACGATCAGCGCCGCCAGGGTCAGCCGCCACGAGATCGACAGCATCATGCCCAGCACCCCGAGCAGTGTCAGAACGGCCCTCAGCGCGCCGGACAGCGACTGCTGGAGCGTGTTGGTGACGTTGTCGATGTCATTGGTGACGCGGCTGAGCATCTCGCCGCGCTGAACGCGGTCGAAGTAGGACAGGGGCAGCCGGTGGATCTTGGCCTCGACCTCCGCACGCAGCCGGTACATCGCCTCGATGGACATGCGATTGAGGACGAATCCCTCGAGCCAGGACAGGAAGGCCGAACCCACGTAGATCAGCAGGGCGAGAAGCAGGACGCGTCCCAGAGCGGCGTAGTCGATGCCCACGCCGGGCACGAGGTCCATGGCGCGGAGCATGTCCGCCATGTCGCCGCGCCCGGAGGCGATCAGGCCCTCGATCGCCTGCTCCTTGGTCAGGCCCTCCGGCAGGAGGGAGCCGATGGCGCCCTCGAAGACGATGTTGGTGGCCCGCCCCAGAACCTTGGGGGCGACCACCGCCAGCACGACGGAGACGACGGAGGCCAGGCCGGCCACCGCGAGTGAGACCTTGAAGGGCGTCAGGAGCGCGAGCATCCGGGTGAAGGAGGGCCAGAAGGCGTTGGCCCTGCCCGGCGGCGGGCCGGCGCCCCAGTCGTCCGAGGAGGCCCGAGCGGTGGACGCCAGCGCGAGGTCCTCCTCGCTGAGGTCGTCGGCGGCGGGGCCGGTGCGGTCGGTGGTGCTCATGCGGCGACCTCGTTTCCGAACTGGGAGATGACGATCTCGCGATAGGTCTCGCTGTCGGCCAGCAGCGTCTCGTGCGCGCCGGAGGCCGTGAGCCGGCCCTCGTCCAGGACGAGGATGAGGTCGGCCTCGGTGATCGTCGAGACGCGCTGGGCGACGACGATCTTGGTGACCCCGACGGTCGCCGGCCACAGGGCCGCGCGCAGGTCGGCGTCGGTGGCCACGTCCAGGGCGGAGAAGGAATCGTCGAAGACGAGCACCGCCGGACGTCGCACGATGGCGCGAGCGATGGCCAGGCGCTGGCGCTGCCCGCCGGAGACGTTCGTGCCGCCCTGGGCGATGGGCGCCTCCAGCCCGCCGTCCATCTCGGTCACGAAGTCGCGCGCCTGGGCGAGCTCCAGGGCCTGCCACAGTTCGGCGTCGGTGGCCTCCTCGCGCCCCAGGCGCAGGTTGGAGGCGACGGTGCCGGCGAAGAGGAAGGGCTTCTGGGGCACCAGGCCCAGCTGGGACCACAGGGCCTCGGGCTCGGCGCGGCGCACGTCGACCCCGCCGACCAGCACCGCGCCGCCGGAGACCTCCAGGAGCCGCGGGATGAGGTTGATCAGGGTCGTCTTGCCCGAGCCGGTGGAGCCGACGACGGCGACCGTCTGGCCGGGGCGGGCGGTGAAGGAGATCCCGTCCAGGGCGGGCTCCTCGGCGCCGGGGTAGGTCATGCGCACGTGGCGCATCTCGACCTCGCCCGGTCGGGGGAAGTCGGAGACGGGGTCGGCGTCGACGGCCAGGGAGGGGTCGGTGGCCAGGACCTCGCTGATGCGCTCGGCGCACACGGCGGCGCGCGGGATCATCATCATCATGAAGCTGGCCATGACGATGCCCATGAGGATCTGCATGAGGTAGGTCATGAAGGCCACGAGCGTGCCGACCTCCACGTCCCCCGCGCCGACCTGGTGCCCGCCGAACCAGATGACGCCGACCATGGTGACGTCCAGCACCAGCATGGCGGCCGGGAACAGGAAGACGAACAGCCGGCCGACCCTCTCCCCGACCCGTGAGATGTCCCGGTTGGCGGTCTCGAAGCGCTCGGTCTCGGCCTCCTCGCGCACGAAGGCGCGCACGACGCGGATCCCGGTCAGCTGCTCGCGCAGGACGCGGTTGATGGAGTCCAGGCGCTCCTGGAAGGCGCGGAACAGGGGCACCATGCGGCGCACGGTCAGTCCCACCACGACGATGAGCACCGGCACGGCCGCACCAATGAGCCACGACAGGGAGGGGGCGTGGGTGACCGCCATGACGACGCCGCCGACGGCCAGCAGCGGCGCGGTGACCAGCATGGTGCAGCTCATGAGCACGAGCATCTGGATCTGCTGGACGTCATTGGTGGCGCGGGTGATCAGGGAGCCGGCCCCGAAGGAGGAGACCTCCCGCTCCGAGAAGCCCCCGACCCGGCGGAAGATGAGGGCGCGCAGGTCGCGCCCCATGCCCAGCGCCGAGCGGGCGGCCAGCCAGGTCGCGGCGATGGTGCAGATCCCCTGGAGCACGGACACGCCGAGCATGAGGCCGCCGGTGCGCCAGATGTAGCCGGTATCGCCCTGCGCGACGCCGATGTCGATGATGTCGGCGTTGAGATTGGGCAGGTAGAGCGAGGACATGACCTGCACGACTTGCAGGACGAGCACCCCCACCAGCAGGGTCCGGTAGGGGCGCAGGCGAATGCGCAGGAGGCTGATGAGCATGGGACCTCCGGGGTCGGTGAGGCGACGGTGGTGCCGCGAGCGGACCGGTGCGACCGGGCTCCGGCGAGGGAGGAGGGACCGATCACGGCGGCGGTGCCGCAGGGACGCCCCGCACTCTAGCCCTTGACGCCGTGTGAGGGTACAAGCGCCCGCCGCCCGGACCGTTCCGCGCCCGAGGGCGCGCGGCCTCCTCCTCACCCCCGAGCGTCGGTGCGATCGAGCACCATGGAGGTGATGATGACGATGACGACGCTCAGGGCGGCGCACGCCCCGATTGTGGAGATGGCGCTGACCCAGGTGAGGTCCTGGACTGCGAAGGAGGTCGCCGCCCCCTCATCGACCGCCCCGATCTGCGTCGTCCTGGTCACCAGTGCTTGGGGCAGCAACCAGGCCACCGGGACGTGCACGAGCAGCATCGTGGTACCAGCTCCCGTCAGTACCAGACCGACCGCAACGGGCAAGGCGAAGGAACGAGTGAAGGCTGACAGGCCCGTCTGGAGGGCGCACGCCGGCGCACAGGCCACGGCGATAAGTGCTCCCGCGGCCAGGCACCGTACCGGCAGGACGCCCGGGAGGCCGAGGACGAGTGAACCGACGGCGGCTGAAGCCAGAACTAGAACGAGCTGCATGACAGCTGCAGGAAGCCAGGCAGCGATGGCCTTGGCCGCGACCGTTCTCCATGTGGGCACGGAGGAGCTCATGAGGGCATTCCAGTTGGAGCCCTGGTGATCGACGCGCCAGACGAGGGATGCGAGAACGGCGAGGGAGACCGGAAGAAGAGCCATGCCGTAGAAGCCGACCGAGCGTATCCACAAGAGCTGCCAGTCGGTGGGCCGGACGATGACGCACGCGCTGAGAACAGAAGCCACCGGCAGCACCAGAACCACGCCCCAGCTCGCTGAGCGTCGCAGCTTGAGGATCTCGATGATGACAGGTTCCATGTCAGATCTCCCGACGGTCGAAGCGCGCAGTGATGGCCAGGAAGAGCGCGCCGCCGATACCAGCAAGAACACTCAGGTTCACCAGGTGACAATCAAGGTCGACGAGGGTCGGGCCGACGAAGTCAGCGGGAACAATGAGCCCGTAGGCGGTCCACGGGCTCAAGAACCGCGCCCACAGTGGCATGACCTGGGAGAAGGTGCTCAGAAGGATACCGGCGAGCCCCAGCGCCAGCGGCCCGAGCTGATTCTCCGTCCGGGCCGAGGCAAGTAGCTGCGCGCCCAGCACGGCGAGATTGACGATTGCGAGGCAGATGAGTTGACAGCACAGTCGCTCCGCGGGCGCCGGCGCCGTGACGCCGATGCTGCGTCCAATAATGAGCACGAGTGCGCCCCAGGCCACCGGCATCGGTGAGATGAGGGCCCCGAGGGCGAGGAGCTTCGCCCGGCAGAGTCGACCTGGAGTAGCGCCCGCCATCGAGGTCGACACCCAGCCGTGTCCCGAGTGCTCAATCTCTACCTGGCGGCTCGCCATAACGGCGAGAAGGAGTGGTGCGGCGAGCGTGACAGCGCCGTGGAGACTGACCATGAGGAGCTTCCACCCATAGCCATCGGCATCGGCCCGGTGGTCGATCAGCCCCGAGTTCATGGCCGTCAGAACAGTGAGTGCGGCGACCCCGAGCAGGAGGAGAGCGGCTACGAGGCCAATGCGCAGGTGACGCATCTTGGCGTACTCGTTGCGCAGAGTGCGAACAGTCATGGAGGTGGTCACAATCCACCTCCTCGAGTAAGAGCCATGAAGACGTCCTCCAGGCTCTGCTCCTCCTGGCGCACTCCGTGCACGCCGATGCCCTCACGAACCAGAAGGGCCACGACGTCGGCTGTGGTTTCACGGGTGAGATTCGGGACGCGCAGGAGCGTGTGCTCACGAATAGGCGCGCGCCCCTGAACGGTCAGAAGACGAGCGGCAGCATACGGGTCCGAGCAGTCAAGGAGCGTATCGGGTGCGGAAGCGCTCATGAGCTCCGCACGCGTGCCCTGGAAGAGGAGCCTGCCGTGCGACACGATACCCAGAACAGTCGCAATGCGATCGATCTCCCCCAGGCTGTGGGAGGAGACCATGACCGTGATTCCGCTGGACGCCAATGATCCCAGGAGTCGGCGGATCTCCTTGATTCCGGCAGGATCAAGACCGTTGGTCGGCTCATCGAGAATGAGCAGCGAGGGCCAGCGAGCAAGCGCCATGGCGATTCCCAGGCGTTGTTTCATGCCCAGGGAGTAGTCGCGAACCCGCTTGTTCATCTGCCCGCCCAGTCGAACGGTGCTCACAGCTCGCTCCACGTGCTGGTCGGGGATGCCCAGCAGACGCTGGATGATTCGCATGTTCTGGGCACCGGTGAGGTGCCCGTAACCCGGCGGGGATTCGATGAGGGAACCGATGCGGGCCAGGTGGCGCCGTCGGGTACGACGGGTCATGGGCTCGCCACCGATGAGGACCCTGCCCGCGGTGGGCTGCACGAGGGACAGCAGCATCTTCATGGTCGTGGACTTGCCCGAGCCGTTGGGCCCGAGGAAGCCGTAGACGGCGCCCTCGGGCACGCGCAGGTTGAGGTGATCGACGACGGTCCGCCGTCCGTAACGCTTGATGAGATCAGTGGTCTGCACGAGATCGCTCATGGGTCGAGCCTTCCCGCACGACCGCGGATCCGCCTCCACTCCGGGACTCAGACCCGTCTATGCGCTGTGCTTACGGCCCGGCACCACGCTCCTCCGAGGGGAGGACCAGCAGGGTCTCGGCGAAATCGGTGCGTCATACACCCCCGGCACTGGCCAAGGGCCCCGCACGAACCATCCCCCACCGACCAACCCGCTTAAAACCGACCTTGCCGACCCCCTGGGAGGACCAGCCCCGACTCGTAGGCGAGCACAACCGCCTGCGCCCGATCCCGCAGCCCCAGCTTGCCCAGGATCCGACTGACGTGGACGCGCACCGTCCCCTCAGCCACCGACAGTTCCCGGCCGATGCCTTCGTTGGACAGCCCGCGAGCGAGCAGGGCGAGGACCTCGCGCTCGCGCGCGGTCAGGTTCTCCAATGTCCGAGCCCCGTGCGCACCACCGTCGAAGGCCGGAGGCGGGACCATGAAGCGCTCCATGAGTCGCCGGGTGGTGGAGGGAGCCATCACCGCGTCCCCGGCATGCACGTGGCGAATCGCGGCCATGAGCTCGTCCAAGGAGGCATCCTTGAGAAGGAAGCCGCCAGCACCGGCCCGGATCGCCTCGTAGGCGTACTCATCGAGGTCGAAGGTGGTCAGAACTATCACCTTGGGCCCGTCGGTGCCGCTCTCCACGATTCGGCGAGTCGCCTCGATGCCGTTCATGCCCGGCATGCGCACATCCATGAGGACGACATCGGTCTTCACCCGGGCGAGCAGGTCGAGGGCCGATCGCCCGTCGTCGGCCTCGCCGACGACCTCCACCTCCTCCTGGGTCTCCAGAAGCATGCGGAAGCCGAGCCGGTACATCTCCTGGTCGTCGACGAGTGCGATTCGCAGAGTCATGCATCCTCCTGGACGCCCAGCGGCAGGACGGCGCGCAAATGGAAGCCTCCATCCGGCCGAGCTCCCGCCTCGAGGCTGCCTCCGTGGGAGGCGACGCGCTCCCGAATCCCCACCAGGCCGTACCCGGCAGGGCCGCCCGACGACGGAGCCGACGAGCTTGCACCGTCGTCGAGCACCTCGATGACCAGACTCTCCGGCGTCGTGTCCGCGCGGTGCACACGGGCCTCCACGCAAGTAACGGCGCCCGCGTGCCGGCGTACGTTGCTCAGCCCCTCTTGGACCAGGCGGTAGACGGTCGGGCCGAGCTCCTCCGGCAGGTCCAGGGAGTCGGAGACCTCGAGGCGGACCGGGATCCCGGTCTCGCCGGCCTCGGCGACCAGGTCCTTGAGATCCTGCAGGCCGGGCTGAGGGGCGAGTCGGGGCCGGTCCTCACCACGCAGGGCGGTCAGCATCCGGCGCATCTGCGCCAGCGCCTCCCGCCCGGTGTCACGAACGCGGAGCATGGCCTCGGCCGCCCGGCCGGGGTCCGAGGGCGCGGTCGCCGCTGCGCCGTCGGCGACGACGGTCATGATTCCCAGGCTGTGGGAGACGATGTCGTGGATCTCGCGGGCGATCCGGGAGCGCTCCTCCCGCTCCACCTGCTCGCGGCGCATCTCGGCCTCGCGCAGCCGATACTCGGTGTTGCGCGTCAGTGCGATCAGGTGGGCGCGGCGCATGCGCTGGAGTGCGCCGGCGGTCCAGGCCCACACCACCGTGACAGCGCACAGCGCGGGCAGGCTCAGCCGGCTGTACCCCGTCGTGACGACGGGGATGAATGCCACCAGGACCCAGACGACGACGAGCGCCGCAGCGGGCAGGGACCACGTCCATCGCTGGGTGCTCGCCAGATGGTGGACCTCGAGCACCAGCAGGATATCGACGGGAAGGACGCCGACACCCGGATCCACGACGGGCTGAATCCAGGCGAAGCAGATCATCACCGTGAAAGCGACCCGAGCGGAGCGGCGCCGGAGCAGCCAGCAAAGCCCGAGGCCCGCGCAGAGACCCTCCGCCATCCACAGACCCGAGGCGGTCGTCACGACGGTGGGCATAACAATCTGGTTGTAGGCCAGGACGAGGGAGAGAACCACCAGATCGACGGCCGAGCGGTGCCGCGCCAACCAGCGCTGCGGCCACGGCTCGGCGACCGTCCGCGGGACCGGCGAGACCGGCACCGGCTGAGGCGAGCACTCCATGCCCGCAGGCTACGGCCAATGCGCCCGCCGCTGCACGTGCCATCGCAATGCGCCCCCGCCCACCACACCTCGAAGCACGAAGAACCGAGCTCGGCGACCTGGAAGAATCAGTCTGAAGCAGGCGAGCAGGCGGTGTCCGAAAAGCGCCCGACGGTCCACACTGATACCGCGAAGACGACCGGGACGAGGCAGCACACGAGCAGGGCGGGGCGCAGTCCCGTTCCGGCGTCGGGCGGCAGGAGAGCCGCGAGCCGTCCCGGTGCGCCGGCGGAGGCCGTGCCAGCGGCGTCCGCGATCGCTCCGGCGGCCGAGGGCCCGGCGGCGGCGCCGACGTCGCCGGCGAGCGCCAGCATGGCGAACATGGCACCGCCCCCCGCCGGGAAGCGGGCGGCCGCCAGGGAGGTCGCGCCGGGCCACATGAGGGCCACGCACAGTCCCGTGAGCGCGCAGGCGACCAGGCTGGCCGCGGGAGCGGGGGACGACGCCGTCACCACGTAGCAGGCGGCCGCGCCCGCACCGCTGGCGATGAGCGCGCCGCGCAGGGGGACGCGCTCGCCCAGCAGTCCGTAGGCCGTGCGCCCCAGCGCCATGAGCAGGGCGAACAGACCGGGGCCCAGCAGGTCCCCGACCGCCTTGGGCACCCCGGTGGCCTGCTGGGCGAAGAAGCTCGACCACTGGCTCATGGTGAGCTCGGAGGCGCCGCCCGCGGCCATGAGCAGCAGAACCAGGAGGAAGACCGGGGAGCCCACGAGGCCGATCAGGGAGGTCCGCTCGTGATCGGGCACGGTGGCCGGCACGGGCACGCGCGTCATGAGCACCGCGTTGACGGCGGGAACGGCCGCCCACACCAGTGGCAGCACCCACCAGGCGCCCATGCCGAGGACGGTCAGCAGAGCGGTGGAGGCCACGACCACGCTCAGCTGCCCCCAGCAGTAGAAGGAGTGGAGCAGGGCCATGCCCGACTCCTTGGACCGCCCGGGCTCGGCGGGCAGGTGCTCGACGACCGGGCTCGCGAGGACCTCGATGAGTCCGCCGCCGATGGCGTAGACGACGGCGGCCAGGCACAGTCCCGCGAATGGCGAGGCGAGCAGCTGCGGGAGCAGCGCCATGAGCACCAGGCCGAGTGCGGCCAGGGCATGCGCCAGCACCATCGGGGCGCGGTAGCCGACGCGGTCGACGACCTTGACCGCGGCCAGATCCGTGAGCAGCTGGACGAGGAAGTTGAGGCCGGCGAGCAGGCCGAGCCGAGCGACATCGATGCCGAGCCGGGCGTGGAAGACGACGAAGAGCAGCGGCGCCAGGTTGTTGACGATCGCCTGGACGACGAAGCTGGCGTAGGCGGCGCGACGCGTGGTGGTGAAGGTCATGCGGGGTCTTGATCGGGGACCGGGAGGCGCGGGAGGCGCAGCGCGGGGCCTCCGGGTCCCGCCGGCGAACGGGCGGGCTCAGGCTAGCAGTGTCATCCGCCCGGCGGTCGGCACCGGCGAGTCGGGCGTGCGGGCCCGGTGACGGCGCTCGCGGGCCGAGTCGGGGCTCCGCGGGCCGGAGTCCTCATGAAGTCGTCGGAGTCGTCATATCGTCTCCCCGATGATGTCGTCCCCCGCTCCTCCCCCGCCGCGCAGCCGTGCGAACCGGACGGCGCGCCTCCTGGTCGCCGTCGTGCTGGCGGGTGCGGCGGCAGGTCTCATCGGCATCGCCATGGCCCGGCTGCTCGAGGGCTTCGAGTGGCTCTTCTACGGGGTTCGCGAGGGGGCGTTGCCCGAACGCGTCGAGGCCGCCCCGGTGTGGCGGCGCGTGCTCGCGCCCGCCGTCGGCGGGGCCCTGGCGGGGGCACTGTGGTGGTGGGAGCGCGCCACCGGCGGCGTCGTCGGGGTCGAGACGGCCGTGAGGGACGGCTCGGGGACCACTGTTCGGCGGATGGGGCTCGTGCGCCCCTTCGCCGATGGCGTGCTGCAGGTGCTCACCGTGGGCGCTGGCAACTCCGTGGGCCGCGAGGGGGCGCCGCGCCTCATGGCGGGCGCCGCAGCCGCCCGGCTCGCGCGGCGGCTGGGCCTGGAGCCGCCCGCCACGACCCTGCTCGTCGCCGCGGCGGCGGGCGCCGGACTGGCGGCCATGTACGACGTGCCCCTAGGAGGGACGGCCTTCGCGGTCGAGATCACCATGGCGGCGGGGACCCGGCGTCGCGGGATGCGACTGGCACTGCCGGTGAGTCTGATCGCGACGGCCGTCTCGTGGCTGCACTCCCACGGCCGCCCGACCTTCGACATCGCCGTCGGCGGGCCGACGACCGCCACGATCCTGACGGCCCTGGCGGCGGCTCCGGCGCTCATGGTGCTCGGCGCGGGGGCGCGCCGACTATGGGACTGGTTCAAGGCGCACCGGGTTCCGAATACCTGGGCGCTGCCGGCGGGCATCGGCGCGGCGGGCCTGCTCACGGGCGCGGCCTCGCTGTGGCTGCCCGTCCTGCCGGGGAACGGCAGGGACGCCCTGGAGGCGGCGCTGCTGTCCCCCGCGACGCCGACGGCGCTGGTGGCGCTGAGCGGCGTGGTGCTGCTCAAGCCGCTGCTCACCGGAGCGACGCTGGGGGCCGGGGCCACGGGCGGACTGCTGGCGCCGTCCTTCGCCCTGGGCGGCAGCGCGGGGGCCGCGATCGCGGGGCTGGCGCGCCTGGCGGGCTGGGAGGCGAGTGCGCCGGTACTCGCGCTGGTGGGGGCGGGAGCGGTGCTGGCCATCACCCAGCGCGCCCCCGTGTTCGGCACGCTCTTCGTGTGGGAGCTCGCGCGCCCCGAACCATGGGTGCTGGCGCTCATGGTCGTGGTCGGGACCGCCTGCTGGTGGTCGACCTCCTTCTTCTCCTTCGCCGAGATCGGTTCGGTTCCGCACCGAGATCGGTCGTGATCCGCGTCGAGATCGGTCCGGCCCCCGCGCCGGACGACGAGCGGGACGTCCTGTACGCCACCGGCGCCCGGCGCGGGTCCGACCCCCACGCCGGACGACGAGCGCCCGAGCGGCCCCGGCCGCCCGAGCCCGTCACACGGTACGGCGCAGGATGACCGAGTCCCAGCCGCCCAGGCGCGCGGGCGCACCCGTGCCGGAGGTGGTGGCCTCCTCGGCCGGCAGCGAGGCGAGGAGCACCCGCTCGGCGCCGCTCCACTCCCCCAGGTCCAGCCCCTCGGCCGACAGCCGCCGTCGCAGTGCGGAGCCCTCCCCCGTCTCCAGCCCCTCGCGCGCGCAGGAGGCCAGCAGCAGGAGCTGCTCGCGCTGGCCGTCGTCGCCCACGAACTCGCGCAGGATCGTCCAGGACCCGGCGTCATCGGCGTCGAGCAGGCGGAAGGTGCCCAGCGCCGCGGCGTCGTCGTCGTGCCGCAGGGCGATGAGCGCCCGGTAGTGCTCGAAGACGCTTCCCGACACCCCCACCTGGCTCGCGGCGTTGACCTCGGTGTGGTTCGGGGTCACGTCGATCCACGGCGTCCCCTCGGTGAAGCCCGCCTGCGCACCGGCGTCCCACTGGACGGGAGTGCGGGCGTTGTCGCGCGAGTTGACCAGCAGACTCGCCAGGACCGCCTCCGGGTCGTCGCCCGCGCTCACCCGCTCGTGGTAGTGGTTGATGGACTCCAGGTCCCGATAGGAGTCGATGCCGGTGAGGACCGTGTTGGTCTGGCCGATCTCCTCGCCCTGGTAGACGTAGGGCGTGCCGCGGTGCATGTGGAGGATCGAGGCGAGGGTCTTGGCGCTGAGCTCCCGCCAGGCGGGGTCGTCGTCGCCGAAGCGGGAGACGGCGCGGGGCTGGTCGTGGTTGTCCCAGTAGGC
>RBWB01582246.1_pt1 | contig 16075 bp, 14 predicted proteins | sample 2014201 | NCBI WGS metagenome assembly RBWB01 (sample SAMN10133834, study PRJNA383868) | Human oral metagenome, whole genome shotgun sequencing project. | isolation source: supragingival plaque isolated from 88 juvenile twins | host: Homo sapiens | place: Australia
CAGAGGTAAACGAGCTGTTTCGCATCCGAATGGATGATAAATCCTTTGATGGTGAGCTAACCAATATAAATGTGGAACTCCTTTTTCGCGATTTGTTTGCGCTGCGGGATCGCTTCAAGGAGCTTGGTATGGTTATCAAAAATGGCGAGGTGTATTTGCCGGATTTGGAGGAGCGCGATGTTTAATCTACGGAAATCGAATTCAAAACTCTACGACCAAAACACTTTTGACGACCAGTTTATGCGCGACTTACAAAAAGCCCGAAGAAGCGTCATTATCGAAAGTCCGTTTCTCAGAACCGCCCGAGTTGAAAAATTTATCTCAACATTCCATCGCCTCAAAAAATGCGGCGTGAAAATATTGCTTAACACCAAGCCGCCTGAAGAGCATGACGGAACATATCAACTACAAGCCCAAAAGTCTCTAAGTTTACTACAATCAGCAGGTGTCGAAGTACTTTTCACAGTCAAACACCACCGCAAATTAGCCATCATAGACAGAGAAATTATTTACGAAGGCAGCCTAAATATCCTCTCATATCGCGACAGTTGTGAGATAATGAGAATGACGACATCTGCGCCTGAGGCGGAAATGTTGATAGATTTTATTGGCTTAAACAAATTTATGGAGGTGAAATAATCATGAACGACGAGGATACGATCAAGAATCTTCATCTGTACGAGGACGAAGAAACGATTCAGAAAACTATCAACTATTTGGAGCTTCATGAACCAGACAACGCCAATCGCGAATACGCAGTCGGATTTCTAAAATTCATGCAGCGATTTGCACATGTTGCTAGCAAGGACGAGAGGTTTGATTTTGAGAGGTTTTTGGATAAATACAAGAAACAGGACAGCGATTCTTAATAGAGACTTGCGGTGTATTAAAAAGTTACGCCCAGTAGTGTGCCGTGTTCGTCTTTGTCGTTAAACCTTGCGATAGTGTATTTGCTAAGATTACCGGTAAATTCTTCCGGTAGATAGTCGTACGGCATATACCCAGAATTCATAGAGCAAATATACTGAAAGTCTAACGACTCGGCTTTGCGACTAGAAATTTCTAGAGCTTTTGCTACCTGTCTAGGATCTACGTCTGCAAATATTTTTGAATCGTGGAATAAGGGAAATTCTCTGTGACGTATAGTAGACCAATATTCAGCTAGCATAAGATCGTAACAGAACACCTTCATGCTACTAACGCCGTCACTGCCAGCTTTTTTAATATCAATTTTAAACCTATACCCTTCTTTATCTACATCAATAGAGAGTGAACCGGGCTGTTCGTACAAAAATCGAGAGTTTGAATTAAATAAGCCTATAGCTGTTGATATTAGCGGCTGGTCTCCGCTATATTCCTGCCACATCTTTGATATAATATCGCTAATCTCTATTCGTATGTCATCAATCCTTGACTTAATCTCCGTGAGTCGAGAAATTCTGCTCTCTATGTCCGCTATCTTAGCCTTGATTTTGTTGACTTCATCTTGAAGTTTTGTATATTCATCAAGAGCTCCATGCGTCTTTAGTATATTCAAATAGCCAGCTCTCTCATTTGAGAGTTTTTCCATTTTACTATCTAAAGCTCTATTTTTTGTTACGTATAGCTCGATCTCGCTCTCTAGATAATTTTTCCTGTTAAGTACCACGTCTCTGTGAAAATTAATCACCTCATCGAGTGTGCGTAGAGAGGATTTCTCAAAGACGGCGCCCGCTGCTTCGTATATTTGCTCTATTTTTATATCGTCACCGTTTTCGTTTTTTAAACTATCTTTGTATCTCTCTACAATCTGAGAGTTTATAGTGATTTCATTAATGATATCGTGGATTTCTTTGGTTAAAGTGTCTGCTTTAGCTTGTATATCTCTATAGTCTTCGTGGACTTGAAAACTTTCGAGTCTTTTCATCTTCTCTGTAAGCTGCGATTCAACGTCTATCCTTTCTGAGGTCAAATCACCCACCGTACCCCCAAATGCGTCAAAAGCACCCGTTTCAATGGCTTTGTTCGCATTATCTAATTTTTTAAATTCAGATTTGAGTTGCGAGAATTTGACAGATAGCTGCCAATTTAATCCTAGTAGAAAAGCAGTATTGTTATCCCTAGATAGCGCCTTCTGCCGAGCAAAACATAAGAAAGGATCAGAGAATGCACCGTCATCAGTTCTCATGAAGTACGATGCTAATGTACGATACGTAGGGTGATTACTTTTGTCTTTTACTTCACGCACACTAAGACCAAACAATTTCTCTCCTAGGGTTAGACAAACTTCATCTGCGCTAATATTTTCAACTCCTAGCGCCACTATGTATTTTTTGTGGTCATTTACTGCTCGCTTGAGAACAATCTCTTCTCCGTCTATCTCGATAGTCAAGCTGAATACCCAGTCTTTCATCTCTTCTTTTTTGAGAGTTTTTGATGGCTTGCTTCCCAGGCAATAATTTACAATTTCAAGTAATAGCGTTTTGCCTAGACCATTGGTAGAATGTTTGTCGCTGGAATCTTGGTCGCGGTCGGCTATGATTATGTTAAAACCTTTACGAAATTGTATGGTTTTAAAACTGCTTTTATTTGCGCTTAATTTAACTAGTTTCATGTTTTTTATTTTTTTCGATTACTCCATTATTATACAGTATAGCTCCGGAGGAGTACAGCAACACCAGAGCTGCAATAAACTTCTCAAACGTACCTATCTCTTCGTACGCTTTCACTTTGCTCCATAGCGAACTCACTGTTTCAACTGAATCTATGTTTTGAAGAAGTATTGCGCCAACTCCAACGACCGAAAACCCCACACGAATAGTTTTATCTGGAAGTATTATCATTTTTCAAACACCTCACACAGCTGAAAGTAGTAGGCCACTATTCCGTAAGCTGCAGCCATATGACGAGGGTCGCTACTGTCATTAGAGGCTGCTCGCACTAGAGAATAAAATATAGCATCTCCGTCATCAGTGTCTCTTCTTAAATCTTTATACTTTTGTACGAAAAATATCCTTAATTTTTCTGGATAGTCTTCGTTAGTATTTTTGTTTAAAAAATTATCAATCAGCGATACAGAAGCCATACCCATTTTTAACATTTGCTCTGTCTGTGGACTTAGGCTGTTTTTGCGCACTTTGTCCTTTATAGGTATCAGTCTAAAGTCTTCGTTATCGTATTTCAAAGGAGGATTGTCTATTATGTGCCGAAGAGTTTCTTCGAGTTCTCTGAATGTAATTGTTGGTAAGCTTTTCTTTATGGCTCGCTCAATGCGCTCCTCATGTAAAGATTTGATTTCATGAAGATGATCAACAGAGTATTTTGTTGCACACTTATCAATAATAGTGTGACATGTTGGACAGAGAAGGATAAGATTATTATAGGAATGACGTTCAATATCGCTCTGACTGTGATCGTAGCGTGCAGAATTCGGCTTATGTCCCTTAATGTGAGCCATTTCTCCTATAGGAATCAGGGCGTCAGTCTGATGCTCAACTACTGGACCGTTGCACTTTGCGCAGCGACTGCCGCTTTTTGCCCACAGAATTTTCATACTTGATTGAGGAATACCCATTCGTCTATTATTGTATCACTCGATACCGCTTGTGCATAGCCAAGGCTTCAGATTTCATCTATCATCGGCTCTGCCTTAACCTGTGATTTTCTCTTTGTTGATTTGTTGGTTTTCGTAGATTTTTTCGATACAGTCTTACCAGAACTCTTTCGCACAGAAACCTCTTCTCGCTTCTTAGCAAACTCCTTTCGTGAATGCCTGACAATTTCATCTCGCACTATCTCATCACCTTCGTTTTCTAACAGTAAAGTCTGCCCAGACAGCGGCTCTTGCGCGTGTACCGCCGCTAGTCGAGCGTAGTAATTGTACGCTGGCAGATTGCTGATTTCGCCTGGCTCAATGTATGGACTAAACATCGGTAGCAAACGCTGCTCGTCCTGTGGATTGCCGGTTCGGAAGCAAATGATTGTGCCGACATTCGCCAGGATTATATTTACAGTTTGCTGGTCGCTTTGCTGCGAAGTAGATTGCTCGGCCATGATCATAAAGACGCGATATTTGCGGCTCTCAGACAACATTTGCACAAACGACGTTGTGGCAAAATTTTGAAACTCATCAACATACAAATAGAACGTCCGCCGCTCCGCCTGTTTGAGACGGGCGCGGCGGAGACTTGCGAGCTGAAGCTTCGCAAGTACGGTAATTCCAAACAACTCAGACGTATCCTCACCAAGCAAGCCTTTAGATAAATTACAAATCAGTATTTTTCCCGAGTTGATGATGTCGTCAAAATCAATCGTAGACTTCGACTGCTCAAGAATTTGCCGAGCTGACGCCGAAAATAAAAACCGCCCAATTTTCGCCGTAATTCCCGCCGACATTTTTACTTTCTGCATATCGCCAGCTTTACCAAACTCGTTTTTCCAGAAGTTTATCAAGTTTGTATCATCAAGATTTTTAACAACGCTGCGGCGATACTTCGGATCATTTAGCAAATCAAACACAGTAAAGAGTGTGGGATTTTCCTGCGTGAGTGCGGTTTGGATGGTGTTGCGCAAAATATATTCGATACGATGCCCACCTGAATCCTCGTCGCTAAATATCTTTCGAAAAATCGACACGACCGATTCGGTGATAAGATCTTTTTCGCGCATCAACTCGCTGCCATCTAGCCCAGGCGTTAACTCCAGCAGGTTCAAGCCAATCGGATAATCCAAATCGTCAGGATTGAAATAAATCACATCGCCGGGGCGCTCTGGCGGAACGTGCCTCAAAATCGTCTCCGCCATATCGCCATGCGGGTCAATCACAGCCACGCCCTTACCGCTACAAACATCTTGCACGATTTGATATTGCAGTATCGTAGTTTTACCGCTGCCCGTACCGCCGATGATGTACTGATGGCGCTCGCGCTCAGCCTCCGTCAAGCCAATCGGCGTCACCGTATTGTGATGATAATTTTCGCCAATAACCACATCGAAATTTTCTGACTGCTTGAGTGAAATCGGCGCGGGCAGCGTGCGGCTTAGCGAAGTTATCAGGTTGTCTGTCTTGCTATGATAACTTGAGGGAAAATGAAATAAGCTGGCGAGTTCGCTTGAGGCGAGAATTATGGGGCTGTTTTTCTGCAATGACGGCAGACGCTTTGTAGCTGCGCGAGTTAGCAGGTTATTCAAAATCGGCAGACGATACTTCGCCTTGAGTGATTGATATGGCGGTGTACTAAAACCATCCAGCGCAGATTTAAGAGCGGCGATATGACTCTTTGGCTCTGGGCTATTTACCATGATGCGGAGGTTGACGCAAAATAGCGGGCGAGTCACTTTTTGGTGCATGGTCTCCATCAATCCCAACTCGAAAGCGCTGAGCACGCGCGCCGGACGGTCGTCTCGCGGTGCCTTGATTTGTTGCCGCGGGAGTGCGGTTTTTGAATTGTAATAATTGCGGTGACTAGTTGTCATACTAGCATGAACTTCGCTGACGAGGTCGGTTGCACCAGAAGAAATCTTGCCAAAGAGGCTAACTAGTTTACTGAGAATTGATAGATTTTTGCCGCTAACATATTGCAAAATATTTTCATTGCCGAGAATTTTATGCGACAAAATTTCTGCTTCGCGCAAGCGAGTTGCCGCTGCTACAAGCTGCAAAATAATTTCCTCGTCATCATTCAACCTAGTCATAGCGCCGATTACGTAGCTCAGCGGATCACGTTGCTCCAATGTCGAATTTGTAACTAGCGGCAAAACATAATGACCAGTTTCTCGAAATTCAATGACTTGGTAATTATCGCCACTCTTACGCTTGACCTCGCGAACTTTTGAGTCGGCGATGTACGATGTAATTGCTTTTTGCATGTTCGCAGCGTGACGCCGCTCGACCTGCACTAAATACCGCACGCCGTGCTTTTTGGTTGATGTGATTTCAAAACTCATAACTGGCGACCGGTCGAGCAACTTTTCTTTGAGTGAACGCGCCGCTCTATGTCCATGAATCACCGAAAATAATTGCTCGGTTGCTTCGGGTGTTTTGGCGACCGTGGCGGGTGGTGTGATTTCCAGCCAAACCATGTCTCGCGTTCGTAAGTATCGACGATTCAAAACAAAACGAACCGCCAACCATAAAATGACCACGCTAATCGTAAACGCAATTATGCACAAAACTATCGACCCAAGCCGTAAGGCGGTGGCGAAGTAATCGGCTGCGGATTCCACGGTTGTGCTCCTGGTTTATTGTGAATAAATTTATACGCTTTGGCGGCTTCTTTTGAAAAAGTGCGCTGCGACACTATATTCAAACCGCGCGCATTCATTTCAGAAATTTTCCAATCACCGCTGATTTGATTAACTTCTATCACATACGCAACATGACCATAAGGACCTTCGTCGGTCTGAAAAACTGCGCCAGATGCTGGCGTATCATTGACGATGTAGCCCTCGCGCTTGGCGTTATCATCCCAGGTATTAGCATTGCCCCAAGTGTTCGGAATCGGGCTGTTTGCCCACCGGCGCATTGCATACGCCCACCAAGTGCAGTTGCCCCAGGCGTAAGTATTTCCGGGCATCACGCCGCCGTTATAAAAGCCGCGCTCTTCCGCCGCTTTGGCGCTCGGCGCATTTGCCAAAAAACTCATTGCTGGTAAACCAAGCGATGAAATAGCTAAAATCGGGAACATCAAAATAAGCAACAAAGTAGCGATGATTATAGCTAGAATCTTCTTAATGCTGAAACCAAAATTAGTAAACAGAATTACTGCGCCGTTCATGATGAATATAGCTCCGCAGGGTTAGTAGTGATGAGCGGATGTTCTTTTTCGGCTGCCACAACTTTAACGGCGACATGGTTTTGGTCGGCGATAAGTAAAGCATCGCCTCGCTCGCAAGTGAGCAGGAAACTTTGCTCATATTCACTGAGGTTAAATTCGTTAACCACACCTTTGATAGTTGTCGTATCCTGACGCATTAAAATTCGCAGCGCACTTTGCGAAGCGATGGCGCGGCCGTATTCGCTTTTTAGAAAATCGTTGGCTTGCTGCGATATGATTGACACGCCGAGATAATATTTGCGAGCCCGACGCACCAGTCCCGCTACAAACCGCGCTGACTCCTCGTGTTGCAATAAAATCCAGCCCTCGTCGATAATCAGCAACCGTTTTTCTGGCTTAGCCATAACTTGATTCTTCACAAAATTAGAGATGATCAACATCATGACTTGGCGCAAATTTTCTGGCAAATCTTTGATGTCGAAAATAACCAAGCGGTTGTCCAGTTTAACATTTGTTTGCGCATTGAATACGTCCGCCAGCGAGCCAGAAATATATTTTTCTAACTTTTCGCACAATTTTAGCTGACCCAACTTTCGAAGTTCCGCATATAAATCCTCTAAAAGTGGCTGCTTGGTTTTTGACTTTTTGTAGATTTTCAAAATCGCTTTGTCGATGGCGGCTTTTTCGCGCGCCGTTAAACTTTCAGCCATCAAACCGATTACGTCCATTAAATCTTGCGTATGCTCAGACAGGTCGCTAATTTCGTGAACGGTCGTTGCTAGGTCGAAGGGGTTAATTTTCTGTTTGCTTTTGGCGGATAATTTTATGTACGTGCCTTTTACCGATTCGGTGAGGCGCTTGTATTCACGCTCTGGGTCGATGACGATGACGCGAGTGCCTTGCATGAGTTGGCGTAAAATTTCGACTTTGGTGGTGTAACTTTTGCCAGCGCCCGACTGCGCAAATGTAATTGAATTGGCGTTATGTAAACTAAACCTATCCAAGATAACCAACGAATTATTCGACTTATTGACGCCGTAAAGAATGCCCGATTCTTGCACTAATTCCGATGACATAAACGGAAACGTCAGGGCTGCACTGGAACTATCTAGGTTGCGCTTTTGTACCAGTTGGTCTTCGCCGCGTGGCAAAATTGACTGCAGTGCTTCCAGCTGCTGATAGCGCGCTACTTTTGAATAAAACAGTCGTGCTGACAGATTTGCTTCGAGCAACTTGGTGGTTTTATCAAGTTCTTCTTTAGTCTCGGAGCGAATACAAATGTAGATCGCCATCTGGAATAATTTTTCTTGACCGCGCTGAATTTTATCGCGCAAATCAATCGCTGATTCAAGCGGGTCAGTAATCTCCGAACCAACAATTCGTCCTTCTCGCATCATCGCCCGCCGCGTTGATTCAAGTTCGGTAATTTTACGGTTTAGTTTTGGCAGCGCAGCTCGGGCGTCCACTTCGTGCAGATGATAACTAATGTCAATATCGTGATTGAAATGAATCAAACTATCCATCCAATCTGAACTAGCCACAAACGGATATCCAGAAATAAACAACGTGCGCATGTATACACCATCGATACAAAGATAGTCAACGTTTTCCTCCAGCCCGGCGTAGGACAAAATGTCTAGCGCGTCTTGCTCGCCAAATGTAATATAGAGTTCTTTTTGTTGCTCTTCGCGCTGGCGGTCACGGCGGCGTTTCGGGGCGCTAACTGCGTCGCCGATTCTTTTTAGAATTGTTGATGCTCGTGATTTTTTAGTCATTTGATTTGACTCCCGTCTCGCATTAACGCCGTGTGAATTGTCTGCAAAGCGCGTTCAGCTAGCGGTTGAATCTTTGCTTGTGTCGGGCTGTAAAAACTGTAGAACAAATCAAGCACTTCGAGGCTATCTAGCTGATCAGCGCGCATGCCGAGCCGCGCTATGCCTTTGGTGATAATATCGATACGCAGTTTGAGCTGTTCGCGAATTAAATCAAAATCAGCTTTGTTGTCGCTTGGTCGAAAAGGAATGACGATATAAAAATGCCTCGTCAAAATCTTATTGTCGGTGATTAGCGAACGAATAAATTCATCGTAATTTTTCAGCTGAGTTTTGTAAACGGGAATCGTCTCGCTCTGCAGCCGATGACTCAAATCCTATAAATATCCGTCCATATCAATCTCGCGTGTGCGTACTAAAATTTGAATCGGCCAACCAATCGAATTAAGAAAACTTTCGTAGGTATCAATAATTGCGTCCTGCTCGTCTTCGCTACGCAGTTCAAAATTTAGCGCCGAAACAGATAAAATCGCCCGATAATTATTCTGCGGCAATAATAAAATTCCGTCGCGCACGCCCTTTAGCGCAATCTGCCGCCTGGCACTAGACTTAGCGTTTGACTTTCGTAAACCGAACATGCAAACCTCCTTTCTTGTCAGTTTCAAAACGAACATCAGCGATTGGATCATCTATAATTTGGCGAGTTTTGATGGTTGATATGTCATCTAATTTTTCTGGCTTTTGCTGCTTTTTGGCTGGTTGATTTATAGGTTCTTTGTCTTCAGGCGGAGCACTTTTATGTTCATCGCGAAATGCGGTGGTGTTTTTATTAAACAAATAATATTTTGGTCGTGAATTGTAGCGCAGTACCGTTACCAGCCAAAGCGCGATGATTTTACCCTTAACGCGAATTGACAAAACTCCACAAACAATCAAACTTAGCGCCATCAAAATATATTTGTAAAGCGCACCGTTCATCACCGGCGGCAGCAATGTAAAAATTCCCGCGCTCAAGAAAACAGGAATCATCAAAAGTACGATTTGCGAAAAGCCAAGCTTGCCGATAATTCGGTCTTCTACGGTAGTGACTTGCGCGGGGACGACAGTTGTTTTCATGATTTTTTACCTCGTTGTTTGGTTGCTTTTATTTTCGAATCAGCGCGGTAAGTTGTACCGGTTTTTAGCGGTTTTGATTCGGGCATATTAACAACGGTTGGATTATTTTTGCTGCGTGGATTAACCGAATAGGTGATTTCCGCATCGCCTTTTTTGTTCAGATAGCTTACTTTCATCGGTGATTTTGTTTGGCGCGCGACTGTTTCGAGAGTTGAATGAACCCGGGCTTTTTTGGCGGCGTGGGTAGTATTCTTCACGCGCTGAGTCGTTTTGTGTACCGCTTTCGAGCCAGTGCCTGTCATGTAGCTAACGCCATTCATAAATTGACCGCCCAGTTTCTTTAGATTGCGTGCGCCCATACTAACGAAGCTAAACTGCATCATCACACCTTGAACTTTTAACAAAGTCAGAATAGTTGCTATACCTGCTACCATCGCCATCAAAGTGTCGGGTAGAGTATTATTGCCAGTAGTCGCCATACCAGAAAACAGCGACGATGCTAATTGCAAGATAACCACATGAACAAACAAAACGAAAATTGTTGACAGGAATGTTTTCATCGAAGTTTCGGCAAAATCGCGAAAACCCGGCACCAGCCATAGCATACTCACTAGCGGCGACAAGACAGTGCCGATGAATAAAGTAATTAAACGCATAACATAATATACCAACAATACGACCGAGCAAATCAAAAACGCCACCATAATTAGCAGTGCTGCCACGCCCTGACCAGACGTTTTTTCGACAACTTTGATCAGCGTACTCCAAACGGTCGATGCGCCCGAAACTTGATTTACGGCTGAGATGAGAACGTTAGATAGGCTAATTATGCCATCAATCAAAAATATAGAAGTGTTCATTAGTAAAAATATCAATGCTATACGTGGCAGCAGGTGCTTGACTTCAACTTCGTCAAAACCAAAACTTGACGCACTCATTACCTGAAATCCGACTAGCGCTACGATTAAAATCAACAGCACATCAGAGATGCCAACAATCGCCAGCCATAGATTAAACACAGCTTTATTACTCGCCATTAGCGGTGTCGATTTGGTGAAAAATTCTAGTGCATTCAAAAATGGCGAGGCTATGGCGTTAATGATTGACGACAATAATCCCGTCACTGCTTTGATAATCATTTCGATCAAACCATTGTTTTCTGACTTGGGTGTAACGGCTTGCAGGTTCGGTAAGTTTGCGTCGTTTGGATTTTGCACCGCTTGATATGAACCATTCAAAATAGAAACTATCGTCACGGCTGCTAGTACGATGACTAGTCCAATCACCGCTTTCTTGGCAATACTTTTAGCGTGTTCCATGCGGTCTGGTTTACCACTACTGGTCATGTAAATATAACCAGCGTGAGCCAAAAAGAAAGCGCAGGCCAGCGACGCGATGCCCGATAGAATCTTGGCGGTCGGCAAAACATAATCGCGCACGGTTTTTATGGCGCTAGCCGTATCGGCAAAGAATACTAAATTGCTAGTAAAAATATCGACAAAGTCGAACATGAACGGTTACCCTCCAAAGGCTTGTCGTGCCAAAGTCGTCACGATGTTTGCCAAAACAAACGCCGCGATGACAATCGCTAGGCCAATTGCTGACCACGTGATAGTACGCTTAGCCTTATCAAGCTGCTCGGGATTTCCCGAGCTAGTGATATAGGTGAAGCCGCCGGCAACAAAAAAGCCGGTCGCTACCAGACCGGCTAGTCCCGCCACCACTTGGATGACGCTTCGTATAAAATTCTCGACATTGCTGACGCCCGCGGGCGCAGCTAGGGCTACGTTCGCCAACACAAATGGCGCTCCAGCCACGATAAATATTGCCGCCAAACAATATGCTTTTCTTGACACCATAAACTCCCTTTCACCAGAGTGTGAACTTTGTGGTTACCTCTGTTATTTTTACGTTAGCAGGCATTAATTTACTTGGCAAGACGGCACTTAAAAGTCTGCTAAAGTAATATTGGTGCGTTAGTTTCTAATGGGTTTGTTAAATTTATAGAGGTGAAGCTATATTTTAGTTTGAGTCAAAATTTAAATTAACGAACTTGCTAAAAATGATATTTTCCCGCTAACTTTACACCAATAAAAATTACAAGTAAACTGAAAACATGGGCAAATTAAAATCTGAAAAGGTTGTCATATCTTCGCCGCTATCGTTTATCGGCTCGGCGAAGCGCATTTGGAAAATTACGGACGTGGATAATCCAGCGATGAAGGCGCTGCTTGGTTTGGTCGCTGCCGCGCTCATTCTGCTTGCCTGGGTTTTTGTGGCGTTTTGGTATGTGTTGATTTATGTCGTTTTTGGAATTTTATTCATTCCGTATCGGCTGCTACGGCGAAGTAGCCGTAAGCAAAAACAAGCAAAACTGCGGCACCGCGAAGTACTGGAAGCGATAGAGAAAAATCATAAATTATAATCGCCGCAGTACGGTCACACGTTTCTTGTCATAAGTTTTCTGGGATTTGTGCAGCGTTTCAGAATGAGAATCAAACCACGTAGTTATGTCGCCCGTTAACTTCAATAATTCGAGGCCGGTTTTCGTTAACTCATATTCAACACGCGGCGGAATCGTCGGATAGAAAAAGCGCCGGACGATGCCGGCGCGTTCTAGCTGCTTGAGGTGCTCGGTGAGCACTTTTTGAGTCACCCCCGGAAGAGAGCGGTGCAGCGCAGAATAGCGCTTAGTTTCAGCACCAAGCGAAAGAATAATTGCAAATAGTCCATTTACGGAACAGCAGGCTTGTCATGAAATCGCGCGAATCGGCGTACTGATTTTTGGATACAGTTTTTGTCATGGTTACCTCCCGTTGATATTGAATTGATATGTAATTTAATAAAAATTCCTCAAACTAAATACCCCCAGAGGCACCCTCCGGAAGTATTTGTCATACATAATAACACATTTCTGTAAAAATGTCTATTTGTGCGTTTCTATGCGTGAATAATAGTAAGTCTATATTGTTCAAACTATTAAAGTATGTAGTGATTGTGTAATTTAATGACTAGTCGCTGAAATTAAAGAATCTTTTGGCGTTATCGTGAAAAATTTTCTGTTTAGTGACAGGCTGTTCTTCTATAGGCAGTCTCTTTATGGCAGACTTCAAAGCATCCAGGCATAACCAATGAGCATGAATTGCATTATCTGCAAGATGTTTATATTCCGCGTGCTCTATCGGATCTTGCCAGTGATATAAGTGACTGGTGGTTATACGTTGACCCTTGCTCGGGTGAATATATGGAACTGACCTTAATAAATTCAAAGGTTCGTCCGTTCCATACATTATTCTGTCTGCCCCAAGTGTATTGATGGCACGATAAACAACATCTTCTGACGGATTGAGGGCTGTATCCATTACGAAATCTGTATCTTTGGCAATAGCCTCGTATGCATCTTGGAGTCCAGGAATGTCAAACTTCGACAATCCTAGGTGAGCTAAAGCAACTTTTAGTTTAGGAAAGTCTTTTTTTAAGTTTATTATATCGTCAAGACTCTCGGTGATAACTTTGGGTGGATGCAGTATAAGGGGAACTGACTGATCTTCTGCGACTTCTAAAATTTCTGGCTTAAACACTTCATAAACATGTGTAGCGTTAGGGTCTAAGTACGAATAGTACATCTTAAGTCCGGCAACGCGCGGATCGTGCAACATGTCTACTGTATACGGAATATTATCAGGAAGACCATAAAGAGCTACTCTGTCACTCTCAGGGCAATTGTCAAGAAGATAAGCGTTTGCGGCTATATGTGCTATGCCTTTAAATGTTTTCGCAAAACGTAACGATCTTATCTCCGTGTTAGGATGTAGTACTTCATGCACTGCCTGTGATTCTTCAATTGTGTAGGCAGGAAAAGTTGACAACATGTGGTTATATGCCTTACTCGGCACGTCAATAACATGTTCAGGAAGGTTTGAGTGGGCATGTGAGTCTATTATAGTATGGGGTAGCCAATCGGCATACTCTTTAATTTTTTCACTCTCTTCTTGTGTAATGTTTAGTGCATGTTCAAAATATGCTTGTCTCTGTGATTCGGATACTTTCATTTTATAAGTATAGCATTAATAAGAGAAAGAGAGCAATGCTGGCTGTACGGCTGTTGTCTCATCTCTTGTGTCTAAGAATAGTTGAATGCTATAGTGTCGTCAGCAGGCGATAATGTGGTACTACCTCCGATTGGCAGCACAATCTGTGGGTCTGTATGTCCAAAGTCTACATTTTGAACGATTGGTATTGTTTTGTTATATTCACGAATAGTCGCAACAACTACTTCTCTTTGGTCGGCGCGGTATTTAGCTTTTTGATCGGTTGTATTTTGCTGTCCAAAATCCCATGCTTTTGGACGACCAACCATAACTCCATTTAAGTGATTAAACCATCCTCGCTCGCCAAACCCGACTAACAGGTATTTTACGACCCAGTGCGGAGGGATGTTTTCAGCTGATTCTAAGAAAAGAATTTTACCGCTTAATTCCTTTGCTTTCGGAAGGTATTTTTCAGCACTACATTGAGCTACCATGCTCTCTATACAGCCACCCCAAAGTAGTCCGCTTGCATTATGTTCGCCATCCCAAATTAGTCCGTCATTTTTTTCTAAAGGGCGAACTCCGTTGAGAGACTCTCTATCAGCCCAGTCAAGTCCTATATCGTTATACACAGGACTGCCGCTCGTTTTCAGTGTTCCGCCATCAAATAAAGCTTTGTTTAACGATTCTACTGTTATATCCATCATCTCTTTTTGCATAGCAAACTGCGTCATGACACAGCCTCCATAGTATGAAGGTATGCCGAGATTTGACAGATAGATATGTAGATGGGTGTTGTCGCTAAAGCCAAAGAATGGTTTTGGATTTGCTTTGATTACATCAGCTTTTAGAAGCTTTAATAATTTTATTTGATCTGTCCCACCAATAGATGCGATAATTGCTTTTATGCTTGGATCGCCAAATGCTGCCATAATGTCGGCAGCCCGATCTTGCAGTGATGACCCCATGCACCTGGTTGTCGGATATTCTATAGGTTCGAGATTGAAAACTGTCCGTATACGATCTAGACCAAGATCTTGCACCCACGGAAACAGTCCAGGTAGACCGTTAGAGGGAGACAAAATGGCAACCTTGTCTCCTTTTTTTAGCTTTGGTAATGTTATATAACTATTCATACACACTATTATAACCGATTCTTTAAAAATTGCTCATAATACTGGGTATGAGTGGGTGGGCACTGGTTTCAGATGCCAGTGCCCACCCATGGAGCGTGCGAACACGCCCCATACTCACGATCATGGTGTGAGACGGTTGATCCCGCGGTAGAGGAAAGTTACCTCCCGCACGTTGCCGAGTCCCGTGATGCACATGAGCAGCCGAGTCAGGCCGACGCCGAACCCACCGTGCGGCGGACAGCCGTACCGGAAGAAACCGAAGTAGTCCTCCAGCGGAGTGAGAGCGTAGCCCTTCTCCTCGGCCTGCTTGACCAGCTGCTCGTAGTGGTGTTCACGCTGAGCACCCGTCGTGATCTCGAGCCCCTTCCACAGAAGGTCGAAGCTCTTAGTCACGCTGGTGCCGGGGTAACGCATGTGGTAGAACGCACGCACCTCGGCAGGATAGTCAGTCACAAAAACGAACTCGTGACCGTACTCCTCGGCGATCAGACGGTAGAGCAGACGCTCTCCCTCGGGGTCGAGGTCCGCCTTCTCCGTGATTTCGTGACCCAGCTTTGCAAGCCACTTACGTGCCTCGCTCAGCGTGATCCGCGGGAACGGAGCTGTCGGCACTTCGAGAGTTGTCCCGAAGACCGCCTCAAGCTCGGAGCCGTGCTTTTCAGCAACGACACCCAGGATGAAGGCGAGGAATTGCTCCTCGAACTCCATCACCGTCTCATGCGACTCCACCCACGCGAGCTCCGTGTCCACCGAAGTAAACTCGGTGTCGTGACGGGAGGTGTGTGACGGGTTAGCTCGGAAGACCGGACCGATCTCAAAGACACCCTCGAAGCCGCCAGCAATCGCTAGCTGCTTGTAGAACTGTGGTGACTGAGCTAGGTAGGCCGTTCGACCGAAGTACGGGAGGGAGAACAACTCCGCTCCAGACTCGCTGGCTGTACTCAGAAGCTTCGGCGAGTGGATCTCGACGAGCCCATGTTCCACCCAAAACTGGCGCATGGCCCACTCGAGTGTCGTCTGAACCCGCAAGACCAACTGGCTCTCGGGAGAGCGCAGGCTGACCTGACGGTGGTCCATGCGCGCCTCAAGTGATGCACCTGCCTGAATAGGCAGAGGCTCGGCGAGGTTCGCGACTTCAACCGTCGATGGGACAATCTCAATGCCACCCAGTTTGACCTGGGGTGCCTCGACCACTTCACCAGTGACGATAACTGCGGACTCGGGAGTGAGCTGCTCGATCAACTGAGCGAGCGTCTCACTCTTGG
>RBWB01582263.1_pt1 | contig 15963 bp, 17 predicted proteins | sample 2014201 | NCBI WGS metagenome assembly RBWB01 (sample SAMN10133834, study PRJNA383868) | Human oral metagenome, whole genome shotgun sequencing project. | isolation source: supragingival plaque isolated from 88 juvenile twins | host: Homo sapiens | place: Australia
GGGTATACCCATGTGTTTCGTTATCATTTTTCGTTTCCCCATCTCGTCATAGTATTTCTTTTTAGTATCTCGTCATAGTATTTCTTTTTAGTATCTCGTCATAGTATTTCTTTTTAGTATTTCTTTTTAGTTTTTCGCGCGCGTCATACTGTCACGTGATATCATATAAAAATCTGCACAGTGATACTGTACAGATATTATTTATATTTTGCCTCTTGACAAAATCGCGCCAGTGTGGTATACTAGAAGTTTTTATTATTTGGGCGATATTGCTTAGTAACAAAAACTGAGGTTTTACCTTTACGTGATGTCAGGCGAACAATAGTATATAAGTAACCGCCGAAGTTCTTTGCTCTCTCAGTGTCGCCATATGCGCCAAAGAAGTTCCACACAGCTTGATATTCACTAGCCGCGGGGGTGTTCATGAGTGCATCACCTCGGCCAACGTGCTTATAAAAACGTGTTCTATAGCCGCCAGGGTTAGGTGCATAACCGCCATTGTCATATGCTCCGAAGACTTCATAAACACGACCGTCTTTATCAATAACAGTTACACCTGAAGCGTTTAATACAGATGAACCGCCTAAACTTTTCATCGGTACATCTACGGTAATATCAGAAGTTGATTTGATATCAGACCACCAGTGAGCCCAGTCTAATTTTTGGGGGTAATACTGAATGTTTGTGTATAAGAATTTCGATAAGTTTTGAGGTGTGAAATAGTAAAATGTTTCAACTTTTTCAACTTTGTCAAAACGGTACATGTCCGCAACGACTAGGGTTTCAGGGGCGTCACCATCAGGCCCTTTTTCGCCTCGTGGTCCAGGTTCGCCAACTGGTCCTTTTTGTCCTGGGTCACCATCAGGCCCTTTTTCGCCTCGTGGTCCAGGTTCGCCCGGGTCACCTTTTGCACCTTTCGGTAGTTCAATATCACCCTGCATGTCTTCAAGTGTCAAGTCAATCGACAAGTGATGCAATTTAAGTTTTTCTTGTTCAGCTTTTGCTTTTTCAAGTTCTGGGTATGTTTGTTCGTTTTCCATTTTAAGTACCTCATAAAATAAAGGGAGGATTGCTCCTCCCTATTTGTGCTTTCTATCCTTTAGGAGCGGTGGGATTCTCTTCTGTCCGTGCGTCAGCGTTTCTAAAGAACACTTCGGCGCGTCTGAAGTCTTCGTCCGTGATCTTGTAGCCGTTGTCGTAATAACGCCCGTAATAGTCGTCCACAACTTCATTAACTGTCTTAAAGTAATCTTTGCCCATCTTCGCACCTCAAGATCAATAGAACTCACAGTATGGAGTCCCATCAGTGTCCCGACACGCAACATAACGACGGTTACCACTATTACCAACATAAGAGATCCAGCGATATCCATCGCCGTTGTATACTTGATCGTAGTGGATGACGTCTCCCTCGTGGTAGGTTGCGACAATATCTGCTGAGAGACTTGGTGCCGTACGGACGTTAAGTGCTTCGACCAATACTCGGGCGTCTGCTGATTCGTCTTTAACCCACCCGTCTGAGGGTGCGTCACTGGGCGTTACAGCGCGTTCTTCCTCAAATGGAGGTCTAGCCCACCCAATCAAACGGATGCCCGCAGAAGGGAAATCAAGAGCTCCTGTGGGGTCTGTACGTACTACGTGACGAGCAGGCGCTCCGTTATACAAAGCATCAGCATTACCGTCGACGTTAGCTTCTACGCTTTCGATTGTGTAACCGTCAGAGTCAGCGATACAAATACCTGTATGGCCAAATTGATGATTATAAGCGGCATAAACCAAGATGTCCCCAGCTTGTGGATTTTGACCGACTTCGTTGCCGAATGTTTGCCAACCACGCGCACGAGCTGAATTGAGCAGGTCAATTGCGTTACCTGGAAGAGCCGCATAGCCAGCACGTGTGAGAGACGTATTAATCTCATCTACACACTGTGAACCATAAGCACCATCATAATCTACCCATTGGTTGATTGTTCCGCGGACAATATCTAAAAATTGTGCTTTAGTTGCCATATTTTAATCCTCTTTTTCGTCAGATGTTTTATTTTGATGAACTGCGGACGAAATACCAAGCACAGATCCACCAAATGTTGCCAATAGTGTAAGCAACGCCGTCAATTTGCTGACGTCTGCTCCATAAAGTGCGCCAATCCCTGCGATCAAGACCACAAGAGCTGGAACGACAATTTGAAGCACATATTTTGCGACGTCATAAACTTTGTTTGATAACATTTAACTCACCCCCTTTCCCTGTCGTAATCAATAGCCGCGCCACTGACTGAGCGCAAATAATCAGTGATACGGGCGCTTTGACTGTCCCAAGTGTGAGACCATACCGTGTCAAAATCTTGAATATTATTAATATCTGATGTGTAATCCTTAGCGCTAAATTGAGGGTCAATTAACCAAAGCTCGAAACGCCCCACAGGCGCTTCACCGCTAACCCGTACGCTCCAAACGTTAGAATTTGCATCAGCTGTGATACCGAAAACGTTTGAAGCCTCGTAATCTTGTGCGAGGGGTGTAAATGAAATCTTTAATTTGCTCTCTGTAAATTTATGTGTTACGCTATCAAATGTGTACGCTGTCAAGTCTGACACTTTCAAGATATCCAACCAGTGCTCCTCGTGTGTCTGGTACTGGTTGCTTGTTGTTGTGCTGTCTTGCGCGTCTTCTCCTTCGGTGGTCTTACGCGTTGTCTTAGATTTAAGACTTTCAAAGCCACCTTTATCGAGATTATCCGAAAAAGAGTTTTCGTCATCGATTTTCGCACCGTTGATCGTCTGCGTAATGTTCAGATTTACATTAGCTCGCGTGCGAATATCTTGCTCGGGGATGAACGTTAAACCGATTAGGGCATTTTGTTTCGTGATAGCTCCCCCGGATCCGTTGCCCTCGAAGTGAGTTAAAATAATGTCGTTGGTACGTCCAACGATTGCGAGCTCGTTACCGCCTAAATAATGCCAAGTAATACGCGTTCCTAATACGTTAGGAGCTTGAGATTTTCCATATTTAGGAGATAATACAGAAGCGGAGATTTTGCCGGCAATCTCGACAGATGCCGCGAGGTCGACGTCTACATCTTGGAACGCTCCGTCGCCCATATCGTCAAGCTCATTAGCTACAAGACGCTTCACTTTTTCTTCTATCCATCTATCGCCGTGCATTTTTATTCTCCTTCCGTCTTGCCATTTCTCTTTTAATCTCTTTAATAATTAATTCTTCTATTTTTCGATCTGCGTCTGCCATTTTCTTTACCTCATAATTATAATAAAAGGGTGCGAGATTAGTCCGGACTCGCACCCTTCGAAAAGGACAAAACTAGAGAACTTATCTCTATAATTTTAGTATACCATAATTTAAAAATTTTGTCAATACCTTAATATAATAAAAACGACCCTTAAAGGGTCGAGAACTAGAGATGAGTCGGAACGTTAGACCGCATCGCTCGCCGGGGACTATTTCTCAAGCCAACGTTTCCCAGTTATGCCACACCCACCAGCTCTAATTATAGTATAACATAATTTTAACTAATTGTCAAGTGAAATTGAGAAAGTGGACGGGTAAAGAATAGCACCACCTTTAATATTTGTTTTTGATAGTTTACCGGCTTCAACTAATCCAGGCTGGAATCTTTCGAAGATTTCCATGAGTGGACGGCGTGGGGTTGTGATGTTGTCTTGATCGTCAAATTCAAGCGCTGTGAAGTACCATTCACCGTCTTTAAATTCTGCAACTTGGTGTTGCATACGTAGTTTAACCAACGCAGGAGCACCAGCCGCGGTAATCTTAACGTCTAGGTTTCCGGCTTTCAAATCGTCCAAGCTATCGGCTTTATATTGGATGTAAGTTTTTGCGCGAACATAGCGACCGAGTTGATCAACCGTTTCCAAGTCCCACGCACCTAATTCGTATTTATCCATTTTGATTCCTTGGATATCTCCGATTACGAACATCGAATCCGTGTCCATGTAGCAGACACGCCCCCAATTTGCGTGCACGCCATCTATCAAGACATTGCGCGCGTATGACGTGATATATGCACCTACCGGAATATATCCACCTGTAGTTTCTGAACGTGTCACTTCTGATTTGATCTCTTCATCAACTGCCCAAATATCACGAGCAAGACGAATTGGAGACTGTGCAAGTTTACCGTACAGATTATTAAGCATCAATTTTGAAACAAGTGTCATAACTTTATCACCTGCTTTTTTAGCTTGCGATTTTTGTTCAAACCAGTGATCAATATAAGAATCAAAAATTCCTTCAAGTGTGTTGAAATAAGCAACTTTAACATATTCAATTGATGCGAGATCGTAACATTCAAGCACGCGCATGAAGTCCATTTTAGTTAATACGAAAGAAGTAGGCTGACAAATGTCCGTGATAAATTCTGTCGGTGAAAACATTTGAATTTGAGAGAGTCCACCGTTTTTCATTACTGTATCGACAAAATGCTCACGTTCTGCTTGTGTATATTTCTTTTGAAGATATGCAAATTTGCCAGGTTTTACTTCACCTGTAATGATAATTTCAACATAAAACGCTTTAGTGTCATCTTTCATGAGCCGGTTGAACGTTTGTACGAAGTGCGGAGAATCTACGTCCACGTAATGAGGCTTACCGATAGGGTAACGGTGCGGGGATACTGTGGAGGAGTGCATAACAGACGGATAAAGGGAGTTAACGTCCACGTGATTGATTACTTGTTCCCCTTGGTATGAGACAAAATCAAGAACATTGCGCGACTGATTCGCGATAAATGTCTTGCGGTCTTCTCTCGTGTCAACAATCGCCCCTTGTGTCATGTTACGTGTAATCCCACCGCGATACGCACGACGGAACCATGCGTCCTCTTCTGATGAGAATTCAGGGAAATATTGACGGTAAATATATTCGTAACGGTTGACACCTTGTGGACACTTAGACTGAACCCAATCACGGAACTCTTGCGGACTTTTACCGCTTCGGATTTGTTCGTCTTTGTATAGTCTGCGCTTGAAGTCAGTAAAACAAATTCCGCCGATAGTGAGCTTTTTAATGTTGAAGCCTTTAGAATCCATCAAAGACAATGCCTCAGACATTACGAGCACGTCATTTTGGATATATTTAAGCTCAGCCTCTGTGATATCCCAACCGCTATAACGTTCGGTAGTATAATCGATAGAACCGACTAATTTTTGCGCTTTAGTGTGTAGGCTTTTCGCGATAGCATCTACAGAGAAAGGAAGAATTTTAAGAGAGTCTTGAAAGTGAATCGTGTAGCCGTCATAGTTCACATCCATCTTATAAAATGAGCCCTGTACGTTACACATTACCATATATGTGCCCGGTTGTTCTTCGCTTCCGTTTTCGTCGTACGCTTTAAAGCCACGTGTTGAAAGATGGGCTAGAATCTGCATAGCGTCATATGTTAGATGGTGGAAGTAAATTGTCGAATCATGGTATAGCTCATCACTTTCAATCAAATCCATAAAAGATTCAATTGAGTTTGTAACTGTTACGTCATCGGCTACTGGTGAGTCCAAAACAGGAGCAATTGCAACAGCCCACGTTTCAGTCTTAAAACTCTTCAGAATGTCACGCAATACACCCTTGCGATTGTGGAGACCGTCAGGAATAGCCTCCGCCTCGTAAAGTGTTTCTTTTGGTACTGTGTTTTCAGTATCTGCTACAAATAGCTTTTGTTTTGTCCTCATAATTGTCACCTAAAGTACGTTTTTTCCTTTCATCTTTTTATATTGTTCAAGCTTTTCAGTCCAACCAAGATCGTTATCGTTCACGTATTTACCGTAGCTTTTCTTTTTGTTGATTGAAAAATCTAAGTCGTCGTATTGGTCGGGGTACGGATTGACACCGTCACGGAAATAAATCGCTTCTCCAACACTCCGGCCGTCAAGTTCAGCGTTTAAATCAACACCTACAGCTTCAGCGAGTGCCATGATTTCCCGCGAAATAGCATCATCATCTTGTGCCGCGATAGCGATATTGTAACCCTCAAAAATTGATGTGATGTCTTGGTTAGAAATAAGCGGGCTATATGCTAAAGTTCCTTTCAAATCAGACATACCCGCCATTTTGTTCAGAATCAATTTTTTAAGCCGAGAGTTACCCGCAAAATAATGACTAAGCGCCTTATCAAAGGAAGTCAACACCGCACCGCTTGAATATTGCGCGCGTTGTCTGCTGTTGGTTGGTAAGTATACGGCTTTATCTTTATTCGCACCGCTCAACCATTTGAAAAACTTGCCTTCGTTACCTTTCCCCATCATATCCTCTGGGGCTTGGTTAGGACTTAAGCGTCCGTCTTTGATATCTTGCTCTTCTTGTTCTTGTGCGTAAATAGCCATAGCGCGGGCTCGATATACCTCAGCTTGTGTCCAAGCTCTAGGTGTTCCACCGGGTAGAGATGGATCCCGAAAAGTCTGTCTCGCTTGTCCTTGCGTTTCTAACCAGGCGGTAGCTACTGCATCATCTAAAGTAAGACCTGCTTCTTCGAGTTCTTTTACGCGTTTTGCGCTTATTTTACTCGAATCAATTTTTGAAAAGTCGAAAGTTAAACGGTTTTTTCCGTCATCGATAACGCTTGAACCTTGTTTTCTGAGACGTTTAGCTGATTCAGCGATCACATTTTTTGGTTTTTGTTTGACGATACCAAGCGCACGCTGTACGTCACTCATATCTTTAACACCTAGTTGTCGCTTCCATGCGTTCAGCTTCATGGTTTTAGCGCGTTGTTTCGCTTTATCAGCATTTTCTTTTTTAACGATTAATTCTTCTGCTGTTTGACGGCTCACACCTTTAGTACGCATCACAGCGTTAACTTTTCTGTTATGCGCTTGGGTTTCGCGTCGCTCTACAGCCATTTTGCGGTATTCCTTAGCGCTTCGCTTAATACCTTTCTTTTTATCTTTCGCCTTTTGCTTCTTGATCCAGGCTTTATCTTTTTTCTTAGCTTTTGAGACTTTTTTGGCTTTTTTCTCAGCGTCTTTTTTAGCTTTGCTTAGTGCGCCAGCTAGTTCTTTATATTCTTTTTCGAGACTTTTTACGCTGTTTTTGTTTCGTTGGTTTCCGGCTTGTCTGATCTTATCCGCTAATCTACTTCGTGGCATTATAATCCTCCTCAATACGGTTGAAGATTGAGCTGATCACCTCTAACGGGTCGCCGTCGGCTACCCTGAATTCTGGTAAAAGCTCAGGATCCATCATCAATAAGTTTTGTGTTTTGTTGATGTGTTGCAGAGCAACCGACGCGCAGTGCGCGCGTCGGAATTTATCTGCGGGCATCTTGAAACGTTTTTCGATCCATAGGTCGATTAATTTTTCAATTTTGTCTTGTGTATCCATTAGCGGTGACCTCCGTGATTTAGATAATCAACTAGGAGATTCACGGCGCCCTGTGACGTGGTATCTTCTGTCGTTTGGATGATGTGTAAAGCTGTGCGTTTGTCTGTGTCAATGTTGGTGTCATAGTACGTGCCCCCATGCTCACGGACGGTCATAACTTCATCATTGAAGTTGATATTTTGCATCTTGCGCGTATTATCTACTAGCTTGAAGTAGTTACGCGCAAGTGTGACTTCATCAGTGTCCCAGTTTCCGAAGTCTTCATTTAGTTCCCACGTGCACCAGTACGCCAAGTAAAGAAGATAGTTGGTAGCGTCGAAGTCGACCCCGCACGCTTCCACTTTATCACGTAGCACAAAGGTTGTGCTAAGTTTTCCGATTTGTTCCATGTCTTCCATAGTTAAAATTTGTTTTTTCATATTGTTCACCTTGTCCTTTTTTTCTAATTAATACAATTGCCAATCAATTTCGATGGTTGTGGTTGTGAAATTGGGATTGATATAATAGTCTAAAACTGTAGGTCGTCTTTTACCACTATACTTATGATTATTCTTATAAAGTTTTTTAAATTCTTTTTGCAAGTACTTCAAGTCAGTCTTGAAATCAATGTAAGTCACCTCACCCACGCGTAGCTGTCCATTTTCTTCTACTTTAATATTGGTTCCATAAATAGTAAAACGTCTTTCTACTAGGGTCTTGATCATAAATAGACAAGTTTCCCTGTAATCTAAATCGTTAAACTCGTTGGTTAGAATATAAGCCATTAATGAGAGGTAACCACAAGTTTTTCTTTCAGGAAACCTCTCAGCAACTTGATATGGTAAATCATAGTATAAGTCAGGTCTCCCCTCGGTTAAGGTTGATACATACAAACGGCAACGTCCGTAATCAAATAATTCATATGTTGTGCTTTTTCCTGTCATGAGTTTGTCACTCAAACTTTCTTTATTTATTTTGTACATTAAGTATAACAAAATAAAAAAAACCTGTCAACCCCTTTTTAAAAAAATTTTAAATTATTTTATAAAAATAGACACTTTCGAAAAAGTGTCTAAAAATCAGTTTGTTCCGGTGTCCGCCACCCGTCAGCCCCTTATGTGCTGTATTAGTATCAGGTTATCGTGCCTGCCACCGCTTAGCCCTTACGTCTAAGATTACCTTCGGATTGATAACGTGCTGATTACACGGTTATAATCTACCTGTGATTTGCAGAACCATACGCCGCACTTGCGGAGTTGCAAAGAAACAACGCCCATCTCGCAAGGCTTGGGTTATTGTTCTGCCAAGTGTGCTTGCTGTTACAACTTGCACATCTTGGTTTACGTCAACGTTTAAACGGTAACGCGCCTTACTGGTTTTATCGTGCCCATATTTAACGTATACAAAGCCCATTTGTGGGTAATAATACACGCTGTAATGTTGCTGTTCTGCTACGATGGTTCCCAAATACTGAGATTCTCCCCAGTCGTTCGGTTTCGTGACGTTCGCGCTTTCGTTGTTGTACCATTGCTCGCCCTCATAGTCTATAAGCTTATTATTAAAGCTAAATGCTCGGTTAAATGCTGAATTAGCGTGCTCTTTTACTAGCTCTGAATTTTGTACGAGTTCGTATACCACACCTTTTCCACGGAAAAATTTCGTGTCTTGTTGAATAAACTTATAAAGACCGAGAGCATCGAAGTACGGGTTAGCCATACTGATAGTGTTTGATGTCATATAAATAGGGACATAACGAACAGATACACCGCCACCCCGGGCAATAGATCCATATAAAAGCTGAAATTTTGAAATTTCATCTGAGATATATCCAGAGTGTAATTCTGGCATGAACTCATCGAAATAGAGCCACGAAACATCCACGAAAAGTGATGATTTCGATTTTAATCGCTGTGCAGAGTTTAAAGGGAGAACATACCCGATATGGTGTTCCTCATATTCTTCTTTTTCTCCTTCTTCCGCATATCCTGGAATTAGCGCACGAATCCACACCTCACTATATGCACCACCCATCTTTTTCTTTTCACAAACTTCCCACGCTGGGTAATGGTCAAGCATTACAGATTTTAGCGCACCTTCAGCCACTGAGCCCACTTCTGATTGTGTACGACATAGAAAAGCTATTTTTTGGGCAAACTCGCTTTCAAATATCAAATCTAAGAATTTCTTACAAAAGCTATATGTCTTACCAGGGCCACGCACACGACTACACACGATGGTGACGGCAGGTTTTTGACCGTCAACATCTAGTGTATTCCAAATTTTTTCGCAACTATAAAATTTTACCATAATTAATTACCTTTAACAAATGTACAACCACCATCTAAAAGCGAGCTGATCGCGTCAATAGCTGGTGCGATTACTCCTGTGATTTGGATGTTATGCGTTTTCAAAAAGCTGATTTGGTGTCCGTCAACTTCTGCCCACTTAGGCTCTTCTCCGCTTTTACGAATCCAGCTGATCAAATGAGGCGTACCGATACGCTTAGTTGCATAACCTAATAAATCGAAGTAACGCTCGAACGTTGCCAGATATTCCGGGTGAATCGTGTGAACGTCGATGCGGAAATTTGCGCCCCAATATTGGTACATTTCCCAACCGTCAGCCCCTGACGCTTCATAAGAACGATTCACAAAAGCTTGTCGGGTTGCTTGCCATTCAGGCGATAGATAACCACCCGCGGCTGTGTTCGCATCTTCAACACCCATACCCGCCACTTTGTTATTTAAGTCACGGTTGAAATTGTCCTGTGTCATTTGAGATATTAGACCAGGCGCGCTTTGTGACATACTCAAACCAACGGAAGCCAATGCGCCAGGAAGTCCACCCATTGCAAAACCGGCAACGCCCGCCCCAACATTACGCAAGATATTCCCGCCTGTTGCGATTTGGCGTTGTTTTTGTTGGTCGGGTGTCAACGTCATCGCAAACGCTGTGTTTTGTTGATTCAAATAAGAAAGATAGCTGTCTGTCGTCCATCCAACCGGCGGGAATGCTTTGTATACGATGCGCTCTTGGTAGTTGTACATAGTGCGCACATCATCAGCTGACCCCGTCATTTTGTAATTTAGAGGCACAAGCGACATTGTAGGGACTCCGTTAAAGTTTGACGTAAGAGTAAAGTTTGCGCTTCCTTCAGTTCCGTCTGTGACTTTCGCGAAGTTTTCGAATTTGTACTCTTTGTTTGTGCCGTCTGGTGCAATTACGTTGATATATGTATACGGGAACGTGTGCAATTTAGGGTGACGGCTTCGGCAAGGGTTCGTGATTTGTTGTAAAATCTTCGTATTCGAAACGATAGCAAGCGGTACGTAATACGCGCCGACGATACTTGAAGAATAACCCAAAAGCGTCATATAATCAACGGCGGCCTGAAAATCCTTATACCCTGTGCGTCCTTTAAACACAAACATACGAGTAGCACGGAAGCCTCCGTTTTCTTCACCTTCCATATGGTAAGCAGAGAAACGGCGGAGGAAGTCTTCCCATCCACGCTTGTATTTTTCGTTTGTGTTGTCTGTGTGTTTCGCTTTTGCTTCTTCCTCTTTTCGTTTTTCTCGGTCGTAATCCGCAGAGAAAGAATCATATCCGAGGTTCGCATCGAATAGACTACCCGCCCATTTGCCAGTAGATAGCCCGGTTTTGATGTTATTGAAAGCATTATCTAACCCGGCGTGAATTAGACCAGGAAGTCCGACTTTTCCGTCTTGGATTCCGTCGTCGTCGTCATAGTCTTCTTTTTTCGCGGCTTTGATTTGCTTCCACGCTTCCTCTTTTGAAAGCGTCCCGTATTTGCTGACATATAAAGCTTTTTCTTTTCTGTCTGAACCGCTCAACTCATTGAAAGGTGCAACAAACATTACGATCACTTTATCGTCACCTTTTGAACCGTCCGCGTAATGGATAGCGCTCGGTAGCCATTTTGAGCCGGTGCTGTCTTTGTCTGCACTATCTCCCCCAAGTAGTGTGTACATTTCAGGGTCAGGCACTAAATCCTCGGGTGTGTGCAAGCTAATAAGTGAACGGTCAAACGGGTTCGCCATTGCTTTATTATACTCATTAACGGACATATGCTCACGCACAATTTGGGTATCTGTAAATGTTGCGTTTAAATAATACGTTTGGAAATAGTCGATATCGTACGTGATCACGCAAGTATCATTATTGAGATAATCAATGTTTTGAATGAACGCGTAATATGTGCGGTTGTCTAGGTTGGGATTCCTGAAACTCATATATGTGTATTTGTCAAGTGTCCCCTGCCGTGCTTCAACTTTAATACTATTTCTCGTATTACGCAATACAGAAACGTGCGAATAAGTAAGCGTACCACGCCGAGCAAAATATGCGGTCTGCTCGGCTTTTGATTGGTGCACTACTTGTCTATTATATTTACTACTAATATCTACGTCTTGGTATAGGATAACCTCAGAATCTTGAGGGATCACGTGTTGTGTTGCCATTTGTTAAGTCCTTCCTACATAATATACATTTGAACGAACAACTCTTTACGGAATACGTCCCACACTGGATCTAGAACTGCCGTGAAAATTTGCATCGCTTCGAGTGTGTACGTTGCAGATTCTACGACGCTTACGTTTTGCGTTTTTCCTCGGTCGCTTCCTGTGTGGACAGCTTCTGAGATATTTTCGCTTACGCTTTCGTTTAAGTTTTTGTTTTTCGTGGTTGACGTGTTGGCGTCAGTACTTGATGTCGTACCTTCGCTTGTTCCGTTACCTGTTGTTGTGCTCTTATTGGTTCCGCTTCCGTTACTCGTAGAGCTTGTTTGGCCTTCGTTGTGGCTCACTTGTTTGCTCTCTGAATTGTTTGCGGTTGTTCCTTGTGTTACGTTTGTTCCGTGCTCGGTTGTCTTGTCTGTCTTGCTGTCGGTTGTCCGACCTGTTGAGCTACTCGTACCGGTTGACTTATCGTGGCTCGCTCCACTGTTAAGAGTTGTTGTGGCGTTTGTCAAATACTGCCCGTTAGTAATTTCAGCACGTGCTGTATTTGATAGGACACCACCTGACGCAATTTCTTCAACGCCTGTTACACCACCTAACTGGACAGCCCCTGTTTGTGGCGTATCCTGGAAGTACGTTCCACCTGCGCTCAAGTTTTTGTTTTGGCTGTCGTTTGTTGTGCTTCCGTTTTCGGTACGGTCTTGACTTCCTGAAGTTGTGCCCGTGTGGGTTCCGTCAGTCGTTGTTGTGCTGTTGTTTGTTCCGGTATCTTTTCCGGTGTTTGTTGTTGTTCCGTCGTCTGTGCTTGTTCCGGTTGTCGTGCTCGTGTCGGTTGTCTTACCGTCTACGGTTGTGGTGTCCGTGTTGGTGTTGTGGCTTGTACTGCTTCCTGTGCTGTTACTTGTGCCTTCAGTAGTACCCAACCCGAGATTTTTCGATTTGCTGTCATCATGTGCGACTTGTTTCGATTCGTTTTCGCTTTGTGTGGTCGTGTCGCTGGTGCTTCGCGTTGTCGTGTAGCTTGCGAATGGACCTTGTTCTAGTAATTCCATACGCTTATTAATTTGACCTGCCCACTCCATCAAAATCGTATTTGTGCGCATCTTAAGTCCTTTTTCGTCGTACGCGCTCTCGCAATCACGGAAACGCACACCCAACGCATAAAAGAACAGCTGGCGGTATTTTTCAGAGATTAGATTACTGAACGGAGTCGTCGTCATCACGTTCTGTGTAGTCGTCGCGATCTCCTCGGTAGTCATCTCCTCCATAGGTTTGAGGCTCTCCGCCTCCAAAAGTTGTGCTAAAATCATTATTAATGTCCCCCACTGATAGGTTTACTGTTACGTCAAGTCCAAATTTTTCATTGATTCGGTTAGCAAATTCTGTGCGATTCATAAGACGGCTGTTAAGTTTGATTTGATTTTCTTGACGTGCTAAAATTAATTCATCGCCTAACAGACGTTCACGTTTTGTTAGTCCGCCATTAATACCTAGCTCACTCATCGCCGCGCTCCAAATATCTTTTCTCAATTGTTCAAGCTCTGCCCCTTTATATGGTACATTTAGATCAATTGTTTTAATATCATCCGGATCCATTGTTGAGAAAAGTGCCGGTTCGTATGCCGCGACACCGTCAAGGAACGTTTCGAATGTTTTACGAAGTGCTCGGTTGTCTGTATTACCTACCAAGATATACGGGCGATATTGTTGCTGTAAGTTTAAATCTATCGCAAGGCTCACTTTAGTGAGCATTTTCGCGTAAATATCAAGTGTTTTCCATAATGGCGTGCGTGTCATTGTGTCATATAATACAACAAATTCACCTTCTTCAACGTCAATTGTGCCACCTGTACTCATACCGGTGATCATATCAAAACCGCCATTTGTAACACCGCGGATATGTGACGGGTAACCATACATTGTCAACCCCTGCGCTGTATAATTAGATGCAAATAAGAGATCTGTATCTTTTGCTTTGTACATCGCCGCGGTTCCATAAAACGCCAAACACATTTCCAAATACCAACGGTCAACCGTTTCGGGCAAACCGTTCCACTCGAACTGAGCGAGCACGATATTTGTTAGGCGTTCCATATAGTGGCGATAATAATCTACTACACGTAATTGGTAATCTGTGTAATTTTTCTTTTTTGCCATTTCGTGTCCTTCCTATAAAAATACGGAGGAGTTGACCTCCTCCGCACCTACGCTATTATTTTTCCAGTGTAATTACAGAACCAACTTTAAGTTTTGATCCATCCACTTGAGCTGAGTAAACTTGCCCGTTTAAGGTTACTTCAAGTTTTTGATTTCCAGCTTTAGTGTATGTGATCATTCCGTAAGGTTCAACGATTGTACCGTTTTCGTTGGCTGAATCATTTTGCAAGAAAATCACACGGTCGCGGTGGATGTTTACTTTTTCTTTCGGTGTAAGTGTTACTTGTACGATATTTTCACCTTTTTGAGAAACTGTATCTACAACGTACACCAAATTTTCAGGGTTCGCGATTTCTTCTTTTGTAAGAGAAATTGCATTACTAAATGGCGAAGTTGAAAGGATCATTTCAAGTGTGTAGAAGTAGTTTTCGTACAATCCTGATTGATTGACTGAACTTGTCATTACACGATAAACATCATACCATTGAATCCACTCAGCATCGAAGATAACCGCTGCAACTTTACGCATCAGGGCTAATTCATCAGCTGTGACTGGTTCGAATTGGTTATCTGTGATTTGACTGAATCGGTCATTATCGAATTCATCGAAGTCTGGGAATGTTACCACGTGGCCGAGGAATTCGGTTTTATCCATATTGAACGCACTAGCCAAAACTTCAACGTCTAGATCTGCGACTTGTTCAGCTGTTGCCAAGATATACAAGTTGTCAGTATTTGTGAAAGTATGAAGTCCTGCTTGGTTGTGCTTAGTTGTGTAATATTTCAACTGTTGCGCCAATGTGCGGGCTTTCTTAACTACACCTTTTGGTGTTCCGTCTGTAGTGATCGCGTGTGTGCGTCCTGTTGTCACAGATTTTGTAACAAGATACTTGAACATCAAATATTCATCGTGTTGTGCTGAGTTTTCCAGCTGTGCAACGATATCAGAAATGAATGCTCCGACAGCTTCAAGTGAGACGAACGCACGGCGTGGATAGTTTTGATCGATTGTTACCGCATATTGAACTTTCACGTTTGTAGTGTGGAAAGCTGAACGAACGTCTGGAAGGTTGCGTTGGAATTCACGTTCTGCTCCTTTATGCTGAGAGAACTCACGAGCTTTCAACAAGTTGAAGGCTACTTCTTCAATTGAGCCACCTTCAGCAGTACCTTTTTTGAAGACTGCAAACGGATTACGGAATGATTTTTGAATTAGATACGGTTTAACGTATAGGTTTTGCAATTGTCCCAAAAATTCATTACGAAGATTAAAGTCTCCTTGCAAGATGCTACCCCATTCACGCACGCTGTTATTATCTGTAACGTGTGGTAGTCGTTCACGTTGTGATACAGGCAATTGCTCTCGCAATGAATTCAGCAAATCTGCAACATTGTTATTTTTAATAGTCATTTTTATTTACCTCTTATAATGTTTCTTCAATGATATCAGCGATGTCTTTAATTTCTACCGCTTCGTCTTCTGCTTCTACGCCTTTTGCTTCGATCTCAGGTTCACTTACTTCACTCTTACCGAACCACAAAGCTTTAACACGTTCTTCATAGTCTGCACGAGCGGTTTCAAGTTGTCCTGATAAGTCCGCAATTTTAGCCTCGTATTCTGTGACGTCGATATCTGCTTCATCAGCAAGCATAATTGCTTCCATCTTTTCAGCATCAACGCCATCGCCGAGGATTTCTTTAAGTTTGTCCAATTTAATCGACATTTGTGACACCTCACTTATTATTCTTTATACTTCTAGTATACCACACTGGCGCGATTTTGTCAAGAGGCAAAATATAAATAATATCTGTACAGTATCACTGTGCAGATTTTTATATGATATCACGTGACAGTATGACGCGCGCGAAAAACTAAAAAGAAATACTAAAAAGAAATACTATGACGAGATACTAAAAAGAAATACTATGACGAGATACTAAAAAGAAATACTATGACGAGATGGGGAAACGAAAAATGATAACGAAACACATGGGTATACCC
>RBWB01582266.1_pt1 | contig 15945 bp, 22 predicted proteins | sample 2014201 | NCBI WGS metagenome assembly RBWB01 (sample SAMN10133834, study PRJNA383868) | Human oral metagenome, whole genome shotgun sequencing project. | isolation source: supragingival plaque isolated from 88 juvenile twins | host: Homo sapiens | place: Australia
ACGCGGAGGTGTCCGGCAACGCGCGGGTGTCCCAAAAACAGCACATCTTCGTTGCTGGCCCCGCAGGAGTAGAAAGCCGCTGGGTAACCGCAGCGCACACCGGGACAGATGAAATCTTCGTCCGTATCGGATGCTGGGAAGGCACCCTAACCACAATGATGCAAGCCGTAGCAGAACGCCGCGGCAAACACTGGGGGCGACACGACGAAGCCACACAGAACCGTTGGCAAGCCGAATACCAAGCAATCCACGACATGATCGCCATTCGCGCTGAATCATGGAAACCAGAGAAGGAGAACAATAATGGAACCGCTCAATGACACATATGTCCAGCGTGTGCAAAACATCAAATACGCCACGCACGCATGGGTGGGAACGCTCAGGGACAGTGGTACCAAAGACCTCAGCCCTGATTTCCGCCCATCTGTCACGTGGGATCGTAAAATAAGCGAACTGGTCACTGACACCGACCATGTGGCGTGCCTGTTGTCGGTCAACATGTGCCGACTATCCCAGCCAGGCATCAACCTGGATTCATGGTTGATCTACGGTGAATCCTTCGACACCCCGGATATGCTGGTGATCGATGTGGAGGGTGTGGTGCTGGGACTTCATATTGAGAAAGACCAGGACAGTGCACATACCCCCTATACCCTGCATGTGCGGGTGCTGGATCATATATCCGATGTGAAAGTGATCTGTGATTTTGGAGGTGGGAGCGTGTCTATCAGCGTCTCAGACCATATGCATATGTGGTGGACGCTGGAGAATCCCACCCGTAGACACGTCAAGGAAGCGCTCCAGAACCTGCTTATCGCCGCTCACCGTTTCCGGGGCGATCTGCGTGTGAATCGGATGCGCCGCATTGACGCCGCGCTTGCCCCGCAAGGAATGGAAAGTGTCAAGGCACATAATTATCGTGATCTTGTGGATTGGCTCACACCACAGGTTGGTATTGACATGGGTGGTGAGCAGTGGACCCGTGAAACTTGGGTGCGGCTCATGGATGCAGACGGCACCCCAGAAAACCAGAGCATGACACGCACCACGGTGCTCATGCATCCAGACGTGGACGGCACTCTTCACGTCGCCATAACTGAGTACGACGGGCCTGCAGAGTGGGCGGTGAGTATGGAATTCACAGACAACAAGGGACGATCCTACAAAGTGAATGGCCCCACCCACGCCGATATAGCAGGTGCCATTGCCAAATGGGTGCAGCTCAATCGCAAGGAAGGACAAGACTAATGGGCACTGACAAGGAACCCCTGAACCCGGAAGACGGGACCATCTACACCGCTGATGGGCAGCGGGTGGACTACATCAATGACATATCCGATCTGCTATGGCGCTTTGATGACGCTAAAGGTGAGTGGAAAGACAACCCGGATGGTCCCCATGTGGATGAACCTAAGCGGGTCCATGACCTGGAGTCGCTGCGTGCAGCTGTGAGTGACTGGAAAGATGAGGCAGCCGCGCCGTGGGCAGGGTACAAACCCCGCCCTGAACATGAAGGGGAAGTGTGCACAGAGATTACCACCAACGACATAATCAGTAGTGACATGGAGGCTGTGTCCGTGCAGTTCACCCGGTGCGTCAACTCTGGTGGTGACGTGCACGTGCTAAGTGCAGCTACCGTGCTGCTATCGGTCTGTAAGCCGGGCACTATCGCCGCCGCCTTGGCATGGGGTGAGGGGCCGCGTGGATTCACCGCGTCATTGGGCCGGGCGGAAGTCAAGGATAATAACCGCGCCGTGGCCTATGCGCTAGACCAGGTGTATGTGATGGTGCAGCGCACATCTAGTGCCCCTGACACTCATGACAAGCACGCTTGGATGGTGGCTTGTCGCGCGGCTGACATGATGGTGAGTGGGCTTGCCCATGGTGGTGGCACGCCGTCGTGGGTGACTAGTTTTACTGGGGTGACCTGGTACCCCGAGTGCTGGCTTGTGATGCTGGCTGTGCTTGAAGATGCAATTAATCTGCAAACGAGATGGTCACATGGGGTTATGCCTAGTGTGCAGATTCAGGACACCCCGAAAGTGCCTGATTTCGTGGATCCGCAAACCTCCACTTTTCAGGTTGTCCAAGCCCTCACAGTGCAGGGCTATCCCAAAGTGCGCTATGTCGTAGACCCCGATAAGTCAAGTGACGGTGAAGTACAGGGGTTGTGGAGTCTCAGCATCACCGCGCCACATGTAAGTGGCAAGGCCAACCTATACCCCACCCTTGCGCTGGTAAAGGCAGGGGTGAGCACGGCCGATGTCTTCCGCATGTGCGCCAGCGCCGCCGATTTCATGAACGCAGCCAACGCTGTGGGCGACGGATTCCCCGCCGAATACAGCATTAGTTTCGCCGCCAATCCATCCGATCTCGCATGGTGGAAACGTCATTTCGATGAGGCGCAGGACGATACGCAGGGAGCGACCCGCGATGAGCACCAAGGATCTTAAATTTCTCCAGTACTTGGGCGTGCCGAAGACGGAGGAGCAGTGCTTTTACGCGATCCATAACGACTACAAGAATCGCAATGAAGCTGTATGCCCGCACGCCCCACTTGGACTAACTCCAGTCCAGGGCGCTAAGACAGGGTCAGACAAAAGCATCAGGTACATTGATGCGCTTATCCTGTTCCGCAATGGCGAGCGCTGGGCGGTCGAGATAAAAGTCACCAAACAGGACTTAGCGCAGGAGCTGCAACGCCCAGAAAAGACCGCCCTGTGGAGGGAACACACGCACGCGTTCTACTACGCGATACCTTTGCCGCTAGTTGAGTGGGCGTTGGACAACATTCCCCAAGGAATCGGGGTCATGGTGTGCAGTGATCAATCTACGCAGATTGTGCGCAGGGCACGCAAAAACAAAACCCCCACCGAGATTCCCTACTCGACATGGCGGCGCATCGCGGGACGCCTGGGGGATGCGCACATCAAGAAAAGTCGAACAGGATAAAAATGACACAGATACCGCACATCATCCGCATGGATGAAGATGGCTGCGAAACCGTGCTGTACTGCCCCGGCATGGGCAACGAAACAGATGGGTACCACATCTGTGAAGACTGCACCGAGGACGAAGCGGCACGCACAAGCCACAAAGACGAAATCATCATGCACGGCGTTAAGCATCTTGACATCGGCGGGGACTGGATGGTTCCCACTTGCTGTGGCCCATGCGAACAGGTGGATTTCTTCGGGAAAGGCATGATTGGTGATGCACACGACGTGCAGGAGGGCGTTTTCGAGGCCACATTGGAGTGGTGCGACTATTGGGAGGCGACGGAGGTTGAACCGGTTTCCGAAGCTGCGGCAAAGCTGATCCTTGAGCAACAGGAGAGGATCAAACAGCTTGAGGCGAAAAATGCTGCCCTTGATTGGGCGCGGCAATACTACATTCGCCAAGTGTTCGGGGTTGAGCAGGAATGAATGGCTCCACAATCAACAATCTTGACGCTGGAGACTACTGCATAGCTTCAACGAAGCGCCCCGTCATGGGGTGTCCGCCCATCGTGGGGGAAAGATTCCACGGTGGTCAAGGCGCGGATAAGGAACGCGACCACCTACTACCCAGATATTGTTTTGAAAGGAAAAACCAATGAGCACTAGTGATCACATCGAAATCTTCGGCCACGACGTGGAATGGTGAACAAAATGAACATGATGCAAATCAGCCTCACCGAGCTACTGAAAATCCTTGCAGGCAGTGATGATGCGCTATATGCGGTAATGAGACGTAACTTCGGGGCAACAGGTCTGACGAACGTATATGTGCAAACCTTTGATCATGAAAAATTCATGATCGTTGATCCGACTCCAGATGAATACCGCGAAATCCGCGCGGTTTCCGAAAAGTGCAATGGTGATCTTGAAGTCCAGTGTATTGACTTAACTGATGTTGCGTCAGTCAGACTGGGTGAGAAGATGGAGCAAACCCATAAGAAAAACACGCTTGCTGCTGCTCAGAAGTTGGTGAATGACCATGCTGAGCAGGTCAAAGAAGACGCGGAGCAGGAGCAGCGTAAAGAATCGATCATCGATCAAATCCAGAAAGGCATGACCCACAGTCTCGGGGTTGTGTTGTCTGATGGGCCGTTCGGGCATAATATGCGCGATGAGATGGAGTTTGCGAAACTCCCCATGAACCTTGATGAACGCGATGAAGTGTTCCAGCAGCTCCCGGAAGACAAGTGGGCGTGTGTGATGATGTTGCCCCACAACCCCATGTACGTATCCAGGAAAGACGGCAACTACCTGGTGGCTGAACTAAAGGACGAGCGTGTGATCACCAGGGAGTATGAGTCTCCGCGATGCTTGGATGATGCGGTGGCTATCCTCATGACCCCAATGCCAACCATCAACAGTGAGGGGGAGTGATGTTCGGGTTCCTCAAGCGCCTACGCAACCGAGGTCGGGTTGTACGCCGCCCGATCGTTGTGCGCATCGACGCCACCGAGAAGGGACGCATCCGCACACTCGATGACATGGCCAAGCTATCCGCACACGCTATTATCGTCGCCCTGGGTGTCGATGCGGACGGAGACGTACGTGACGTCTTCCATGCGCATAAGCTCACCGATGATGGTGACGTGTGGGATGTATGCGGAGGCCCGAAGGACGTTATGACGTCGCAGGAGATACTGGATCAAGACCTGTTACTCGCGACACTTTCAGCGGACATCGTGCCTACGAGGCAAACCCCATTCGAGTAGACTACTCATTTAGATGCCCCCGCATTGGCCTGTATCGTGACGCAGGCTAGTGCGGGGGTATCCTTACATCCAGCATGTATCAAACGCACTAATAAGAAAGGGATCCTGAAATGGATGCACCCATTCGCGCGTTGCGGCGGTTTGCCGCTGGCAAGCGCATCTCACAGTCAGAAGCCCGCCGTATCATCGCCGCCGGGTACGTTGCCCACGATGAATACGGCGATTTGGTTTTGACCTCACATGGTACCGAGACATTGGGAATGGCGGCGTAGGCAATGGTGACCGTATACACTCAACCAGGCTGCACACAATGCAAAGCCACCATCGCTTTCCTTGCTAAGCATAATCTGCCTCATGAGGTGGTGGACATATGCGAACACCCCGCCCTGGTTGATGAACTCACCCGGGTAGGAAGAACCACCCTCCCCTATGTCATCGTCACCCGTGACGAAACCCAGGTGGATGACTGGTCGGGCCACAACATGTACAAACTGATAGAACTCAAACGCGCTACACTCACAGTGTGACCCACAACCTCCATGACCAGGCACAGCGCCTCAGGCACCTACACATCCAACTCGATGCCCTCAAAACCACACAGCAAACCAAACCAGACGCAGGCAACAAACGCTGCGCACCAGGCCCACGCACACCCGGCAACACGTGGGCCATTGAAACCAGTGTCGAGTACGCCGCGCGCCTGTTCGAGTACGTGAGGGACGCGGCCAACCACCTCACACCCTCACGCTGCTTCACCCACAACCCCATCGAGTTGTTGGACTACATTGCTTTCAATGCCGCACTGATCGAACCACTCGGCATGCACGACGACCTACTGCACGAGATCAACACACAGATCACCGTGCTAGAACACCACCTCAACCCCACGCCCATCACCCCCACACAGGACACCTACCTAACCGCTAGGTCCATCAACCTCACCATGAGACGCTTCGGCATCCACATCAACCCCAAAACCCTCGCAACATGGGCAAACCGAGGCCACATCACCAAACGCATCAACCCCAAAGGCCAAGCCACCTACAACCTCGCCCAAATCAAACACCACCTGGAAATCACCCCCGAAAACGCAGAAATGAATCCCAGTTAGCTATACTGGCACCCAGCGCAACCCCTGCACCCACCGCCCCACCACAAAGGGCCAGGGTGCAGGGGTTTACCCATGCCCACAAGGAGGTGCCAATGCAAGTCACACGCAAACGCACAAAAGGCAAAACCGAAGCAAAAGGCTTAGGCTGGCGCCACGCCCAACAACGCAGCCGCCTCATACGCAAACACCACGACGGTGACGCATGCTGGTGGTGCGGACAACCAATGTGGCGCGACCCACACCAAAACTGGGACAACAAACCCCTAGCCGCCGATCACATCCAACCACGCGCACAAGGCGGACGCCTCGCAGAACGCCTGCTGCACTTCACATGCAACAGCCAGCGTCAAGACGGCAAGAACGACCACCAGCGGCCAGCGCTCACGCAAACCCCGCAGCCCGCGCACGTCGAGGCCCCGGGGGGAGGGGGGCTGCGCTTCGCATGGACGTGACCAACCTCATATGTGGCCCCCGCCACAAATCATAGCGGGGTTGCTACCCTGACCCCCCACGGCTCGTCCCTTTTTGCTCCTCTCTCTCCCTAGGGTTAGCGGTTGTGAAAACCCCGGGAATCCAGCCCCAAAACCCCGTTAGGAGGCCCGCATGGCCGATAGGTCTAAAATCGTCGAAAGTCTCACTGAGGGCCGCACGTTGTCTGTGAGTGATTTTGAGCTTGTGCAGCATTTCGCTGATTTGATTGCTCAGGCTGAGGCGGCACGCCGCACCATCGCTCAGGAGGGTATGACTAGCTTCTCTGAGAAGGGGGAGATCGTCAGCCCGATTGTGATAGCGCAAGAGAAGATCAGCCGTGAAATACGGGGCTGGATCAAAGACCGCCCAGACCTGTTTAACCCCGGTGCCGGGAAGCAGGAGGCACAGAAGCCGCGTGGGAGGGCTGCTTTCCAGGCTGTGAGCTAGACATGAAGGGCGGTGGTTGGCGTGCTGTTGGGTGTGCAGAAGCCCCGCTTGTTTTCCACCCCGGTTGGTGATGTGGAGCGCGGCATCCAGGCTGTGGAGTTTTGCCGCTGGGTGGGCATGACGTTGTTTCCGTGGCAGGAGGATTTGCTGCGTGACCTGTGCCGCACCACGCCAACGCCGCGTAGCTGGGTGTGGTCTCACCGCGAGTCTGTGGTGGTGCTTGCCCGCCAGAATGGCAAGGGCGAGGTGCTGGTAGCTAGGGAGCTGGTGGGGGTGTTCCTGTTCGGCGAGAAGGACTTGCTGCACACAGCGCACTTCATGGACACAGCTATCGACGCCCGTGACCGCCTGTGGGAAGTCATTGAGGGTAACGAGGATTTGCTGCACTGGTGGGATGATGACCCCTTGCTTGTGGGGAAGATTCCCACGCTGGTGAAGAATAACGGCAAGGAGGCCATTCACTTTCCGAATGGCGCGAAGATTAAGTTCCGCACCCGCACGAAGAAAACTGGTCGTGGCTTGTCGTGTGAGCTGGTTGTTTTCGACGAATGCTTTGATTTGCCGAATGAGGTTCATGCGGCTATCTCGAAACTAACCAGGGCGCAGGAGCGGGCACAGACCATCTACATTTCGTCGCCGGTCAACCGGTTTGAACATGCCCACGGTGCGATCTTCTCAGCGAAACGCTGGGCCGGTATCGACGGCGCCGAAGGCATGCTATTCCGTGAATGGTCCCCAGCTGAAAACGATGATCCGTTTGTTCAGGAAACATGGGCTAAGTGCAACCCATCCCTGGTGGACGAGGGGCCAGGCGCGCAGCTATCAGACATCAAGGCTGATGCCATGGCCGCGAAAAACTCGGACGAACTGCTCGAACAGTTCCTTGTCGAGTCGCTGGGCAAAGGCAACTGGTACCCACGCTCGGGCGAGCTTGCAGAAGAGTTCACAGTCATTGGCCTGGATGCATGGCAGAAAGCCTACGACCCACAGCCGAACCAGTCCGGGGAATCCTGCATCGCAGTGGATGTTGCCCCCGGTGCCGCGACAGCATCAGCGGTTTCCGCGATCCGGTGCGGCGGCCGAGTGCACCTTTTGGCTGCGCCGATCACTGAGTTCGACCGCGATGAAATCGCCGAGTTCATCGGTGGTGCAGTGGATGTTTCGGATCCGTGTGGGGTGTTTCTTGACCCTGCTGGTGCGGCTTCTACGCTGGTGCATCCGCTAGAGGCTAAGGGGGTTGAGGCGACGTCGATGACGGCTAAGACGGTTTCGGCGGCGTTTGAGCTGTTCATGCGGATGTTCGAGGAGGGGCGCATTTCGCATGATGGGGATGAGCGCTGGGTTGAGGCGTGGCGTATCGCGAAGACCCGCACGATCAGGGAGATTGGGCGCGCGCTGACCAGGGCCGAGGGGGATATTTCCCTTATCGTGGCGGCAACGTTCGCGGTGTGGGGCCTGGTGGATTTTGAGAATCCTGGTTTCGTCGAGCCGAAGATGCTTGCGAAGAAACGTTTTGTTGGCAAAGCCGCCGCTGTGTCGAGTGGTGTTCCTGAGGCGCATAGTATGCCCACTGGCAGGGTGGACGCCCTGGTGTTCTAGTAGAGGAGGTGGTGGATAATGGCTGATGAGGTAGTTGGCCTGCGTGAAGTGGGGCACGCCCTGACCGCGAGTAATTCCCCCCTCAAGGATGACAACTGGGAGTTGCGCTGGCCGCAGTCGGTGTATGTGTTCGCGAAGATGGAGCGCGAAGATGCCCAGGTCACATCAGTACTTAATGCGATTAGTTTGCCGATTCAGCGTGTGACGTGGCGGGTGAATCCGAATGGCGCGCCGGATGAGATTGCGCGCCGGGTTGCTGATGATCTGCGCCTTCCCCTGTTGGGGGATGATCCTCATCGCCCTATGGCGCGTATGCGGGGCCGTATTTCCTGGTCCGAGCACCTGGAGAAAGTGCTGTGGGCACTCCAGTTCGGGCACGTGTTCTTTGAGCAAGTCTATGGGGTGATTGATGGGGAAGAGCATCTGGTGAAGCTGGCTGTGCGTCTCCCCGGGTCTGTATCGCGGATTAACATTGCGCGTGATGGGGGGTTGGAGTCGATCGAGCAGTACGCGGCGAAGGGGGATGTTGAGCCGCCGGTTATCCCGGTGGATCGCCTGGTGGCGTATGTTTATAGGCCGAAGGACACGACATGGACTGGCCGATCAGTGCTCAGGGCCGCTTATAAGCATTGGGTGCTGCGTGACCGACTGATACGGCTGGAATACAATTCCCTGGATCGTAACGGCATGGGCGTGCCCGTGTACACCGGTAGCGATATTTCCAACGACCCGGACGGGGACCTAGCCGCTGGTGAGCAGATCGCAACCTCACTTAGGTCTGGTGAATCCTCCGGGGCATCAATCCCGGCTGGCGCGAAGCTGGAGATTAAGGGCACGACCGGTCAGCTGGCATCGCCGCGTGAGGCGATCACCTACCATGATTCGATGATGGCAAAAGCCGTGCTGGCTCACTTCCTGAACCTGGAAGGCAAAGGCGGCTCATATTCCCTGGCGGAAACGCAGGCTGATCTGTTTATTCAGTCTTTGCAGACCACCGCTGATTGGATCCGTGATACCGCGAACCAACACATCGTCGAAGACCTAGTTGAAATAGCTTTTCCTGAGTATGACGGCACATGCCCCCTGATCGAGTTTGACCCCATCGGATCGAAGAAAGAACTTACAGCGGAGGCCCTGGCCCTGCTGATTCAGTGCGGGGCGATCATCCCGGATAAGGCGTTGGAAGAGGATATTCGACGCCGTTGGGGGTTGCCGCCGAAGCGGCCACTGTTGGAGGCTTTGCAGGAGCGCGCAGAGGACGAGAAACAGGCCCAAGAACTAGGGCTGACGTTAACCCAGAGCAATTCGGAAGGAGGGGGTTCTAGTGGGGATGCAGATCAAGAACCTGACACCTCGTGAGGCCGAGGTGTACTTGTTCGACGAGATCGGTTATTGGGGCGACACAGCCGGGGATGTGGTGGACACTCTCCGTGATCTGGATGTTGACCATATTGCAGTCAAGATTAATTCACCTGGTGGTGATGTGTTTGACGGCATTGCGATCATGAACATTTTGAAATCCCACCCCGCGCGGGTCACCACGGTCGTGGAGGGCCTAGCGGCCAGCGCCGCATCATTCATTGCGGTTGGTGCTGGTGATGAGGTGGTGATGATGCCGCACTCACAGCTAATGATCCACGATGCGTGGGGCATGAGCATGGGCAACGCGGAGGACATGCTGCGTTGCGCGGAGGAACTGAACCGCGCTTCCGATAACCTCGCGGCGATCTACCAGGCCAAGGCCGGTGGGGATGTGGGGGATTGGCGGGACGCGATGCGGGAGGAATCCTGGTTCAGCGCTGATGAGGCTGTGGAAGCCGGGCTGGCGGATCGTGTCGAGTCCCGCGAGCGGGAGGATTCCCAGGCACTGGCGGCTGTGGGGGGTTTCCGCATGATGAATTCCTTCCGAATGAAGGACCGTAAAAACGCAGGGCGACCTGCAATTTTAGACAAGATGAAAGGGGATCACATGGATCTTCGGAATGAGGTCGCCCACCGCGTTGGTGTCCCAGGTGAGGTTGACGACAAAGTGCTATTGGCGGCTCTGGATGAGGCCCTGACCGAGGGCGGCGTGACCGCCCCGGACAATACGGCTGAGGAGCTGGAGGCCGCGCGTAAAGAAGCCGATGAGGCTAAGGCCCGTGTCGAGGAGCTGGAGAAGCAGCTAGCCGAGAAGCAGCAGGCCGAGGACGATGGTCTGACCGTGACGGTGGATGCGGAAATGTACCGTGAGCTGCAGGAGAAGGCCGCGTATGCGGACACTGCTCGTGAGAAGGAAGCGCAGGCGTCGCACGAGCAGCTGGTTCAGGCAGCGATCACGGAGGGCCGTATCAGTGCTGCGTCTAAAGATCGGTGGCTGAAAGCCCTGTCCCTGGACGAAAAGAAGACTATGGAGACGCTGAGTGCGTTGCCGAAGTCGATTCCACGGGCTGAGATCGGGCATGGTCAGACCGTCCCGGAGCATACGACTACTGCGCGTGATTCTGCGTATGAGAAGCAAATGGCGCAGATTTTCCAGTCCCCATTGGCATAAGCAAAAGAAGGAGAAAGAGCAATGGCAGGAGCTGTATTCGAGCGCGGCCCCATCAGCTTCGAGGTTGTCAAGCCTGTGACGAAGCGTCGCCTAGTGAAACTGGGTGAGAAGGGCGTCGAGCATGCGGGCGCGGCTGATGATGTTTTCGGCGCGACCGTGACAGATGGTATCCCGAAGGGTACCCGCAACGGTGCCAACAACCTCACAATTGGGCCGGAGAGCACTGTGGCTGTCCACATTTCCCCGGCTGTCGTGAAGCTTGAATTCACTGGTGAGGCTTCCACATTCAAGCTGGGCACTAAGGTATCAGCCGCTGACGATGGTAAGGTCGCTGCGACTGGTTCAAAGCAGGTGGGTGTTGTTGTGCGCCCGCCGGTCGGAAAATTCGTCACTGTGGCACTCACGGTGCCAGCCTAGAGAATGAAAGGACAATGAAGGATGAATAACCTCATCACCAGTGGCTTTAGCTCTGGGCAGACACTAACCGTCGATCGGATGATGGCTGATCCGAAGGAAATCCCTACCCGCATCATCAACCTGATTGCAGAGGCGCAGCTCGCGGATTACCTGTTCCGCAAAGGCCCCGACAACCAGGGTTCTGTGATGTGGCAGGATCCGGCATCGATGTTCCTTGAGGATGATGCGGAAGAGATCGCCGAGTTCGGTGAGATTCCGGTTTCGTCCCCGGAGCTTGGTGGCGTGCATACGGCTGTGGCTACCACGACTGGTACGGCTATTCGTATTTCGTATCAGATGCGGAAGAATAACCGTATTGATCTGGTGCAGCTGTCCACTAATGCGGCTTCTAACACGATGATTCGTAACAATGTTCGTGCTGCTATGGCTGCTTTCCGTGCGGCTAATGTGCCTACGCAGCAGGTTTCCACGAAGTGGGATGCGGCGAACTCTAACCCCATGAATGATCTGACTGATGCGATCATGAAGATTCAGGATTCTAAGCCGGATGACGCGCCGGATGAGGGTATGCAGTTCAACTACAACCCTGATGTGATTGTTGCGTCACGGTCCACGCTGACGCTGCTGCGTAACCATGAGAAGGTGCAGAAGTTCTTTGTGGGTGACATTGCCCATGAAAACCCGGCTTACACTGGTGCGACTGAATTTGCGATTGGTGGCCTGAACTTTGTGGCTTCCCGCTGGATGCCGAACGGTGAGGCGTATGTGCTTGAACGCGGAACTGCTGGTTTCTACTCTGATGCTGACCCGTTGACGGCAACCCCCCTGTATCAGGAGGGCGGAGAATCCGGTGCAGGTGGTCCGCGTCGCACGTGGCGTTCTGACTTCTGGCGTCAGACCGTCTACGCTTGCGATAACCCGAAGGCTGTTGTGCACCTGAAAGGCATTGTGTAATGCCTGATCTAGTGCTTCTGGTTGACGATTGGAAGGAACCCCTCGAAGAGGGTGGGTTCCGCAAGCGCGTCAAGGGTGAGCTGTTCAGTGCGGTGCAGGAGGTTGCGGACTGGTTAGTGCGGTCTGGTGGGGCGAAGCTTGCCGACGGCACCGAAACGGTCACTGTGACAGATGAACCCAGTGCTGACGCACAGGCTGATTCTGTCACTGACGACACCACCACCGCCGAGGAATCAGAAACAGACGATTCTGACAGTTCCACATCCGGTCTGCCTAAGAAGGCAGCGAAGATTGAGGACTGGCAGCAAGCCGCAGAGGAACGCGGCATCGACTCACGCGGCATGACCAAGCCGCAACTGATCAAGGCCGTGGAAGACTACGAAGCCAAGAACAACGGCTAAACCAAAGGGGGTGGCGTGATGCTTGTGTCCGCTAAGGATGTTGCCGCGCGCATGCCCCGCATGCTCGACCCGGAGGAACACGAGCGGCTCGAACTGTTTCTGCAGGACGCGGAGGATTACATCCGCAATGAGTTCTTGAAGCGTGGCCGCGATTTTGATGCCGAGCTGGTTTCGGTACCGTGGTTGCGTTTCAGTGCAATTCGTGTGATCCGGGAGATGGTTGCCGCGGCGATCATGGTTGGCGGGAACACCGGTGTCCGCACCCTCACGTCTACGACTGGCCCCCAGTCGGATTCGATCACGTTCGCCCAGGTCGGTGTGTCCGGCTACGGTGGTGTGACGCTGACGGATGAGTGGCGTATCGAGTTGGGATTGGGTTCTGGTGGGCCGCGTGGGAGGTTCCCCGATCCTCAGCAGTGGCCAGAGGAGCCTGCGCGGAGGGGGTGGGGAATTGGAGTGGATTCAGGTTATCCGGCACGAGTCGTACGACCCGGACGGAAACCTTATTGAGGATCCTCATGTTTTAACCCCCGGTAACATCCCACCAGGTTTTAATGTTTTGCCTGGTGGGATTTTCGTTCAGGCAGTCGTTGGGTTGGCGGACACCGGTATGGAGGCTTTGCCTTCCACGGAGGCTGTGCACAACCGCCTGGTGGTGTACATGCCGCCCGGTGTGCGGGTTGAGCAGGGGGATGTGGTGCGGCTGATGCAGCGCGGGGAAGAAGAATACACAGTGGTCAGCGTCCCGTTTGACTGGTCAGTAGGGCGCCGCCCCGTCAACCCGCGCCACAAACCCAAGCTCGCGATCACAGTGGAGAGGAAGGAAGCCTAGTGGCAAAGATTCAACTATCCACAACCGGACTGGAACAGTGGATCCAGGAAAACACCCTTCCCCTGCTGGAGGCCGCCGCCGAGGAGATGGTGAAAAACATCCCCGATGGGGTGGAGGTTCTGACAAAGAGTGGGGTGGGTGAAAATGGCCGGCCTTTCGCGATGGTGACTATCGCGGAGCCGAAGGGGGTGGCGATGCAGGCTAAGCATGGCACCCTGACCAAAGCTGCTGCTGCTGCTGGCCTGGACATCACGAGGTACCCACTATGACACTCAGTCCACCTAGTTTCACCACGGGTTTGTGGGCGCAGCAGGACGCCGCGCAGATGGTGCGGGACCTGCTGCGTAAGAACGCTGATGATCCGAAGATGATTGTCGCGCATATGCCTGACCGGTGGCATCGGGGTAAGCCTGCTGTGATTGTCGTCGAGTCTGATGGTGTGTCCCGCACGAGCCGTGGTTTCACAAAGGAAATCGTGCGGATCCGTGTGCAGGCGAAAGATGGGCCCGCGGCTAGGAAGCTGATCACCCTGGTTGATGCTTTCCTGACTACTCCCTCACCCCAGAGGTTTGGTACGGCTATTCGTCCTGCGACGGGGATTATCGCAGGCCCTGACTCCCGTATCGGGGGTTGGTATGCATCCGCCACCTACACGGTGGTTTCTAATAGAAAGGTGATTTAGATGCCCAAAGTGGTACGTAATCCTGATAACATCCTGCCCCTGACTGACATGCAGGTGTTCGCTAGCTTTGCCGATGATCCGAAGATCGGCAAGGATGGTGTGTTCCCCGCCGAGTGGGATTCCATCGGCGTGCTCAACGATGGTACGGAGATGGAGCTGAACCGCACCATCGACAAGAACAAGATCAAGGGCATTGGCTTCGGTGTGGTCGCTGTGACCACCAAAGCCGGTGAGCTGACTGGTTCCTGTGAGTCCCTGGAGTTCAACGAGACTCTGGAGAAGATCGCATGGCCGGAAACCTTCATGGACGGCGATGTGAAGATTCGCCGCCACTCCAGTACCCCGGCACGCTGCCACGTAGCGTTTGTTGAGGAGAAGCAGAACGGTGATTTCCTAATCCGCGCTACCCGCGTGAAGGCTATCGCCACCATGGAAAACCTCAACGTGTCCGAAGACCCGACGGGTAAGAAAGTCGATTTCGACTTCCAGTCAGATAAAGACAAGTTCGTCTTCGACGAATACCTGGTCAAGCGCGATGGATTGGAGAAGGTTGTGGATCCGCGTCAGATTCGTTTCGTGGATGCTGGTGTGGCTAAGGCTGATCAGTATTCTGCTACTGCGCAGCCTGCGCCTGGTGGTCAGCCTGCTAACCCGACCCCTGGTGGTAATCCGGCCCAGCCCCCGGCGCCGAACCCCGGCCCAGCTAATCCGGCACCGGTGACCCCTGGCCCGGCTACGCCTGGTGGTCAGCCCGCAACCCCGCAGCCCCCGGCGGCGGCCACGGTTGAGGTGAAGAAGAAGATCGACCTTCCCGACGACGCCACCGGCGGCACATGGGCCCTGACGGTTGGTTCTGAAACCATCCGTGACCTGGCGTTCAACGTCACCCCGACCACGCTGCGTAGCAAGCTACAGGCCGTGTCTGGTCTCGATGATGTGATCGTTCAGCGCTCCGGCAACAGCGATTTCACCATTGAGTTCACGGCGGCTAGTGCTTTGGCTGTCACGGCTGATGGTTCCGGTCTGACCGGTGCTGCGTCTAACACCATTACGGTTACCGACGCCGCCTAACTGAGGGGTTTTGCCCCTTTGCCTGACCCCCACCCCTGAATCATGCGGGTGGGGGTTGTTTGGTCCGCCACCAAACAAGGAGAAAACATGGAATATCGAGACGGAGATCCGAGGACCCCCGTGAGTGCAGAGAATCTGAACCGCACAGAGAAGAAACTTAAAGTCCTGTCAGCCAGTGTGGATGACATGACGACGACGATGACGGAAATCGACCAGCGTCTTTCCCAGTCGGAAACAAAAATTAATACCGCTATTCAGCGGATCACGGAAGCGAACCCCGGAGTTGATCAGGAAACCCTGAAACGCCTGATCAAGGACGAGTTGGCGGCGCTTCCACCGGGCGAGAAGCCGGAAGCCACTGATGTTGATCGTCTGATTGACGAGAAGCTGCAGGCCGCTGTGGCGAAACTCCCAGCCGCCCAGCCTGTGGGTGAGGCTGAGATCAGTAAGGCTGTCACCCAGTACATGACAGACCACCCTGCGCCCGCCGCACAGGCAGCAGAGCTGTCCCCCTTCCGATGGTTCAACCCAGGACAGCGCTACTGGTGCCCCGTCACCTACTGGTGGGCCGACCAGCGTCAACCCGGTTCCAAGTGGGATTACATCTTCGGAAACCTCGACATCGTCGGGTTTGTCATCATCAACCCCCGAAGCGGATTCGGCGACAAGGTGGAGCCAGACTTCACCGACCTAACGTCCGAGCTTAAGAAGAAGAACGT
>RBWB01582273.1_pt1 | contig 15918 bp, 14 predicted proteins | sample 2014201 | NCBI WGS metagenome assembly RBWB01 (sample SAMN10133834, study PRJNA383868) | Human oral metagenome, whole genome shotgun sequencing project. | isolation source: supragingival plaque isolated from 88 juvenile twins | host: Homo sapiens | place: Australia
CGTCGGGAACCTCGCACCTGTTGCATCTATTGAACCCTGCTCGAGGAGCGGATGCACGGAGCCACGCAGACCCACAGACGTTGCGAAGTTCTTCCAAGGCAGCACCGACACCGGTATCGCTGCCTGCAGTCGGCCTCCACCTGCGCGACCCACTGTCGGATGCGATGGATGACCTGATGGCTTCGGCTGGGGCGATCCTTCTTGTTTCCTTGTTGTCGGAGACGAGGATGAGGACTGCGCTCATACTTCTACTTCGCCTTATCCGGATCACCACCCTGGTCTCTGGTGATGCACGTTGGCCGCGCGCTGGATGATCTCTGGACCACTGGATGTTCCGGACAATGCCGCACGACCGCCCGCTGCGCCCGCTTAGCGATTTTCACCGACACCTACGCTGACGCCCGAACCGGACTCGACCAACTCACTGTCCCCGTGGATGAAACCACCAACCCTGACGAGGTGGTGAGCGTGCTCGCTCACCGACTCCTCAGCGGCTGACGCAACTCATCAACTCAACGCCACCAACGAACTACGGGATCTCCCCAGCCTCTCCAACTCAATCCTGCTTCTGCCGAGGGCGACGTCGACGGTGTCATCCAGTGCTGCACCGGCGATAAGCACCACTTGCCCCGGCAAGGCGAAGGTCGCGTCAGCGAGAGTCTGCTGGGCGGGTTCTGGGGGTGGATGCACCACTTGTTGGAGGAGTGTTTTGTGTCTGGGGCTCGGTTTGATCGGGGTGTGCATCGGGATGCGGCGGCGCGGGTGGTGGCTGGTGAGTCGGCTGCGGCGGTGGCTCGGGATGTGGGGTGCCGGCGTGGGACGGTGAGCCAGTGGTGCCGGGATGCGGGGTGGTCCTGGTCAGGGGGCGTCAGGGCGGGTCTTTTGAGGCTGACCGGGCCAGACGCGCCCGAGTCGTCCAGGCCGTCCTGGGTAGGGCGGGCCTGCCCGAGGCCGCAGCCGCCGCTGGGGTGTGTCGGCAGTCGGCGAGCCGGTACTGGCACGATCAGACCATGGAGACAGCATCAGCAGCATCAGCACGGTTCTCGGGGCGGTGCTCCCACAGCCTGCCGGGCAGCGCCTGCTCGGGACGGGTCGGGCGCGGCCAGCGTCTCAGTGACGCTGAGCGGGCTCTGATCGCCCAGGGCCGGGCCCGCGGCAAGTCGACCGCGACCATCGCCCGGTCCTGGGCAGGTGCCGTCAGACCATCTCTCGGAAGATCGCCCGTGGCACCAGCCCCGATGGGGTCTACCGGACCCCTCAGGCCTGTGCGGCGGCCCAGGAGCGTTTGGCCCGTCCCAAGACGCGGCGCCTAGAAGCCGACCCCGTCCTGCGCGCCAAGGTGGTGGCCCTGCTCGAGGACGGGGCCAGCCCCCGCCAAATCAATGCGCGCCTGCGCTGGGCCCACCCCGACAATGAGGCCACGCGCATATCCCATGAGCAGTTCTACCAGGCCTCCTACGTCCAAGGAGCCGGATCCCTGCGCCAGCAGCTGCGGGTGGACAAGGCCCTGCGCTCAGGACGCACCCGGCGCCTGCCCCGCTCACCACTGACCGGCCTGCCCCGCAGGTCGAACCGCTCGTGGATCGAGGCAGCCCGCATCAGCGCCCGCCCACCCGAGGCCGACGACCGGGCCGTGCCGGGCCACTGGGAGGGCGACCTGGTCATCGGCGCCGGCAGGCGCAGCGTCCTGATCACCCTGGCGGGGGCGCGCCAGCCGCTTCATGCTCATACACCGCCTGGGCACCTGCCACGACTCGGATACCGTCACCGACGCGCTCCAGACCATGGTCACCAACCTGCCCCGGGCCGTGCGGGCCTCGATCACCTGGGACCAGGGCAGCAAGATGGCCCAGCACGCCCGCTTCACCACCGTTACCGACACCCAGGTCCAAGCCGTCCAGGACCGCCTCAACCGCCGACCCCGCCTGGTCTAGAACGGACAGACCCCAGCCGAGAAAATCAACGACATCATCAACGGTGCAAACACCACTTGACCCCACGCTGGGCAACATTGAAAAAGGTCTGTCCTGCCAGTTTCCTGGCGGGACAGACCCCTGATGGGGTGGAGCTAGGGGGATTCGAACCCCCGACCTTCTCATTGCGAACGAGACGCGCTACCAACTGCGCCATAGCCCCGGGTGCGGAGCGATCGTAGCACCCCTGCGGCCGCCGTCCGCAAGTCGGCACCCCGTGAACCGCAACACCGCCGCCCGCGCCCGGATGCCGGCCCACCGCGCGCCGGCTCGGCTCGGGCACCGACTCGGCTCAGGCGCCGGCAGCGCGGCGCTTCTCCAGGACCGCGTCGAGGTCGATGGGGTGGAACTCGATCTCCTCCTTCTCGACGCCCTCGGTCGGCAGCCTCCGCACGCTGTGCGGACGCGCCGGCACCGGCGCGGAGGGGAAGGACGTCTCCTCCAGATCCTCCAGAGCACGCCGCGGTGCGCGAGCCGCGAGCGTGTAGGTGGGGGCGGGTACATGAACCGGGCGCCATCCCTGCGGCGGGGTCGCGGGGGCGGCCCCCCGCTCGGGCGCCGTCGCCCGCTTGGACACGGCGGCCCGCCCGGAACCGGCCAGCGCGACCGCGGAGTCGAGAGACGACGCGCCGTCGTCGGTCTCCAGCTCGGTGACCGGCCAGGCCACGGCCCTGAGAGCATGCTGAACCGCTGCGCCCTCACCGCTCCGGGCGGCCGCGGCCGGGGAGTCCGCCGCTTCGGCGGGCTCCCCGTCCACCGACTGCTCCTCGGCCGCCGTCGACGACTCATCCCCGGACGCGTCCACCCGCCCGGGCGCCCGCGCCGTCCCGGCCTCGGATACCGCGGACCGGTCGTCCGCCCCCGCGGTTTCGACAGCCTCGACCGAGTCGACCACCTCGACGACCTCGACGGCCTCAGCCGGGGCCTCCCCCGCCGCGAACTCGCTCGACCGCTCGACCCCGGCCCCCGCCACGGGGGCCGCGGCCGCGACCCCGATCCTGCTCACTGCGGGAACCTCGCTGACGGCCGACGTCCGCTCCGCCCGCTGTTCCGCATGCTCCGCGTCGGCAGTCGCCCCGTCCGTCGTCGCCGCCCGCGCGGAGGCCGTCTCGAGCGCGGACTTCCGCAGGTCCTTCGGCTTGATGGACCACACCGGCGTCGGAGCAGCGGACCGCTCACCGGTGAGATCGGCCAGCTCGTCCTCCAGATCCGCGATCCGACGACGCTCGCGCAGATCGAGCGCGGCCGAGGCGCGCGCGGCGCGACGGCCGGCCCCGACCGATACCAGCAGAAGAGCACCGGGAACGGCGAGACTCCACCAGGGCAGGGCCGTGAGAGCGCACACCACGACGAGACCGAGCAGGACTCCCAGGAGAGTGCAGGCGACGGCGGCGCGATGGGAGGCGGCGACGCGACGACGCTCCCGCGCCTCGCCATGGGCCTGACGCGCACGGATCAGCTCGCGCTCGGTGCGCAGCGCTCGCACGTTCCTCACTGCGGGCCTGTTCATGGCCTTGACCTCCGGTCGACGTCGAAAGATCTGCGCGCGCCCGCTGCTGACGCAGGCCTCATCGGAGGCGAGGGCGTCGCCCGTGGCCAGGACCCGCAGCTCGGAGGAGTAGCGGTCCTCGGCGTTGGACAGGCGCATCACCTCTCGACGTCCAACCAGGAACGGCAGAAGGTACACGGCGAGAATCGCCACGAGCGCCACCAGCACCCAGATCTCGATTCCCACAGTTCAACGGTATGCGGGTCGGGGCCGCCCCGGTAGACAGGAACACGGCGTGTTGGTTCAGGGCGACGGAAATCGCAATCTAGAGAGCCTCTCAAATCTCCTAAACCTCAAGAATCACTTTTGCATCAAACGCCCCACGAATCCGAGTCCGTCCGTCACCTCCTCCGCCACGACCGCGAAACTCAGGTGGTCGGCCCAGGCCCCGTCAATATTCATCAGCCCCCGGCGCAGGCCCTCCTCTCGCAGTCCCAGACGCCGGCACAGCGCGAGGCTGCGCTCATTCTCCGGCCTGACATTGATCTCCACCCGATGCAGCCCGACCTCGGGACCCAGCAGATGATCGAGGACCATCGCCACGGACAGCGCCATGATGCCCCGGCCCTCCCAGGACCCCCCGATCCAGTACCCCACGCTCGCCGAGGACAGCGCGCCCCAGTGGATCGGCGCGGCCGTCACCTGCCCGGCGAGCACGCCATCGACCTCGACGGCGAAGGGCATGGCCCTTCCCCTGCGCGCCATCCGGTTCTGGTCCCGCACGTACGCCGGGAAGGAGCGCAGGGCCTCGGGGCTGCCCGCGGGCAGAGTGGCCTCCCACGGCGACAGGCGCGCGTCGTCGGCCAGGCGCAGCGCGTACCACGCCTGCTGGTCCGCGCGCCTGAGCGCGCGCAGCCTCACCACCGCGGGCCTTCGGGCGAGCCCGTGCGCGACGACCGCCGGAGCGGTCAGCGTCGTCGGCCAGGCGAACCGCCGCCGCGACAGGCCGCGGATCCCGGCCCTCAGGGAGCGCAGCATGGCTCAGGCGTCCAGCAGCAGGCAGTGGAGGGTGTCCCCGGCCACCACCGTATGGATGGTCTCGGGCACGACCGCGATCGCGTTGGCCCGCGCCAGGCCGAGCAGCCGGGTCGTGCCGGGCCGGGACGTCGGCGCCGCCGTGTAGCCGCGCGAGGGCGAGCCGGTCAGGTGAACGGGCACGAACTCGCGCTTGCCGGCCGGCGAGTGCCAGCCCGATGAGATCGACGCCGGCATGGAGGAGCGGTGCAGGTTCCGTCGGCCGGCGATCCGCCGCAGGACCGGGCGCACGAAGGTCTCGAAGGCGATCTGCGCGCTCACGGGGTCCCCCGGCAGGCAGAAGATCGGGGTGTCCTCCACGGCGCCCAGGCCGAGCTGGCGCCCCGGCGCCATGGCGACGGCGTCGAAGCGCACCGAGCCCAGGGGGGCCAGGACGTCCTTGACGGTATCGCCCTGCCCGACCGACAGGCCGCCGGTGGTGATCAGGACGTCCGCCCGCACGAGCTGATCCTCGATGGTCTCGGCCAGGGCGCCGAGCTCGTCCGGCACGGCGGCGACGCGGAAGGCCCGTCCACCGGCGTCGGCGACGGCCGAGGCCAGGGCGTGCCCATTGGCGTCGAAGACGTCGCCCGGGCCCCGCGACCGGCCCGGCTCGACCAGCTCGTCGCCGATCGACACGATGACGACTCGCGGCGCGGGCAGGACCTTGACGCGGTAGCGCCCGATACCGCCCAGCAGGGCGATCTGGCGGGCGGAGACGCGCGAGCCCCGCGACAGCACCGTGGTACCGGCGGCGACGTCGTCGGCCCGGCGCCGCACATTGTCGCCGGCGCCCACGACGGCGCGGACCCGAACCCGGGACCTCCCGCGATCGGTGACAGCCCAGGGCACGACGGCATCGGCGCCCAGCGGTAGAGGGGCCCCGGAGTCGATGAGGACGGCGGCCCCGGGCACGAGTCGTGTCGGATGCGTCTCGCCCGCCCGGACCGAGTCCATGACCTCCAGCACGACCGGCGCGGCCTCGGCGGCACCGGACAGGTCCGCGCTCATCACGGCATAGCCGTCCAGCCCCGCCAGATCGGCGGCGGGCAGGTCGAGGTCGGCGACGACGTCCTCGGCCAGCACGCAGCCGACGGCGTCGAGCAGGACAACATCGAGCGGCGGGGCCGGCTGGGCGATCTCGAGGCACGCGGCCAGGTGCTCGGCAACGGTGCGCATGGGTTTGGCTCCTCCGTGTCCCGCCCGAGACCGACGGCCCGGGCGCCTTCGCTCCAGGCTACCCGCTTGCGTCCCCGATCCTTCGGCTTGCCGCGCCGGGCCGCACGACGGGACGGCGGCACAGTGCGGCGAGCCCCAGGGCACTCGGGCAGCGTGGTGGCGTTGATGGTCCTCGCACCGATGACGCCGGCGGGCCCCGGGGCGCTCGGGCGGCGGGCCCGACGGGACGGGCGGCGAGGCCCGGACCGGGCGCGCGGGGCCCGACGGGGCGGGCGCGGAGCGCGGGATGGGGAGGATGTCCTGAACACAGGCCTTCTGCCCTCTCCCGCGGCCTGAGAAGATGTCCCCATGACCATTGAGACAGCCGAGCCCGCCGCTGTGTCCGACGTCGCCTCCCTGAAGTCGCCCAAGTCGCCGAAGTCGCCGACACCACCGACGTCGAATCCACCGAAGCCGCTGGATGCCGAGGACGCCAAGGAGCAGTTGCGCGCAACCCTGCGCTCCCGCCGACGCTCCCGGCACCGTCACTGCGAGCACGGGCATGACGCCGTGTGCGAGGCGTTCACCGAGCGCGCCCTCGAGGCCCTGGACGGTGCGGGCGCCGTCGCCGCGTACGTCTCGGTCGGGCACGAGCCCTGCACTCGGCTGCTGCTCGATCGCCTCGCGGAGCAGGGGGTTGCAGTGCTCCTACCAGTGCTCGGCCCTCACCTGGCCCGGTCCTGGGGGAGCTTCCGAAGTGCCGGCGATCTCGCCGAACGAGCACCGGGACGACCCCCCGAACCCGGCGGCGAGGCCCTGCCCGCGGAGGCGGTCGCGCAGGTTGACGCGCTCGTGGTCCCGGCTCTCGCGGTGGACCGCGGCGGCCGCAGGCTCGGCCAGGGCGGGGGCTGGTACGACCGGATGCTCCCGCTGCGCCGCGACGACGTCAGCGTCTTCGCAATGGTGTACGACGACGAACTCGTCCCCGGGCCGCTGCCGACCGAGCCGCATGACGAGATCGTCGACGCCGTCATCACCCCGGACGCCTGGTTCCTGCTGGAGGGCTCGGCCTTCGCCGCAGGACGGTGAGACGGCGAGTCGAAGGGGACATCGCGGGCCGGTGCGGGCTCCACAACCCGACTCATGATCTCATCTCGCGGCGCCGTCCACAGGCCCCGATGCACCGCGTGCGCCGCGGGCCGCGACGCCTCAACCTGAAGGCATGTCCCGACGCAGCCGCACCTCCCCCGATGGGCCCTCCCGGCCCGCCCGCCTTCCGTCCCGCCCGAGGACCCGGCGACCATCGCTCGCCCTGTGGCGGCACCGCCACCTCGTGATCGCCCTGTGCCTGGGAGCCGCCGCAGCGCTGGCTCTCGGCGTGCTCCGCCCAGGGCCGCAGCCGGGCCGGGAGGTGGTCGTCGTCGCGCGCACCATCGGTGCGGGGAGCGTCATCACCGCCGACGACCTCACCACCCGCGCGCTGCCGCCCGACGCCCTGCCCGCCGCGGGCCTGGCGGGCCCCGAGGTCGTCGGTTCCCGTGCGGCGATCGGGCTGGAGGAAGGGACGGTGCTCACGGTCTCGATGACGAGCGCGGCGCTCGCCGCGGGCCTGGAGGCCGACGAGCGTCTCGTGCAGGTCCCCGTGGAGGTCGGGGCGCAACTGGCCGAGCCGGGGGCCCATGTGGACGTCATCGGCGAGGCGACGGGGCGAGAGACGAGTCAGGGGAATCAGGGAAATGAGGAATCCGCCGACGCCAACGGCAGCGAAGCGCTCCGCGGAGCCCCGGGCACCGCCGTTCTGTGCCGGAACGCGCGCGTGATCCTGTCCACGCCCGACGGGGAGGATAACGGATGGACAGTAGGGACAAAGGTCACACTTGTGACGCTTGCCGTTCCCGCAGCGAACGCTAGCCTTATTGTTGGCGCGGCCACGAACGGTGCTCTTGGTGTCGTGCTGAGCCCCTGACTCTCGTTTCGGTGCCACTCGCCGCGGCGGCAACCCGAGCAGGTTGCCGGATTTTCATTCCACACCCCCCACGCGAGCGGCCCTACCGCGCCCTCGCCCAGCAAGGAAAGGTTGCTCATGCTCAAGGGATTCAAGGAGTTCATCTCGCAGGGCAATGCCCTCGAGCTCGCCGTCGCCGTTATCATCGGTGCTGCCTTCAAACCGATCGTCGACGCCATCACCAAGGTCATCATGACCATCATCGGTCAGCTCATCGGCAGCCCCAACTTCGACTCCCTGGGAGCATTCTCCCTGTACGATAATGGCAGCTACACCTTCCACCTGGCCACCGCCGAGGAGCTCGCCAAGAACCCTGACGGCTACGTGATGCCCGGCACGATCATCACCACGGTGATCAACTTCTTCCTCGTGGCCGCCGCCGTCTACTTCGCCATCGTCATGCCGATGAACACGATCAAGGAGCGTATGGCCGAGGAGGAGGCCAAGAAGGTCACCGACATCGAGCTCCTCACCGAGATCCGCGACCTGCTCTCCGCCAAGCCGAAGGCCTGATCGCTCGTTACCCGCACTCGCGCCTCAACGGCCGGCCGTGCCCGGAAGCCGAATCGGATCCGATTCCGCTTCCGGGCACGTTCATGTCCGCAGAATTGACCCGACTACGGATCTGGACCGATTTCGGCGCGAAACCGGACCGATCTCGGCGCGGAACCGGACCGATCTCGAGCCGGAACTGAACCGATCTCGAGCCGGAACTGAACCGATCTCGGCGGGGGGACCCGGCTCTCACCACTTGCGACCGTTGCCGCCGCTCTTGCCGCCATCGCCGTTGGCGCGACCATTGCGCCCTTTGAGCTTGTCGCGCTGCGGATCATCCGACGACGGACTGGCGCTCGGCGATGCCGATGGCGTCCCACTGGCGCCGCCGGTCGGGGACCCGCTCGGACTCGCGGAGGCCGAGCTCGACGGGTCGCTCGACGGGTCGGAGCTCGGGGAGTCGGACGGGTCGCTCGACGGGTCGGAGCTCGGGGAGTCCGACGGATCGCTCGACGGGTCGGAACTCGGGGAGTCCGACGGATCGGCGCTCGGGGAGTCCGACGGATCGCTCGACGGATCCGGTGGCGGCGGGACCTCGCACTCCCCGGCGGCAGCCGTCGCCTCGTCCATGGCCGTCTGCGCGCCGGCCTCGTCGCCCTCCTCGGTGGCCCTCTGCGCGCGTGCGAGGTGAGCGGTGTAGAGATTGACGCGCACGAGGCACTCGGGCGCCTCGGGGTCCCGGATCTGCCAGGTCTCCGTCCCGTCCTGCGACTGGGCCTCGACCATGTCGGCCGCCGGCGCGGTCGTGAGCGCCTCCTCCAGCTCGGTGACGGCGCCATCGGCGTCGTCGGCCAGCAGGCGGGCCGTCCCCAGGTTGTAGTGAACCCGCCATGCGTCCAGCCAGGGGTTGACCCTCGCCACCGTCTCGTAGCGACTCACCGCCGCGGGGTAGTTCCCGGCGACGGCCGCACGGTTGGCCGCCAGCGTCATGAGGAAGACGAAGCCCATCCAGACCGACACGATCGTCATCACCAGCGCCGGCGCCGCGCCCCAGGCGAGCAAACGGCGCCGACGACGGAGCCTGGCCGCCCTGCGGCGCGGGTCCTCGGCATCGTCATCCGCCTGGACGACGGCCGGCGCGCTCGGCTCGCCCTCGCCGCCGAGAGCCGAGGGGACCGGCGGGATACTGCTCATCGTGCTCCTCCCATGGGCGAGCCGGGCCCACCGGGCCCGGGCGCGCCTCCGACGTACCCGTACGCCCCGCCCCTCGGCGCGGGTGCGGCCCCCGGTTGCACGGGTGCGGGCACGGCTCCCTGTTGCACGGGCCGGGGCGCAGCACTCCCCCACCCGACGCCTCCCCCGCGCCCGACACCGCCGGGCGCGCCGGCGCCCGGCCCGTCACCGGTGGTGGCGGAGCGCGTCATATGCGCAACGCGGTAGTCGGTGCGCGCCAGCGCCGCCAGCTCCCAGATGAGCAGCAGCGCGGCCACGAGCCCGAGAGGCCAGGTGAGATAGGTGTGCCTGCGCGAGCGCTCGCGCTCGTCGGAGAACACCTCGGAGACATCGACAGCGGTGAAGTCGCTCGTCGGCGCGTCGTCGGCACCGCCCGTGCGCTGGAGGTAGGGCACTCCCAGGCCGGACGCCACGGTCTGGAGCTCGGAGGCGTCGGGCACGGAGACCGCGGGCTGGCCGGTGCCCGGATCCGCGATGTACTTCGGCTGGGCGTCGGGGTCCGGGGTCCGCCCGACCTCGAACTCGCGCATCCTTCCGCCCTCGGGCGTCCCGTAGCCGAGTACGGCGCCGCCATCGACCATCGACCCCAGCTCGCTCCACGACAGCCCCGCCGCCGCGGCGTCGGAGGCCCCGGAGCCGTTGTCGGTGGCCTCGCCGTCGGACATGATGTAGACGAGCCTGGCCGCCTCGGGGGAGTTCTCGGAGCTGGAGCGCAGGTCCTGGGAGAGCTGCGGCAGGGCCCGCTCCAAGGAGGACCCGTTGGAGCGCGTCGTCGGCTCCTGCTGCAACGATGCGATCCACGACGTGACGGCGTCGATATCGGTGGTCAGGGGGAGCTCGCGCGCCGCGGCCGAGTCCAGGGCGATGATGGAGAAGCGGGCGGCGGGGAAGGCGTCCCGGATGGCGCCGAGGTCCTGTCGCACGCCGTCGAGCCTCGTGCCCCCGCCGTTGTCCGGCCCACCGGCCCAGTCCTCGGCCGCCATCGACCCGGTGCGGTCGACGACGAGGTAGACCTCGATGTTCGACGTGGAGCGTGACTGGGTGGCGGGGATGCTGGGTCCGGACATGATCAGGACCGTCACGAGCGCGAGCGCCGTGCGCCGTCCCCAGACGGTCCTCGAACCGGGCTCCGCGTCGTCGCGCAGGAGCCGGCGCCCCGACCACACCAGCACGGCCACCAGCAGCGCCGCGGTGGCGACGACCAGGAGCCACCCCCGGGTCCCGAAGAACAACGGCGTGAAGATCATGCGCGCCTCCAGGCGGTCACGACCAGCAATGCGACGACCGCCGTCACGAGCCAGACGGCGTAGCCCTGGGGCACGTCGGTGACCCGCACCTCGCTGTCGCCCTCGAGCATGGTGGCCTGGTCGGCCTCCAGCTCCTTGACGATCCTCTCGACGGCCTTGGGATCGTCGACCTCGTAGAAGAAACCGCTATGGTCCTCGGTCACGGTCTTGAGATTCTCACGCGCCTGGGTCAGGGTCATGCCGGTCAGGCTCGGGTCCACGGTGCTGGGGTCGGAGCCGAACAGGGAGAACAGACGGATGTTCTCCCGAGCGGACAGGTCGGCGGCGTCGTTCAGGGAGTAGACCTGCTGGTGGTCGGGATCGACGACCTGGTTGTCGCTGGCCAGCACGATCGAGCGCGAGCGGTCCTCGACCTGGTTGGCGTCGAAAGCGAGGCTGCACGAGGCGAGTCCGTCGCCGACGAGGGAGGACGCCTGGACGTCGGTCAGCATCGTGCCGCTGAAGGTCTGGGAGTACTTGTCCGACATGGGGTTGTAGAGGGTGGGCCTGAAGTCGAGGGCGTCGCCCGCCTCCCGGAACTGCGAGCGCAGGAGGTCGTAGTCGTCGGTGAGCGGCACCATGGTCTGAGCGGTCGTGTTCCAGGCGACCAGTGCCACGCGCTCGCCCTCGAAGGTGTCCAGCAGCTTGGTGAAGGTGTCGAGGATCTGCACGTCCACGGAGAGCATCGAGGTGGACACGTCCAGGCACAGCACGATGTCGCGGCTGGCCAGGGCATCGCTGCGCACGGAGCGATCCACCGGCCGTCCCGCCACGAGCGCGGCGGAGACCAGCCCGATGACGAGCAGGACGCCCAGGAGGGCGTGCAGGTACCGGCGTCGGCGCACCCGGCCGCGCACGAGCGGACTGGACAGCAGCAGCGCGGAGTTGGCGATGCGCCTCGGCTCCTCCCCGGCCCGGCGCCAGGGCACCGGGAGCACCTTGCCCGCAGCGGCGAGCGCACCGACCAGCAGGCCGAGGACGACCAGGACCCACGACAGCGGGGCCATCACCATCGGGTCACCACCTCCTTCGCCTCGCTCAGCGCCTCCTCGGCCGCGGCCTCGGGATCGCGGTCGAAGGACGGCTGCTCCCATACTGCCAGGAGCTCGCCGACGTGCCCCAGCGGGTTGGTGTCCAGCGGGCGACGCTGACGGCGCACGCGCTCGAGGCGCTCCTCGACGTCGCCCGGGGCCCTCTCGGCGGATATGTCCAGGATCTCGCGCACCGTGGCGGTCGTGATGTCCTCACCGCTGCGGGCGGCGGCGAAGCCGCGCAGGATCGAGGCGAGCTCGAGGTGAAGAGCGCGCACGTCGATCTCGCCGGCGGCGAAGCGCGCCTCCGCGTCCGCGACGCGCTCGCTCCACTGACCGCGCTCGGCCGGCGCCATGGGGATGTCGCCGACCTCTCGACTCCGATCCCGCAGGGTGACGAGCAGGGAACGCAGCAGCCACGCCGCGACCAGGACCAGGCCGAGGACGGCGACGATCATCATCCACAGCGGCATCAGCACCGGACTGTTGATCGACATGGCTCTCAACGCCTCCTCTTCGACGAGGCCAGGCGCTGCCGGGCGAGCAGGTCCGCGATCCGGTCGACCAGGGAGGCGTCGTCGGTGATGGTGACGTACTCGATATGACGGGCGTCCAGCGCACCGGTCACGGCGGCCCGCCGCGCCAGGACCTGCTGGGAGACGCGGGCTGCCAGCGCCCTGTCCTCACGGAGGAAGGCGGGGACCTCGCCGGACAACTCGATGTCATGGGCGCGCCCGGGCGCCAGGGGGTCGTCGTCCTCGATCTGGATGACGGTGAGCTCGTGCTGAGCCGACAGGCGGCGCAGCAGATCGACGACGCGAGGCGCGAGGACCGGGTCGGGGTGGGCGGTGTCGGTGATGAGCACGACGAGGCTGCGCCGACGGTGCCAGATGGAGACGCGGTCGAGGAGGGTGACCAGGTCGGAGGCGGGAGCCCCGGCGGCGAGGAGGCCGGCGCCCGAGCGGGTGGCCGCCGTATCGACCGTATCGGTCAGCTCCTCGAAGAGATGCGACAGCTGGGTCAGCAGCGTCTCGGCGTGCTCAGAGCCGGATCGCGGCGGACGCGAGACCTGCCGGGCGGCGTCGGCGGCGACCAGCGCGACCGGATCGCCGCGCATACGCGCCAGATAGGCGAAGACCTCGGCGACGGCCAGGGCGAGCCCGCGCTTGTCCTCGCCGGCCGGCGTCTGCGCCGCCATGGTCCGTCCGGTGTCGACCGCCAGCACCAGGGGCAGGTTGGCCTCCCGCTGGTAGCGCTTGATGACGGGCTGGCCGATGCGCGCCGAGGCCTTCCAGTCGATGTCGGTGACGTCGTCCCCCGGCCGGTACAGCGACAGGTCGTCGAAGTCCTGACCGTGCCCCAGGAGCACGGACTTGTGGCGCCCGTCGAGCAGACCGGTGGCGCGGCGCAGCGTGGGCAGCGCCAACCGGCCGCGCACGCGCGCCACCCGGGAGCCGCGGCCCATGGCGGGGGAGGGCGCCGCGGGCGCCGTCTCGGGCGCGTCCGACGAGGCCTGACTGCGGGTGGTCTTCATCGCTGCAACCGTGCCTGCACCTGTGTCAGCAACCATGGCCTCCCGGTCAGGGCGTCGGAACCGCTGCGAAGATCGCGTCGATGATCGCCTCGGGAGCGATGTCATCGGCCAGCGCGTCGTAGGTCAGCACCAGGCGGTGACGCAGGACGGCATGGCGCAGGAGGCCGACGTCGTCGGGCGTGACGTAGGTGCGGTTCGCCTGGAGGGCGACGGCCTGAGCGACCTTCATCAGCGCGATGCCGCCGCGCGGGGACGCGCCCACGCGCACATGCTTGTCCAGGCCGGGCACGGGGCGCGGCCCGCCCCCGCGGGAGGTGTTGACCAGGGCCACGATGTACTGCTTGATGACCGGATCGACGTAGACGCGCTCGACGGTGCCCTGGAGCCACTCGACGTCGTCGGTGCTGATGGGCATGGTCATCATGGCCTCCTCGAAGGCCCCCGACGCGATGCGGTCCAGGACGTCGGCCTCCTCGGCCGGCTTGGGGTAGGTCAGCACCTCCTTCATCAGGAAGCGGTCCATCTGCGCCTCGGGCAGGACGTAGGTGCCCTCCTCCTCGATGGGGTTCTGGGTGGCCAGGACCATGAAGGGGTGGGGCAGCGGGTAGACGACGCCGCCGATGGAGGTCTGGCGCTCCTGCATGGCCTCGAGCATGGCCGACTGGGTCTTGGCGCTGGAGCGGTTGATCTCGTCGAGCAGGACGATGTTGGCGTGCACCGGGCCGAGCTGGGTGGCCATCTCCCCGGTGGCGTAGTTGAGGACCTGCGTGCCGACGATGTCGTTGGGCATGAGGTCGGGGGTGCACTGGATGCGGCAGAAGGAGCCGGAGACCGCGGCGGCCAGCGTCTGGGCCGCCGTCGTCTTGGCCAGGCCGGGAACCGACTCGAGCAGGATGTGCCCGCCCGCGATGAGCGTGGACGTCAGCGCCAGGCGCAGGCGGTCCTGGCCGACCACGCGCTGGCCGAAGGTGTCGGCCACTCGCTTCAGGAGCTCGGAGGCGCGCTGGACATCGGCCTTCGGGGAGGCGGAGCGCGAGGACCGCTCCGCCTGGCGCTCGAGCTCCCTGGCGCTGGGCAGGGAGGCCGTGGGGGTGGGGTAGGAGGTGCCGGCCGGGGCGGGCGACAGACCGCCCGGCGCCGAGGGCTGCGGCACTCGAGTCCGGCGTCCGGAGCGGGAGGGCGCCTGGGGCACCGCCGGCGCCGACGGCACCGGCGCGGCCTCGGGGACGGCGGCCGACGGCATGGTGGCCTGTCCGCCGGGGACGGTCGTCATGCCGTAGGACTGCACTGGCTGGTTGCTCATGAAACTCCTCGTGCGCCGGAAGGGTGACCACGGCGCCACTGGCAGGCTATACGAGACGTCGGGCCGAGCCCAGGCGCATCGATGGGGATCCCAACACCCCGGCTCAGAGATCAGCCATCTCGACGTCGGATCCGGACAAAGACAGGCGCAGCCCTTTGTCGGTCACCGAGACCCGAGACAGGCTGAGCCCCTGCGGCAACGAGCCGGCGCCGACCGAGATCTCGGAGGACTCCAGCCCGACGTAGGACAGGACGGGGCGGCCCAGGAAGGTGGCACCGGGATCGAACTCGATGCCCCGGACCGTGATCGATGTGACACTCAGGAGCAGCCCGCCGTCGTCGGACACCGAGGGCGCGATCGTCATGGAGGCGGCGAGCCCGCCGAGCACACTGGTCGAGGCGGTCGCGGTCCCGGGATCATCGGCGGAGCCGAGCGCGCCCGCCTGCACGGTCAGGGCCGGCATATCGGGGGCCGCGGCCGCCACCATGGTCGTGAGTCGGTCCCACCCCACCGATGCCGTGGCGTCCACGCTCCGCGTCGGGAAGGGATCGGACAGACCGATGGACGTCAGGGTGGCATCCAGGTCGAGCAGCGTCAGACCGTCACGCCCGGCCGCGGCGTCATCTCCGGAGGACAGCTCCAGCTCGCCGGCGGTGACCGCCAGGGAATCCAGTCTGCCCCCGAGGACCTGGGGCAGGACGAGGCCCTCAGTGGTGATCCGCGCGTCCGAGGACAGCCCGGGCAGCGCCGAGCGCACGACGGCGGCGACCCGCGAGCGCGTGTAGAACTCGGCGCCCGCGCCCGCTCCCCCGGCCACGAGGACGAGCACGAGCAGGACCACGACGGCGATGACACGGCCCCGGCGACGACGCGCACCGGGCCGGCGCAGCGCGCCGTCCCGGCCCGGGCCGCCGTCACCACCGACGACGCCCTCTCCGTCCGCACCGGTCTCGTCATCGTCGGCCGTGCTCACTGCGCCCGCTGCGCCCGCCATATTGGCCGTGCTCACTGCGCCCGCCCTGCCCGCTCCGTGCCGCTCACCGCGCTCAGCCTCGCCCGTTCCCGGCATCGGCGCGCCCGCCGTCCCCGACCGCAGTCGTGCCCGTCGTCCTCACACCGGTCCCGCGCGCGGCGGCCTCGTTGTCGGCGTGCTCCTGGTCGAGCATGGGCAGATCCTCGGCCGTCACCATGAGGGTGGCCACGGCGTGCTCCACGAGCGCGGTGCGCCGGTTGGAGGCCGCGCCCCCGGCACGCCCGCCGCGCAGTCCCCGCACGCCCACACGGTCGAGCTTCTCGCAGACGTTGTCGAGCTTGCGGTTGAACTTGGTCAAGGGCCA
>RBWB01582277.1_pt1 | contig 15910 bp, 8 predicted proteins | sample 2014201 | NCBI WGS metagenome assembly RBWB01 (sample SAMN10133834, study PRJNA383868) | Human oral metagenome, whole genome shotgun sequencing project. | isolation source: supragingival plaque isolated from 88 juvenile twins | host: Homo sapiens | place: Australia
AATAATATCTCATAGTGTTTTTATATTAATGATAATCGCAGAGATAAAGAAAATTTCCATAAAAGAAGCACTAAAAATTTCTTTAAAAGAAAGATTTGTAGAAATCCCAATATAACATTTAATTCTTTATTTGATGTTATAAGCTGAATTTACTAAAATGAAAAAATCTAGTAAGAGTTTTTGGTACAAAAAAATAAGCTATGTATAGCTTATTTTTTTGTTTCTTGGGAAATCATAACTGAGATAAATCTTGTATGTTCAAATTTTGATAGAACAATATTGAATGTTGCCATGATAGGAACAGCAAGGAATGCTCACATAATTCACCAAAAGTGTCACCAGAACAAAAGTGCAATTATCAGAGTCAAAGGGCTTATATTTAGCCTATCTCACATAATTTTTGGTTCCATAAAGTTTGCTGTGATGATTTGTGGAATATAAAGGCAAAGCAACATCAAAAGTGACATTCAAACATTACCAAAAGTTACAAGTGAATACAAAAATGGAAGTCATAGTGCAATTATTGCTCAAATTATAGGGATAAAATCCATAAAAAATACAATAAGTGCAAAAGTCAAAGCAAAATCAAGTCAGAAAATACTCATAACAATCATCGCAACAGTTCCATTAAGTGTTGCTAAGAAAAATTTTGTTGAAAAATAAATATTTAAATCTGAAGAAATTCTCATAAAAATAGTTTGAAACTTTCTTGCTCATTTTACATCAAACAAATGTATAACTTTTTCTTTTAAATTTTTTATTTCTAAAAATATAAATAACACAAAAACTACAGTTGTTAAAAATAATGCAGAAAAATTTGCAAATGCTCCATAAATCGTTCTTCAAATAGCTCAATAATTTAATCAAGAAAACCATTTTTTTATGGAAGGCATATTCCAATAATTTGTCAAATCTATATCAAAATACAAAGTATATTGATTAAAAAATGTCAAAATATTTTCAAATCACTGAGAAAATTTTTCACTATTTTTCATAAAATCTCAAATTTGATTGTTAATTATAAATCAAACAATAAAAATAAATCAAACAAATATTCAAACTGTAGTTATAATTGATAAAGCCTTACTTTTCAAATGTTTTTGAAAAAATGAGTAAATTCAATTTATCAAAATAACAACAAAAAATGAAGTAACAATTGGTACAAATATAAAATGCAAAACATAAAGAAGCCAAAAGACCATTACGATGCACATAAAAAGCAAAACATACCAAATATTTCTTAAATATTTTTCACTAGACATAAATTTTAATTAGAAATAAAATTTTTTTGCATTATATTCCTAAAAAAAGATTTTTCAAAAAAATTGAAAAAAAAGTTGAAAATATATAATTTTATAAATTTTTAAAACTAAAAAATACACTTTTTCAAGTGTATTTTTTTATCTTTTTATTTGTTCTAAAATAGTTGGATCTTGAATTTCAGAATCTTTTGCTAAAAGTAAAGCTTTTGAAATTATTTCAGCAGTTTTTGGATCATCATCTACAAATGGTAAAAATATTTTTCATCTGTGTTGTGAATGTACAGGCAAAATAGAAATATATCATTTCAAAACTTGGTGTACAACTCAACTTCATAAATGCAAAGAATATTCTCAAAGTTCTCACTTAATAATAGCATTATTTTGCTTGATTTCAACATTTTTAATTTTGAATAATTTCAAAGTTTCTGACAAAATCACAGCTCTCATTTCAATTGTTGAGTGACTTGTTTCTGGATCTACACCTCAAACGTGAGCAACACTTACAACTAAATCAACATCTCTCATAACTTCAGAAAATAAACGAGGATTTATTTCCTTGAAATCGATTGGTTCATAAGTTTTTAGATGTTGGAATTTGATAGATGATAAAGTTGGAGCTTCTATATCAGCTGGTGAAAACCAGTCAGCCATAGCATAAAGTTCTGCTTGAAATCACTCTTTGTGAAAAACTTTTTTTAATCCTTCTTCATAATCAATTTTCCATCATTTTCCTTTTAATAAAGCTAAAGTTTTAGATGGTTGTACTTGATGTCAATCATAACGATCAGAGACTGTTTTTGCTTTTAATTCATCAGGAGTTGGAACATAAAGCTCTCTAAATACTTGTTTGAAAGGTTGTCTTAATTCATTTTCAAAACAATATTTTTGATAATCTCACCAAACTTTTTTATCATGCAAATCTACACAGTGAGCTATTCTTAGCATAGAATCTTTTGAAATATTTTGTAATTTTCAATTTGCATCTTTTAGTTTTCAATTTGTATAAAATCAGATTTTTCAGTCTGTAGTTACAAAAACCAATTTTTCTAAATGTTTTGAAATAACTGGATGAGTTGATAGTTTTTCTATTTCTTCAAGATAAAATTCATCTCAGCTAACCATAGCTTCTTCTAGTGATTTTCTACTACGAGAAAGTTGTTCACGAAGAGTTTTTCTATATCAAGCTAACTCTAAAATTTTGGGATCTTTTTTTAGTTTTGCTGGAATTGCTTTTAGTATTTTTCAGTCTTTTGAAATCTCAAAATCAGCTTTTCAATCATCATCTATAACTAAACTAACAGTAGTATCATCTAGTTTAACAGAAAGTGAGTTTGAAAGAATTTTTTGAACTTGCTCTATTTCCATATCCCAAGTAAGCCTGATAGGATCTTTATAGCCAGCATTTCTAGCTAGATTTTCCATAGCAATTCTCAAAGCCAAAGCTTCACTAGCTTGCTTCATAGAACCAAACTCTTTACTTTCTTTTTTAAATTGTTGTAAATATTCATAACGAGAAAGTAAGTCTTTTTCTGGAGTTGTTTTACTCAAAGGAACTAATCAATACACACGAAGATAATCTTGATCTCTTTTTTCTTTTACTTTTGCTGTAACTTCCCTAATTTTTAAATCTCACAAAATAACATCTGCATAAAGTCTTGCTCTACGATGACCATTTCATTCAGAAACATATTTTGCTGATTCATAAACCATTTCAAAATGTGCTTTTCAAAGTTCTTTATAAGCTTGTAAAAACCAATCTTTATCAACAGCTCAGTCTTTGAAATCTTGAATATCTATAGAAGAATACTTTGCAACTTCACTTTCAAGTTCAGAGTTTTCTTCAACATAAGAAGAAGTTTTAGTGTGAGCATGCATCCACCAAATAGCAGAATCAAGTCCTTTCCATCATAAATATTCACTTATAAAACTTTGCCATTTTGGAGCATAAACTGCAGCATCAATTAAAGTATTTTCTGGAATTTTTAGAGATTTTACAAGTTTGTTAAAACTTTCCTGATTATCAGTTGGAAGAGGAATAGATCTTTTGATCATAGAACTAAAAAGTTCTTTTCTGCTTACATTTCCTCTATAAGACCGAATATATCATTTGTGAAATCAAGCTTTTCAAAGATTTTTCAAAAATTCTAAGAAATTTTTTGCTCAATATATTCTTTGAAATTCAAAAACAAAATCTGAAACTGTTGTGTCAGAGTCTCATCTTTTTTTCTCAACTTCCAAAAATTTTTCTCTGATTTCAGATATGATTTCTTCTAAAAATGGAAAATTTTCTTCCAGATTATATTGTTTTCAAACCATATTTTCATTTAGCCTATGCCAAGTATTTTTTGAAGTGATATCTCTGATATTTCCAGGAGTTAAGATTCAGTAAAGAAGCTCATTTTTATCAATTATTCAGTTTTTATAAACTAAGCAATATAAAAGTAATGGTGGTTTATAATACTCAACTTTTTCTTTTTTTCACACATATTCTCTCCATTTATGGACATTCCAAAGTTTTTCTAAATTTTTCTTATCAAAATTTTCATAATCTATAGCCCACAGATATCTATTTAAATATGTATCTGTTTTCCAATCATTTTTATAATTATAAAAGACATCTTCTCAAAGTTCTGAAAATAGAGAAATAGTTGCATCTAACATAAAATCATATTTTTGCTTGAAATTATATTTTTCAGTTAGAGAAGAAATTATGTTATAGACAGGATTATTCCGGTCATAAGTTCCTGGAAATTTTGGAAATATTTCATTTGTTTTATAAAAATATTTTTCTAGATATTTTTCAAAAACTTTATCAATTTTGTCATAATAATAATCATAATCAATTCTAAAGTTTAACAAAAACAAATCTAGTGGAGTAAGTTTTGAGTCTATGTACCATTTATCCCAAACTTCATAAAGTGGAGTATTTTCAAAAGCCTCAATTCAATGAAAGTCTCATTTTTTTATATTTCTAAAATCATTTCACAAAATTGTAGTTTCAAGTTTACCATTCCGATCCTCATACTCGTACTCATAATTTTTATTTTCAAGAAATATTTTTTTCAAGTTTTCTAAATCTTTTTTTATTTCAGGCAAAGTTTTAGAGAAACCAAAAGCATTTTTTTCTCTTGATTTCAGAAAAATAGAATTTTTTGAAATTTCTGGAAGTTTGAAATTTTTTTCTAATTTAGAAGGATCATAAATACCAAATCAATTTTCTTCAGTCAAGATATTTGGAGCTTTAGAAAGGTCAAGTTGAGCAAGAAGATTTTTTTCTCTATCTGTAATTTTTTCTTTTTTAGAATATTTTTCAACCATTTCAGAAATAAATTTTTCTTGTTTTTTTGCAGTTTTTAGTTGCAATAAAATATCTAATCAAGCTACTTTTTGGTCTGCAGTTCAGTTTTCTAGTAAATTTTTTGTAAATTTTTTTATGCAGTCATCTTCTTGTTTTAAAATTATTTTTATCATTCCAGAACGAAGATTTGCTCACTTTCTTTTAAATAATTCTGTGAAATTTTCTATTTCTTTAGATGTTAATTTTGAATTTTCCAAAACTTCCAAACTAGAAGCAACTATAGATTCTCACCTGTCTTTTAAAACTCTCAAAGCAAAATCTTTTTGAAATTCGGTTACTTTTTGCTTGTCTCAGTCAGAATTTCCTCAGTAATAGTAAGTATAATATTTTCAAAAAATATTTCTAGCTAGGGAATCTCTAACTTGGATTCAATATTTTTCAAAATTTTGTAAAACTTTTTCTAGTTTTTGTTTATCTTTTCAAATTACTGCTATCAAACAAAACAAAATATCATCATATTCAAATTTTTTATTTGACCAAGAAAATACTTTTCAAGAAAAATTTTTTTCTTTTTCTCAGATTTTTTCTGATAAAGCAAAAAGTTTCTCAAAAAGATCAGGATACTTTCAAACCATATTTTCTTTTCAAGCAATTTTGTTTTGAATTAAATCAAGATCTGATTTTTCATATTGTAAAATATCTCTAAATCTAGGCAAAAAGAAAGCATAAAGTTGCAGATTTTCTTCATCTAAAGCTCTGTAATAAAAATCTAGTTCTATTTCTGGAATTCATATTTCTCAAACAAATTTCAAAGCCAAACACTTTTTTTCTAAACTTCATTTTTCTAAAAGTTTTTTCAAAAGAGGAATTGTTTTTTCTATATCTATTACTCAAAGGCTCCACAAAGCCATATAAGCTTCAGTATTGTCCTTTGATTCAATTGATTTTTCTATTTTTTCAGGAGAATTTAAAAAAGCATCAGCAAAAGTAAGGATTTTTTTAATAGTTGTTTCTTTTTCTGCTTCAAATCAAAGCCCTGTCCAAGTGTCCACAGCACGAACAACTGAAGAAAAACGAGTCAATTTTTCATCTAAAATCACTTTTATAAAATATTTCAAAGCTCAAAAACTAGTTTCATCAAGATTTTCCAAAACTGTTTGACGAAGTCACTCTTGTCTTTGAGCTGACAAAAGTAGTTTTTTTACAAGTTCCCAAGATTTTTCTTGTTTTGAGCTAAGTAAAGACCTTATTATGTCTCTAGAGATTTTCCCTTCTTTGTCTTTTCAGAAAATAATATTTTCCATCAAATTAAATATTTTTTCATCTCCAGAATCTATCATTTCAGCCCAAATTATATATTTGTACTCAGGAATTCTCAGGTCTGAGCTATAACGAATTTCATCTTCCAAAGATAAATCATAATATTTATCATTTTTCCAACCTCACCGATAGCTAGGTCTAGAACATATTTCTTCACCTAAAAAGTTTATTTGCCTAACTAAGCAATAATCTTTTAAGTTTGGAGCTCTAAAAGACCTTCTGTACCGTCATTTTTGATACATTTTTTCTGGAAATGATTCCCAAGCTTTTTTGTAGTATGGAGCATTTTCTCAAAAAAAATATTCTAAAACTTTATAATATTTTTTGTCTTCCCAGATATCATCTTTTACAATTTTTTTAAGTTCTTCGAATTGAGTTGAATCCATTTCTATGTATTTAAAATAATCATACTCAAACTTAAAAAGAGTGTTTACAAATTTCAAAACTTCCTCAGAAAATCAAAATTCTTCTGGATTTTTTAATTTTTTCTTCAAATCCAAAACAGGATTTTTTGTTTCAAATTTTATGAGTTTTTCATCAATTGTAGCCATGTTTTTTTATTAAAATTTAAAATGTTTATAAATATTTTACCAAATGCTTCAAGCTAAAAAAGTTAATCTAATAAAAGTAAAAATTTTTTCTTCTGAAAGCTCTATTTGTTCAGCTAAATCAAGAATTTCATTTTCTCAGTCAAAAACTACAAAAAGTCAGTCTTTAAATCACAAAATAGCCACTTCTTTAGCTTTTTCTAAATCTGCTTTATTTTTATTGTAAATAGCTCAAAATCAAGCTTTTCAAGTATTTGTTAAAATATCTAAATAAGCAAAATTTGGACTTTTTAAATAATCTTTATCATCTTTTTCAAAAGATTTTTTATTAAACTCTTCAACTTGATTTTCCACAATCAAATTTAAAAATTGTTCTAAAGAAACTTTGTTTTCTTCTGTATTTAGATAAATTTCTTGTTTTTCAATTAAAGGATATTTTTTTCAAATTTGTTTTAAATTTACAAATATTTTTTTCATAATTTTTTTGTTAAAAAATATTTTTATTTATATTTTCACTAGCCACAAAAGCTGAACTCCAAGCCCATTGTAAGTTAAATCATCAAGTTTTTCCCGTCACATCAACAACTTCTCACACAAAATAAAGTCATGGTATTTTTTTTGCTTGCATATGATTATCTAGCTCTCAAGTTGAAATTCATCATCAAGTTGCTTTTGCCTCTTTCCAACTTCTCCAATTTTGTAATTCCAAAATTTCTATTTTTTTCTCTTCTGATAAATCAAAAAATTTCAAAACTCTTTTTGGAGTTTTTTCTAAATCAAATTTTAGCTCTACAAAGAGATTTTCTAAAATATATTTTTCAAAATCAATTTCTAAAATTTTTTTACTATTTAAATATTCTCAAATAGCATTTGAAAGATTGTGAACAATTGGTCAACTAATTCAAAAATGAGTAAAAAGCAAAGGTCAATTTTCAGAATAAATCACTTTTTTTTCAAAATTTTTATCAAAAAGTTTCATTTGTAAATCAACTGAAACTCAAGAAATTTCACTTAAATCCCTTTTTGTAGCCATTCAACAAAGTGTTCTATAAGGAGAAATAATTTCTAAATCAAAACTTTTAGCGATATTATAGCCTTCTCAAGTGGTTCAAACTTGAGGAAAAGATTTTCATCAACTGGAAATTATCACATTTTTTGAAAATATTTTTTCTCAATTTATATCTTCTATTTCAAAAATATTTTTTTCTGTTTTTAAAATATTTTTTACATCAAAGTTTAGTTTTATAGGACAATTATTTTTTTTCAGTTTTTGAAGCAAACAATTCAAAAGTTCTCTTGAATCTCAGCTTTTTAAAATAAGTCTACTTCTATCTTCTTCAACAATTTCAACTCCAGATTCAGCAAAAAAACTCATAATGTCCCAGTTTGTGTATTTTGAAAAAATAGAATGCAAAAATTTTTTATTTTGTGTAAAATAGTCTCTAGTTGGCTCTATATCAGCATTTGAGACATTTGCTCGCTCTCAACCTGACATCAAAACTTTGGTTCAAGGTTTTGCTGTTTTTTCAAGAATTATTTTTTTAAAATCTTTTTTGAGACAAATTCCTGAAAAAAGCCCAGCAGCTCAAGCTCAAACTATAACAACATCATAAATCATATTTTTATTTTAAAAATATTTTCTGTATTATATACATAAAAGTAAATAAAAAAAGTAGAATTTTTAAAATACTACTTTTTTATAAAACAATTACCTTTTTGTTTGTAAAAGCCAAAAGTCCTTCAGCTCAGTTTTCTTTTCCATAACCAGACTTTTTTACTCAACCAAAAGGCAAATTTGCTTGAGAACTAGCAGCTTTATTTAGAAAAACCATTCAAGTTTCTATTTTTTCTGCAACTTTTTTTATTTGTTCAATATTATCACCAAAAACGCATCAACAAAGCCCAAAATCACTTTCATTTGCAAATTTTATAGCTTCATCTAAATCTTTGATTTTTATAATTGACATAACAGGTCAAAAAATCTCTTCTTTAAATGAAGTCATTTCAGGAGTTACATCAGCTAAAATAGTTGGAGCATAAAAAAATCATTTTCTATCAAGTCTTTTTCATCAAATAAGTAATTTTGCTCACTCTGAAACTGTTTTTTGTATTTGAGAATGTATTTCCTCTAGCAAGTCTTCCCTAGCCATAGGTCAAATCTCAGTTTTTTCGTCTTTTGGGTCTCAAATCACCAAATTTTTTGTGAATTCTACAGCATAATCACAAAAATCATTATAATATTTTTCTAAAACAAAAAATCTTTTTGAAGAATTACATTTTTGTCAATTATTTGAAATTCTAGCTTTTACAGCATCTTCAGCAACTTTTTTTAAATCACTGTTTTCAGCGACTATAAAGGCATCATTTCATCAAAGCTCTAAAATTGATCTTTTTAAATATTTTCAAGCTAAAGATCAAATAGCTGAACCTGCTGCCTCAGAACCAGTCAAATTTGTTCATTGAACTTCTTTTCTTGAGAGAATATATTCGCTTTCAGAAGCTGATACAAAAATATTTTGATAAATTCATTTTGGAAAACCTGCCTCTAAAAATAATTCTTCTAGTTTTTGACCTGCTATTGGTGTATTTGAAGCATGTTTGTAAATAGTTGTATTTCAAGCCAAGATATTTGGAACTGCAGCTCTTAAAACTTGATTAAAAGGAAAATTCCAAGGAGCAATTCAGTAAATCACTCAAATTGGGTCATATTGAGTTTGGATTTTTAATCAATTTGATTCAAAATTTTCTACTTTTAAAATATTTTCAAAATTATTTGCAAACCATCTGATTAATCAAATAGTTTTATTTAGTCAAGCAAATGAAAAGTGGTAAAGCATTCACATTTCTTTTGTTTCAATTTCAGCAAGTTCACTTTGATGTTTTTCTATCACTAAAGCCAAATTTAGCATCAATTCTTTCTTTTTTGAATTTGGAGTAATTTTCCAGTCCAAAAAGGCTTTGTGAGCCAAATCTATTTTTTTTGATAATTCTTCTCTAGAAATAAGTTCAAATTCTGCATTTACTTCTCAATTAAAAGGATTTATAGATTGGATTTTTCACATAATTATTTTTTTAAGAAATATTTAAAATATTTTAATAATTTTTGAAAAAAAATAAAAACTTTTTAAAAAGAAAAAAATATCATTTATAAAAATGATATTTTTAAGCAGCTTGTTTAAACTTAAAATTTGGTTTCATTTTATCTAAATCTCCTGCTTGCTGCATTCTTTCAAGCTCTTGTTCAGCTGTTCTAACTATTTTTGGATTTGGAGTCAAATCTATATTTTTTGATATGATTTTAGCTACTTCTTCAGATGTATTTATAATTGCTTTTATGATTTCTGTAGCTGAAAGCCATTTTTCATTTGAGTCAAGAACCATCCAAGGAGCATACTCTGAATCTGTCATTTTCAAAATATTTGCTTTAGCCAAAGTATAATAATTCCACTTTTCTTGAGCTTGTTTATCAATAAAAGAAGATTTCCATCTTTTCATATCTTGTTCTCTTCTTTTTAATCTAAATTTTTGAGTTTCTTTTGTTATAGAAAGGTAAACTTTTATAAAATCTATCTTTTTATCAATAATTTGTGTTTTTTCAAATTCTGAAACATTAGCCATAAACCAATTGTATTCTTCTTCTGTACAGAATCACATTGCAGCTTCAACTCAAGCTCTATTGTACCAACTTCTATCAAAAAAAGTTACTTCTCCAGGTTTTGGAAAATATTTTTGATATCTTTTAAACCAATTATCTTCAAATCTTTCTTTTGCAGTTGGTATTCAAAAAGCTACTTCATTGTGTCTTTTTATATCAAAATATTCTGTAACTCTTTTTATATTGCTTCCCTTTCCTGCTGTATCTCTTCAGTCAAGAGTTACAATTATTTTTTGCTTTGTATCTTGAGTATACTCAGCCCAAAGAGAAAGTGCTCATCTATAATTATTTAAAAAATCTAGTTCTTTTCTTTCTCTTATTATAGTTTCAATTTGTTTAGAATTAAGTCAAAACATTTGAAATAAGTATTTATCTAATTTTTCTTCTTGTGATGAAGTAAGTTTATTTTTTCACATAAATTTATTTTTTAAGTTTTATTTTTAATCAATATTTTTGTTTAATTTGTTCTCTAAAATGCTCTTCATCTCAAAGCATCATCAATAAATTGTAATATTCTTCTGATTTTCAAGTAAAGTACACACTAAACTTTTTTTGCACTTCTGGAAAATATTTTTCAGAATCTAAAAAAACTCTAAATTTTTCATAAACTGAAACAATATTTTTTAAATTATCATCACTGAATCAAACTGAAAAATATTGTTTTTTTCAGATTATTTCAGAAATATTTTTTTTATAAATATTTTCCAAAAGATTTATATAATATGATAACAAGAAATCCATAGCCTTGGCTTTTCTATCACAAGAAGGCATTTCTTCAGCAAATCACATAAGTTTTTCAACTTGGAAATTATTACAAGGAACATAGTTTATTACTTTTCATAAATAGTAATACAAAGCCTCTTCCCGAGAAATTTTGGGATCTAATCTATAATTTTTTATAATATTTTCATGTTGTTGTTCTTTTTGTTCTTTTGTAAGAGTTTTCTCATTTATCAAAGAAAATGCCCTATGAAAATTGTCAGGACTATTTCAACGAGCTGTTAAAATAGCAAACATTCTAGCTTTGATTAAATATGCATTTTTAAAAACTTCATAGCTTTGGGCAAAATTATTTTCCTCAATTGCATTAAGAACATCCTGTATAATTCAGTCAAAACCTCTATGATAATCTAGTGAGAAAAAATCTCTACATTCAGAATAAGTTTCACTTACAACACTGTATTTTGAGTCATTTCAAAAAAAGTCTTTTTGGTTTTGATCTACAAAATGCATTGAAAATTTTTCTATCTCTCAAGTTTCATTATTTTTGAAATAAACTGGAGTGTCTGTTCTCAATATATTTCAATCAAAATCAAATATTCAAAGTGTAAAGTTTCAGTTTTCCAATCTCAATCCCATAAAATAGTTTATTTTTAAAAAAATATTTCTAGATTATAAATAAAATATACAAAAAGTCAATAGAAATTATTTAGAAATAAAAAAAGAGAAAATTTTCAAAAAAATAATTTCTCTTTTTTAAAAAATATTATAAACTTCTTGTTTTAATTTCTTCAGTAATTCTTGAGATAAAATCAGATAATTTCTCACTTGTTTGCTCTTTTGTTTTATAATTTCTAACTGAAACAGTTCAGTTGTCTTCTTCCTCTTGTCAAACAACTAAAATATAATTATTGTGCATTTTTTCTGAGTTTCTAATTTTTTTATTTAAAGCATCAGCTGAATAATCAGCACTCACTCTAATTTCAGCATCAAGTAAAGCTTTTTCTACTTTTTTGGCATAATCATCAAACTTTGGAACAACAGGAATTATTTTTACTTGCCTTGGAGCCATCCAAAGTGGGAAAACTCCAGCAAAATGCTCTATAAATACTCACATTCATCTTTCCAAACTTCCAGAAATTGCTCTATGAATAACAACAGGTCTTTCTTTTTCTCATTTTTCATTTACAAATTCTAATTCAAACCTTTGAGGAAGATTGAAATCACATTGGATTGTAGCTAATTGCCATTCTCTACCAATAGCATCTTTAAACATAAAATCTAGTTTTGGTCAGTAAAATGCAGCTTCTCACTCTATTCTTTTATATGGCAAACCATTTTCTTGGCTAGCTTCTTCTAGAGATTTTTCAGCCATTTCCCAAATTTCTTCACTTCATAAATATTTTGATTTGTCAGCTCATCTAACAGAAAGAGAAACCCAATAATCCTCTGTCATTCACATAGTTGTGTAAAATTCTTTGATTATTTCAGTGATAGTTGTTACTTCTTGTTTTATTTGAGTTACTCTACAAAATAAGTGACCATCATCTTGAGTGATAGCTCTAACTCTAGTTAACCCAGAAAGTTGACCTGATTTTTCATCTCTATAAACTGTTGCTGGTTCAAAATATCTGATAGGCATATCTCTGTAAGAAAATTGATTATCAGCAAAAAGTTGCATATGATGAGGACAGTTCATAGGTTTCAAGAAAAAGTCTTCTTTACTAGTTCAACCATGAACTTTAAACATATCCTCTAAATAATGTCAAGCATGTCCTGAACACTCATAAAGTGCCTCACGAGCCAAGTGAGGAGTCCAAACTCTACTATAACCTCTAGTTTTGTGAAGTTCCCAAAGATAATCTTCAAGTTCTTTTCTGATAATCATTCAAGCAGGTTGCATCAAAGGAAGACCTGGTCAAACTAAGTCTGAAATAGTAAATAATTTTAGTTTTGCTCAAAGTATTCTGTGATCCCTTTTCTTTGCTTCTTCAAGCATTTTTAAATGTTTTTCTAATTCTAAAGCAGTATCAAAAGCATAAGCATAAATTCTAGTCAATTGTTGGTTTTCAGCATCTCATAGCCAGTAAGCTCAGGCAATTTTTGCCAATTTAAAACTATTTGCATCAATTTCATCTGAATTATCTATGTGAGGACCAGCACACATATCTATAAATTTCAAATTTTTTACTTGGTCTCAGTCCATTTCAGAAAAATCATAGTATCATTTTTCTTTTAAATATTCTTGAATTTTTGCATAATATTCTGAAGATTTACCTTTTGAAGTATTGATAGAAAATCAAACTTTTCCTGAAGAAAGCTTTTCTTGATTTTTGAAATCTCAGCTTTCAAATCTATCAATCAAAATATTTTTAAATTCTTCATTCATTTCTTTTAAAATACCTCTAGCCTCATCATAATCCACATAAAAATGGATAAATTTTTGATGTTGAGAAATGATTTTTTTCATAGATTTTTCTATTTTTTTCAGATCTGCATCAGAAATCACATCATTTCAAAAATCAAAATCATAATAAAATCCATCTTCTGTTGCTGGTCAAATTCAAAGTTTTGCATTTGGAAAATGCTCTTTTACAGCTTGAGCCATAATATGAGCAAGAGAATGCTTTTTTATATGTAATTCTGCCATAATATTTTTAATTAAAATTTAAAATTTTTTTTAATTTTTGCAAAATAAAAACAACTATCTTTCAAAAAATAGTTGTTTTTCGTCTTTTAAATCAATATTACTTTTTACACAAAACAAAATACTCTATTTTTTGATAGAATTATATTTTGTAATAATGGTCATAAGTTGTGCTAGGTTCACAATGCCTTATTAAAAAGTAAATTATATTTCTAGTATAAAAAATTTTTCTTTTTTGTCAAAAAAAAATCTTAAATTACAAAATAGTTTTTATAATTTGTCAAAAGATTTTTAGAATATTTTTCTTGATTTTTTGAATTAATAGTATAATAGCAAGGTAAATTATTTTTTTAATTTTACTTTTATGAAAAACAAAAAAGCTTTTTCTTTTGTAGAGTTGATTATTGTGTTATCTATCATTGCTCTTTTGGCTATAGTTGTGACAAAACTAAGTATGGATTCACAAGATAAAACAACAAATGCAAAAGTAAAATCAGACATAACAACTCTGAAAAATGCTCTTTTATCAGCTGGAGAACAAGAAAAGAAACTTCCCCTTCCAGATTGAAATTTAAACTATTTCACAAAAGAGTGAAAATATTCTCACGAGGACTTTTCTGCCGAAAAAGAACCTGCTTTTTGAGTTTATGGAAAGTTAACAGAAAAAACTCTAGGGAAAAAATATTTATCAGAAGTGCCTTTGGATCCTAGAACAAAACAATATTATTCTTACTGAATGCTTAGAGAAGGAAATGAATTTGAAGTTGCTGGAGTTTCAAAAGAATGAACAAATTACAAAGCTAATGTAGCTTGAAACTACAGATGAGACAAATGAACTACTGGGCTTATCAGAGAGTACAATTGACCTTACTTTGTAATAGATGAAAAAGGACATTTGCCTTATAATCCAGAAGAAGTTATTTTAACAGCTTCTGACAGAAGAGGAAATATGTTTAGATTTGGTGACAATATAGAGTACAAGTCTGGTGAATTTTTCAAAAATTGAGTAAAAATAGAAACTGATGTAACAGTTGAACAAGACTGAAAAAAATATTATGATTTGTATTTTTCTGATTGAAATATTTGAAGGCTTGAAATAGAAAGTGAAAATATAAAATTAACTTTTGGTAAAGATAAGTCTAGTTTTAGCTACATAGAAAATAATAAAAAGTCAAAAATAGCAATGTTTTTGGAAGCTTGAAGTCTTTGGATTTTCGCTTCAAATTCAAAAGAAAGTGGTTCAGAGTTTGAAATTGAGACTCAAGATATAACAGCTGCTGTGAGATGAACTATTTTTAGAACTGAAAAAAATCCATCAAACACAAAAGTAGATTTATACAAATGAATGCTTTGGATAAAACAAGTTGATGCTGTTGTAGATGAAAATAAAGCATTAGATTGAAAATGATATTTGATAAACACTCAAAAAAATCTAAAAATTCCTTACATAGAAAATAAAGAAAATACAAATACAATTATTCCTAGCAAGGATGATATAATTGAAAGAGAAGTAGTTTATTATAAAGATTGAAAAATAGAAACTGAAAAGAAAAATCTAATTGATGAAAGTTTTGGAAAATTAAAAGATGAAAAGTTAGAAAAGATAATACAAGATGAAAAATATTATTGATATATAAAAAAAGAAGTTAATAAAAATTCTACAGAAGATTATAAAATAATAGAACTAAAAAGAGTTGGAAAAAACTTAGTTTATAGTAAAGATGAAGGAGATTTACAAAATAATGTAGACTATAACACAGCCAATAAAATATATGCATGAAGCTGTTTTGTAAAACTGTCTGAAACAGATAAAGAAGAGTACAATTTATGTTATTGGTGAGAACAAAGCAAAATAAAAACATGAACTGATGGAAATATTTTTAAAAATATCCTTATATCAGCTAATGCTTCAGTACAAAAATGAAAAGATGCTACTGATCCAAGTGACTGTGTTAAATTCAAAGTTGGTAGCAGAGAATGAGAAAACACTGATGTTTTTGGAAATGGTGATGATAGTGTAAAAATAATAAGCTATCTTCAATTCTGTAGTAAAGAGTATAGAAAAGAAAGTTTAATTTTTAAAGAAAAACCAAAAAAAATACCTGATCCTAATAGTCATTGAGGTTCTGTTAACCCAAATGAAACTCCAACTAAACCAATTACAGATGATCCAGTTCCTTGAACTACAAATCAAAGTAGTATTAACAGTGATTGATGGATTGATGTATCAAGTCTGAAACTTTGAAATGATTATTTAATTGAAATGGAAGTGAACTGAAAAGAGTTAAAAGACTTTTTAAATCAAGAATGAAATAAATTTTTTGAATTTAAATATAGAGTCTATAATGAAGGATTCAAAGTTAGAGAAAAGGATTTGGTAGATAATTATCTAATAAATTCTGGAAAAGAAATTACAGATTGAATAAAGTTTTATAACACAAAAATAAATATAAACAATAT
>RBWB01582280.1_pt1 | contig 15902 bp, 14 predicted proteins | sample 2014201 | NCBI WGS metagenome assembly RBWB01 (sample SAMN10133834, study PRJNA383868) | Human oral metagenome, whole genome shotgun sequencing project. | isolation source: supragingival plaque isolated from 88 juvenile twins | host: Homo sapiens | place: Australia
CGGTCCTCGGGGCGGGGCTGTCGCTTTTGTTCTAAGGGCGTCGCTGCTTGACCCTGGCCTTGCCGCATGGGCTCCTCACTTAGCTTGGGGAATGAAATGTCGGTCGTGACTTGTAAGGGGGAATGCCCCAAGCCCTTGCGCGCTACTCGGGGCGCAGCAAAGGTGGGGCAGGGCGACAGCCTCGGCAAGCCTTGCTGAAGGATATCCCTCAGCAGCGTGACTGATAGCCTTCACGCTCCTGACTGGTGCCCCTTGAGCGGCTGATGGATATCCCTCAGGAGGGCTCGCCCTAGGCTTGGACTTCGCTGAGTGGTCGTAGTCTCTTCCTTCCCTCGAGTGCCTGCGTAGAGGAGAAGGGCAGGGGGAAATCCAGCCGATCGCTAAGGTGGGGGCGGCTAGCTTCGCGGGGCAGCGCAGCGCTTTTAGCTCCTTTCCTTATCTTTGCCCGAGCCCTCTAGAGGGCTAATCCCCAAGTCAAGGAATAAGTCTATGTACGATATAGCAGCGATACGTCAGGAGTTCCCCATCCTGAGCCAAGAGGTCTACGGCAAGCCCTTGGTCTATCTAGATAATGCCGCCACGACGCAGAAGCCGCGCTGCGTCCTCGAGGCCATAGAGCGCGCCTATACCTCGGCCAACGCCAATGTGCACCGCGGCGTGCACTACCTCAGTCAGATCGCCACCGAGCACCACGAGGCGGCACGCCGTCGCGTGGCGGACTTCGTCGGCGCGCCCAGCGCCGAGGGCCTGATCTTCACCCGCGGTACGACCGAGGCGATCAACCTCGTGGCCTACTGCGTCGGCGAGCGCTACGTCCAGCCCGGCGATGAGATCCTCGTCTCGACGATGGAGCACCACGCCAATATCGTCCCCTGGCAGCTGATGTGCGCGCGCCGTGGGGCCGAGCTGCGCGTCGTGCCGCTGACCCCCGAGGGCGAGCTGGATATGGAGGCCTACCGCGCACTGCTCAGCGAGCGGACGCGCCTCGTGGCGCTGGCGCATGTGAGCAATGTCCTCGGCACGGTCAATCCCGTGGCGGAGTGCGTACGCCTAGCCCACGAGGCGGGGGCGCTTGTGCTCCTCGACGGAGCGCAGGCCGTGGCGCATACCTCTGTGGATGTCGCGGCGCTCGGGGCGGACTTCTACGCCTTCAGCGCGCACAAGGTCTACGGCCCCACGGGCATAGGGGCGCTCTACGGGCGCCCTGAGCTGCTGGATGAGCTACCGCCCTATATGGGAGGCGGCGAGATGATCGAGCGGGTGAGCTGGGAGCGCACGACCTACAACGTGCTGCCCTTCAAGTTTGAGGCTGGCACGCCTGACTACGTCGGCTCGACGGCCTTTGCCGCTGCGCTGGACTTCGTCAGTACCCTCGGGCTAGACGAGATCGCCGCTCATGAGGAGGAGCTACTGCACTACGCGACGGAGCGGCTAAGGGGGGAGTTTGACGACAGCTACATCCTCGGCACAGCTCGGGAGAAGGGGGGCATCCTCTCCTTCGGCATCGGGCAGATCCATCCCTTCGACCTCGGCACGCTGCTGGATCGCCTCGGCATCGCCATCCGCACGGGGCATCACTGCGCCGAGCCGCTGCTCCGCAGCATGGGGCATGAGGCTGTGGCACGCGCCTCCTTCGCCCTCTACAATACGCGTGAGGAGGTCGATCGCTTCTTCGAGGCGCTCCATAGGGTAGTACCCATGCTCCGCTAAGGGCTATGGCTGACCGAGGCAAGGAGCGCAAGCTACTCTGCGCGCACTTCTCCCCACTGGGGCTCATGGAGTGCGGCTGCGATGAGGCGGGGCGGGGTTGCCTGGCTGGGCCCGTAGTGGCCGCTGCGGTCATCCTGCCCGAGCGCTTCGCCCACCCGCTGCTCAACGACTCCAAGCAGCTCACCGAGAGCCAGCGCGAGCTCCTTCGCCCCATCATCGAGGCTGAGGCGCTGAGCTGGGGCATAGGCCTCTGTAGCCCCGAGGAGATCGACCAGCTGAACATCCTGCAGGCCTCCATCACGGCCATGCACCGAGCTATCGACCAGCTCGTGCTGAGCCCCGAGCTGCTGCTCATCGACGGCAACCGCTTCCGTCCCTATCCTGGGATCTCGCATGAGTGCATCGTCAAGGGCGACGCCACCTACCGCAGCATCGCCGCGGCCTCGATCCTGGCGAAGACGGAGCGTGATCGTATGATGCAGGAGCTGGCACTGCAGTACCCTGGCTATGGCTTCGCCGAGCATAAGGGCTACCCGACGCCACAGCATCGTGCAGCCCTCGCCGAGCTTGGCCCTAGCCCCGTACATCGCTTGAGCTTCCGCCTGCTCTAGCCTTGCGGCTCGTCCCCTTCTAGCACCTCGGCGGCTGCTCCTTGCCCCTAGGGGCTGACCTTAGTTCCCCCTTCCCCCTTGAGCCTCTGTGTCCTACCAATCGTAGGCGGTGGCTCCGTGGCACGCGGATTAGAGCTATATTTGTATAAGTAACGATACCCAGGGCAGGGCTACGAGTGCCTGCCCCTACTCAAGATCTATATGCATAGCGACAGCCTAGTCATCATACCCACCTACAATGAGCGTGAGAACATAGCGCAGATGATCGATACGGTCTTTGCCCTGCCTCACGCTTTTCATCTCCTCGTCGTCGACGACGGTTCGCCCGACGGCACCGCCGCCATCGTACGCGAGAAGCAAGCCGAATACCCCGAGGCCCTGCACCTGCTGGAGCGCTCGGGCAAGCAAGGCCTCGGCACTGCCTATATCGCGGGCTTCCGCTGGGCGCTGGAGCGTGACTACGCCTACATCATCGAGATGGACTGCGACTTCAGTCATCCGCCGATCAAGCTGCTGGAGCTGCGCGCTGCCTGCCACGAGCGCGGGGCAGACGTAGCCGTCGGCTCGCGCTACGTGCCTGGCGGCGCGGTGAAGAACTGGCCCCTGGACCGCATCATGATGAGCCGCGGAGCCTCGCTCTACGTGCGCCTCATCATGGGAATGCCCGTCATGGATCCCACGGCGGGCTTCGTCTGCTATCGCCGCGAGGTGCTGGAGACGATGGAGCTCGGTGAGGTGCACTTCAAGGGCTACGCCTTCCAGATCGAGATGAAGTACACGGCCTACTGCCTCGGCTACAAGATCACGGAGGTGCCCATCACCTTCGAGGACCGCGTGCTGGGGACGTCGAAGATGAATACCTCGATCTTCAAGGAGGCCTTCGTCGGCGTCGTCAAGCTCCGCTACTGGCATAGCCGTGGCACCTTCCCTCTGCGTCGCCGCTGATCCCGCGAGCGCTACGCTAGCGCTTTATCCCTAGGCCTACACTACACTCTGCCCTATGAAGAAGTTCGCCTCCCTCCTTGCCCTCCTCGTGCTGCCCCAGCTGGGGCTAGCCCAGCAGCTGACGAGTGCCGATGAGCTGCAGCGCCTGGTGGCCATGCCGCTCAAGAATATCTTCGTCGAGTACCCCAATAAGACGAGCCACATCCAGCTCGACAGCACGGAGCTCGGCCTGTCACCGCGGGATCTGCATCCCGCCTTCTACGGCAGCTTCGACTGGCACAGCTCGGTACACAGCCACTGGATGCTGGTGGAGGTGCTGGCGACCCAGCCCCAGCTCGGCCTACGTCGTGAGATCATCGCTGCCCTAGACGCCCACCTGACGGCGGAGAAGATGCGCGGTGAGGCGGCCTACTTCGACCGCAAGCTGGCGGGCACCTACGAGCGCACCTACGGCTGGGCCTGGCTGCTGCAGCTCTCGCGTCAGCTACATCTGCTTACGCGCTCCGAGGACGCCGAGCTCAGGGACAAGGCCAAGGGCTGGAGCCAGGCGGTAGACATCCTAGCCGACAAGATCGTCGCCAAGTGGAAGGCCTACCTGCCGAAGATGCATTACCCCAATCGCATCGGCACGCACTCCAACTCCGCCTTTGCTCTCGGCTTCGCCCTAGACTATGCCCGTGAGCGGGGTGACCGAGACTTCGAGGCCGCTCTCATCGCCAAGGCACGGGAGCTCTACCTCGGGGACAAGCGCATCCCAGCGCACCTAGAGCCCAACGCGACGGACTTCATCTCCCCCGCGCTGATGACGGCCGACCTCATGACACGCGTCCTCGAGCCTCGCGAGTACCGCCGCTGGTTGAGCCGCTACTTTACCCCCGAGGGGCTAGACCGCCTCTGCCAGCCGCTGGTGATCACGGACCTAACGGACTACACGATCGTCCACCTCGTAGGGCTCTCCTTCACCCGAGCCTGGACGATGGCGCGGGTGGCGCGTGCCCTGCCCCAGCGTGACAAGCTGCGTCAGCGCCTGGAGCGTATGGCCCCGATCCTCTACCGCCAGGGGATGGAGCAGATCTTCGCCTCGGGCTACGGCGGCGACCACTGGCTGGCGAGCTTCGCCCGCTATGCCGACGAGGTACTCCAGGGCAAGCAGTAGCCTCACGACATCCTTAGCCTGGACGCAAGCTCCCCCCTAGTGTGAAGCACTCCCTATACCAGCGCGCCCGGCGTCTCCTCGAGAGCTGGCTACGAGGCGGAGGCCTATGGATCAATAGGCACAGCTACACACGCATCGCGCTGATCATCTCCTCCGTCCTCTTCTCCGTCCTCTCGCTCTTCGTCTCCGATCGGCTCGTGGCCAAGATCGCCCTCGAGGAGCATGAGAAGCTGGAGATGTGGACCAACGCGGTGCGCGCCACCAATTCCTACGACCAGGATATGACGATGACCTACCTCTATCGTATCCTGGAGGCTAATACCGCCATCCCCATCATCGTCACCGACCAGGATGGCGTCATCATCAGCTACAACAATATCGACCTGCCCGAGGAGGGCGCAGAGCGCTACCTACAGCGCGAGCTGGCCCGCATGCGCGGCGGCTATCCCCCCATCGTCATCTCCGAGACGGCCTCCCCGCAGTACGTCTACTATTCGGATAGCAATGGCCTGCGCTACCTGACGATCTTCCCCTACATCCAGCTGGGGGGCTTCGTCCTCTTCCTCCTCGTGGCACTCGTGGCCATCATCTCCCTCAAGCGCTCCGACCAGAACCGCCTCTGGGAGGGGCTTTCCCGCGAGACAGCCCACCAGCTCGGTACGCCCATCTCCTCCCTCATGGCCTGGAAGGAGTACCTCGAGAGCATGGGCACCGAGCCCATGGTCACCGAGGAGATGGGGAAGGACATCGAGCGTCTCGGCATCATCGCCGACCGCTTCCAGAAGATCGGCTCGGCGACCAAGCTCCAGACCCTCGACCTCCACGAGGTGCTGCTGCGTGCCCTGCACTACATGCAGCCACGTATCTCGCGCCAGGTAGAGCTCGTCCCGCCCGAAGCGCCCGAGGAACCTATCCTCGTCTCGCTCAGTGAGCCGCTGATCGCCTGGGTCTTCGAGAACCTGATCAAGAACGCTGTCGACGCCATGCAGGGCAAGGGTACGATCAGCTTCGCCTACCAGCTGGGCTCGGACCGCGTCTTTGTCGATATCACGGATACAGGCAAGGGGATCCCTAAGGGCGAGCTGCGCCGTATCTTCCGCCCTGGGGTGACGACCCGCCAGCGTGGCTGGGGGCTCGGTCTCTCGCTGGCGCTGCGCATCATAGAGGAGTACCACAAGGGACGCATCTACGTCCTGCGCTCCACGCCTGGCGTGGGCACGACCTTCCGCATCGAGCTGGATCGCATCCCCAGCTAAATCCTATCACCATCCCCCCGAAATATATGGCCGAAGAACTCAAGCTAAGCGGCATCGATCGTCGCACGCGCTACGAAGAGCTCTACCCGCAGCTCGCCGCGCTCCTCTCTAGTGAGCCGCTGCTCCTACCGAACCTTGCGAACTTTGCCGCCGCCCTACGTCAGACCTTTGGCTTCTTCTGGGTAGGCTTCTACCTCGTCGAGGGCGAGGAGCTCATCCTAGGCCCTTTCCAGGGAGACATCGCCTGTACGCGCATACGCCGTGGCCGTGGTGTCTGCGGCACGGCTTGGGTGGAGGATAGGACGCTCGTCGTCCCTGACGTCGAGGCTTTCCCTGGGCATATCGCCTGCAGCTCGGCCTCTCGTAGCGAGATCGTCGTCCCTGTGCACGATGCCTCGGGGCGTGTCGTCGCTGTCCTCGATATCGACAGCGACGAGCTGGATGACTTCACTGCCGAGCTCGATGCCCCCGAGCTGGAGCGCTACGTGAGGCTCCTTAGTCCACTCTTCCCCTTGCGCGATGACGCTTAGACTACAGCCTCGAGAGCTCACAGCCCCGCAGCAACTTAGCTGGAGCCTGCCGAGTTCCAAGAGCCTCACCGCTCGGCGCCTCCTGCTCCATGCGCTGGAGGAGGGTGGGGCTCTGCTACCCCTCGAGCTCGACGCCGATACGCCAGAGGACATACGCGTACTCGTCTCGGCCCTCGAGGCGCATCGCCGCGGCGAGCCCGTCATCCATGTGGGCGCCTCGGGCACGGCTATGCGCTTCCTGACCGCCTACCTCGCGGCGACGACACACTACTCGCTACGTCTCGAGGGCGCGGACCGACAGCACGAGCGCCCGATCGCGCCGCTGGTCACGGCCCTCCGTGGAGCAGGTGCAGACATCAGCTACCTTGAGGCGGAGGGCTTCCCGCCCCTCACCATAGCTCCTGCGCGGCTGGAGGCTGAGCTGCTGGAGCTGGATGCCTCCTCGAGTTCGCAGTACCTCAGTGCCCTCTTGCTCCTCTCCCCGCGACTCAGCCCAGGCTGCTGCATCGAGCTTGGGGATAAGCCGCTTGCCTCTGCTCCCTATGCGGCGATGACCCTGCAGCTCCTCGGGGAGGCTGGCTATCGCTGGGAGCAAGAGGGGACGCGCTACCGCTATCTCGGTAAGGAGCGGGGTGCAGGACTCCAGCCGCTCCGAGACGAAGCAGACTGGAGTGCCGCCTCCTATGCCTATGTCCTGACGAAGCTCCTTCCCCTGGGCTCCAGCTGCTTCCTCAGCAGGCTGCGCTATCCCTCTCTGCAGGGGGATAGTGAGGCGCTGCTGGGGCGCTTTGCCCTCCTCGGCGTGCGGAGTGAGGTGCATGAGGAAGGCATCCTGCTGCGGCACGAAGCTGCCCCGAGCATAGAGGGAATGCGCTGGGAGTTCAACAGCTGCCCCGACCTCGTCCCGAGCTTCGCTGTCCTCGGCTGCGCCCTAGGCCTTCCCTTCCACTTTACTGGTGTTGCCCATCTACGGCTCAAGGAGTCCGATCGCCTCACGGCGCTGGTGACTGAGCTCGCGAAGCTCGGCTACAGCCTCGAGCTCGCTGTGGATAGTCTGAGCTACGATGGGCGTCCGACGAAGCTCACCGCGGGTGCTCCCCTTCCCACGCTGGCCACCTACCGCGATCACCGCATGGCTATGGCACTGGCGCTGCTGGCGCTGAAGCATCCTGGGCTTGGGATCGCAGATGCGGAGGTCGTCGCGAAGAGCTTCCCCAGCTACTGGCAGCAGCTCGATCCCGTCCTGCAGCTGCGCTAGCTGTGTCGCCCAAGGCTGCTGCAGTCCCTTGCGTTCCGCTGCCATCTTACACCTAAGACAGGGCGAAGGGAAGAAGCTACCCCAGCGGACTCCAGTATAAGGGCGAGGTCTTTGATGGATATCCGTTAGTCCCGTGAGAGACGTCAGTCAGCTCCATGCGGGCTATCAGTCGGAAGGCTGAGAGCTATCCCTCGCGAGGCTGGCCCCTCGGCTGTCGTCCTTCCTAGCCCTCCTTTATCTTAGCATTATAAAGTAAGCGCACCCCTGGTCTCGAGGACTAGGGGCGCGCTTGCTTTTGCAATGGGGCTACTTGTTCGTCAAGGGGGAGGCTTGGGGCGCTAAGTGGGAGAGTAGCGATAGGGGACTATGAAAAAGACTCAGCCCAAGCACTGCCCGCACTGGAGGCGAGGAGTACTTGGGCTGACGATGTGTGGGGCTCAGTTGTGACCGAAGTCCGAGGCGGGGCGGCTTAGAAGCCGAAGCGACCGCCGCCAGGCATCTTGGGGAGCTTGGGCATCTTAGGCATCTTGCCGCCCTTGAAGCCCTGCAGGCTCTTCATCATCTTGCGCGTCTGGGTGAACTGCGTGAGCAGCTTGTTGACATCCTGCACCGAGGTGCCGCTCCCCGCAGCGATACGCTTGCGGCGATGCCCATCGAGGATATGGGGCTTGGTGCGCTCCTCGGGGGTCATCGAGTAGATGATGGCCTCGATGCTCTTGAAGGCATCGTCCTTGATGTCGATATCCTTGAGCGCCTTGCCTACACCGGGAATCATGGCCGCGAGATCCTTGATGTTGCCCATCTTCTTGATCTGCTGGATCTGGGCAAGGAAGTCGTTGAAGTCAAACTGATCCTTGGCGATGCGCTCCTCCAGACGTCGTGCCTCGCGCTCATCGTAGATCTGCTGTGCGCGCTCCACGAGCGAGACGATATCCCCCATGCCGAGGATACGGTCGGCCATACGCTCGGGGTGGAAGACATCCAGTGCATCCATCTTCTCGCCCATCCCGACGAACTTGATGGGCTTATCGACGACGGTGCGGATGGAGAGGGCAGCCCCGCCACGCGTGTCCCCGTCGAGCTTGGTGAGGACGACGCCGTCGAAGTTGAGGCGGTCGTTGAAGGCCTTGGCCGTATTCACCGCGTCCTGCCCCGTCATGGAGTCGACGACGAAGAGCGTCTCGCTGGGGCGTACGGCCTCCTTGATCGCCTGGATCTCGCGCATCATCTCCTCGTCTACTGCGAGGCGACCCGCGGTGTCGATGATCACGACATTGCAGCCCTGGCTCATGGCCTCAGCGATCCCTCGGCGAGCGATCGCCACGGGGTCCTTGCTCTCCAGGTCATAGTAGACGGGGACGCCGATCTGCTCCGCCAGTACGCGCAGCTGCTCGATAGCAGCAGGGCGGTAGACGTCGGCCGCCACGAGGAGCGGTTTCTTGGCCTGCTTCGTCTTCAGCAGGGTGGCCAGCTTGCCCGAGAAGGTCGTCTTCCCCGAGCCCTGTAGCCCCGACATGAGGATGATGGCGGGGGAGCCCTCGAGGCGGATCTCACTGGCGGCACCACCCATCAGCTTGGCGAGCTCGTCGTGGACGATCTTGACCATCAGTTCGCCTGGGCGGACGGCGGTCAGCACGTCTTGGCCGAGGGCCTTCTCCTTGACGTCCTCGGTGAACTTCTTGGCGACGTTGTAGTTGACGTCGGCCTCGAGGAGGGCGCGTCGTACGTCCTTGAGGGTCTCGGCGACGTTGAGCTCGGTGATCTTGCCCTCACCCTTGAGGAGCTTGAAGGAGCGCTCTAGGCGCTCACTCAGGTTCTCAAACATATCTATCTCTTATTAGGGGGATCCGTGATGACACTAGCGCACGAGCCTATTGGTCGTGCTGTCGGGGAATACTACTGCGGGCTGGAAGGTCTTGGCCTCCTCGGCGTCCATCCAGGCGTAGGCCATGATGATGACGACATCGCCAGGCTGTACGAGGCGTGCTGCCGCTCCGTTGAGGCAGACGACGCCCGAGCCACGCTCGCCACGGATGACGTAGGTCTCCAGGCGTGCGCCATTGTTGTTGTTGACGATCTGCACCTTCTCGCCTGGGATCAGGTTGGCAGCCTCGAGGAGCTCCTCATCGATGGTGATGCTCCCTATATAGTTAAGGTTGGCTTCGGTGACGGTGACTCGGTGTATCTTCGACTTGAGTAGTTCGATGAGCATAATTCAGATTAGAGTTCTTTGATCCACGCGCGGCGGGTCTTGTGGTGCTTGCGCTCGAAATAGTTCCACTGCATCTGTACGGCGGCGTTGGTCTCTAGCTCGGGGTTGCTCTCGGCGTACTTGACCCCATTCTTGTGGAAGATGGGGATGAGGTCATCGAAGAGCAGGGCGTTGACACCCTTATTCTGGTACTCAGGGATGACGCCGATGAGGTAGAGGTCGACGATAGGGTTCTTCATCTTCAGCGCTCGCAGTAGGTGCATCCAGCCGAAGGGGAAGAGGCTGCCCTTAGCCTTCTGTAGCGCACGGCTGAGGTTGGGCAGCGTGATGCCGAAGCCTACGACCTTGTCGTCCTCCTCACGGACGATGACGGTGACGAAGTCGTAGCGCAGCATCGGGATATACATACGTACGTAGTAGTCGATCTGGTCGCGGGAGAGCTCGGAGACGCCGTAGAGCACGGAGTAGGCTTGGTTCAGCGTGTCGAAGATACGGTGCGCGTAGGGCATGATCTCCGCCTGGCTCTTGAACTTGAGCACCTTGAGGCCGTACTTCTTACGCACAACCTCGGCGATGCGCTGGTGCTTCTCGGGGATGGCGTCGGGGATGATGATCTTGAACTCGTGCCAGTCCTGATCCTTGACGAAGCCCATACGTACCATGTGCTTGGGGTAGTAGGCGTAGTTGTAGATCGTGGCCATGGTGCCGAGCTGATCGAAGCCCTCGATGAGCATCCCCTCGTGGTCGAGGTCCGAGAAGCCCATGGGGCCCTGCAGCATCTCCTTGCCGCGAGCGCGCGCCCAGTCCGCAACCGCCTTGAAGAGGGCATCGACGACCTCGGCGTCGTTGATGAAGTCGACGAAGCCGAAGCGGGCATTGTTCTGATTCCACGTCTCGTTGGCGCGGTGGTTGATGATCCCTGCGATACGACCGACGATCTTGCCCTCGCGATAGGCGAGGAAGTAGGCCGCCTCGCAGAACTTGAATGCGGGGTTGCGGGCGGGGTCGAGCGTCAGCAGCTCATCCTCGATGAGCCCGGGGACGTGGTAGGGATTGCCACGATATAGCTGGAGGTTGAAGCGCACGAACTTGCGCATATCAGACTTCTCCGTGATCTGTCGTATCTCAACTGACATAGTGTATTGCTAGCTGGGCGCCCGCCCGAGGGCAGACGCGGATATCCTTCTATTGAGCGACAAAGATACGGCAAAAGGGGCGATGCCCCGCTGCCGCTCACTCGTCCATGACGAGGTTGTCGATGATGAAGCCCTGACGCTCGGGGGTATTCTTACCCATGTAGAACATCAAGAGGTTGCTCAGATTGTCCTCCTTGCGTAGGCGTATGGGGTCGAGCTTGATATTCTCCTCCGTGATCCAGTCCTTGAACTGCTCGGGCGAGATCTCCCCGAGCCCCTTGAATCGGGTGACGAGGGCGCGCGGGCCGAGCTGGCGCAGGGCCTCCTGCTTCTGAGCCTCGTTGTAGCAGTAGATATTGGTCACCTCGGGCTCCTGGCTGGGCTGCTCCTCACCCGCCTTCTTGCGGCTGCGTCCCTTCTTCTTGGCAGGGGCGCTGGCGGCGTGCATGAAGTTGTCGGACTTGCGCTGCTCCTTGGGGAGGAAGACGCGGAAGAGCGGCGTCTCGAGGATGAAGACATGCCCACGGCGCACCAGCTCGGGGAAGAACTGGAGGAAGAAGGTGATCAGCAGCAGGCGGATGTGCATCCCGTCGTCATCGGCATCGGTGGCGATGATGATGCGGTTGTAGCGCAGTCCCTCTAGGCCGTCCTCGATGTTGAGTGCAGCCTGTAGGAGGTTGAATTCCTCATTCTCATAGACGACCTTCTTGGTCTGGCCGTAGCAGTTCAGAGGCTTGCCTCGGAGCGAGAATACGGCTTGGTAGTGCGGGTCACGGCAGGTGGTGATGGAGCCACTAGCGGAGTTCCCCTCGGTGATGAATAGGCTGGTGCGCTCGGGCTCCTTGGCCTTGGGGTCGTTGAGGTGGATGGTGCAGTCTCGGAGCTTCTTGTTGTGCAGGCTGGCCTTCTTGGCACGCTCACGGGCGAGCTTTGCCACACCACTGAGTGCCTTGCGCTCCCGCTCGCTCTCCTGGATCTTCTGCAGCATGATGGCGGTGTCCTCTGCGTGGATGTGGAGGTAGTTGTCCAGCTCCTTGCCGAGGAAGTCATTGAGGAACTTCTGTATGCTGCGTCCATCGGGCTCCATATCCTTGGAGCCTAGCTTGGTCTTGGTCTGGCTCTCGAAGACCGGTTCCTCGACCTTGATACTGATGGCGGCAGCCATGCCGTAGCGGATGTCTCGGTAGTCGAAGTTCTTGCCGAAGAAGTCCTTGATCACACGAGCCACAGCCTCACGGAAGGCCGAGAGGTGTGTACCGCCCTGCGTAGTGTTCTGCCCATTGACGAAGCTGTAGAAGTCTTCCCCTACCTGGTTGGTGTGGGTGAGGACGATCTCGACGTCCTCGTCCTTGAGGTGGATGATGGGGTAGAGGGCTTCGTCGGTCATATTCTCCGCTAGGAGGTCTGCTAGACCCTGCTTGGAGAGGTAACGCTCGCCGTTGTAGATGAGGGTAAGGCCAGCGTTGAGGTAGGAGTAGTTCTTGATCATCGCCACGACGAACTCGTCGTTGTAGGCATAGCCCTTGAAGAGCTCTTCGTCGGGGCGGAAGACGACCCGTGTCCCCGTGGGTTCGTCGCTGGGGGTGGGATCGGTCTCCTCCAGGAGGTGGGCATGGGAGTAGCGAACGGTCTTGGTCAGTCCCTCACGCCAGACGGTGATCTCGCAGTGGATGGAGAGGGCATTGACGGCCTTGATCCCCACGCCATTGAGCCCTACGGACTTCTTGAAGGCCTTGGAGTCGATCTTACCCCCAGTGTTCATCTTGCTCGTGGCGTCGATGAGCTTGCCTAGGGGGATGCCACGGCCGTAGTCGCGCACCGTCACCAGCCCGTCCTGGATGCTGATCTCGATACGCTTGCCCGCGCCCATGACGTATTCGTCGATGGAGTTGTCGAGGACCTCCTTGAGGAGCACGTAGATCCCATCATCGGCATGCGAGCCATCGCCCAGCTTGCCTATGTACATCCCTGGGCGGCGGCGGATATGCTCGTCCCACTCTAGGGTCTTGATGTCGCTGTCGCTATAGCCGACGGTCGTCCCCGCCGCTAGTAGCTCCATGTCCTTGGTCTCCTTCATCGTGGCTTAGCGGCGGTAGCGCTTGGTGAGGTCCTCGAAGGCGTCGATACGGCGGTCACGCAGGAAGGGCCACCAGCGACGTACGCGCTCGCTGCGGCTGAGGTCGACCTCGACGACGGCGATGGCCTCCTCCTGCCCGAGCTCCGTGACGAGCTCGCCCTGAGGACCCGTGACGAAGCTGCGTCCCCAGAACTGTATGCCCCCTGTCTGCCCCGAGGGATCCTCCTCGTGCCCCACGCGATTGACCGTGATGACGGGCAGCCCATTGGCTACGGCGTGCCCGCGCTGTACGAGCTGCCAGGCGTCACTCTGGCGCTGCTGCTCGCTGGCTACATCGCTGCTCTCCCAGCCGATCGCGGTGGGGTAGATGAGCAGCTCGGCACCTGCCAGAGCCATCAGACGCGCTGCCTCGGGGTACCACTGATCCCAGCAGACCAGCACCCCGAGGGTGCCGACGGAGGTCTCTATGGGCTCGAAGCCGAGGTCGCCAGGGGTGAAGTAGAACTTCTCATAGTAGGCGGGGTCGTCGGGGATGTGCATCTTGCGGTACTTCCCCGCGATGGAGCCGTCACGCTCCAGTACGACAGAGGTATTGTGGTAGAGGCCTGCGGCGCGACGCTCGAAGAGCGAGAGGACGAGCACGATGCCCAGCTCGCGCGCCAGTGCGCCGTACTCCTCGGTGCTGGGCCCAGGGATGGGCTCTGCCTGGTCGAAGACGTGGACGTCCTCCGTCTGGCAGAAGTAGAGGCCATTGTGCAGCTCCTGCAGGACGACGAGCTCGGCGCCCTGGGCTGCGACCTGACGGATGGAGGCCTGTAGGCGCTCCTTATTCTGCGCGTGATCCGCGCTATTGGCCTGCTGGATGATGCCGACCTTCAGCGTGCGTGCTTCCTGTGCCATGCTTAGTTTTCGCTCCATTTATTCTTGTTGATAAAGCCCTTGGGGAACTGCATCGTAGCGCAGTGTAGGCTACCGTGCTGGTAGATGAGGGCGCGGCAGTTCACCCCTACGATCGTATGCTCGGGGAGGGCGCGGCGCAGTGCCTCCAGTGCGGGCTCGTCGGTGGGCTCGCCGTAGGTAGGCACGAGGAGCGCCTTGCCAGCGAAGAGGAAGTTGGCATAGGTCGCGGGTAGGCGCTGCCCCTCCTCGTCATAGATAGCAGGGGGGAGGGGAAGCTCCACGAGCTCGTAGGGCTGCCCCGCTGGGGTACGCAGTGCCTCCAGCTCCTCACGCATACGACGCAGCGCATGGTAGTGGCTGTCGTGGCCGTCGCTGCAGCCTACATAGGCGATCTGGGTGGGGGAGAGGAAGCGGGCTAGCGTGTCGATATGCCCGTCGGTGTCGTCGCCCTCTAGCTCGCCGTTCTCCAGCGCGATGAGGCGCTCTCCGCCCAGCAGGCTCATGAGGTAGTCGCGCAGGACGGCCTCGTCGAGGCCCGAGTTGCGGTTGGGCTCGTAGAGGACGCTCTCGGTGGTCATCAGGGTGCCCTCACCGTCGGTCTCGATGCCTCCGCCCTCGAAGGTCACGCTCAGCGCATTGCTGTAGCCGACCTCAGGACGGAAGACACGCGCCAGGTAGAGGGCGCGGCTGATGAGGTTGTCCTTATTGGCGGCGAACTTCATCCCCCAGCCGTTGAAGGTGAAGTCCAGGATGCGTGGATGGCGCTTGCCCTCCTCGTCCTCTACGTATAGGGAGAGGGGCGCGTAGTCGCGACACCAGGTATCATTGTTCTCTGCCTCCATGAGAAAGAGCTGATGAGGGCGTCCCTCGGGGGCGACGAGCTCACGTACACGCTCGGGGTCACGGGCTAGGATGAGCACATCGACCCAGTCGAGGAGCGTGCGGGCTATATCGGTATAGCAGCGCTCTACCTCGGGGAGCATGTAGGCCCAGTCCATGTCGTCATTGGGCCAGGTGAGGAGCACGAGGTCTAGCTCGGCCCACTCGGGGATGAAGTGAATCTTGGCAGGCATTTATTTCTTAATGCTGTAATGCTTGTACTTGGTGGACAAAGTCGTCCCACAGCTCGGGGACGGCGCTCTCACGGCGTCTGTCCTCACCGCGGAGGGCAGCCGCGCGGAGCTGGCTGGCGGAGAGGCTGGAGCGCGGAGCATCCTGGCAGAGGATGGGCATGCGGGCGCCCTCGGGGAGCTCGGGCATCAGGAGGCGCTCCTCGCCTCGGGGGTAGACGTAGAGCTGGGTGGAGCGCAGGAGCTCCTCCCAGTGGTACCAGCGGGTGATCCCCTCTAGGTTGTCTCCGCCGATGAGCAGGGAGAAGTCCAGCTCGGGGTGGCGCTGGCGTAGCGCCTCTATGGTGCGCAGGGTGTAGTGCGGGGCCCCTAGCTCGGCCTCGATGCGGCAGAGTCGTATGCGCCCCTCCGCCGCTAGGGCGCGCTCTATGTAGGCGGCGCGCCAAGAGAAGGGGAGCAGCGTGCCCGCCTCCTTGTGCGGGTTCAGCGGGCTGAGCACCAGCCAGAGCTCGTCACAGCCTAGGCGCTCCAGCGCGTAGCGGGCGAGCTGGAGGTGGGTCTGGTGTAGCGGGTTGAAGGAGCCGAAGTAGAGGCATACCCGCCGGGGCTTAGGCTGTCGCTGCGGCACGAGGGTAGGGCTAGATCAGTCCTAGGGTACGCTGCGCCAGGTCGATCTCCTCGGGCTCGCCTGTGTGCTTGCCATCGACGTCGCTGAGCTTGACACAGGGGTGCCACTTGTCCTTCTCCGTCATCTTGCACTTCCACAGCTTCATGACGATGTTCATCGGCTGTATGCCCGCGCCGACGTCATTGGAGAAGTTCGTCCCGATGCCGAAGCTGGTGCCGATGCGCCCCTTGCAGTGCTTGGCGATCTCGATGGCGCGCTCGGCGTCGAGGCTGTCAGAGAAGATGATGTACTTGATCTGCGGGTCGACGCGCAGCTCGCGATAGCGGGCGATGACCTTGTCGGCGAAGAGCAGCGGGTCGCCGCTGTCGTGGCGCAGGCTGGTGAAGAGCATGGCGTGCTTCTTACTGAAGTTG